>ERZ772819.146-NODE-146-length-58569-cov-9.790785_pt1 | contig 58569 bp, 59 predicted proteins | sample MGYA00580860_ERZ772819 | MGnify/ENA primary metagenome ERZ772819 (study PRJEB29015, sample SAMEA2737683) | human gut metagenome | biome: human gut; feature: human-associated habitat; material: faeces | place: China | collected 2012 ...
TATATATTTTATATATATTATTTATAGGAGGTTTTTTTATGTTAAAAAATAAGTTAAAAGCTTTATTAATTATGCTTATTGTTGGTATGCTTGTTTTTTCTCCTTTTGTATTTGCAGAAGATGAAAACACTAATGATGATGTAGAATTAATTTCAGAAGAAAATGGTGTTCCTGTTGAGGAAAGAGAAGGCAACCAAACAACTACAGACGAATATTTAAACAATATGAAAAAAGAAGATGTTTATTTAATGGGAGATGAAATTACTATAGATTACATAGTAGATGGAAATCTGTTTGTTTTGGCAAATAAAGTAAACATTAATTCTCAAATTGTTGGAAATGCATTTATATGTGCCAAAGATATAAATGTTTCAGCACAAGGTTATATATCAAGCAGTCTTTTTGTTACAGCTAATAATTTAACCTTTGATGGTGTATCATATGATATATATGCTACATGTAAAAATATGAAACTTACAGGCTATGTATATAGAGACTTAAAAGCTGCTGTTAATGAAATAAATATTTTAGGAACAGTAGGAAGAGATGCTCATATATCTGCCCAAAATATTAATTTATCTCAAAATATTGAGCAAAATGATGAAAACCAATCATTAACTACTCAAGGAAAAATTATGGGTAATTTAAATTATTCAGCTTCAAAAGAAATTCAAATACCTGAATCTTCAGTTGAAGGAGAAGTAAAATTTGAGCAAGAAAAAATTTATAATTCTATGAATTTGGGAAATTATATAATAGCTCTTATCTCTACTTTATTATTAGTACTTGCAATTTATGGACTATTTAAATGGCTTTCACCTAAATTTATAGATGAAACAAATTCTTTATTAACAAACAAAATCGGTTCATCTATTGGATTTGGAATATTAAGCCTAATAGTTATACCAGTAGTTGCTGCAGCATTAATTTTCTTAAGTATTACAAGACCTATATCAATTGTATTACTTTTAACATATATTGTATTATTACTTTTAAGTATTCCAGTATTTACAATTGCACTAAACAACATTATATGTACTAAATTAAAAATATCTAAAACATGGCCAAAAATTGGTATGTTATTAGTTACTTCTCTTGTTATGTGGCTATTAACAATAATCCCATTTGTTGGAGCTTTAGTAGGTATTATATATACAGTTTTAGGTTTAGGAATTATAACAAAAAAGTTACTTCCAAAAAAATCTAAAAAATAGAAACTAAAAAAACACTATTTAAAATAGTGTTTTTTTTAGTTTATTTTTATTGTTTCAATTCATCTATTATTATTTTATAATCTTTTGCAATTAAAATTGCTGTACCTGCAACTAAAATATTAGCCCCAGCCTCTTTTACTTTTGGAGCAGTAATTAAATTTATTCCTCCATCTGCTTCTATATCAACTTCCAAATTATTTTTTTCTATGTACTTTTTTAATAAAGAAATTTTTTCTACCATATCTGTAAGAAGTGTTTGTCCACCTTTTCCTGGTTCTACTGTCATTACTAAAACAGTATGAATAAATGGCAAATATTCATATATTTCTTCTATTTTTGTATTTGGTTTTATTGCTATTCCTACTTTGCAATTATTTTGTTTTATATAATTTATTAATTCCATTACTTCTTGTTTATTTTTGCATGCTTCCAAATGAAAAGTTATTATATTAGGTTCAACTGCTAAAAAGTCATCAATTGCCTCTTTTACATCATCTACCATTAAATGTATGTCTAATGGTAAATTAGATATTCTTTTTATATATGATGCATACTCACGCATTTTTTCATATGTGTTATTTTCTACAAATTTTCCATCCATTACATCAATATGGAAATAATTAGTTTTTGCCTTTTCTAATGCAAAAAAAGTCTCTGATTCTTGGCCTTTTTTTACACTTAAAATTGATGTTGAAATTTCTACCATTTTCTTTCCTCCTTTTGTTTTAATTCATTATATATTTTGCAAAATCTTTCATATCTTCCTTTATCTATTATTCCATTTTCTACATCCTGCTTTATTCCACATTCTTTTTCTTTAATATGTGAACATCCAATGTATTTACAGTTGGTATTATCAAATTCTTTAAAATATTTATATAAATCTTTACTTTCAATTTCACTTATTTCAAATGTTGAAAATCCAGGAGTATCTGCAATATATGTATTTTCATTTATTTTATACAACTTAACTTGTGTTGTAGTATTCTTTCCTCTTTTATTTTTTATGCTAATTTCGCCTTCTTCTGTTATACTATATTTAAAAATAGCATTTATTAGTGTCGATTTTCCAACCCCAGAATTTCCAGAAAAGGCATTAATGTTTCCTTGCATAATATCAATTAATTCTTTAATTCCATTTCCTTCTTTTGCCTTAGTTTCTAAAACTTTATAGCCTATTTTTTTATATACATTTTTTATTTTTTCAAATTCCTGTTTGTCATCTAAATCTGTTTTATTTAATACTATAATAGCATTTACATTTAAATAATTTGCATATGCTAATTGCTTGTCAAGTAATAATAAATCTGGTTTTGGCTGTTTACTAGATACTACAAATATTAACTGAGTTAAATTCGCCATTTTAGGTCTTTTTATATATACATTTCTACTATGTATTTTTTCAATTACTGCCTTTTTATTTTCTTTATCTGTTATTTCTATTTCAACAATGTCACCTACTACTGGGCTTATTTCCTCTTTTTTTATTTTACCTCTTGCAACAGCTTCATATATATACTCATTTACTTGTATTTTATATAAATTTGATATATTCTCTATTACTAATCCCTGCATTTTTCCCTCATTTTCTTTTATATTTACTAATCAAGGAACGACTAATTTTCATCGTTCCTTGATTTTTATTATGGTATTTTGATAGTTTTTTCTGTTCCTGCAAAATTAATTGTTTTTGTAGATATTGCACCACCTGCATTAACTGTTACTGTTTGAGTTCCTTTTCCGTCAACTTGTATACTTAAATCTGTTTGGTTTTTATCAATATTTGTTCTAGTTTGAACTACTGTTCCACCAACTGATACTGACACATCTACTTTTTTATTTACTGTTTGTTGTGATGTAGTTGTTGTATTGGTTGCATTTGATGAATTTGTAACATTACTGCTATTTGTTGTACTTTCTGTGTATCCTCCTGTTAATGATTTAACATTTATTACTAAATTTATAGTATTACTTGCTTCGTAATTATTTACTGTAATAGTAATTTTTGAATCTTTCTCAACTGTGCTTCCTGGCTCAACACTTTGTTTTAATACAACACCTTTTGCTTTACTTGAATTTTCTTCATATACAGTATTTATAGATGTTATACCAATAGCTTTTAATGCAGCCTTTGCATCTTCCTCGCTTTTATCTAATACACTTACCATTGTTACTTTTTCAGTTCCTGTACTTACATGAATTTTTACAGTATCTCCTGCAAATGCATCTGCATCAGCTTCTGTTTCTTGACTAATTACATAACCTTCTTCAACTTTTTTGCTTGCTTCTTCTACTATTTCATATTTTAATTTTGCTTCTTCTAAAGCTTTAACAGCCTCATCTTGTTTCATTCCAACAACTTTTGGAACTTTAGTTTTTTCTTGTCCTTTACTAATTACAACTTTTACTTGGCTTCCTTCTTTTACTTTAAAGTTTGCTTGATATGGTGGTTCTTGGCTAATTACCTTTCCTTCTTCAACATCTTTATTGTATTCTTCTTTTTCTAGTTCATATTTTAAATTTGCTTTTTTTAGTGTTTCTTCTGCTTCTTGTGCTGTCATTCCAGTAATATTTGGTAATTCTACTTCTTTAGGATTTGTTGCACCTAAGAATAGCATTGTTCCTCCAAATGCTATAAAGAATAATAAAATTACCCCTATAAATATACTTAATTTTTTATGTTCTTTAATAAAAGCAATAAATTTATTATCTGAATTTTTATCTTCTTTAGAGCCACGTTTATTTTCTTCTAATTCACTTATATTTATTCTTTGAGTTTTGGCTGTTTCATCATAGTCTTTTTCTTCTACAAAGTTTCCATTTGGATTTTTTAAACATGCCCTTAAATCTTGTAACATTTCTGTACTTGTTTGATATCTAAGTGTTGGATCTTTTTTTAGGGCTTTCATTATTATTTTATTTACTGAACTTGGAATGTTAGGGTTTATTTCTTTTGGTTCTACAGGTTCTTCTTGCATATGTTTTAATGCAACTGATACTGGTGTATCTGCATCAAATGGTACTCTTCCTGTTAACATTTCATACATTACTACCCCTAATGAATATATATCAGATTTTGCATCTGTATACCCTCCTCTTGCATGCTCTGGTGAAAAATAATGTACTGAACCTATTGTTGTACCAAATGCTGTTATTGTTGAGTTTGATACTGCTTTTGCAATTCCAAAATCTGTTACTTTTGCAATGCCGTCTTCTGTTATTATTATGTTATGAGGTTTTATATCTCTATGTATAATATTATTTTTATGTGCCATTTCAAGTGCTGATGCAATTTGTATTGCAACATTAATTGACCATTTCCATGGCAATGGTCCTTGTTCCTCTACTATAATTTCTTTTAAAGTTTTTCCTTGTATTAATTCCATAACAATATAATACAAATTTCCTTCAACACCAACATCATATATAGATACAATATTGGGATGTGTAAGTCTTGCTGCAGATTGTGCCTCTGCCTCAAATCTTCTTATAAATTCTTCATCTGTTGTAAACTCATCTCTTAAAATTTTCACAGCTACATATCTATTAAGTACTGTACACTTTGCTTTATATACTGTAGCCATTCCACCATTTCCTATTTTTTCTATAATTTCATATCGATTTCCGAAGTAATTTTCCTTCTAAATTCATATTTAATCTCTCCTTAATATGTTTTTAATGTAGACTGCTATATATTTTTTATTACTATAACTGTTATATTATCAAATCCACCATTTTCTAATGCTTTTTCTACCAATCTTTTTGGTATTTGCTCTAAATTTTCTTCTTTAACTGTTTTATACAAATCTTCTTTTTTTACTAAATTTGTTAAGCCGTCTGTTGTCATTAATAACACATCATCTTTTAAAAAACCTTTTATCATTACGTCTGGCTCTACAAATGCATTACATCCGAAGAGCTTTCATTAACATATTTTTTTGTGGATGATGAGCTGCTTCTTCTTCTGTTATTTTACCATCTTTTACTAGTTTTTGTACATAACTATGATCTTGTGTTAATTTTCTTATAAAATCTTTTCTTATTCTATATATTCTACTATCTCCCACATGTCCAATATATGCCTTATTATTATATATTAAACATATATCTAAAGTAGTACCCATTCCATTTAATTCTTTATTTTCTTTTGATTTTTCATATACAACCATATTTGCATATTCTAAACTACTTGCAACAAGCTGTATTATGCTTTCTTTGTCTTTATCTGCTTGTGCAAAATTGTTTTCTATATAATTTTTTGCAGATTTTATTGCTAAACTACTTGCTATTTCTCCACCATTATAGCCACCCATTCCATCTGCAATTATGTATAACTGTACTTCATCTAATGATTCTGATATATAGTAGGAATCTTCATTTATTTCTCTTACCTTACCAACATCTGATTTAGCATACGCTTTTATCATTTTTTCACCTCTGTTTTTACGTCTATTTATTCTTCTTACTTTATATCATAATTTTAATTATTTTGCAATTACTTTAATAAAAAAAAATACCAAAGGCAATATTGTAATTTGTTACAATTCTTACCTTCGGTATTTTTTATTTTTGTTTCTTTTCTTCTAATTTTATTTTTGTTAATTTATTTTCAAATTTATTTACAATAACTGCTAATGCAAAAACATATGCAATAAATACTAGAGCCACTGTATATTTGCCAAATGGTATTTGTGTAATTGCAAATATTGCAAACAATACCGCCTCTGAAACTACTAAAGCTAATACTGTCTTGAAAATAACTTTCAAAGCATTTAATTTTCTATATCTTATAGCCATATATACTAAAATAATTATACTAGAAACTCCAAATGCCAAGAAATAATGATTTAAAATATCTATTATTCTTGTTTGTGGGATAGTTTGTATTTCTTGTGAATCAGCTGCTAATGCTATTTGATATTTTTCGTTTATTTTATTTACCAAATTTGTTTTTTGTTCATCTGTTATATTATTTGTAGATATTAAAACTGTGTCCCCATACTCATCTACATCTTGAATTACAACATCTTGTCCATCAAATATTTCATTTGCTATTTCTTTAATATCTGTTTTTTTATATTCTTTCCCAATCTCTAATTTTATTTCTTGATGTTCTTTATATTTTACTTCCTTATTAAATCCTTTTGTTAATGCTAATATTAATCCCATAACTAGAACTAAGACAATTAATAAAATTTGTGTTAATTTACTTTTTTTAATTTGTTTCATTTATAATACCTCCTACTTTTCTTGGCTTGTCTTTAATAAATTTTTTGTTACTAATAAATTATATATTATTATTAAAGTAATTCCCCAGAACATTACCATTCCAAAGCTGCTTGTTGGTATCCATCCCATAAAACAAAATGTTATTGCTAAAATTGCAATTGGTATTATTTTTATTACCATATCTTTTATTGACATATTTATTATATGTTTTATATCTGCCTTTTTATCACTTTGATGTCTTTTTATATCATTTAGAATTTTATTTTCAAAAACATAATTCATTACTAATATTACAAAAATTGCAGCTATTCCCTCAATTGATAATACAACATTTGTATATCTTATTGTTAATAAAAGTATTGATACTAATCCTACATATGATATTATTGCTAATAATCCATTTGATTTATATCTAATAAACAATACTATTAATGCTATTAATGCAATAACAGTTACCACAATTATAACTGCTGCAACTGTATCTTCTGTTACAGTAGATTTTACAAATGTATCACTTTGTAATGTATATTCAACTGGCATATTTTTATTTTCAAGTACAGCTGCCATTTGGTTTGCTTGTTTTACATTTTCTTGTAATGTTTTTGTATCTGTTGCAGCTTGTCCAACTGACAAATGCATTATACCATCTGTTATTGGTTCTTCAAAATCTGTACTCATTACATCTGTTCCATCTATTTGCATTGTTATTGTTTTTTTAGTTGTTTGTGAACTGCTAGCACTATTTTCTGAAGATTCTGAACTTTCTTCACTGCTTGTATTATCTTGTGGTACATATGTTTTTGTAATTTCTTCTAATTTTTTCTTTCCATCTTTATTAAATTCTATTGTAAAATATATATTTGTACCACTTGATGTTGTACTTCTTACAACATTACTTGCTTTTATGTCATCATTTGTAAGTAACACTTCTTTTGTATTTGTATCTATTATTTCAAATTTACCAACAGTTGTTAAATTGCTAACAACATTATCTGTTTGGCTGTTGTCAGTCAATTCTACAACAATTTCTCCAGTTTGTTCATTTAATTTTATTATATAATTTTCTACACCTAATTTTTTTAATCTTTTTTCTATAATTTCTTTTGAAGTTTTATAATTATCTAATGTTTTCACATCATCTGTATTTTTTTGTACAGTTTCCTTTGTATAACCTTTTTCACTAATTTCTTCATCTGTTGCACTTTCTACTTTGTTTCCATTAGAATCTTTTATAACCTCAGTAGTTTCATCACTTACTTTTAAAACAATATTTCTTGTTCCATTTAAATCCATTGCTAAAGAATAATCTTTTACTTTATTTTCCATTATATTTTTTTCTTGCACATATACACCTACAAATGCAACCATTGTAACTAATATTATAAAAAATGTAATTGTAATTACTTTTAGTTTGTTTTTCTTCATTTTATTTTTCTCCTTCTACTTTTTTTATTATAATAATTTTGTATCATTAATTACTAATTCAAACCATATTTTTAAATATTTTGCTGCATATTTACTCATCATTGTTCTTGCCATAAATATTTCAAAATAATCCAATACTGGACAAATATTGTTGTCTATAGTTAAATCTAATAATATTTTTCTTTTTGCCACATCTAGTTTTAATTCTGCATTTGTAACTGCATAATTAACTCTATCATGTATATCAAATGTTGATATATTTTTATTTACCACTCTATCTCTGTGTACATCTGACTTATCTGCTAAGATTAGTGCTGCAGATATTTCACTTACAGCTGTTCCTGTATTTTCATCATGATTTCCTATAGCCATCATTATTTGTGTTCTTTCTTCTACTGGCATTCCCATTTGTTTTAATATTTCAAAACTTAATATTGCACCACTATGTGCATGATCAACTCTGTTTACACAATTTCCTATATCATGTAAATAACCTGCAATTCTTGCAAGCTCTACTGTTCTATCTGGATACCCTAGTTTTTGCAGAATATCTCCTGCTCTTTTTGAAACTATAGATATATGTCTATGGCTGTGTTCTGTGTAGCCGTAGTCCATCTAATTGTTGCTGTGCTCCTAGTATTAGAGCTTCTACTTCTGGATTATTTTTTACATCTTGTAAAGTTATCATTCGTTTCCTCCTATTTTTAGTCTTTTTAAATTTTATATTAAATTTTTAAAAATATCAACTGTTTTTACTAAAAAACTTAATATTATTTATTTTGCTTATTTACTCCAATTATACCACCTAAAATTCCAAATACAATTCCAACAATTATTAATATAATTGCTTGTAAATTTAAGCCGAATTCCCAATTTAATATGCTTGATATTGTGTATATTATTAATATGTAGCATGCTCCTATTATTCCTCCATTTAACAATCCATTTTTTCCTATTTTTATGCTTGAAATTGAACTTCCTATTAATATACTTATTGCTGTTATTATTATAATTACTGGATTTATTATATCTTCTTTTACATTACTATATGTTAAAATTATTGAAAATATTAGTAAAAATACTATTGTTGCAATTAATGATATAAATATTCCTTTTGCTATGTTTTTTATAAATTTATTTTCCTTTTCCATAGTATTTTCTCCTTTTTAATTTTATTTATTATAATTTATATTAATTATAAAAAAAAATAGAACTTTTTAGCTCTATTTAATATGTGTCTATTTTTACTTTTATTTTTTCTACAGGCCCATATATTTTTTCCACTTCTATTTTAGTAACTTGACTATCATCTCTAAATGCCATTTTATTTAATGCATCTAATACTATTTTTATAATATTGTCTATGTCTGGCTTCTTTGTTGGACTTATTTTATTTTCTAGCATTTGCTCAGTTTGCTTTTTGCTTGTACTTTTAGGTGGTTCAAAATATGCTTCTATTTTTATTATTATTCTTCCTTCTAATGTTTCATACCTTGGATATTTTACTTTAAAATATTGTTTTATTAGCATTTCATAATCCTTAGTATTTCCTGGTGTATATGCCCTTCCAGTTAATGTATTTACCCTTGGTCTTGCTTTTCCTGTAATTTTACCTGGTACTTCAAATTCGTACATTTTCTTATCTCCTGTTATTTTTTTGTTATTTTATCATTTAATTTAAAAAATTACAATAATAATCCTATACTTAATACTTATATCTATAATTTATAATAATAGCATATATAAATAAACTTACATAATTTATAAAGAGGACTGGAATTCCAGTCCTCTTTATTCCTAGCATTTATGGAATTGTGTTGATCACCTCACAATCCAATTTGCAGTATTCATTGAATGACATTGTATTATCTGGATTAGGATAAATCTTCAAGTACCCTGAGACAATAGGATTATCGCTAATTCTAGCCATCTCATACAGGTCAATTTGGGAGTTATTAATAATCTCCCCTCTTGAGTTTATCCACCTACAGCTGTCGCCAACAAAGTCTTCTATTTTTACGCCTGCCTTGATGTCTTCAACAATGTCAGCCATATATCTGTCGCCATTAGGTGTTTCATAGACTACGACACACTTCTGGTCTACCCGTCCATTCTCATTAGGTTCAGGTACAACAGCCCAGTGTGCAATAATTCCTACTTTGCCTAGCTTATGAATCAGTCTCCACGAATGATGGAAACAGCAACCGCCTCCGCACTCTTCCACAAAAGCAGACATTTTTCTCGGCATATCAAATCTACCATGTTTTTATCCCTATTTTTTACATTTTCTGCAAACTTCTTTGCATCTTCATTATATAAATATTTATATAATAGCATATTTTCTCTACATATAATCCCACATTTAGCATAAAAAATTTCCGTTCATCAACTGCATATATATTTTATGCATAATTTTTATAATATTCATAGTATTTTTGTGATTTTTATGGTATACTTATCATTTATAAAAAAAGTGAGGTTATATATATATGAGTAAATATTATGATAATTTAGATAACTTAAGAAAAGAATATTTTAAAGTTTTATCGCCTGTTTTTCCAGAATGGTTGTTAGATTTTATAGATACACCAGAAATTCAAAGACTTTCAGGAATAAGTATGGTATGTGGAACAGATTATTCAAAAATATATGATTATGTGTCTTTTAATTCTACTTTAGACCATAGCGTTGGTGTAGCATTAATTATATGGAATTTCACAAAAGTTAAAAAGCAAACTTTAGCAGGACTTTTTCACGATATAGCAACTCCCACATTTAAGCATTGCATTGATTTTATGAATGGAGATTCTGAACATCAAGAATCAACTGAAGAAAGAACAGAACAAATAATAAAAAATTCAAAAAAAATAATGGATTTATTAAATCGTGATGGAATAAAGGTTGAAGAAATTTCTGACTATCATATTTATCCAATTGCTGATAATGATACTCCAAAATTAAGTGCTGAAAGATTTGAATACACATTTTCTAATGGAATATTTTTATATGATGCGTGGGATTTAGAGAGATAAAATATATAAAAAGTATACAGGAGCTAGAATTTCTTCTAGCTCCTGTATACTTTTTATTCTAAAGTTTTATTATTTCTTATATTTACATTTATAAAAATAGTAGATATTATTGATAAAACAAAAATAACCATAAATACCTTTTCTCCTATAAAGCTACTCAAAATTGCGAGTATAAAAAATACAATGACCTCTGTAAAGCATAGACTCATTTGTCCTACTGAAGATAATAAATCGTTATCTTCTTTTGATTCTTTAATAATATTTTGTATTGATGTTTGTATTGATGTTTCATAAACTTTTGAAACATTATCACTAATTGTTTTATTTAAAGATATTATAAATTTATCTTTTACAAATAAATATATTAATGTAATACTAGTTTTTATTAATGTTACTAAATTATTTGATTTTTTTACGTTTTTATCAGTATACTTTCCTATAAAAATAATAGTTATGACTTGAAATAGTAGTGATACTATAGTAACTACTGAAAATGCTTTAAAGTCTTTTAATATTAAGTATAAATACAAAGGGAGAAATTGTCTTTCTATTATATGATTAGTTCTTAATGCATATATAATCTTATATTTGCTCTTGCTATGTATTAAGTATTTCATACTAGCTTTGAAAACACTTGATTTTTTTTCTGGTTTGTAATCTATTTTTAATATTGCTAAATATTGTAATAAAAAGAAAACTGTAAGTATAACAAATAAAACCAATGTATTATTACTTATAACTCCCCAAGCTACTAAACAACTTGCTAAAACCACTCCTAATATTTTACTTATACTATATAAACTATTGAATCTTCCTCTATGCTCAGTTTCTACATATTTACTAGATAACGCATCAGATGATGGATTAGACAGTCCATTTAATCCCATTGCTATTACAAATATAACAAGATTTGCTGATAAATTTTGATTAACTAATAAAAAATACGCATATATAATATTAAATAAATTTGAAATTAGTATACATTTCGCAATACCTATTTTGTTTGATATTATTACAAATAATGGTGTTATAAGTCCCATAATAAAAAATCTTATACCATATATTAACAAAATTAAATGTATTGGCAAACCAGCTTTATAAAGCATAACTGTTCCGAAAGTTTCGCTTAGTGCATTTGCAAAATTATAAAAAAATATGCTTAAATACATATATTTGTATTCTTTTTTGTAAAAATATTCTTTCATCCTTTACTCCTAAAATCATTTTGACTTTCTATGTCGAATTATAACAAAAGAATAAATGAAATTCAACATCAATTTATTCTTAATATTAATAGATTCATATACAAATTTTCTAAAATTTAGTTTAAAATGAATTTTTGAAAATCGTTAGTTCTTTTCTTTTTTTAAAATAATTTGGAAAGCCTTAAAATCACTATAATTATGAGGCTTTCCGTTAATTTGTTCATACACCAAACTTTTCTAATAAATTTCTGTACAATGTGTTTTATGCATTTTTAGGATTTATTTTTTCAATTTTTATTTTATAATTACTAATTGATTCTTTTAAATTATTTATTTGCTTTTTATATAATTTTCTTAATTCTTTTTGCTCTTCTACAGATATATCTTCTTCTTTTATTTTATCATTTCTTATTAAATATTGTAATTCTCTTAACCTATCAAATGATACTATTTCTTCTATTTTTATTCTAGAAGAAAAATCTTCTCTTGCATATACTTCTTTAATATTAGATTCTTGTTGTGCTTCATATTTATTATTTCGTCTTAGAAAAAAATTTAATATCTTAGTAAAAAGATTTTCTTTTTTTACTACTAATTGATTTTCACTTTTCATATTTCCTCTCCTTTTTGGTCATTTAATAAATCTAATTCATTAAATTTATCTCTTAATTGACTTTCTTTTTCTTCTAGTCTTGCTTTTCTACTATCTAATTCTTTAAGACTTGGTTCTCTATCTTCTTTTGCTTCTTGATACTCATTAATCATATCTAATTCTTCTTCTAATGTGCTAACTCTAAAACTTTCTTCTATTTCTTTATAAAAGGCTATTCTATTTTCTACTTTTTCTTTTTTCTCTTGCAATTTTTCTGGTATAGCATTTAAAATTTCTTTGTCCCATCCATCTTCTCTAGATATAATTCCATCTTCTACTTTTATTGATATTTCACCATTATCAGAAAACATTGAATATCTATTGCTATTTTCATTTTTAGATATTCCTAATAATGTATATATTCCCTTTTCATTGAATTTACTATTAAAACTGAAAGCTGTAGATTCATCTTCACTTGTAATCTCTTCATAATATGATAAAATATACCTTTTCAATTTATTTCTCATAACTTCAGTTTTTTCTTTGGCTTTCGTATCTATGTATCCCTTTTCTTCTAATTCATTTATATATGCTTCTGCTATCATATCAGCAAATTGTATTTTTTCATTTGGTATTTCTTTGTCTATACCATTAGATTTTTCATATCTTTTTATCATATTTATGTTTAAATACATTCTATCTAATTCTTCTGGAATATTACTTTTATCTGGCCATTCTCCAATTTCATGTTCTGTTTTATTCCACTCTTCCCAAATTTGTTGATTTTTTTCATTTGCATATTTTACATATCTTTCTTGCATATATTTTTGCTTATCTATTTTTCCAAATTTATCTGAATCATATTTATGCTTTTCTGAAAACATTTTAAGTTTATCCATTAATTCTTGCTTTTTTTGTGCCTTTCTTTCTTCTGACATATCTGAATTTACAATTGAAGTTATTTGAGTTGTATATGTATCTAATAACACTTGTTGCCTTTGTTCTTCTTCAAATTCATTTTCAAAAGCTAATTTTACATCTTCTGGAACTTTATCTTCTTGTTGTTTTATTTGTTCAGCAATTTTCTGTTTTTCTTCAATTCTATATTTATCTGTCATATATAAATATTCATTTTCTTCAAACTCACTATAAACAACTGCATATTGTCCTTTATATGCAGTTGTAGTGGTTTTGCTTGGAAAAACCGAACGTATATCAAAAAATCCCATTGTTCCAGATTCAGATTCTTCCATACTACAATATGCATCAACAAGTTCACTACTTGGATCCCAATCCATTGTTATACTAGTTCCTGTAAAAGAGTTATAACCTCTATTTATAGATTTTAAGATACTTTTTCTAAAACTTTCTTCGCTTTCTTTACTTAAATTTGGCTTTTTAGCTTTAACACCTCTTAACCAAAATTGTACAACAGATTCCTTTATTTTTTCATCTTCTTTTTCTGTTTGTATAGTTTCATCTATTGCTTGAAAAAATTTCTTTGTTTCTTCTGTGTTAATATCTCTTTTTGCCATATCAGCTGATTTTTTAGTATTTTCTTCTAAAAAGTCCTTTTCACCTTCTATTGCATAAGATAATAACTCTTCTGCTGTAGCATCAAATAATAATTGATTTATAACTATATCTTTTATTTCTTTTGGCATATTTTCATTCATTGATATCATTGTGTCAATTACTGACCTTGTGCTAGAATCAAATAATTTTAATATAGATTTTTTTGCATATAAAATATATGTATTTTTTTCCTCATCTGACAAGTCCCATAATTCTCTTTTTTCTTCTAACTGCTTTTCTGAAAACATATTTTTAGATTCATAAGTTTTTTCTGCAATAGCATATGCACATGTCAATAAATCTTCTTTTGACATTTTTTCTAATATATCTTTTTTTCTTCTATCTGTTAATTCTTCATATTCTTCATCCATATAAATATTTTCCTTTCAAATTTAATTATGTAATTAAATATCATAAATCTTTGTAATATTCAATAGTTGTAATAAAAAAGGTTGTATAATTTTAGTTGGGGTTGTCAAATACCTCAACATTTTTTTGAATAAAATATAGCATTTATTTAATTCCTTTGATAAAATTATTTCGTCAAAACACCTTAACAAAGGAGGATTAAATAAATACATAATAATTTTATCACAAATCTTTTAGATTTGAAAGATGTTAAAGTAACAAAATTAAGAAATAGGAAAAATCGTATAAGAATACATATTGAATTACCTGTTCGTGAACATACTTGTCCTCGCTGCCATGCCAAAACTTCAAAAATTCATGATTATCGTTTTCAGCTTATTAAAGATATTCCTATCTATTACAAAGATAACTTATCACTGTATAGAGAAAGATTATTAAATAGAATTATAAATACTACTGTAAAATATGAAAAGAGGGTCCCTTAAAAAGGTTCCCTCTCCTCTTGGTTTTTGTTCAGTTATTTTTCAGTTTTTTGTAGCCTTAGGCTTAATCATTCCTGAGTCTATCATATCAACGATAAACTGCAGTTTGTAAGAATATTGCAAAGGATTACCATCTTCGTCATTGTTTTTAGTATCCTCCAAGTTCACAGTGCAGTATTCCTCGCATACATCGATATCTGTGATTATGCCGTTGTTGGTATCAATACCGTGAACCCATGCGTACTGATCGCAATCACATGTAACCAAAATATTTCTCTTTGTAAAGAAAACCAACAAGCCTTCATTTGAAATAACGAGATTTGGTTTACGCAGCAGAAATCTAAAAATATCATACTGCAGAATTTTAATGCGTTCGCCAGTATTTTTTGTAAAATATGCCACGGTATCAGGTCCTGTGTATTCCCATTCCATGTTCCTCTTATTAAGTGAAAAACGCTTTCCGCGGTCTGCCGTAGAAACCGTGATACTCCTAATAAAAGAATTGAGTCTGCTTTTAGGCATAACCATTGCATCTTCACTACAACGATATACAACGATTGGGAACTCTTCAGCATACTGATATACAGTATTGCAGGCAGTAAAAACCAGTGCATTGTCAGCAAATTCCTGCCAGTTTTTGTCAGTAATCAAGCTTTCATCAACTGAAGTAACACACGTATTTTCTCTGATGTCCTCTTCAGAAAACTCGACTATCCGCTCTACCTTTGGGAAAGGCTCGAACACTTCTCTTTTCATAGCGTAACCTCCTAAAAATCTTACTACAGGTTTTGCCACAAATCGTTAAATATCTGAACCACTACTTAACTCTTATGTGACGCTTACAACATATTCCTTAGAATATGAGAGCATTATACCATAATTTACATAAACATGCAATATTTATTTGAAATTTTTTGACAAATATAAAAATAATGCTATACCAATAATAGCTTAAGTGAAGTAACCATTCATAAAATAAGCGCCCCCTCTTTCCTAAAGATTTCCTTTATGAAAAGGTACAGAAAATAAAAAAAAAGTAAGCCCATTTGGAGCAAAAATATAAGACTCTCAATTTCTTGAAAGTCTTAATATTACTGGCTGGGCTGGCTAGATTCGAACTAGCGCATGCCAGAGTCAAAGTCGTACCTTTCATTTTATCCTTAATGATTTTTAAAATTACTTTTTATCGTTTAAAGTGGCTATTTATCAGTATTTTATAGATGTAAAATTCAAAAATATTTTAATTACAATACTTTGGCAAAATTAAATTTTCAAAAGAAATTGTTTGACATTTGTTTGAAAAAATTATAAAAGTCAATGCTATAAAAATTACCCTATTTTAATTTATTATCGCCTTATTTTCGATTGTAGGGGCTAATTGAATAAAAATATAACCAACTACTTGTAGTGTTAAAGCTACAAGTAGTTTTTGTTATAAAAGAGAAATGCAATAGCCTCTATAAAAGCAATTTGGTGTGATGAGCCGATGCTATAAAGTGCATTCGTATTTGTATAAGCAGTCTAATTATACAAAGTGCGTAAGTGAGATTTTGGAACAAAAACTCACAATAAATTAAAGAGTATTCGGTGGCAAAACTTGAATGGATTTGTAATTGTAAAAAGTTTGGGCAAGTATGAACAAAGATATTTCTTTTGTAGAAGTATTAGCAATTATAGTAGTAATATTACTACTTACTAGACTACCTATGAAACGAGGCGAACGACCGACGGTTTCAACTTATATGGGTGTAATAATTCTATTACACCTAATTCACTTTAGCTCACTCTCTCTGGTTTCTACTTTGAATTGCTAAAGTGAATACAAAAAAGCATGAGAGCTTTTTTGTTGTGAGTAAAAATTTATTTTTTTACTCACATTCATAAAAATTGCGACAAGCAAATTTTTATGAAAAGGCCTAAAAATGCGAATAGCAATTTTTAGGTTTGGGGTGTGGGGGTTGTAAAACCCTGCCATACAGACAAACTTGTTTGTCTAGTATGTTAGACATTCAGAGAATATCTTGAGCAAAGAAGGAGGTGCAAGAAGATATGAGCTATGCTATTATAAGAAATGATAAATTAACAAGAGTGGATGCACAGGGCTCGTACATTCATAATGATAGAAGGTCAAAAGGTCATTCTAATAAAGATATTGACCCTACAAGAACACATCTTAATTTTTGGTGTAAGAAAAATGAATTAACCTATATAAAAGAATTTGATAAAATGAAAAAGGAATATGATTTAAAAGGCACTATTAGAAGTAATAGTAATATTATGCGTGAAATGATGATTACTTCTGATAATGCTTTTTTTAATAAGATTGGTTTAGAAGAAACAAAACGATATTTCAAAGAAAGTTATAAATTTGTATGTAATTACCAAAATCTTGGAGAAAAATATATTGTGTCAGCAGCAGTACATTTAGATGAAACTACACCACATATGCACCTAGTATATATACCAGTAATTCATACAAAAGATAAAGAGGGAAATAAAATTGATAAAATATGTTGTAGAGATTTTTGGAAAGGCAGAGATAGTTACAGACAATTGCAAAATGCTTTTCACAAATATATAACTTCAAAAGGTTTTGATTTAGAACGAGGTTTACCAGTAGAAGAAACTGGAGCAAAACATGAAAAAATAGAAGATTTAAAGAAATTGACTAATTTTGAAAATACTAAAAAGGTATTAGATAATATAAAATTAAAACTGCCAGAAACTCCAAATATAAATGATATTAAACTAATAAAACTTAATAAAGAAAAAGTAGAAAATGAAATTATTAAGCCAAAAGATGATAAAATTATGGAATTGTATCAAGAAAATCTAAAATTGCATAATGAACTATCAAAACAAGTCAATCTATTTAATAAGTCTGAAAATTATCAAAAGGAAAGAGATGCCATACTTGCTGATAATAAAGAATTAGTCAAAAATTTTGAAGAAGAAACTCACTCTTTTATTGATTCAGTAGAGCAAATCAAATACGCGGAAAAACTAGAAAAGTAGTGGGATTTAGAGAGATAAAGATCATCTTAAAAGGCAAGTAGTAAATAGATTACTTGCCTTTTAGATATTTATCCATTGTTCTATGCTAATTTAGATTTTACAAATATAATTCTATTTTTGTATGTTTGTATTGATTGTTTAGTTTTTTCAATTTGACTCTCATATAATTTACTTAATAAATTAAAATCTTCTTCTGACAAATCTTCTTCTTCAATTAATCCTGCTTTAAAATCTCTTTGTAATTTTAAAATTCTTTTTTCTTCCTCATTAGTTACAGCTATCTCATCTTTGAAATTAATATTTCTTTGTAATTTTATATTATTTATAGGCTCTACATCTTCTTTTGGAGCTTCTATATATTGCTTATTATTTATTCCAAATATATTTCTAAAAAATTCTTTTATTTTTTCTAGCATTTTTACCTCCTACAATTCTTGCCCATTTTTCTCTGATAATTGTTCTTCATATTGCTCACATAGTTCTTTTGCTTGCTGCTCTTTTGCTTGTAAGTCTGTTAATTCCTCATCTAGGTCTCCTATACTTTTTTTGCCCATTGCAATTAATCTTTCTCTGTATGCTTTTCTTTTAGCATCTCTTTCTTCTCTTTTCTTTTGACCTAAACTTTTCTTTTTTACAGGACTATTAGCAATCATCTTTTCTCTTGCTTTTCTTTGTTTTTCTATTCTTTCTTGTTTTTGTGTTTTTAATTGTTCAACTTCTAATTCTGTAAATCTATATTTGTTCGGATTTTTATTCCTATCAAAAGATGCCCCTCCTGTAACTGCCTTTTCACCACCTACAGAAGCCATTTCTTGATTTATAAAATCTACCATGTTTTTATCCCTATTTTTTACAGCTTTTGCAAACTTCTTTGCATCTTCATTATATAAATATTTATATGCTTCCCATACTTGTGAACCTCTTATATTCATATCATCTAAACCTAGTAAAAGCATAAATCCTGCCTCATCTGATTCCATAAGTTTAGTTATTCCAACCATTGCACCAGGTACACCTTCAGAAATTTTATAAATAGCATCAAACATCGTATCTTCTAATTCTATTTTAGGTCTTGCAGTAGGATCATCTGGTAACATATCTCTGTCAAAGAAAGTTAATTCACTACCTTTAAATGAAAATATATCTTGTTCTTGTTTTCTTCTTTGTTCAACACTCTTCACATCTGGAATTTCTATTTTAAATTTATTGTCTTTTGCATAATTTGCTAATGTTTCTCTAATTCTTTTTTCATCAGAAGAGAAATCACTTGTTGAAATTTTTTCATCTAATGCTGCAATTTTATCTAAAAGAGCCTCTGGTGTTGCATATAAACATTGAGTATCAAATCCCATATGATCACCAATATATACAAAGTCTTTTTGCATATATAATCTTTCATCAACAAAACTTTTTCCCATTTCTTTTAGTTCTTCACCAACTAAATCATTTAATCCAATTACTTGTCTTTCATAAAACATTTCAGGATATCTATCTTCAATCTTTTTAAGAATTTTTGCCTTCATTCCTTCTTTATCTTCATATTTTCCACCATATTTACTTAATATAGCATTAGCAATCATTTCTGTTCTTTGATGATCTATTTTTACTTCTGGGATGGATATGTCAATTCCTTCAATTCCATTTTCAGTAATATATCTTCTTAATGCCTCTTTTTGTTTATTTACTTCTTCTACATCAAAAAAATCTCCTTCCTTAAAAGCATCTGTATGCGATAGTCTTGCAATTTCACTCATAACTCTTTGATATTCACCTTTTAAATATTCTGGTGTACCATAAGCAATATCAGGACTAAATTCATCTTTTTTTATAATATTATCATCATTTATATTTAGATATAATGACATATAGCTATCATTTGAAACTCTTTTTACTGTTTCTAACTCTCCAAAGTTAAATGAAGTTAAATTCATTATCTTTGAATAATCCTTTTGTATTTCATCTGTAAATTCTTCTGTCATATCATTTGAAATTGTTCCATTTTCATTTAATACTCTATTTATATAAGTTGCAATACCTTGTACTTTATTCATATCTATTGGTAATTCTTCAAGAACATCTTTATCTTGTATTTCAATCTCATTTTTTTCTGCATATGTAATGTACACATTCTTTAATTTTCTTCCATCATTAAGAAAAAAGTCTTTGCCATTACTTTTTTGTTCTTGAAATAAGGTTTCACTATACAAATCATATATTCTTTTATTTATTGCTTCTGGAGAAGCATAAAATATATTACTGCTACCTAAAATTGAATCTTCTTCTGCAACTAGACCATCTTGCACTGTTAATTGATAACCAAAACAATTAAACTTTTTAGGATCTAAACCATGTTTAATTGCCATTTCTATTAATTCACCATTTTTGGATGAAGTATTATCAGATACCTCTGTTACATCAGAAAGAAAATTATTATATCCATTACTTAATAAATCAAAATAATGCTCTGTAAAATATTGCCTTAATTCTTCTTCAAATGCACTTGTATCTATTTCTTCTAGTTCTTCTTCTCCTCTTAATGTTATTCCATCTAATATGCCCATTCCATTTATTCTATTAGAAGGAATTTTAGCCCTTTTGGCATAGACTGAAACCAAAGTATCAATAACATTTGTATCTACTTTCTTTGTTTCACTTTCTTCTTTTATTTCTAAATCCTCTTTATCTTGACTTGATAGTTCTGACAGACTTCTCGTATTTCTTAATATCTCATCTTTACTAATTGCAACTTCAAGAAGATAGTCTATCTGTTCTAATTTTTCTACTTCTGATAATTCTGATTTTTGGATTTCGCCATATTTTAAAGCAAAGTCTCTATAAACTTGTTGTATTGCTTCTTCAACTTTCTTTTTTTCTACATTATATTCAATCATCATATAACCTCCTATTTATGTAATTTATATCACAACACTTTATTTTTTACAATAAATATAACAATCAAAGTGGATTTGTCATAAAAATTTAATGTTTTTGTAATATTTCTTTAGAATATGATACTATATAGAAAAAAATTTTTAAAATTGAGTTTAAGATGAATTTTTGAAAATTGTTTGATAAAAACTATATTTAACTTAATTAAGTAAAAAAGTTCATTGAATAATCCTCCTTTTGCAAAGATTTTCTTTGAGAAAAGGTTTTTTTATTATATTTTAGATTCTAATAATTTACAACAAATTTTAACATATTTTTCCACAAATATTTTATCAGAAGCAATTAGTTTTTGATAAAAAAGATTGTATAATTAATAAGCGCCCCCTCTTTCCTAAAGATTTCCTTTATGAAAAGGTACAGAAAATAAAAAAAAAGTAAGCCCATTTGGAGCAAAAATATAAGACTCTCAATTTCTTGAAAGTCTTAATATTACTGGCTGGGCTGGCTAGATTCGAACTAGCGCATGCCAGAGTCAAAGTCTGGTGCCTTACCGCTTGGCTACAGCCCAATATTTAAAATTAAATGGGGTGGAAGATGGGACTCGAACCCACGGTCTCCAGTGCCACAAACTGGCGCGTTAACCAACTACGCTACATCCACCATTATTGTAGCTCTTTGTGAGCACATTTAATATTTTACCCTATATCTACCCCATTTGTCAACTATTTTATAAAATTTTTTATTATTTTTTATTCATCAACTGTTGTTGTTGTACTTAAACTACTTGGATCAATTCCATATTGTTTATACATCCAGCTTGTATAATCAAAAGGTGTTAATGTTTCTGGTAAACCATAATCAACTCCATTTGTTTCTACTCTAATTGATGTGATTTTAGGTGGGTTAACTGGTGTGCTTGCTTCTGAATTACTGCTACTTTCTGTCTCACTTGAAGTATCAGCTGCTTTTACCTCAACTTCTTCAATTTTATGAACAACATCTAATCCTTGGATTACCTTTCCAAAACCTGTATATTGTCCATTTAAATATGATGCCGCTTTAGTAACTATAAAAAATTGACAACTTCCTGAATTATATGATTCTTCTGTAAGTGATGAAGATTGTTGGGTATAATCACTTCTTGCCATTGCAAGAGTTCCTTCTTCCATTTTTACTGTATTTTTTACATTATTAGCACTAAATTCTCCTTTGATTGTATATTTTGTATCTTCACCGTCATCTTTTAAATTGCTTATTTTAGCAGAACCTGTTCCATCCCCATTTGGATCTCCACCTTGTATCATAAAATCTTTTATAATTCTATGAAATGTTAATCCATCATAAAATCCTCTATTTGCAAGAGCTATAAAATTTGATACTGTTTGTGGTGCTTGGTCTGGATAAAGTTCTAATTTTATTGTTCCAAAATTTTCTACTTCCATTGTTGCAACTGGATTATCAATTTTTAAATTGATTTTTTTATAATATCCAAATACTAACACTCCTATTAAAACTACTATTACGATTAATGCTATCGCCCATATTATTTTGCTTGAATTTTTCATTACTTTTCTCCCTTTCTTTTTATATTTTAATTAAATTATAATATTATCGAATACAAATTGTTCTTGCATTCTTTTTAATGCTTGTTTTATAGTTTTTGCCCTAACTTCTCCAATTCCATCAACATCATCTAAACTTTCTATATCAGCTGCTAAGATATGTTGAAATGATTTAAAAGATTCTACCAAATTTTCTACAATATTGCTTGGCATTCTTGGAATTTTATTTAATATTCTATAGCCTTTTGGGTATACTCCAATCTCATCATAATTATCAAAATTTTCATACCCTAAAATTTTAGCAATTGTAATTGGTTTTGTCAATTCTTCATATTGAATTTCAGAAAGCTCGCTTAATATTTCATCTGCTGTTCTTTTTTTCTTTTTGTGTGCCATATAATCTTTTATTATTAACATTTCTTCTTTTTCTAAGTCTCCAACAAGCTCTTCTAATTGCATTCTTACTAGTCTTCCATCATTTCCAAGTTCATATATATTTTCTTCTATTTCGTCTGCAATTCTCATTACCATTTCTGCTCTTTGTATTGCAACTATAACATTTTGTAGTGTTACTATATCATTAAATTCATATTCATTTAATATATTTAATTTACTATCAAATACCTTTTTATATTTTTCAAGTGTTTGAATTGCTTGATTTGCTTTATTTAATACTGTGTCTGTATTTTCTAATATATATCTATCATTTCCTTTAAATACTGTTATTATATTTCTTCTTTGTGATATACTAATTACTAGTTCTCCTGTTTGTTTTGCTGTTCTTTCTGCAGTTCTATGTCTTGTACCTGTTTCTAATGTTTGTATTTCGTGTGATGGTATAAGTTGGGCATTTGCAAATAAAATTTTTCTTAAATCTCCACTAAGAACTATTGCTCCATCCATTTTTGCTAACTCATATAATTTAGATGATGTGTAATCTTCATTTATTGTAAATCCACCATCTACTACTTTTTTTATAATGTCATTATTATCTGTTATTAGCAATAATGCTCCCGTTTTGGCCCTTAATATATTTTCAAGTCCATCTCTTATTGGTGTTCCTGGAGCTATTAATTTTAAGATATTTGTTATGCTACTGTCTTTGCTTTTTCTCAAAATTTAAACCTCTTTTCTATTTTAGTCCAATTTTTTTCATTGCCTCATTTATATTCTTAACGCCTATTATATCTAATTTAAATTTATCTTTCAATACCTTTTTATTACTTTCTGGAATAATACATGTCTTAAATCCGAGTTTTTCTGCTTCTTTAAGCCTTTTTTCGATCATATTTATTCTTCTAACTTCTCCTGTTAATCCAACTTCTCCCATTACAACCACATCTTTTGGTATTGAAATATTTTTAAAACTAGAACATGTACATAAAACAACCCCTAAATCAACTGCTGGTTCATTTATTTTTATTCCACCAACTACATTTAAATATACATCTTGTTCTCCTAAATGAAGGCCTGCACGTTTTTCTAAAACAGCAATTAATACGGCAAGTCTGTTATAGTCAAAACCATTTGCAGTTCTTTTTGGATAACCAAATACACTTTGTGCTGTTAAACTTTGAATTTCTATTAACATTGGTCTTGTTCCTTCCATAGAACAAATTATACAAGACCCTGCTGGATTATCTTCCCTTTCTGAAATAAGAATTTCTGATGGATTTAGTATTTCACACATTCCTTCTTCTTTCATTTCAAACATTCCAATTTCATTTGTAGACCCAAACCTGTTTTTTACTCCTCTTAATATTCTATATGAAAAATATCTTTCTCCTTCTAAATATAAAACAGTATCTACCATATGTTCCAATACTCTTGGACCTGCAATTGTTCCATCTTTTGTTACATGCCCTATTATGATTGTTGTTATTGCACTTGATTTACATACTCTCATTATTTGTGAGGTAATCTCCCTTACCTGGCTTACACTTCCGTGCTGCTGCTGTAATATCTTCTGAGTACATTGTTTGAATAGAATCTATTATTACAAGTTTTGGGTTAAGTTCTATTATAGATTGATTAATTATGTCTATATCAGTTTCTCCTAAAAATAATATATTATCATTATTTATTCCTAGTCTATCTGCCCTTAATTTTATTTGCTCTGCAGATTCTTCCCCTGAAACATATAATACTTGTCCATCTTTTGCAATCTTGTTACAAATTTGAAGTATTAATGTTGATTTACCAATACCTGGCTCTCCACCTAAAAGTGTTAACGAACCTTTTACAAGGCCTCCTCCTAAAACTCTATCTAACTCTCCAAAACCTGTTGGTATTTTTATTGTGTCTTTTGCTTCATATGTGTTTAATTTTTGTGGTGTAATTTTTTCTTTTGGCTTTGAAGTTGCTGTTTTGGTTTCTACAATTTTTTGTTCAAAAAAACTATTCCAGCTATTGCATGCGGGACATCTTCCAAGCCATTTTGCTGATTCATTTCCACATTCATTGCAAACAAATATTGTTTTTGCTTTTGCCATGTCTTCTCCTTTTTTTATTTTGTTATAATACAAAAAAAGTATAGCACAATTTTTATTTTTATGCTACGCTTTTTTATTTTTTTTACATTTTATTCTTTTTTCCAAATGATATTTCTTGAAATAAGAAATCATGAACTTTTTCCCATGTAATTTCTTGATGTAAAAATTCGTTTATTTCATCTTCAACTTTTTGTTGATATGGTGTAAGTTCTACTTTTATTTCTTTTTTCCAATCTACAGGTTGTAACCAAAAAGCTTTGAATTTTGACCAAAATCCTTGTTTTGCTGGTAAATTAGTTCCAACATTTTGTAAATTATTTGCACCAATTCCTTCAACTCCACCGGCATAGTTTGTTGTTGTTTCTTGGTCATTTATATTTCCTATTTCTACTCCTCCAAATACGCCATTTACTTCTTTTATATCTGCCATAACTATTTCCTCCTTTGTATTTTTGACCTTTGTTATATTTATACTATAATGGTAAATATTTATCAAGCTTTTTTATATTAAATATTTATTACATTTTTGTTACTTTTCCATTACAGTGTCCCTAAAATGTATGAGTTTTCCACTTTTTGGCATGTCACTGTTAATATCTTGTTTTCTATATTCTTTGTTGACTTGCATTTTACAAGTATGTAATTTTTTGTATGCCCTTGGTATATTCCTTGCTTTTCTTCTTCAAATAAAACTTCTACTTTTTTTCCAATATAACTTTCATTATATTCTTTTTCATTTTTGTCTGATAACTCTATAAGCTTTTTACTTCTTTCTTCTTTTATATTTCCATCTATTTGATTTTTGTTCTTAGCTGCAATTGTACCTTTTCTTGGCGAATATTTAAATACATGCATTTTATAAAATTTTATTTGTTCTAAAAATTCATATGTTTTATTAAACTCTTCTTCTGATTCTTCCGGAAAACCAACAATTATATCTGTTGTAAGTATAACATCACTATATGCTTTTCTTAACCTATTTACTATTGTTATAAATTGCTCAGTTGTATACCTTCTATTCATTCTTTTTAGCGTTTCGTCACATCCACTTTGTAGTGACAAATGAAAATGATGACATATTTTATCTAATTTTTTTAATCTTTCTACAAATTCTTCTGTTATTAATAATGGTTCTATTGAACCTAGTCTTATTCTTTCAATTCCATATATTTTATTTATATCTTCTAATAAATTTATTAATTTATAATCTTCTTTAAAGTCCTTTCCATATGATGCTATATGTATTCCTGTTATTACTACTTCTTTTATTCCTGTTTTAGCTATTTTTTTTATTTCCTCTATTACTGTTTTAGGATTTCTGCTTCTTACTCTTCCTCTTGCATATGGTATAATACAATATGAACAAAATCTATCACAACCATCTTGTACTTTTATTACTGCTCTTGTTTTTTCTGTATATATTACTTCTCCAAAATCTACAAAATCCCTTTTTTGCATTACATCTTCTATTTCTATTATTTTGTTTTTTTCGTTTATATATTTTTCTACATAATCTACTATGTTCTTTTTTTCATTATTTCCAAGAACTATGTCAATTTCATCTATTTTTTCTAATTCTTCTTTTGCAACTTGAGCATAACATCCACATGCAACTATTATTGCTTTTTCGTTAATTTCCTTTACTCTTCTTAGCATTTGTCTAGATTTTCTATCTGACATATTTGTTACAGTACATGTATTTACTATGTATATATCTGCTTTTTCTTCTTTTTCTACTACTTCATAACCTTTATTTATAAACTTTTCGCACATTGCATTTGTTTCATATTGGTTTACTTTACACCCAAGTGTAATAAATGCTACTTTTTTATTTTCCATTTTCTATCACCTTTTAATTTGAAAAAAGCAGAATTTAATCTGCCCTTTTTTTATTTTATCTTCTTGTTTTTGCTTCTAATGCATCTAAATTATCTAATGCCTTTCCTGTTCCAAGTGCCACACAAGAAACAGTGTCTTGTGCTATCATTACATTTATTCCTGTTTTTTCTTGTAAAAGCTTATCTAATCCATCAACTAAACAGCCTCCACCTGTCATGTAAATTCCTTTATCACTTATGTCTGCTGCAAGTTCTGGTGGTGTTCTTTCAAGTACACTATGAACTGCATCTACAATCATCATTGCTGGTTCTATTAAAGCTTCCAACATTTCACTTGAATGTATTGTTATTGTTTTTGGAAGTCCTGTTATTAAGTCTCTTCCTCTTATGTCCATTTCTGTGTCTTGTATTTTTGGGTATACACACCCTACATTTACTTTAAGGTCTTCTGCTGTTCTTTCACCTATCATCATATTGTGTTTTTTCTTTATATATTTTACTATATATTCGTCAAATTTGTCTCCTGCTACTTTTAATGAAGAGCTAACAACTGATCCTCCTAATGATATTACTGCGATATCTGTTGTTCCTCCTCCAATATCAACTACCATATTTCCACATGGTTTGGCTATATCTATTCCAGCTCCAATTGCAGCTGCTATTGGTTCTTCTATTAAATATACTTTTCTTGCCCCTGCTTGTGTTGCTGCATCTATTACTGCCTTTTTTTCTACTTCTGTAACTCTTGAAGGTATACATATCATTATTCTTGGAGCAAATATGAATCTGCCACAAATTTTACTTATAAAATGTTTTAACATTTTTTCTGTTACTGTATAGTCTGATATTACCCCTTCTCTTAATGGTCTTGTAGCTACTATGTTTCCTGGTGTTCTTCCAAGCATTCTTCTTGCTTCTTGTCCAACTGCTACAACTTCTCCTGTTGTATTGTCTACTGCCACTACTGATGGTTCTCTTAAAACAATTCCTTTTCCTTTTACATATGCTATTACTGTTGCTGTACCTAAATCTATTCCTATATCTTGTCCTAAATCAAACTTAAACATATAACCTTCTACCCTTTCCAAACTTTTTGTTACATTTTTATTTCAAATGTATTGCAATTATATTACATTTTCATTTAATTATCAAGGGGTTTTGTTATCTTTTTAAATTTTTAATTTATAATTTGCTATATAACAATTATATTATTAACTATAACCATTGTTCTAACTTTGCTTTTATGTTATGATTACTTTATTTATTCCTTGTATTGGCAATACTTTTTTATAATTTTTACACAAACTCCTCCCAAACTAAATTTGCTAAATCTAAACCTTTATTAGTTAATTTTATAAAATTGCCATCAACCATCAAAAGCTTTTCATTTACCAATTTTTCTAATTCATTTCTAAACAAAAATATTGGATTACAAGCAAACTTCTCTTTAAACTTTAAAATAGACACACCATCTAATTTTCTTAAATTTAAAAGCATATATTCTTTTTGCATATCTTCTTTATTTTGTACTTCGTGAACTATTTTTTCATTAAAATTATTTATATATTTTTCCATGCTTTCAATATTTGAATATCTTTTATTTTCAAAATAAGAATGTGCAGCAGCTCCAATTCCAATGTATTCTTTTTGCTCCCAACAATTCATATTATGTTTTGACTCTTTTTCTTTTTTTGCAAAATTTGAAATTTCATAATGATTGTAACCATTTAACTCTAATGTATTTTTTACATACCAGTACATTTTTCGTTCTTCATCTTCGCTTGGCAACTCTAAATCATTATTTTCTACTTTATTATATAATACTGTTCCTTCTTCTAAAATTAAAGAATATACAGAAACATGATTTGGATTAAGTTTTATAATTTCTTCCAAACTTTTCTTTATATCTAAAATTTTTTGCTTAGGTAACCCTATCATTAAATCTATATTAATATTGTCAAATTCTTTTTTTACAATATTATATGCCTCTAAAAATTCTTCAAAAGTATGAATTCTTCCTATTTCTTTTAACAAATTATTATTTGTACTTTGCAGTCCCATACTTATTCTATTTATTCCGCTTTTTTTATAATCTTTAATTTTACTATTTGTAATTGTTCCTGGATTTACTTCTATTGTAATTTCTATATTATTAAATTTTGTTTCATTATTTTGCAATTTTTGTTTTAATTTTGCTAAAATCTCTACTATATATTTACTATCTATATATGATGGTGTTCCTCCTCCTATATATATAGTTGTAATATTATAGTTTTCTAAATTATAGCTCTCTATTTCTTTTATAACTGTTTTTATATATTCTTCTACATTTTTACAATTATTTGCATATGACACAAAATCGCAATAATAACATTTCTTTTTACAAAATGGTATATGAATGTATATTCCTAACTCTTTTTTATTCAAACCAATCCCTCTTTTAATCTTCATTTGCTATTTCTATTATTTTTTTTAGTCTATAATTTACGCCAGATTTTCCTACTGGATTTTTTAAAAGCTTTCCAAGTTCCAAAAGTGGCATGTCTGGATTTTCTAGCCTTAAATTTGCTATTTCTTTTAAATTGTCTTCTAATTTGTTAAATTTTCCATTTTGCTGTAATTTTCTTATTGCATCTATTTGTTCTACAGATGCATTTAAAGTTTTGTTTAAATTTGCAGCTTTACAATTTACTAGTCTGTTTACTTTCCCTCTCATTTGCCTTTGAACTCTAATATCTTCAAATTTCATTACTGCTTTATTAGCACCAATAAAAGCCAAAAATTTTGATATTTCTTCTCCTTCTTTTATATAGATTGACTTATTTTTCTGGCTATCTAATTTTTTAAAATTTATATTGTATTTTTTTAGAATTTCTAGTACTATTTCTTCATTTTCTTGGTTAGAAAATCTTATTTCTAAATGATATTTATTGTCAGGATTATTGATAGACCCCGCTCCTAAAAAAACACCTTTTACTAATGATTTTTCATTTTTTTCATCTAGGTTTTCTTGAATTTTTAAAATTAACTTTTTGTCTATTATTTCTATTTCATTAAATTCACTATTTTTTAGCTTTATAACAAAAGACTTTCCTTCCATTTCTATTTTATAGTCTATTTTTAAATTACTAAGTAATTTTGCAAATCTATTTATATTATACTGGCTTTCTGTTGCATACCTAATTTTATTACCTACTACAGAACTATTGTTGGAGATTAAATAGCCTATAAATTCATATTTTACTTGTATTTTGTTTGACAAATTATTTACCTTGCTTAATTCTTCTTTTACATCTGAAGAAAACGACATTTTAGCCACCTACCTTTGTAACAACAATTCTGTCATTATCATATAAGTCCTTTTTTGAGTATGTGTTTATGTATTGTAAATTTTCTTTTATTAAATCCATAACATCTTTTTTTTGGTCATACCCAATTTCTAAGCATAAATACCCTCCAAGTTTTAAATAATCAATTGCCTCATTTACTATTTTTTTATAAAATACTAGTCCATCTTTTCCACCATCTAGTGCAATAATTGGTTCATTTTGCACATCTTTTGATAATTTTTTTATTACATCTTTTTTTATATATGGCGGATTTGATACTATAATATCATATTTTTCTTTTCCAAGTTTATTAAATAAATCAGATTTTACAAATGTTATTTGATTTTCTACATTATTGTTTTTAGCATTTTTCTTTGCTACCATTAATGCTTCTTTACTTATATCAACAGCTGTAATTTGGCTATTTTCTATATATTTTGCAAGTGATACTGCAATACTTCCACTTCCTGTACATAAATCTAGTATTTTTTTTGCATTTATTCTTTTTGCAATTGATATTACTTCTTCTACTAAAACTTCTGTATCTTGCCTTGGTATTAATACATTTTCATTTACGTAAAAACTCAATTTCATAAATTCTTTTTGGTGTGTAATATGTTCAATTGGTATTCCATTTTTAACCTTTTCTATATTTTTAAAATATTTTTCTAATGTTTTTTCATTAATTGTTTGATTATCATGTACTAAAAGATAAGTTCTTGGTTTGTTTAGTATATCTTGCATAAGTAATCTTGCTTTTATTTTGGGACTGTCTAAATTTTCACCTTTTAACATTATTGTTCCTTTTTCTAGTGCTTGTTTAATTGTCATATTACCACCTTCTTTTCTTTTTGATATATTTTATCATAAATTTTTTTAAATTTCTACAAAATAAATTTTCTAATTTTAAAAACAAAAAAACCCCGCCTTAGCCGTAGTTGCCGAATTTTTAAGGACCTGCTCTTCACAAACAGGTGGGTTCCTACCAAAATACTCCTGGGCTTCTCACTATATAATGTGAGCTTGCACGCCATACTTTGAGATCGGTCCCTCTTTAAACTTGTAGGTTCTAAAAATTCTAATGTACGTACTATGCAGGGAAAATTATTAACTTATTTAATTATTAATCTTATTTTAGCATATCTATTTAGCTCTTACAAATTATTTTTCTTTGTAAATTTTTATTTATTATTAGTTTTTATTATTTTATCTCTCTTTTTCATATATTATTCTCTTTAATTTATATTTTTTTCAATTTGATTTTATATAAAAAATATGCTAAAATTATTTTAATATTTGCGGGGATTAACCTCGTTTTTTTATTTTTCCATAATTATTGTAGTTGGTCCATCATTTATTAAACTTACTTTCATTTTTGCACCAAATACTCCTGTTTCAACTTTTACTATTTTTTCTTTACATTTTTCTATTATATATTCATACATTTTATTTGCTTCTTCTGGTCTTGCCGCTTCTATAAAAGATGGTCTATTACCATTTTTTGTATCTCCATATAATGTAAATTGTGATACAAGTAAAAGCTCACCATTTACATCTTTTAATGATAAATTCATTTTTTCTTGTTCATCCTCAAATATTCTTAAATTTATTAATTTGTTAACAAGATAATCAGCCTCTTTTTTTGTATCATTTTCTTTTACTCCTATTAACACCATAAAACCTTTATTAATTTTTCCTACTACTTTTCCATCTACTTCTACTTTTGCTTTTTCTACTTTTTGCACTACAAACTTCATTTTATTATTTATAATTCAATTTTTGAATTATTTCTCCTTACTTTTTTTATTTTTTATAATTTTATCATATTTTTTTAAATAAATCTATTGTTTTGTGAAATACTATTTTTAAGGAGGTTTGCAATGGAAAATAATAATTTAAATATTTTAGATGAAATAAACAAAGGTGCAACTATGGGAATGGATGCCATTTCTTATGTTTCTGAAAAGGTTGGAGACGAAACTTTTAGTAAGGTTTTAGATGGTGAATATAATAAATATAAAGATATATCTAGAAGAGTAAACAATTTGTATTCAAATTATAGCAACAAAGAACCTCATGAAACAAATGCTATGAATAAAATGATGACATGGTATGGAATTCAAATGAATACTATAACTGATAAAAGTAATTCTAAAATTTCAGAGCTTTTAATGCAGGGGACTAATATGGGAATTATTGAAGGACGTAGATTGCTTAATCAAAATCAAGAAAATATTGCAACAGATGTTAAAAATATTTTAAATGATTTTGTTGTTATGCAAGAAGATAGTGTAGAAACTTTAAAAAAATATTTATAGCATAAAAATCCCTCATTATTAAACTTTTTTGTCTAATAAGTGAGGGGCTTTTTATTTTAATTTATTCTTTTATTTCTTTTGATAATTTATTAATTGCTTTTGTTTCTATTCTAGATACATATGAACGCGATATTCCCATAGATTTTGCTATTTCATTTTGGGTTTTTGGTTTATGTCCATCTAGTCCAAATCTTAATTCTATTATTGTTTTTTCTCTATCTTTTAAAATGTTTTTCATCTTTTCATATAAAAGTTTTACTTTCATTTTTAGGTCTACTTCATCATCAATACTTCTTTCGTTATTTTCTAACACTTCTTGTAGTGTTACAACATTGTCATCTTTATCTTTTCCAATTGGTTCATTTAAATAAACTTCTGCATTTAGTTTTTTTGTTGCTCTTAAATGCATAAGAATTTCATTATCTATACATCTAGAAACATATGTAGAAAGTCTTGAGCCTTTTTCTATGCTAAAGCTTTTTACTCCTTTTATTAAACCAATTGTACCTATTGAAATTAGGTCATCTTGGTCAACTTTTGTATTACTATATTTTTTAGCAACATGTGCTACTAACCTTAAGTTTCTTTCAATAAGCATATTTCTTGCTTCTTCATCTCCATTTGCCATTTTTTCAAGGCATATAATTTCTTCTTCTTTGGTAAGTGGTTCTGGGAATAAACTACTTCCGTGATATATAGCCAACTGCAAATACTGCTGTTTTTAGAAATTGTAAAAGCCCTGTTATTCCAATGCTACAAAGTGCTGCTAACATAAATGCACCTCCATTTTCCTATATACAAAAATTATATGTATAAAGAAAATAAAAGTGCATGACCACTAAAAATATTTTTTATTTATAATTTTACTCTTGTTTTTTATATTTTTCATATATTTCAGTTACTCTATTTACACTTAATTCTAAATAAGAAAGAATATCTACAAGTTCATCTACTTCTATTACATCTATACCATCTAGTTTTCTTTTTAATTTTTCTTTTGGCATTTTTATTTGTTCAGCTAATAGCTCATCTGTAATTGCTCTTATTCTCATTTCTTTTTTTATTTCTTCTAAAGTATTTTTATAGTTCATTTTTTATCACCTACTTTTGTGTTTTTTGTTATTATACCACCATCTATTTTAAAAAATTGTCGAAACATGTCGACAATTATATTTTTTTAGTATAAAAATACTTATAAGTTTACTTCTTTATATAATCAATTGCTTCTTCTATTGTATCTACTATTTTATACATATTTTTATCAGATTCATTTATAAATTTTTTTTCATACATTTCATCTAACATCTTAAAAAATTCATTGTAGTAGCCAAATAAATTTACAATTACAATTTTATTATTGTGCTCCCCTGCTCTTTTGGTTTCTATACTTGATAATATTTCATATGTAGTTCCTATTCCTCCTGGCATAAATAGACAAACGTCTGAATTTTTTATTGATTCATCTGTTCTTTCGTTTATTGTATTTGTAACAATTTGAATTTCATCTTTTATATCTTTTGCATATTTTAAATATATTTTTGGAAGTGTTAATATTATTTTAGAATTTTTCTTTTCTTTCATTTTTTTATATAAATTTCCAATCATTCCTCTTAAATCTGCACAGCATACAACATCAAAATTATTTTCTACAATTAAATCAACTAATTTTTCTCCCTCTATTTTATATTTTTCTTCTATATTTTCACTTACTGATCCACCTATAAATATCTTCATTTTTAACCTTCTTTACTAAAATTTATTTTATTTTATCACATTTTAATATAATATTTCTACCAATTTGTTCATATTTTTTATTAAAGGAGTTTTAATTAATGAGTTTAATTATAAATTTTTTTAAAGGAATAGCTATTGGTGCTGGTGCAATATTGCCTGGCATTAGTAGTGGTGTTTTATGTGTAATATTTGGAATTTATGAAAAATTGTTAGATAGTGTTTTAAGTTTTTTTAAAAATATTAAACAAAATGCAAAATTTTTGTTTCCAATTGTTTTAGGTGGAATATTTGGAGTTTTAATATTTAGTAAAATTTTAAATTATCTGTTATATGCATACCCACTTCAAACAAAATCAACATTTGTTGGTCTAATTTTAAGTAGTATTCCAAAGCTTTTAAAAGATGTAAATAATAAGCATAAATTTAAGCTTAGATATGCATTTTATTTAATATTTGCCTTAACTATTGGAATAATAACAGTTTTACTTGAAAAACATATTGTTGTTAGTTCTTCTTCATATGAATTTAATTATTTTTACCTTATATTATGCGGCTTTTTAATGTCTATTGGTGTAATTGTTCCTGGGGTTAGTAGCACAATTATTTTAATGCTACTTGGTGTTTATAGTGCTTATTTAACATCTGTTTCAAGTGTGTATCTACCAATACTTGTTCCTATAGGCATTGGTTTAATAATTGGTTCTTTAATTTTTATGAAAATTACAAAAGTTTTGCTTAATAAATTTTATGCTCAAACTTTTTATACAATTATAGGTTTTACTCTTGGTTCAATTTTTGTAATTTGGCCAGAATTTACTTTTGACTTAAATGGTATTATATCTTTTTTATGTATGATGGTTGGTCCTATACTTGCAAGTTTTAACTTAAACTAAATTTACTCTTATTTTTAAATTAATAAAGGGACTTTTCACAGCCCCTTTATTATCATCAAAATAATTATTTACATTTTTTACTCTTACAACAATTAATAAAAATTATTTATTTAGCATTTTTTTATTTTCTTTTTCAAGTTGCTTTAAGCTTTTCTTAGGTGTTGGCAAATCTTCTGGCATTGTTCCACCATTTTTGGCGATTACTTCCCTTATATTTTTTCCAATATTATAATGAGTTTTATTTGCTTCTTTTTCGGTTTGTATATTATCTTTTTTCAGTTTTTGTTCTGTTTGAGAAATTCTAAATAAATTAGCAATAAGTTCATCGCTCCCCATATTGTCTAAGATATCTTCTCTATATCTTAATCCTTTTCTTTTTGAGATATCATCAGCTGTTTCTCCATTATACAAACCTTTATAACCTGCATTATGAAATTTATCGAATTTTTTTACTCCTGCTTTTTTTGCTGTTTGATTAAGTGAATAATTTCCTTTTCTTGTTAAATTTCTTTGATAAATTCTTTTTTCATCTTCTGTTAGCTTACTATACTCTTTTTCAACAAGCTCTTGTTTTCTAGTTTGAACTGCAAAATATGTTTGAGCAAGAGCAATTACTTTTTTTCTAATATCTCCATTTTGTGCTATTAAGTAACAAGCATAACGAGTTAATTTATAATCTCTAATGTTTTTGGTTGCCCCTTTAGGCATTTTTATCGTTTTGTCTACGTCGACAAAATGTTCAGATACATTAACATTACTATTTTTGCAAGATACTTTTGCTTTGTTTATAACATTTTCAAATTTACGCCATTCCTTATAATTTAAAACTAATTGTAGTTCTCTAGCATGCCAAAATTCAGTCCCATTTTGGTCAATATGTTTTATATCTTCAAATGATTTATTATTCTTATTTATATCATTCAATAATATCATCTCCATTTTCTAATATTTTATTTTTAATTATTTAAACATTATTATAGAACTTTTGTTTGTAAAAGTCAATTGTTTTTTATTTTATATTATTGAATGTTGCAATTTAATTATATATTATGTCAAAGGCAAGTAAATCCCAAATATTTTTTATTTTTTTCTTCTTATTATCCAATCTTTTTCACATTTTATTGGCAATTTTATCATTACTTTTTGCCCTTTCACTCCTGGGCTAATTTCTCCTATTTCTTTTTGTGTATCATAATCCCATAATTTTTCTATTTCAAATGTATATGCATCTATTTTATTTGGTATTATAATTTCTAAAGTATCTCCTACATGTAATTTATTTTTTATTTCTACTATAGACTTTTCTTGTTTATATTCAACTACTTTTGCTCCAAATTCATAGTCTTCATTATATTGTCTTCCCGCATATTCTTGTATATCTTTATTGTTTCTATCATTAAAATAAAATGTTGTAAGTCCTCTTGTTTTTACTTTGTCTAGTTCTTTTAAATATTTTGTATAATCATAATTTTTAGGATTTTTTATATATTCATCAATTGCATTTCTGTATGCGTTTATTACACTTGCTAAGTAGTATTCTGTTTTTAGTCTTCCTTCTATTTTTAAGCTATCTACCCCCATATCTACTATTTCTGGTATTTCTTTTATTAAGCATAAATCTTTTGAAGAAAATATGCTTGTTCCATACTCATTTGTTTCTATTGGCATAAGTTCACCTGGATTGTTTTTTTCTTCTGCATATAAGTTATAGCTCCATCTGCAGCTTTGTGCACAATCTCCTAAATTTGCACTCCTACATGCTAAAAAATCACTTAAAAAACATCTTCCAGAAAACGCAAAACATATTGCTCCATGTATAAATATTTCTACTTCCATATCTTTTGGCTTGTTTTCCATTATATATTTTAGCTGATTTTTGTTAAGTTCTCTTGCCATTATCATTCTTTTTCCACCATTTTTGTACCAAAAATTGCAATCATGTAAACTTACAATATTGGCTTGTGTACTTACATTTATTGGAATACTTGGTGCATATTTTTTAAATACCTCCATTATCCCTCCATCTGCTATTATTACACCATCTGGTTTTAGTTCTTCTAATGTTTTTGCCATATTTATTATTTCTTCATATTTTTCATCCCATGCAAATATATTAATTGTTACATATACTTTTTTTCCAATTTTATGAGCATATTTTATCGTGTTTACTAAATCGTCATCTTTCATGTCTGCTCTTGTCCTTAATGATAATGATGATGTACCACAATATACTGCATCTGCTCCGTATAAAAATGCTATTTTGGCTTTTTCAAATGACCCAGCTGGTGCTAATAATTCTATTTTTTTCATATTATTACTTCCTTTTATTTATTTTAACGTTTTTTATTATATCACATTATGGTATATTTTACAAATATAATAAAATATGATATAATTAAGTGATGGAAATTTTCTAAATTATAGAAAGGGTGTTCTTTATGAAAAAATGTAAAAAAATGCGGTACATCGTAATTTGTTGTTTTATAGTCATTCTCATGGCTATAATTGTAGCAATCTCAAAAAACGAGGAACCAAAACAGGAAGTTTCAATTTCAGCAGAAATTTCGCGTCAAGAAAAGTCAATCGTAACAACATCAATAATAAAGCCTAAATTTTCTGATTCAGACATAGAACTTATTGCTCAAGCTGTTGAGCATGAAATAGGATATTCTGAATCATATTTTCCAGACAATGATTTTAGTGAAATACAAAATCACATGATTTGTGTTATTCTAAATAGACTGGAAAATCCGGCTTTTCCCAACACTGTTTGGGGAGTACTTTTTGAAGGCTCTGGCCATCTTTTCGAAAATAGCGACGAAGTAGCTTTCAAACCAAATGAAAGCACAATAAGTGCTGTAAAGAAAATGATTGATGTAGGACCAGTTTACCTCGATTTGTTCGAAATGAGTTTTACCTCTTCAAACATATCGCTCAACCAAAAAGTCATGGAAGAACAAGTAGGTGAAGTGCATACAATTACAAATTATGTTGCCGCAGATGGCAGACATTTAATGTTCGCTGCATCTTCTGAGTTCTAACCCAATACCCCACCATGTTTTTGGTGGGGTATTTCTTTTTATTTTTCTTCTTTTAAATTTTTTCTTCTTAATTGTCCACATGCAGCATCTATATCTGAACCAAGTTCCCTTCTAATTGTTGCAACAATTCCATGATCATTTAAATAATCTCTAAATTTAATAATATTTTCATTTGAACTTTTTGTATATTCTCCATTTTCTATTTTATTTATTGGAATTAAATTTACATGACATAACATACCTTTTAATAATTTTACAAGTCTTTTTGCATCTTCCAAATTATCATTATTATCTTTTGCTAAAGCATATTCAAAAGATATTCTTCTATTTGTTACCTTTATATAATCTTTACATGCTTGTATTAATTCTTCAATATTGTAGGCATTGTTTACAGGCATCATACTACTACGTTTTTCATTTGTTGTTGCATGAAGTGATATTGATAATGTACATTGTGTATTTTGCTCTGCTAGTTTGTATATCATTGGAACTAAACCACTTGTAGAAATACTTATATGTCTTGCTCCAATGTTTAATCCTTTTGGATTATTTATAATTTTTACAGCATTTATTACATTATCAAAATTATCTAGTGGTTCTCCTATTCCCATAAATACAATATTAGAAATTCTTATGTTTTCATCTTGTTCTACTGCTAAAATTTGTTCAACTATTTCTCCACTAGTTAAACTTCTTACAAATTTAATTCCTGTTGAAGCACAAAATTTGCAGCCCATTTTGCACCCTATTTGTGAAGATACACAAATGCTATAACCATGATGATAACTCATTAAAACTGTTTCTATTGCATTACCATCTAATACATCAAATAAATATTTTTTTGTTCCATCTGATGATTCTTGTTTTTTTAATATTTTAAAATTACATATAGTATAATTTTCTTTTAGTTTTTCTCTTAATTCCAAAGACAAATTTGTCATATCATCAAAACTTTTTACTTTATCTTGATACAACCATTTAAAAATTTGCTCTGCTCTAAAAGTTTTTTCTCCTATGCTTTTTAGCTCTTCTTTTAATTCTTCTAAATTATAATCTTTTATATTTTTCATTTTTCCATTCCTTTTCTATATATGAAATTTTCTTACAATTACTTCTTTTATATCTTTTGCACTTAGACTTAAACTTAATATTAAATTCACTCCAGATATTGTGGTTGCAATAATACTTAATGTTTTATCTTGTACCAGATTTTCATATACCAAAAATATTGGTATTGTACTTACTATAACAATTAACAACTGATACACCGCATATTTTATATATTTTTTGTGGCTTATTACTGTTAATATTAACATTGTTATATTTGCAATTATTATTATTATTGGAATTGATAAATTTACAGACCATGCTTTAAAACCTGTTTTATAATCTATATATACTGTTAAAAGCGATATTGCAATTGTTTGTATTAAAACATGTCCTGCAATATTTATGTTTTTATTTATCGAATATAAAACAGTTACCCAAATATATATAATTCCAGCATTGCAAAGTCCTGCCCAATGAATATTTGGAGTTGTCATTCTATTTAAAAATACTAAAAATATTCCTAAAAAAACTGATATTATTATTGATATTTTTATAATCAAGTCCATATTTTTTGCATTAATTTTTTGTGGATATAGCATCTAAAACACCATTACTTTCTATTCTTACTTTTATTCCATTTTGGGTTAAAAACTCAAAAAATCTTTTTTCTATACTATTGTCCTGTAAAATTGATGTAAATGTAAATACAATGTCATTTTCATATGTACATGCTGAACATTTTATTTTTTCTACAGGCTCTGGCGCAATTAACATGAAAAAGTCTTCTATATATTTTTGGTATTTACCTATTATACCAATTCTACCAATATTTGAAAATGTTATTGTTGTATATTTTCTAATTTCAATGTAACTAAGTCTTACCAATATTTTTTTTAGTGATAATGGTATAACCCTTACAAATGGATTGTTTCCAAGTTTTACATTTGCTGACATTGTTTTTATTATTTCTTCTTGTGTTAATCTTTTTTTGAAATCTTCTTTTACAAATTTTAAAATTTTATCAAATGTTGTTAAATTATCTTTTTGTATTTGTGCTTCTAATGTGATATATGAAAAAAAGTTTGATATTGTTTTTGATTGGAAATATTTTTTTAAGTTTACTGGTATACATAGTTTTATTGGTTTTTTTCCATTATTTTTTTTATAATTTTCTTCATATATTGAATAAATTAGTACTGCACTTAAATATTGTGTTACTGTACAATTGTTTTCTTTGCATTTTTCCTTTAAATCATTTGAATCTATTATTTCGTGTATTGCTGAAACTGCTCCTAATTTTATTTTTTCTCCTTTTAATATATATGCTTTTTTTGATGATGCATTTGTTTTTGCTTTTTTATCATAATTTTTTATATAGCTATCTTCTGAATCATATTCTATTTTTCTACTTGTTCTTATTTCTTCTTCAAACTCTTTTGGATGTGTTAATTCTAAATATGTATAAATTATTTCTTTAAAAAATTGTGTTCCACTATTTCCATCTGTTAAAGAATGAAATATGTCTATATTTATTTTATTTTGGAAATATGTTACTTTAAATAAATAATTGTTGTTTGTTTTAGGATTTATATATTTACATGGGTATTCACGTTCTTTTTCTACTATTGGATCTTTTAAATTTTCTTCAAAATAGTTCCAAAAAAATCCATCTTTCATTCTTACTTTAAATGATTGGTATTTTTCTAGTGCCATTAATACTGCTTTTTGTAATATTTTTGGATGCACCTTTTCTTTTAAAATAGCAGATAACCTAAATACTGTACTATATTTTTTTCCTGCTGATATTGGAAATATTTTGGCAGAATTGTCAAGTTTTCTCCAATATAGTCTATTTTCTTTTTTCATTTTACTTACCTTTCTTTTAGTACAAAGTTATTTTTTATTGTATGTCACATACAAGATCTTGATATGCTTTTAATTGCAATTCGTCTTGTTTGTTTATATTATTTATAATCCATATATGTGGTGCTTGTTCATATTCTTTTATTTGTATGTCTATTCCTTCTTTTTTCGCTTTTTCTTGCAATAAATGTGTATCTGGATTTAATATATCATATGTTCCTGTATATATTATTACATTTTTTAGCTTAGATAATGGCCCATTTATTGGGTTTACTAAATAGCTTTTCATTCCTTCTTCATCTCTTGCATATGAAATCCCTGCTATTAATAGTTTTTCTTTGTTTAAATCTTTATCATTTTTTTGCACTTCTTTTATTTTTTCATTTGTAAGTGTTACATCTAGCCATGGTGATATTAGAATTGTTTTTGATGGTAATTGTATATTATTTTGACTTATTTTTTCTGCAAGTGCAAGTGTTATTCCACCTCCTGCTGAATCCCCCATCATTACTAAATTTTTTGCATCAACTTTTGATATTATTTCTTTATATAATGGTTCTACCATATTAAACACATCTTTATATGTATATTTAGGAGTTAATGGATAGTCTGGCATTACTATTGTTGATTTTGTATCATTGGCAAGCTTTTCTAAAAAATCCCAGTGTAAGGTTGTTGCCTCTGCCACATATGCTCCTCCGTGAAAATATAATATTACTTTTTTACTTAGTTGTTCTGTTTTAGGTTTTATTATAAATATTTTTCTAGACATAAATTCTTTTGTCGCAATATCACAACTTTCATTTGCTTTTTGTGGTATTTTTGTTTCTATGTCTATTATCATATAATAGCCAAATATCATTACTGTTATTGTAATTATTATTGCTATTAAGTTTATTATTATTCTTTTTATCATTTTCTTCTTTCCTTTTATTTTATAGCATTATTTTACCATGATTTAACTAAAAAGAAAATAGATTATAAAAAAAAAGAAGCTAGAATAAATTTTCTAGCTTTACTAATCTATAGTTTAATTATATATTCTTTCCAGGGCTCCCCATTATAAGAAAATGTAATTCGTACCTCATACATTTTCTAAAACGGTCCCCACTTGCCCTTCACAGAATATATAATTAAACTAGAGATTTGTAAATTTTTTCTAGTCTTCAGTTTTATACTATATACATTATTTCATTGTTTGGAAAATATTTTTTCATTTGCTCTCTTAAATAACTTTCCCCATCTTTTCTTAAATCTGCTTTATACATATATTTTCCTTTTCCTCTTCCTGTCATTATTTCTTTATTGTATAGATTAATAGCATTTGGAAATGCTTCTTCATTTATTTTTGTATGAACAAAACTATATGTCATAAATATTATTTCAAAAAAAACATCTTTTTTTACTTTGGGGCTTAACTTGCTTTCTAATTCTTGTATTAATTTTAAATATAATTCTTTCCAATTTTCTACCATTATTACTGGTGCTATCAATATTCCTATTTCATAACCAGCTTCTTTTAGCTTGTTTATTGCTTCTATTCTTCCCTTTAACCTAGATGTTCCAAATTCTACTTTATTTATTATTTCTTCTGGGTTTACACTCATTCTTATTGTAACTTTTCCATTGTGATCTACATTTAATATATCATCTACCATATCAAATTTTGTTGGAAATGTTAGTCTTCCATTTGGAGTATTTTTAAAATTTTCTATCGTCCATGGCAAATTATTTGTTATTGTATTTTCTAATATTAAGTCACTATTGCTACCTATTTCGAATGTTAGTGTTTTATCTGATTTTTGAGCTGTTTTTATTATTTTATCTAACATTTTTTCTCTATTTACAAATAGTCGTAAATATGCACATTTATTGTAATTACATACTAAATAACAATACATACAAGCTGCAGTACATCCAGATGATGTATATGGTACCAAATAGTCTGATGTTTTATGGTTTGGCACAAAGTTATGGGTCTTTCTTACACCTATTATTAAATTTCTTTTCATATCCATAAAGTCTTTATTTTGCCTTTTTCTCATTTCTTCTATATTGTTATGATTTTCTATAATTACTTTGGGTGTATCTTCATATTTTTTTAATAAATATTTTCCTAGCTCATAATTTTCTATTTCTTTTTCATAAAAAATACCTTTCGGTTTAAACATTTTTATCACCATAAATATTTTAACCTAAAAGTATTTTTTTATTTATCCAAATATTCCTTTTTTCTTTACAGGTGGTTGTTCATTCATTGTTTTTGCAAGCTCAACTAATAATTCTCTTTGTTCTTTCGTTAGTCTTTTTGGTGTTTGAACATTTACTGTAAATATAAAATCTCCTTGTGAAGATCCATTTATTGTTTTAAATCCTTTATTTCTTATGCTAAATTTTGTTCCTGTTTGTGTGCCTTCTGGTATTTTATATTTTTCTTTACTTCCATCACACATTGGAATTTCTAATTCTGCTCCTAATGTAGCTTGAGTAATTGTAACTGGAATATCACATAATACATTATTTCCTTTTCTAGAATAAATACTATGTTTTTTTACTCCAACTGTAATATATAAGTCGCCTTTTGGTCCACCTTTTTGTCCTGGTTCGCCTTCTCCTCTTAGCACAACTGTTTGACCATTATCAATACCTGCTGGAATTTTTACTTTTATTTTAGGTTGTTTTCTAACTGTTCCTTTTCCACGGCAGTTATCACATGGTTCTTTTATTACTTCACCTGTTCCATGACATGTAGAACATGTTCTTGTTGTTTGCATTTGACCTAATATAGTTTTTTGGACTTGTCTTATTTGACCAGTACCATTACATTCTGGACATTTCATTGGATTTGTTCCAGGTTTTGCACCTGTTCCATGACATATAGTACATTCTTCATTTCTATTTATTATTACTTGTTTTTCTACCCCTAAAAATGATTCTTCAAATGTAATATCCATATGTAAATTTAAGTCTGCACCTTTTTTTGGTCCATTAGTTGGTCTTCTTGTTTTTCCTCCAAATCCACCACCAAAAAATGATGAAAATATATCTCCTAAGTCGCCAAAATCAGAAAAGCCATCAAAACCAGAACCTGTATAAGAATAATATCCTCCCTGACCAAATGGTCCTTGGCCTCCTCCAAACCCTTGTGGTCCATCAGGTCCAAATTGATCATACATTTTTCTTTTTTGTGAGTCTGATAATGTCTCATATGCCTCATTTACTTCTTTAAATTTGGCTTCTGCTTCTTCCTTATTGTCTGGATTAGCATCAGGATGATATTTTTTTGCAAGTTTACGATATGCCTTTTTTAATTCTTCATCTGTTGCATTTTTATCAACACCCAATACCTCATAATAATCTCTTTTTCCTGCCATCTTTTCCTTTCACTCCAATTCACTTGGTCTATCTCCATCCAAAAAAAATTAACATATTTTTTTGGATGGTAACCATATTCTTTTTTAATTAAAGTAAAAACTTCGTAGCTTAACAAAGTAAGACGAAGTTTTTATTAAATTTTATTTGTCATCTCCATTTTCTACTTTATAGTCTGCATCATATACATTTCCATTTTCATCTGTTTTTGGTCCTTCTTGGCTAGCATTTGCATCTGCACCTTGTGCTCCATTTGGATTTGCATTTTTGTATAGTTGTTCACTCATTTCATAGAATACTTTTGTTAATTTTTCAGTAGCTTCTTTAATTTTTTCTGTGTCGTTTGTTTCTAATGCTTTTTTAGTATTGTCTATTTCTGTTTCTACTTTTGCTTTTTCTTCTGCACTTATTTTATCTCCTAATTCTCCTAATGTTTTTTCACTATTATATACTAAACTTTCAGCATTATTTTTAACTTCAATTTCTTCTTTTTTCTTTTTGTCTTCTTGAGCATGTGCCTCTGCATCTTTTACAGCTTTATCTATGTCTTCATCTGTAAGATTTGTTGATGCTGTTATTGATACATTTTGGCTGTTTCCTGTTGCCATATCTTTTGCAGATACATGTACTATACCATTTGCATCTATATCAAATGTTACTTCAATTTGTGGTACTCCTCTTGGTGCTGCTGGTATTCCTGTTAATTGGAATCTTCCTAATGTTTTATTATATGCAGCCATTTCTCTTTCACCTTGTAATACGTGTACTTCTACTGATGTTTGACCATCTGCTGCTGTAGAGAATATTTGTGATTTTTTAGTTGGTATTGTTGTGTTTCTTTCTATTAATTTTGTAAATACTCCTCCATATGTTTCAATTCCTAGTGATAATGGTGTTACATCTAATAATACTAAATCTTTTACATCTCCTGAAAGAACACCACCTTGAATTGCTGCACCAATTGCAACACATTCATCTGGATTTATTCCTTTATCTGCCTCTTTTCCTATTAATCTTTTTACTAGTTCTTGAACAGCTGGAACTCTTGTAGATCCACCAACTAATAATACTTTGTGTATATCATTTACACTTAATCCAGCATCTTTTAATGCATTGTTTACTGGTGTTACTGTTGATTCTACTAAATCATGAATTAATTCTTCAAATTTAGATCTTGTAAGTGTTATGTCTAAGTGTTTTGGCCCTGTAGAATCTGCTGTTATAAATGGTAAGTTAATTTGTGTTTGTTGAACTCCAGATAGCTCTATTTTTGCTTTTTCTGCTGCTTCTTTTAGTCTTTGCATTGCCATTTTATCTGTTTTTAAATCAATTCCATTTGATTTTTTGAATTCATCTACTAAATAATTAATTATTGCTTCATCAAAGTCATCTCCACCTAAATGTGTATTACCATTTGTAGCTAAAACTTCGAATACTCCATCACCAATATCTAGTATAGATACATCAAATGTTCCTCCACCTAAATCATATATTAATATTTTTTGATCTTGTTCTTTATCCATTCCATATGCAAGTGCTGCTGCTGTTGGTTCGTTGATTATTCTTAATACTTCTAGTCCTGCAATTTTACCAGCATCTTTTGTTGCTTGTCTTTGGCTGTCATTAAAGTATGCTGGAACAGTAATAACTGCTTGTGTTACTTTTTGTCCTAAATAATTTTCTGCATCTGCTTTTAATTTTTGTAATATCATTGCAGATATTTCTTGTGGTGTAAATGTATCACCTTCTATTTTAACTTTGTCTGCTGTTCCCATTTTTCTTTTTATTGATATAACTGTATTATCTGGATTTGTAACAGCTTGACGTTTTGCTATTTGTCCTACTAATCTTTCTCCATTTTTTGAAAATGCTACTACTGATGGTGTTGTTCTGTTACCTTCAGCGTTTGGTATAACAACTGGCTCTCCTCCTTCCATAACAGCTACACATGAATTTGTTGTTCCTAAGTCAATTCCTATAATTTTTCCCATAATTTTATACTTCCTTTCTTTTGAGGTCTTTCCTCTTTAATTTATATTTTAAAATTTAATAACTTTTTTAATTTGCAACTACAACCATAGAATGTCTTATAACTTTACTTCCTATTTTGTAGCCTTTTCTATATTCTTGTGCTATTTCTTTTTCGCCTAAATTTTCATCTTGGATGCTACTAACTGCTTCGTGTAATTCTGGATCAAATGTTTCTCCTACTGTTTTTATTTCTTCTACTCCTTTTGATTTTAATACATCTTTAAATTGTTTTAACACAAGTTCTATTCCCTTTTTATAATCTTCATCTTTAGTTTCTACTTTTGCTGCATTTTCTAAATTGTCTAATACTGGTAACATTGTTTCTACAACGTCTGCAAGTATTGAGTTATATAAGCTTTCTCTTTCTTTTTGACTTCTTTTTTTGTAGTTTTCAAATTCTGCAAGTACTCTTTTATATCTGTCTGTTAATTCTTCAAGTTCTTTTTCTTTAGCTGATTTTGTTTCCTGCTTTTTTTCTAATTTTTCTTCTTGTTTTATATTTTCATTTTTTTCTTCCTTTTTCTTTTCTGACATAGTTTACCTCTTTTCTTTAATTATTTTGATTGTTTTCATCTAGTTTTTTACTTATATATTTCATTACTGAAATTACTTTAGAGTAGTCCATTCTTTTAGGTCCTATTATTCCTATTGTTCCTAAGTCTTTGTTTCCTACTTTGTGTTTAAATGTTACAATACTAAAATCCTTTAGTTCATCTTTTTCGTTTTCATTTCCTATATACACATTTATATCTTGTGCAAATCCCGAATTTAACATATCTTGCATCAACTCTTTTGTGTCTAATACATTTACAAAGTTTTTTGCAACCTCCAGGCTATTAAATTCAGGTAAGTCAAATGATTTATTTGTTCCTTCTAAATATATTTTACTGTCTTCTTCTATTACTTTTTTTATTTGCTCTATTATTGGTTTTATTACATTTACACTGTATGTCATTTCATCAAATAAGTAATCTTCTAATGGTCCTTTTATTGTTTCTAATGGCTTTCCTTTTAGTTTTTGATTAAACATATAATTTACTGTTTCTACTTGTTTTTCAGTTATGTCCTCATCAAATTTTATTATTGTTTCTTTTACTAATCCTGATTCTGTTAGTATTACCGCCATTATCATTCTTTGTCCTAATGGAACAAATTTTATTTCTTCTATTATTTGTTCATCATTTTTTGGTCCTATTGATAGTGTTGTATAATGTGTTACTTCAGAAATTGTATTTGCTGCTATTTTTGTTAGTTCTTCTATTTCATTTACTTTTGTTTCTAATTTTGAACTAATGTATTTTATTTCTTCTAAACTTATGTCGTCATCTTTCATTAATTCGTCTACATAGTACCTATAGCCTTTTTCTGATGGTATTCTTCCTGAAGATGTATGTGTTTTGTCTAAATAGCCTTTTTTCTCTAAGTCTGCCATTTCGTTTCTTATTGTTGCACTACTATAATTTAATCCATAATTATTTGTTAATGCATTAGAGCTTACTGGTTCTGCTGTATTTATATACTCTTCTACAATTGCTTGTAATACTTTCTTTTTTCTATCATCTAGCATTTTACCACCCCTTTTAGCACTCTTTTTGTTTGATTGCTAACTTAATATATATTATAACCATTTTTAGCACTTGTCAATACCTTTTGCTAAAAAAATTTGTGAATTTTTTGTGAATTTTTTCTAAAATAAAAAAAACGTAAGATTTCTCTTACGCTATATTTTATTTTTATCCGTTATATGCTGTTGATAAATAAATTATTACACATACAATATCTATAATTCCCAATGCTAATCCTGTAACTGCCATCCATTTTCCCTTTTCTTTTTCTTCTTTATATGAATTTAATGCATATCCACCTGTTATTACTGCTGCTATTCCTAATGGTAATCCACATACTAATAATCCAACTAATGAACATATAAAACTTGCAAGTGCATATGAATTTACTTTTTTTTCTTGTATAGTTTCATTGTTTGTTACAACTTCTGCTTCTTTTACACTTTCTTCTTTGTTTTCAACTTTTTCCTTATTTTCTTCCATAACAATCTCCTTTTATTTTTTATGTATTTATATTAACATTTATAATATTTTTTGTCAATTAAATCAAAGCTGTAAATTTTTTACTTTTGGTGTATATCTATTTGTGTGTATGGTATTGTTATATTGTTTTCATCTAATGTTGTTTTTACAATTCTTAATGCATATCTTTTTAAAGGCAACTTTTGCTCTGGTTGGCACCAAATCATCACTCTATATATAACTGCTGAATCCGCAAATTCATTTATTCCTAGATATTTTGCATCTCTTATTTCTTTATTTTCTTTTATTTGCAAAACAATTTTGTCTATTATTGTTTCTATTTTGTCTGTTTTTTCCTCGTATGGAATTGGTATGTCGATAATTAATTGTTCTGATAATCTTAATGCTTTAACTATATTTCTATTTGCAATTACCAAAACATTTTCTGTATTTACATCTTTTAATTTTGTAGATTTTACTCCAAGTTCTATTACTTTTCCTTCAACATCATCTATTTTTATAACATCCCCTACTGAAAAATAACTATCTATTATAATATTAAATCCCATAATAATATCTTTTAATGCATCTTGAAGTGATAGTCCTACTATTGCTGACACAATTCCAACTCCCGCTATGACTGAACTTACATTGAATCCTAATAATTGTAAAACAAATAAAGTTGCAATTATTATAATAATATAATTAATTATATGATTTGTAAGTTTTATATATGTAATTACTTTCCTATAACCTTTATCTTTTGTCTTTTCCACCTTTTTTATTGCTTTGTTAAAAATTCTACTTTTTACTTTTAATATTACTATTGATATTATTATTGTTATTATTACCAACAATACATGCTTATTGGCTAGTATTTCATTTATTTTTTCTAGGTTCATATTTATCTCTCCTTGAAAAATATTATATATTAATTTTTTATTTTTTACAATATTAAATATGATTACTTGCTAAAGTAAAATTAAAATGATAAAATTTTTTTGTATTCTTATTAAAGAGGAGGTGAAATAATGGAAGAAAAAAAATCTTTAAAAATAATTTTATCAACTTTCTTTCTAATATAGCTATTATTGTTATTATTATTATGGCTTATTATATTTATATAACTAAAAAGGAATCTAACAAAGAAATTGATGATCTTAAAGAAAATGCTATTGGGATGCAATCTACAATAACCGATTTACGAGCAAAAATAAACACTGGTACATATGTAATAGAAAATAACACCTTAACATGTAATGCAAGCAAAGAAGAAATTTACGCTGGTGGTACATCTATAAAAGATACAAATGCAATTTTTGAATTTAAAATAATAAATAATAATAATATTGAGTTTGATACTACCCAAAATATATCTGACAAATTTGAATTAAATAAAAATCTTTCATATAGTGTAAAATAAATTATTGTGATATATACGGGTACATACTTAATAATAAAATTTGGAGTTGATTAAATGAAAATAGGAATAGATATAGATAATGTAATATCAAACTTTAACAATACTTTACTAAAAGAATATTTATTGCATGATAAAACCTTAAGAAATTCAGGCGTAATAAACAAAAATGCTGACTATATTAGAAATGGTATGTTTGATTGGACCGAAAATGAAGAACTTACTTTTTATAAAAAGAATATAGAAAGAATGGCTCAAAATTTAGGAGTTATTGAAGGTGCTAAAGAATATATAGATAAATTACATAAAGATGGTCATTTTATTTATATTATTACAGGAAGAGATAATGGAGAATATACAGATCCTTACAATATGACAAAAAAATGGCTTGATAAAAATAATATTTATTATGATAACTTAATTTTAACAAATGCTTATGACAAACATGCTAAATCTTTAAAATGTATTGAGCATAATATTGATATTATGATTGATGATTCAGTTAATATATGTAATGATTGTATTTCCAATGGTATAACAACTATTTTAATGGATACACCATATAACAAATATTCAAATATACCAAGAGTTAAAAGTTGGAAAGAATTTTATGAATATGTTTCTAATTAAAAAAAAGACAAGTATACTATAATTTTCTTAAATATTTTTAAGAAAGTATCGAAAAAAATGTCAAAATATAGTATAATTTTTATATATCATATTTAACTTAGAGTTATAAAAGGAGCTATAAATTATGAAGAAAAAGTCAAACAATTTAAGTAAATTATTTAAATATTATAAAAAATATAAATTTTTATCTATAATGGTAATTATATTAAGCATAGGATATGCAGGAATCTCTTTATTATCACCAATATATGAAGGTAAAATGTTAGGTTATTTTGAAAATTTTGATAAAACTCAAATATTAAAAACAGCACTATTTTTAGTTGTATTAAGAATTATAATAGAAATTATTACAAATTTATGGTCAAGAATAGTTTTAAAACTAAATGGAAAAGTAAATTTTGACTTAAAAAGCGACATGCTAAAAAGTTTAACAAATTTTGAAGTTAAAAATTTTGACAATACAAATTCAGGTCTTTTTATATCCAGATTAAATAAAGATACAACTGAATTGTCCGAATTATTTGATTACGTAACCGATGATTTATCAGGTATTATACTTAATGTTAGTTTTATTATTTATGTATTTTTTCTTAATGTATATTTAGGTTTATATTTGATTTTTAATATAATATCAGTATATATCTTAACATCTAAAAAATTGTTTTATTATAAAAGAGCAAAAAAAGACTATAAAGAAAAAGACGAAACTGTAGTTGGATTATACACTGATGTAATAAGAGGAATTAGAGAAATAAAAAATCTTAATCTAAAATCAGTTGTTATGCAGGATGTAAACAAAAAACAAACAGAAACAATCAAAGCAGAAATAAAGAGTACACATATAAGAAGGACATGGGATAGATGGATTAAAGCATTTCAACACATATTAGACTTTATATTTATATTAATATCAGTTTACTTTATTACAAATAATTTTTTAGAGATAAGTTCATTTTTAATAATTTTCTTATACAAAAATAAAGTATTAGATTTAATAAATTATATATCTGAAATAAGAGAAAAATTAGCAGATGGAAAAGTATCAGCGCAAAGAGTATTTGATATAATTTCATATAACTCATTTTCTAAAGAAACATATGGAAATTTAAATATCAAAAATATAAAAGGTTCAATTGAATTTAAAAACGTAAAATTCAAATATAACTCAAATAACTTATTTAACAATCTTAATTTTAAAATAAATTGCAACCAAATGGTAGCTATCGTTGGTAAAAGTGGCGAAGGTAAATCTACTATACTAAAATTAATAAACAAAAGTTACAGCACTAATGATGGTGAAATATTAATAGATAATTATAATATAAATACTTTGTCAGAAGAAACAATAAAAAATAATATTTCAATAGTTTCACAATCCCCTTACATTTTTAATCTATCAATAAAAGAAAATATAAAATTAGCAAATCCTCAAGCAACAGATAAAGAAATAGAAGAAGTTTGTAAGGAAGCTCAATTACATGATGTTATTATAGAAATGCAAGATGGATATGACACTATAGTAGGTGAAAATGGAGTAATATTAAGCGGTGGCCAAAAACAAAGGTTAGCAATAGCTAGAGCTTTAATAAAAAAATCAAAAATAATCTTATTTGATGAGGCAACAAGTTCTCTAGACAATAATAATCAAGAGAAAATAAAAAACATTATTAAAAGTTTATCTAAAGATCATACTGTAATAATTGTGGCCCATAGATTAAGTACCATAATTGATTCAGATTGTATTTTTGTTTTAGATAACCATGGAATAATTGATAGTGGAACTCATAATGAGTTAATAAAAAAATGTTTAGAATATAAAAATTTATATGAAATTGAAGGTTAATAATTATCCCCCAGATATGCTGGGGGAATTTTAATTTTTATTTTAATAATTTTATACATTATAATTTAATTATTGTTTAATTTTTCATTGTCTTCTTCTCTTTCTATATTTATAATTATTCTAGAATAAATCAAAACCAATATGGCTATAACCGCTAATAATCCCTTAAAAAATACCATATTATCTATTATTCCTACAATTAATATTAAAGAAAACCCAATAAATCTTGATGAACATGTTAAAATTGAGTTAAACATTACATGTTCTACATCATACTGTTCAATGTTGCATTCTTTTATTAAATCCCCTTTTTGTGTGTTATATATTGCATCAAAAATACATAATCCTGTTGTACAAGCAAAATTATAAATTATTAAAGTTATTTTATCTATATCAATAACTAATCCCATAGCTCCTATAAAAATCAAGCTAGAAACTGCAAATAATATATATTTTGCATTACTCTTATTATAAAATTTTTTATATAAATACATAACTGCAATTTGAAAAATTGAAAAAATAGTTGTTAAAATTCCTAAATTTAAAGATGTTTTAAATGTCATTATTGTAATAATCGTTACTAGCGTCTTCATAGGATCTTCTACTATTCCATATAATAAATTTGATTTATAGTATTTATGTACTTTTAATCCTTTTTTTGTTTTTATTGTATTTATGTAATTTTTCAAACTAAATTTTGTTGTTTTAACATTAACTTTGCTATCTATTTTTATTTGAAAAGACAAAAGTATTTGAATTATTGACAATGCTAAAACATATATTGCAATTTTGGTAAAAGAGTATAATTCTATTGTTGACCCTAATATGATAGGTGCAACTATATTTACTATTGTACTTGCTATTTTCTTTGTTGCCATATAACTTTTCCTATTTTCATTATTAGTTATTTCTACAAATATTATTTCATGAGCTGACCAATATAATGTTTCTGATATACCACAAAATATTGCAACTATTACAAACATATTTGATAATTTATTTCCTAATAATACTATAAATAAAATAAATATTGCTCTTATTATTATTCCTAAAGATAATATTTTTGTTTTATTATATTTTCCGTTTTTTATAAATTTACCAATGAATATAGAACCCATTGCATGTATAAAGTTAATAATCATATAATATAATGATACTTGTGTTATATTGTCATTTGTTATTTTTAGTAAATATGCTACTAAAAATGTTTCTGCAAATAATGCTGTTATCGTATATATTAAATCACTTGCAATTAAAAATATTGCGTTTTTTCCTAACTTTTCTTTGTTCATAATCTTTCCCCTATTTATTTCAATTAAGTTTCTATAATATATTTATTTTCACATTTCATATGGTTTAAAATCAAATTCCAATATATTGATAAAGTTCTCCTGGCATTGTATACTTAAATCTGTTAACACTTAATCTTTGAGTATTATTATCTGAAATTGGATAAATATTCATATGCAAATTAGTATTTTTACTAAATATACCATTACTTTCACAGTTTTTCAACAAATTAAAAAAATATTCACAAAATTTTATTACAATTATGAAAATATATGCAATTTGATTAGATTTTAATAAAAATATGTAAAATTTTGTTGTTTTATAGTATAATAATTCTAAAACTTTTATACAATATATGAAAAGATTATGGTAGAATTAAAAATAATTAATTTTAAATGGATAATTATTTATATGAATATTCTAATGTCCAATATTTAGAATATTATAGAAAATTAACAAAAGTTCCAGTTGAAACACTATCAAAATATCAAACAGGTTATTTAGAGAACATAATTGAAAAAATATCTAGTCTTGTAAAAAATATTAAAAGATTGTAATCACACAAATATACTTACATAGTTCAAATAAGCAAAAATATGATGCAGTTAATAAATTAAATTATTTGTTTTAATTAGAAACCAATGTAATAATATAGTGATAAAATCTAAAATAGCAGTGTTGTAAGAGCGTTACATCCACTGCTATTTCTGTGTTTTAATTGGAGCCTTAACTATACACGTATGCGAAATTTAAGGCTATAAGATTTGATTAAATCTCTCTGATGAAATTATTATATATAATATTTATATATATTTCAATAGACTATGGTAATTTTTGTCGTATTATTGTATAATTTTATTAGAATTAATCAAATGAAATTATAGTTTTAAAGGTAGGAATAATGAAAAAAGTATTTAAAGTAACAATGAGGCAAACTAAAAAATATATTTTAGGTATATTAATATGTAGTCTACTATCGTCTTTTTTAACAATTTATTTAACAAAATTTATTTCGTTTGTAATTGATGGTGTGGTAATGCAAAAGAGTGAGCTACCAAAGTACATTACAAACTTTTTTTATGATGATACTATATATTCTAAATTGATAATATTAACTATATTTATGTTAATAATTATTTTTACAATTTCAATATCTAATTATATTAAAAATATGTTTAACACAAAATTTAAATTGAAAATGAATAAAAATTTAAAAGAAGAAATATTAGATCATACAACCTATTTAGAATATAGTGAGTATATATCATACGGTAAGAATCAAATACTCCAAAGAGTAAGTTCAGATGCTGATAATTTTGTTAATTTTATTACTAGCAAATATAATTTGGTAGTAGATTCCATTTTTATTTTTACTTTTTCAATGATAGAAATACTAAATTTAAATCTAATAGTAAGTATTACAATTGCTGTCATATTATTTATAATAATTATTATGTCTATAATATATTTCAAATTAACTAAGAAAATTGTTAGAAGAAATGTTGATTTGCATGAAAATTTAATACAAAAAACTATGAATGCGATTTATCAACCTAAAATGATAAAAATATTTAATAGGCAAGAAAAAGAAATTGTTGATTTTAATAATGTTAGTGATGAATACAGAAAAAATGATAAGAAGTTGATAGATTATCTTATCTATTATGAATTAATTGGTACAGGTATAAGAAAATTTAAAGATCCAGTAATATTTTTGATAGGTGGATTACTTATAATTAATGGTAAATTAAATATTGGACAATTAATGGTATTAATGACATATTCAAGTAATCTTTTAGAATATGCTGTTCAACTTATTTATGCAGTCGAAGGGATAAATAATTTTTTGATTCCTGCTAAAAGAATAGATGATTTTTTGGCATTAAGAAAAGAAAATGGTAAAATATCTGATACAAGTTTAAAAGATATTAGTATTGAATTCAAAAATGTTACTATACAACTAAATAATACTATAATTTTGGATAATGTTTCTTTTAAAATTGAAAAAGGACAAACAGTATATTTAGTTGGAGATAATGGCAGTGGAAAAAGTTTAATAGTTAGAACATTACTTGGATTTATACCTTACGAAGGTCAGATATTGTTAGGAAATAATGATATTAAGAATATTGATAATAAAATATTAAGAAACAATTTAGGCGTTATATTTCAAGAACCATTTATATTTTCTGATACTGTTAGAAATAACATAGATATTTTTAATAATTATAAACAAATTGAAAAAATTAGAAGTATAACAAATATTTGTGAAATAGATGATGAAATAATTCAATTTCCAAATGGGTATAACGAAATAATTGGAGAAAGAGGAATAACATTAAGTGGTGGACAAAGACAAAGAATATCAATTGCAAGAGTTCTATTACAAAATAAAAGTATAATGATTTTTGATGATGTATTAAGCAAAGTTGATAATAAAACAAAAACTAAAATCATCAATAACTTAAATAAATTTAATAGTGATATAATAAAGATATATATAACTCAAGATTTAGTAAATATTCCAAATAAAGCAACGGTATTTTTTATAGATAATAAAAAAATTATTTGTGATAACCAAGAAAATTTAAAAAAACAAAATAAAAATTATAGTAAACTAATTGATATATGCAACAATATAGTAGGAGAATTGTATGAATAGATTTAAAGAAATGTTTAAATATGGTAACTTTCGAAAAAGAATTGTTATAACGTTTATAGAGTATATGATAACATCAATTATTTGGATAATAATTGATCAATATATGACTTATTCTTTATTTGATGATGCAATTGCAAAAGAAAATATAAAATTAGTAATATTTTTATCGATATTAATGATTGTAAAAATAATAACTAATATTGCTGAAGGAATCTTAAACTGTTTTCTTAGACATCATTTACAGAGAGATTTTTCTCATTATGCAAGAAATGATATTTATAAGAAAATTATAAATTCTAAAGTAGAATTTTTTGATAAAAGTAATACTGGAGAATTGTTTGAATTACTAATGAATGATTCTGGTAATTTTTCGACATTCTTTACACAACATGGACTTCAAACTTCTTCTTATTTGGTAAAAACTATTACTTACTTGATTATATTATTATTTGTAGATTTAAAATTAACAGCAATATTAGCTATCAGTTATGTCATTGCTAATGGTGCTTTAATTGCTTCTAATAAAAAAACATTTTCTATAATAAATGAAATCAGAAAATTAAATATCTCAATTACAAAATGGATTACTGAACAGGTAAATGGATATGAAATTATAAAATCAATGCAATTTGAAGAAAAAAGATTGGATAAAATGAAAGAACTTATAGATACATATAATAATGAATCTAACAAACTAGATAAAATTGTAAGAAAATATATATTTATATACGATTTCTTTTCGTTATTAACTACTTTGTTTGTTGTTTGTATAGGTGGATTAGATATATTAAGTGGTGTTATTACTTATGGAGCATTAATGATATTTGTTAATGGTACTTCTACAATAAAACATTTTTTAGATGTATTTATAAGAAGCGTAAATTCTCTAAATAGTTCTTATATATCTTTTGTAAAAATATTGAAGTTTAATAATGACTTTTTGCCTGAAAATGATTGTGGTAAACTTAGTTTAGAAAAAATAAATAATATTCAAATAGAAAATTTAAATTTTTCATATAATGAAAATAAACAAATATTAAATAATATAAATATTAAAGTTGATTCAAATGATAAAATAGCAATAATCGGAAAAACTGGTAGTGGTAAAACAACTCTTGTAAATTTATTATGCAGATTCTACGAGTTGAAAGATGGTACAATAAAAATAAATGGTCAGGATTATAAAAAATATGAATTATCTGATTTAAGGGAACAAATTGGATATGTAATGCAAGATGTAGTTATATTTGAAGGAAATGTTTTTGAAAATATAAATTATGCAAATAAAAAAGTTAGTGAAGAAGAAATTATTAATATATGCAAAAAATTAAATTTGCATAATAAAATTATAAGTCTTGAAAAAGGATATAAAACTAACTTAAATAAAAATAAAGATTTACTATCACAAGGTGAAAAACAAATGATTAATTTTGCACGCATATTAGTAGAAAATCCAAGTATGATTATTTTAGATGAAGTTACCTCTTCGCTAAGTTATGAGAATGAGAAATTGATAAAAAATGCCATAAATGAAATAATAAAAGGACGAATTTGTATTATAATTGCTCATAGATTATCAACAATTAAAAGTTGTGATAAAATTTTGCTAATGAAAAATGGTAGAATAATTGAAGAAGGCAATCATACCGAATTGATTGAACGTAAAGGCGAATATTATGAATTAATTCATTCGTAAAAGTAAAGAGACAATGCTTAGCTGGCATTGTCTTTATCTATATTAGGTATATATTTTTAAGTGTAGTATTTTGTTCTTCTTTGACTTCTGGAATTTTAATCTCATATCCTATAATTAAATTTCTAATATATTCAGACTGAGATAAGTTTAATTTTGATGAATCTCTTTTTAAAATAAATTTTTCATCATCACTTAAAAATACATTAACCTTGTTATTTCTTATTCTCATTATTTGAAATCTCCTTTCTAAACATTAAGGGGTTGTAGGCTACAATATAATTAATTTTTTCATCCCTCATATCTTGTAACATCTCTTGAAATACTGGTCTATGTTCCATATCTTTTGCAGATATTCCTGCATCTTCATAAACCTTAAATACTTCATAACCTTTAAATGCACAGAGTTGTAATAACTTTTCTTTTTGTTCTCCTAAAGAAAATCCTTCTCGTG
>ERZ772819.160-NODE-160-length-56466-cov-18.435766_pt1 | contig 56466 bp, 91 predicted proteins | sample MGYA00580860_ERZ772819 | MGnify/ENA primary metagenome ERZ772819 (study PRJEB29015, sample SAMEA2737683) | human gut metagenome | biome: human gut; feature: human-associated habitat; material: faeces | place: China | collected 2012 ...
GTAATTTCCGCTTGAACCTATCTTTGCGTAATCTCCGCTTGAACCTATCTTTGCGTAATTTCCGCTTGAACCTATCTTTGCGTAATCTCCGCTTGAACCTATCTTTGCGGAATCTCCGCTTGAACCTATCTGTGCGGAATCTCCGCTTGAACCTATCTTTGCGTAATCTCCGCTTGAACCTATCTGTGCGTAATCTCCGCTTGAACCTATCTTTGCGGAATTATTGCCATTGTCATTTTCTATGCCATCTTCAATTTCCTCAATCTTCGTTTTCTCCAGAGTAAAATCTATACAAGCCTTAATAAAACCTTTTAAGCCCAACTTGGCTTTAATGCGAAGCTTATTAGTTGCACATTTGTTTTCTCTTTTAAAAACTTTTCCCAGCGGCTCAACTTCTGCAAATTCTGAAATCTCGCCATTCTCGTTTACAAGAGGGTAATAGTCCAGTACATCAAATGGATTTTCACAATAATGTATCACACCAGCTTCGCATATCTCATTTCCATTTTCTTCATATGTTGTGTTTTCTTTGTACTGCTTGCCTCTGCAAGTAAAATCTGGATTAAACGCTTTGTATGCCATAATTATCCCTCGCTTTCTATTCAAACTCTTTTAGCTGCTCTGCTAACTTCTTACACTCTTCCGCAACATATTCTTCGGTGCGGATAACATCATCAATCGGATATTTACTTTCAACCATTTTTTGTAGTTCATACTCTTTTCTACGGCTTGGAAACTTCTGTATCGCATAATCCAAATCCGACTTATCTCCTGCGTGTCCGCAATCAAATCCGAACCACCACAAATCACTTTCGATTGGATAGCTTGAATGTTCTCCACCACCTGCATATGTAATGCCGCCGTGACACTGAAAATATGCTTCAATGCGGATTCTTTCATCTTCATCCAGCCAAGCACCAAGCAAAGGAAGAATCCCACTTACTTCTCTGTCTCCGACATCAGCTTTCTTGATTTCAAGGTAATCGCTGTAATCCTTTCCGTATAATGGATGATTCTTTGGAATCCCGACATATCCGCATCTATGTCCCATGTGTGTAAATACCACGACACATTTATATCCTGCGTGTTCAAATTCACGCTCTACGATATATCTATCATTCATATTATTCCTCGCTTTCTTTATACATAATCATTATGCCTGTTACGCTACCAGAAGTCCGTTTGTTTGCGATGGTTTCCATAATATCCCAAATATCATCATTATCTACGCCAATAGTAACTCTCTCCATTGCTGATACAAACTGTTTGATAACTTCTGCTTCTTCATCGCTTACTGTAAGTACATATGTGTCTTCGCCCTGCATATTATCCCTCCACAACCTCTAACTTCTCACTGTCATCAACAATCAGCATAATCAACTGACTATCAACCATTTCAGCAACTTTCTTCTGATTGGTGCTGTCAAGGCTCTCACTATCGTCTAAGATAATAGGTACTGACATACCGCTAATCTTCTGAATAGAATTGCAAATATCAACTCTGCCTAAAATCCTGTTGCCTTTGTTGCTCATAGTTGTAAGAATTGATTTTCCGTTAACTGTAGGTATGCAAACCGACTTGTAACCGCCAGACTTATTCAGTTCAAACAACTTCCACTTAACTAATGAGAAGTGGCTGTTAATGCGGTCAGACAATGTTTCGTTCTTTGCCTTGTCCAGTTCATCAAGCAAATCAAGGATTTTTTCAGCATTAGTCTTATTCTGTTCCTGTGTACGCTGTTCTGCCCTTAATTCTTCAAGTCGCTGTTCGTCTTTTTCTGTGTTACTTTCAGCTATCTTTCGCTCACACTCTGACAACTGCTGCCTTAAATCATTTTCCTGTGCCTTTAATTCAGCCTTGACACTTGAAATGTCATTAGCCTTGTGCATAGCCTGTTCTTTTTCAGCTATCTGCTGTTCAAGTGCCTTGTACTCTTCTGTAGATGTCACATCAATTTCCTGCGGAAGTTCGGATAACTGTTTTTCAAGGTCTGCAATGGCTGTATTCAGCATTTCAAGACTTTCTCTATGCTGTGGTAACTCTGCTTTAAGACTTTCAAGCGTAGCTTTTTCCTTATCAAGTCTTTCCTTGTACATATTGCCATTGTCAGTAATTGCCTTTAAGTTATCAGCCTTATGCTTTGCAAAATCAGCCTTTAACTGTTCTTTCTTATCTTCCTTATATTCATTACCGCAATAAGGACAGATAAGACTTGAATCATCAAACTTACGCTCATTTTCTTCTTTCCACTTATCACGCTCTACCTGTAAACAACCCTTAATATTCTCAATGACCTTTTCTGAACTGACAACACGGCTTTCGGTATCGGCAATAGTCTTTTCTGTCTGTTTAACAAGAAACTTCTTGTCGGCAATCTTATCCTCAATATCTCTCCTAACCTTGATATTTTCCTCGTTAGCCTTGCGTGATAAATCTCCCTGTTTGAATTTCAAATCAAGAATATCTGCACTAGCCTTATCGTATTCAGCTAACAGCTTGTCGTTATCAGTCTGTTTTGCCACGCAATCAGCAATCTGTTCTTTAATACTGTTCTTCTGCAATTCAAGGTCAGATGTATTAATGCCCTGCTTAATCTGAATATCTCTTTCTTTTTCCTTAATCTGTCCGTCAAGAATAGGTAAATCCTTTGTAATCTTGGTCTTTGTAGCCTTATTCATAGCAGATAATTCCTCAACTGTATATTTATTAAGTAAAGGAACTAACTCGGCTAATTCGGCTTTCTGTGAAGCTATATCAAGGTCTGTAACATCGCCTACAAGCCCGAATAAGTATTCTCTCATTTCTGCCGGTTTCTGATTAAGAAAAGCATTTACATTACTGCACATCTTAAACACATTCATATCAACATCAAGATATGCGTTGAAGTCCTTTAATGTCTTAGGCACATCATTGATAAAATACTTGTTATCATCTTTGTATGAACTGCCGTCCTTGCTGTAGGTACGTTTCTGTACTTTCTTCATAGTTATTTCCTTTCCGTCAACATCAAGTGTAAGTTCAACACTTGTATCCATATCATCAACGGATTTTCCATCAACCTCTCGTCTAACAACCGGATTATCCTTTAATTCATAATCGCAGTTGAATAAGCACCACAGATAAGCCGTTGCAATAGTCGACTTGCCCTTGCCATTCTTAGCCACAATTTTTGTAATGGCATAGAAGTCAAATTCTGCGTGTGCATAACACATAAAGTTTTCAAGTACTACCTTTTTTAAAATTGCTCTTTCCATAAACATATCCTTTCCTTATTTATATATTCATAATGAACACATCATCTTCTATTGAGAAGTTATCAACCGTCTTATCCGCAAGATAATGCCGTCTGTCAAGTTCATCAAACGTGCCGTCAAATATAACACCCTGAACTGGATGCCATACTTGACAACGCTTTTCATTATCTGCTGCCATACTAGCTAATTCTGAAACTGTAATATCACTACACATCAGCTTCGCCCTCCTCTGCATAATCAATCTTGCTTACCGATACTTCATAAGCAGTTCTTGTTTCAACTTCATTGTCGCTTATCTTCTTAGCGTATTCCCTGCTCTGGAATCTACCCTGGATCTGGATATGTTCCCCTGTTTCAAGTCCGCCTACAAATCTTGCATTTCTTCCCCATGCTATACATGGTATGTAATCTGACTTGCCATATGGTCTGTTTACCGCTACTAAGATATCTGCAATCTCTCTGCCCTTTGGAGTACATCTGTATATAGGTGGCTTACAGATATAAGCGTCAAGTATAACCATATTGGTATTATCTTCAAATGGTAATTCTTCTGAATCCTGTGTCATTACTTCAAATTCTCTTGCAAAAACCGTTAGAATCAGCTTGCTCTTCATATTGTCAGTATGCTTATTGAAGCTTCTTATCTGTCCTAAAACCGCGACAGCCTGTCCCACCTTGATTTCTCTGATATCAGTAAGTCTATCTGATATCATCACTGGTAACACATCTTCATTGCCACTTGTTCTTAAACACTTAATCATGAATATGTAGTATCCCTCGCCAAATACTTCATGTGAGTATTCTGCTTCTTTCTCGACTACTCCTATTAATGTGATATTGTTGTTATTAATTGCATTTTCCATTTCTTTCTCTCCTTATTTTAATATGTAACTTCCTATTGGTACTTTATCCATTCTTTCAATCAGATGGATTTTGCAGCTGAAAGTATAGAATTTTCTAAAATCCTTTTCTTTTATAGCCCTTTGTCTGTTTCTGTTCAGCTTAATAATTCTTTTTATGTTACTCATTGGCACTCTCCTTACATCTGTAATACATTGTTGTAATAAATCCTCTTGTTGTGAGGCAGTCATAATTCTTCCATGATGATAAATCATGGTTAGCTGATTTAATCGCTGTTCTAATTGACCTTTCAACAGCACATCTTGACTTGCCTACTGTACTAGCAATGTTATTGTAAATTTCTTCCATTGTTATAGAAGAATTGAACCGCTTAACAGCTTCAATTATGTAGATGTAACCTCTTTTATTAGAGAGAATACCCAAGTTGAACATTTCTTCTCTTATCCTTGCTTCCATAAACACTCCTTACTTGTAGCAAAAGTACATATTCTGCACTTTCTTATAAACGCCGCTACCTTGTTTAAATTCAGCTTGATACAACACATTGCTAGGTATGTCATATCCGCTTATTAATAATTCTTCTGCTATTCTCCAGCACCTTTCTGTTGGCTCTTTATAGAATCCACTGTTCATAAGCTCTGTACATTGATATTGCCCTGGCTGATAAATAACTTCTTCAATGCTGTTAGGGAAATACTCGCTTTGTACTCTATTCAAAACAACAGCTCCTGCAAGATATAGCATTTCATCATCGTTGCATGTCGCTCCACATTCGCCCATCAGCAAATGTGCCATAAGCGACAACTCATATTCATCAACACTTATCTCCCCAGTTTCAACCTTATAATCAACATGTGAGTTGTAGCATTCAATTAACACTGCACTCTGCTGATTAATCTTAGCTTGCGGCTGTACCGGTCTTAGAATTAACGCTATAAGGCTGATTCCTGCCAGTGTTGCGGATATGTTAATTATCTTTTCTTTCATATCTTCTCCTACATGTTTGTATCATGTACCACCTCGGCAAGTGCTATTGGCAACAAATAGGTGTCAATGAATTCATGTACATCAGCCAAGTATTTTCTTTTAATACTCTTGTATGTCGCCACGCACCCGAATTCGCGTTTTAACTGCTTGTATATATCAGAATATACTGAACCGCGAATACCACCGTCTTTGTACGCATTGCTGTCCTTTCCGCCAAGTACTTCAATTCCTTTCTTTCTAACATGTTTCTGCACTTCTTCAATCTCACAGCCGTAAAGTGGAGTTTCTTCTTCGATACTGATTATCTTATCTTCAACCTTATCAACTCTCTCTGTGAGTTCTGTGTTGCCCTGCGCCAATAATCTAATCTGTTCAGATGTTGTCAAAGGCTTACTGTAACTTCCTGTCTTTCTGATTGATGGAAGTACCTCTGATGTAACCCAATCTGTAAATCTTTCCGCACTTTCTTTACGGCTCTGAAAGATTGTCTTGTAAAGGTTGCTTTCATTAATAAATGTGGCTTCCTGTTCTCTGCCTAATCTGTCGGTGACCTTACTTGTAGTAACCCCATCTGTTTTAAGCCTTGCCTTAACTCTGCTTACCTGTTCAAGTTCCAATGCCTTGCATACATCAGCCAAGCAAAACATAGGTTCATTATCTTTAGTAATAGTTCGGATTTCTCCAAATTCTGAATTGCTAAAAATCTGTAGCTCCATAAACATTCCTTTCTAAATAATGTGTGATATATTCCTTTTAAGGTGCATTTGAGCAATTCTGCTCATTCCTATCTGTTGTAACTTGTAGAACTTTATATTTATTGATACAATAGAGAAGTGATGGTAGACACTTTCCGAAAGGAGATTGTATGGATACTGTCATAGCATTGTGTATATCAGTGGTCGGCTCATACTTCTGTGGTTTAGACTTCTGCACCCTGTATACTCTTATTTCTATATCAATAGAATTAAATAAATATGCTAAAGACAAAACTGCCAATCGGTAGGTAATTCACACTTGATACGAACAGGACGCTATCCCTGTCAAAAAGAACTAATGATGTTTGAATAAAAGTTTGCAACTATTTACCGCTACCATCACTTTTCTATTGCATCAATATCAAAAATTCTAATCTGTTTGTACTTTGTGCTTTAATCCTCTTATCTTTTATGAAAAGAGGTGAGATTGTGAAAAATTTTGAAGATTTCAAAGCTTTTGTAAGCTCTAATGGCGATGAAATTCATTCTTCAATTCATCAGAAAGTAATGTCTGCTACTGAAAAACAAAGTTTTACTGACATTGCTGAAGAACATGAGTTTATTCGTCGTGCGTGGGTTGAAATTGGTATTATGGAAATGCTGGAACATTACCATAACTGGCTCAATCAAGATTAAAAGCCGATTTGCCAACTTCGCTCTGATACTCTTTATCTTCCTTGCTTGCAAGTTTCTTCAATGACCGATTGATTTCTTCAAGCAAGGAATTTCTTTTCTTTTCAATCTGGATTAATTCTTTCAGTTCTCTTTCCACTCGTTACTCCTTTCTATCGTTGTTACATCCCTTATCACTTTTTTCTGCCATATTCTCAACTTTGCCAAGAATATAACCCTTGTCAAAATCTGACATCTTAGGAATTGCTTCTTTTTACTTAATCCATTTTTCAACTGGGATTCTTGTTGCTTCTGCAATTTTTTGTACTGTAGTTAATGCTGGTAAAGAATTATTATCTTTCCACCTGCCTACAACCCCGTTGCCAAGACCGCATTTTTTTTCAAATGCGTGTATTGACAAATTATTTTCTTCGCAATAAGCAACAACATTTTGATAAAACATAGACTTCTCCTTTCTTTATTTGATAAAGATTTAGAGAAAAGCTTGACAATCTTTAGAGAAAGTTCTAATATATGAATTGTCGAGAAACATATTTTGAGAACACTTCCCTTTAAGTTTATTTTAGGCTTTTCCCTAACCTTTAAGCTTATTATATAGAGTGTTCTCTAATTTGTCAACACCTTTTTTAGGTGAAACTCTAAAAAATGGAGGAAAATGCAAATGAACACAGTAGAAAGAGTAAAAGACTTATGCAAGCAAAGGAAGATTTCAATACATAAATTAGAATTAGAATGTGGTTTTGCTAACGGATATATAGGTCAGTTGCGCAAAGGCACATTACCAGATGATAGGTTGGGGAAAATTGCCGAATATTTAGGTGTATCAGCCGAATATTTAAGAACTGGCGAAGAAGAACGGCTTATTTTGTCTGAACAAGCTGATTTGTGGATTAAAGTCAGAAATGACAAAAGATTATTACACTCGTTAAAAACATTTTTTGAGTTAAGTGACGAACAGCAAAAGTATGTTCTCGGTTTAATTAATTTATTTAAAGGAGAGTAGTAATAAATGATTGAATCGAAAGATTTTTTAAGAGCCATAGTAGAGAAAAGGAATAAAAACGGCAACACTGATTATGCTGACATCGCCAATAGTCTTGGCATTGATATGGTTTCGATGTTGCCGTTTGTGAAAGAACTCAATCGCAAAGGTTATATCATTCAAACTCTTGAAGATGTAACTGTGACAAAACTTGGTTTACTTGCCTATGATGAACTTTAATTAAAACACTTTACGATTCAAATTGTAATGCTCTTTTACTTTTCTGTGTGTACTGCTGGTACAGTCGTTAGGTTGTACCAGTTTTTGTTATGTCTTTTACAATTTTGAAGATGTATTCCACTACATCTTCATCATTAACCTCTTTTATCAAGCTGTAAATTTCATTTTTACGTTCCTCCATATTCATTTTATATCCCCTCCCTTGACTACAATAATGAGGTTATTATAGAACATCTGTTCTTGCATGTCAACCTACCCCCAGTAGATTAACAGTTTTCAGCGGTGACACTGCCAACGCCAATCAAACAGTGCCACCTAGCCAAAACTTGAAGATTTCGTCCGAACTCTCTCGGACAATTATTATTATAAATACTTATAATATAAAAATCAACTTAAAGATATCGCAAGTTTCGACAGTATTCGACAAATTATGTATATTGTGATATGATTAGTAAAATTAAATTTAGGGGGATTTATCTATGAAAAAGAGAATTATATGTATCGCACTTGCTATGTGCTTATTGAGCCTTGTGGCGTGTCAGAATGGTGCTTTTGATAGTAATGCTGAAAGTGCCAGTGAAGTCCAGACAGAACAAGAAACATTATTATCAAGAGACAAGAGTGTATATCCTGATGATATAACTGTTGAAATGCTCAAGCGTACACCTAACAAGTATATTGATAAAGAATTAAAGTTGACAGGCAATATTGTAGCAGAGTTAAAATATGACGGAGAAGTCGAAGATAAAGACGGAAATGTGCATAACGGAGAAGAATCAAGCGAGTACATAGCTTCATACTACTTATCTGTTAGAGAAGATGACGATGATTTTAATAATTATGTTGTTTTGATGTATTATAGAGATTCTTTTGATTTTAACTTGCTCGTAGGTGACAATGTTACAGTATATGGCACTTTACTAGAAGGAAATTATGAATTTAAAGCCATAAATGGCACTATAACAACAATGCCTGCTGTTATGGCTGTTATGATAGATTTGAATAATTAAGAATTTACCGGGAGCATTACACTCCCGGTATTTTATATGTTAGACTAATTCACAATCAGCTACATTGACCGCCGCGAATAATTCTCCGTCATGCACAAGCACAACTCTGTCTCCGCTTTTTTCTGATACTGTATACTCATCAAACCAAGCCTTAATAGGTGTGCCATCATAATCAGTATTGCCAACAAATCTCACTGTGCTACCCTCTCCAATGTCTTCGCTGAATGGAATATCTGTAGGTGTATCATCAGAGCTTGAGCCGCCGATAAACTCAAGATTGGCAATATTGACAGCGGCGGTTGTAACATCTCCTATTCCGATAACAACTCTGTCTCCGTTCTCTTCGATTACATCATATTCATCATAATATACGCCGAATCTATTGCCGTCATAATCAATGTTATCAAGCACTCTGACTTTCTTGCCGTCACCACGGCTTACTGTATCTGTGTTGATATCATTGCCATTGTCATAAATGCACTTAATAAGGCTGATGTTATCCTCATCAATAGCAGCAGTAGTTACGCCGTCAATGCCGATAACAACTCTTCTACCACTAACTGATAAAACGCTGTACTCATCATAGTAAGTGCTGAACGGCTCGCCGTTATCGTACTGAATAGCGTTAATAACCTTAACTGTATCGCCTTTATGATACTTAGTTTCTGGTACTGGCTGATAATCCGGCACTGTGATGTCTTCAACTACATGGTCTGTGCAATAATCAGTGTAGCAGTAATTCTGGTCTACTGTCTGTCCGTTAATCTGTGTGTCTCTAAGATAATTAACACCGCCGCCAAACTGCCATATATCATAATCAACAGCAATGCTAGGTTCTGTATCTGAATACTTTGCTACCCAAACGGCATAACCAGCTTCTTTTACTCTTGAAATGTCTACATAATTGTTAATGCAGTTCTCATATGAGTATAAGCCCACATTCTTATATCCTGCGTTTCTCATTTCATCAAGGAATGCCATAATAATGTCCGTAAGGTCATTGCCAGTAACCATGCCTGCTTCAACATCATAGAATACTGGATAGCAGAATGATTTGCCTGCTAAGAGCTGTGCAAAGTATCTGGCTTCATTTACAGCTTCGTCATTGCTTAATGCGTTACCGAAGAAATATGCTCCCTTGTGGATGCCTGCGCTTTTCAACTTATTATAGCTGTTCTCAAGCTCTCTATCTTCATATAAACCATCATCAGCACCGCCTGCCTTGATGATTGCAAAATCCACGCCCTCATTATCCTTTGCAGCTTTGAAATCAAAATCTCCCTGCCATCTTGATGTGTCAATTCCGAATAATTTACTCATAAATTACCTCCTAAACCTAGAAAAATGTGTATCAAAAAAGCACCCCAGTGTTTCCACTAAGGTGCTTGATTGCAAATATTATATTGTTAATGTTATGTGGCACTGCCAACATTGCAAATTGCTTCTTGCAGTTTGTCATGTTCAATAAAAATGCCTTACATCTTCTTCTGCAATTTTTGTCAATACCTTGCGTCTTATTCTCATTCCGCGGCTAAACAGCAATAATATTAAATACGACGGTGCAATTACTAACGGAAGTATTCGAAGCTTAGCTAAATATAAGCGAGCCTATAATATAATCACCCTTTTGGAATTCGCTTGTAGCCCATGCTCCTTTATTACCATCTTTCGTATAGTATCTTGCAAAGGAATAATGTTGACTTGCAGAGCTATATAATAATGTTGTTCCATAGCCTATCAACTTTGCTCGAACTACACCTGTGGCATCATAAGGAGTATAATTGCTTTCCAATATTTTATTAAAGCCAGTAATACCCATATTCTTAAGGACTGTTGTCACATCGTAATATCCGGTAAAATTATTCTGTGCAGAATCTGGTGTTTCAATTTTTGAAGCAAAGTATAAAATCCCTGTTTTGGTAGATTTATTATAATAGCAATAATTATAGCCATAACCTTCAAGAGTACCATTTATACTTGCAATATTTTTGCAAAAAGAGTTTTTAACGTCAATATTGCTGTTTAATTGTGTAATCTCGTCACGAAGATTGCTAATCATATCATTATTGTTTTTAATTCCTGCGTCCATTACATTTAAGTTTGTCGCATTCCAGGGAGTGCTTTTGCTTGGCGATTGTTGCCAGTTTACACGGCTGTACGAAAGAAAACCGGTTAGGCTCATATTTACCTCCTTAAAAATAAGAGTGCGGACTTAAACCCGCACTCTCTGATGATTTACTCTGTTACTGTTCCTGTTATGTCTGTCGTATCTGAATCAATTGTCTGCTGTTCACTCTTTAACAGCTTATTGACTTCCAATTTGAAATTCTCATAATCAGCATCACATTGCGTCTGATTTGCAAGGTATAATTCCTTGTTAGTGATTGTCTGACTAATTGTCAATGAACCAGTTTCTGGCACAGCCGCATACATTGTCATGGCTGATTGACCATTAATCACTGATGTTCCGCTTAAGTTTGTTGTTTTTGTTATACTTAACATATTGCTTTCCTTTCTACCGCTGTGCGGGTTTATATACCTAATTTTTGCTTAATCCACTCCGACAGTTCAACCCATGCACCGCCAGAACTTATATAATAATATCCATACACATAACAATCTCCCTGATTTAACATTAAAGACTTATCTCTTAATTCAGATATAGTATTTCCGTTTTTATCCAAAATTGCGAAGCCGTCTGCATCCATAAATGATTCATATTCATCTGATGTATAACTTATTTGGTAAGGAGACATTTTAGCATGTCTACTGTTGTAATTCAGCTTAATTGCAGATGTACTCAATGTACTTGTGTTAATGTCTATATCTCCTCCGGTAATATGAGCTGATTTTGCATACAAGCTACCATCATGTCCTACCTTAAACACAGAATTTTCTGGTGTATCAGAACCAGCCCAAAACGCCCAAGCATATCCGCTTTTACTACTTATTCCAACTTGTTCACCCACTAAAGTATAATCATTAATTGTGTATCCGCCTATTGTGCTACCTTTAGCATTTAATTTTTTACATGTGATTGTTCCATCTGCTGAAATAGTGGTATTAGTTGTCGTTAATGTGAACAAGTCGCCGTTAATATTAACAGACTTATTACCACTAATATTAATTGTGCCTTTGGCTTTAAGTGTTATATCGTCTGCAATCGCTTCAATCGCAGATTTAAGTTCGCCACTTGTCGGGTCTTTCTTGATATATGCACTCAAACTTGCTGTTGTGGCATAACTACTTAAGCTATCCTTTGTTGCATATGCGCCGGCTACTTCCAGCTTGATTGCTGAACTTTCTTTACTTACTGCTGTGCTTATAGCCGCGTTCATTTGCGTTGTAGTGCTATAATTGTTTAGATTATCCTTTGTGGCATAAGTATTAGACACTTCAAGTTTAATGCTGTTACTTTCCGCTGTTACAGCCTGTGTTATAGCATTATTCATCTGCGTTGTTGTGCTATAATTGTTCTGAATATTAGTTGTAAGAGAAGATAGACTTGTGCTTATATTGTTCACATCAATTCTTAACGAAGCATTCTGATTAAGAAGATATGTTGTTTCTGTCGCACTGATTTCAACCCAATCATGCGTTCCGTCAGACTTTCTTATAAATCGCCATGCTCTTTGCTGGTCTTTCCAATATGCAATAGTTCCTACATACTTCTCATACTCATCTTCTGTGTACTCCCATGTGCTATCACTAGGGTACATATCATCACTTGGATATACTTGTATGCTCCATTCATTAGCTGGGTAATTATCTTTAGTTGGCACATGTGCAATCTCATATATCTTATGATTGCCATTAAGCTGATTATCAATGTATTGATATTGATTTGTGACATCAACCTTTAGTCCGTTTAGATTCTGCTCAACAGTTGTTATCTTGTTAGACACGCTTGTGACTTCATCTTGGTTGGCTTTTTTCTCAACTACACTTGTAAGGCTAGATATGCTTGATGTGTTACTATCTGTCGTCTGTTTAATGCTATTAACAGTATTACTCAATGCGGTAACTGTACTACTATCAGCCTTTTTACTAAGGGTTTCGGACATTTTGGTTATAGTAGAACTATTTTCATCAACAGTCTGTTTAACCTCATTAAATGTCGTGGTATCGACCTTGTTACTCATATCAGTTTCAAGGCTAGTTGTTCGTGTCTTAAGGCTTGATAATTCACTGTCTGTATCAGTTTTCCATGAGCTTATTTCAACATTAAACTTCTTAATACCTGTAATCTCGCCATTGATGTTAATAATGTCCTGTAATGCCTTAGTAACATCACTATCCTTAATCAGTACCCATTCATATACAGGTGTTTGCTCTGTGCCAGTATTAGCAAATCTGTATGAATATCCATCTGCACTTGAGGTAGGATTAACCACATAACAGATATCGCCTATATGTTTCTTTCTTGTGGCATCATCAGTCCAATTAACAGCCGGCTCATTATTAAGGGTAGGTATTTCTGTCTTAGTAAATGTCTCAATATTGCCGTCAATCTGACCTTGTAATTCTTCTTGTACTTTGTCTAAATATTCTTTAGTAGGTACTTCTTCTGCTAGTTTATCCAGCGATAAAGAACCTGTTCCAATGCGTTTTCCGTTAATTGTGCCTACTGTGATATTATCAGCGTTAAGATTAGTAACTGTAATCTTGCTTGCGTCAATTGTGCCTGCTGTTAGCTTATTAGCGGATAGGCTTTGTACTTTCTCATTAGTTACTGCTCCGTCTTTAATAAGAGAAGTTCCTACTACTTGTCCTTTTACATTGGCAAAATCAATCTGTGCATATTTTAAATCCGCTATATCCGCCGTTAATGAATTAGCTTTAAGTTTGACTATCTCTGCATTAGCCGCCTTAAGGCTTTCCACATTAGCGTTGATGATATCTGCATATGTTGCATCTAGTTTATTTGTTTTAAGATTATCAATGCTTGCGTTAGTTGCATTAAGATTGGTTATTGTTGCATAGGTAATCTTGGCTGTATCAACATCTAACTTATTAATTAGTGCCTTATTAACGGTTATCAAGTCGGCATAGTACCGCTCCATCTGCTTAGTAATAGGTCCAGAAGCAACACTTGTATTCTCCGTATCAGATTGCCCTATAGATGTAACAGTATCCATTAAGCCGCCGTCACATTCGTGCGTAATCTGCATTATAGGCACTTTGTAATCAACGCCGCCTTTATTAACAGTTATAATATCGCCAACTTCCAATCGCCAGTCACCAATAAACTTAACTGTAAGCGGTCTGAATGTAAAACCGCCTATCTTTTTATAGACTTCATCAAGAATTGCCTGCGTCATAAATGGATTGGTGAATGTTAATCCTGTTGCTCCGTCACCAACTGTTATCTCGCTTTGTTCCGTGGAACCGCTCTTAGTATTGTTACATGTCAATTTTTGTATGATAAAATCCTTGCTTGTTGTAAATGTAACGCCTTGCTGATAATACTTATGTCCGTCAAGTACATAGCCGCTATCCTTATACCATCTTAATTCAAGGTTGCCATCAGCATTAATTACCGCATTACTGCCTTGTAGCATAGCCATATAGCCAATAATTTCCCTATAGGTATATCCTTGTGGTTTGTCGCTGATTGTATGTGCTGTGACTATATTTGTCGCTAAAGATATGCCTAACTTACTGCATATCTCATTAAGAATAGCTTTATCTGTGCTGGGAAATGTCATATCAGAAAAATAAGGCATATCAGCCTTATACATTCTGTCGTATGCTTCGTAGCTTGTATATTCTCCGTCACTTGTCTGCTTAGTAACTGTAAATATTCCCAACTGAATATATTTAATTTCTGTGCCAACCTTAACACCTTCAAATATGGTAATTTCCTTATTTTCAAGGCTTATTGTTGGCATATAAATAGAAAAGGTAACACTGCTGCTGCAAGTGTTACCTATCGTAATTTCGTTATTGGGATTTATCATGTTTTGAAACTTGAAATTGTTAAGTGTTTCAGTATGTTCTTTTTCATCAGCAACATACTTGGAATAGTATCTTGCACTATTTCCCTTAATAATTTCCGTCATAGCTGTGTCTAATATCTTCATTCTACACCGCCTTTATTGATTAATTAATGGCTTATCATAAATTCAATTGAGTATAATTTAGCTGGTGTAATTTCTTCGCATTTGTCGAATGCGTCCATAGGAAGCATTGTCATGTCAGGCGCTTCAATTTCTTGTTCATTGATTTCCTGCAATTCTTCCTGTAACTTCTTTAAGTTCTCTGATGTAATCTGATACTGATTATCATTGACAACTGGATTGCCACTGTCGTCCTTGTCTGCATACTTAATCTTAGTATCTTCTATGGTCTGTAGCGTTGTCTTGTACAGCTCTTCTAACGCCTTAATATTGCACATAACAGCCATGGCAATTCTGCCTGTAGTCTTGTCATGCGATATGTTGCTCAAACTCTCAAATCTGTCTATTAACTCACTTGTTTTAAGTTTCATGTGGAACCCTCTTTCTATTTCTGAATCAAACTTAATTTTGCTCCGACTATTAATCCGTCCTCATTCTTTGCTCTTGTGAGGTATGGATATGTCACATCTCCTGTATAGATTGTCATTTCCTTTTGTGTACCGCCTAAGAATAGAACTTGTGCTGTTGGGAATGGGTTATTTTCATCACTAATCACATTATCAAGCAACAACGCCTGTTCACCTGTTAGTGGTGGTAATTGAAGCTCTACTTTGTCTTTAATAGCCACGATAGTTCCTACCATTTCGCCGTAGTCATTTCTTCCTGTGTTCTTAGACCATATTTTATTTCTGCTGTACGTGTAGCCGTTATATGCTACTGGGAATCTAACCCCCTCAATCACAACTGCGTCAATCAATCAAACCACCCCTTTCAAGGCATCAAAAAAGGAATGCACCATTTCTGATACATTCCTTAATATTTCTATTGCATTAATTCAATTAGTGTTATATAATATCTGTGCTGCTTGTTTAAGCGGTATTGTGACTTTTGGCTGTCAGTTGTCGGGCTGACAGCCTTTTTAATTGCTTTAAGTATTTAATATAGCTAAGATTTCAGCTCTACTGATTTTATTTTCCCCAGCTTCTTGGGGAAATCGTCGCAACTTTCTGCGATAACTCTTCTAGCTTTACAAGAAATCATCGCCACAAGTGGGTACGCTCCATTTAAACCATATATTACCAAAAAATCAGCCCACATCTGTTACACACAAACCTATGTTGCGAATAAGTTCCACCTTGTTGCTTAATCTTCTCTTTCTTATTAACCAATGTAAACGGTCTTAAGGGATTCAGATTAACAGTATATCTTGTCTTAGTTTTCTGCGGTACAGTTGTTGTGATCTGCGTGTGAGAACAATCCCAACTGCTACATCTTGGACAATATACTTCAATCAATCCGTTTTCCGTCGCTCTGTACACTCCTTTAAAGTTAGGATTTAATGGCTGTTGAGACTCTGGCTGCTGTTTCTTCTTCACTCCTATTGCCTCTAGCATTTCATTCAGTTCTTTTTTTACTGACATACATATTCCCTTTACTGTAATTCTAATGTTAATTTCATAAGTTTTTTATTGTCTCCCAGTGGTGTTACTTCTAAATCAACATTGCTTTTATCTTCTAGTATATATATCCTTGCAACTGTAATATTTGTACCTGTCTGTAATTCTCTTGCAATATTATTGTATTCGTCAATGTCAAAACTAACTAACGGATAGTCAAGTTCTTTGCCGTTTTGAAAGCATGTAACATCATAATTATATGCAAAAGCTGTGTTATCTTCTGAATTGTTTACAAAGTCAAAATAAACAACAAGAACTTCTCTGTCATTGCTATCTGTAATTACATCATGCTTAAGGTATTTAAGTTTTGTATCATCATATCTTGCTATGTCTGTATCTTGCTGTGTTGCACTAGCTTGTTTTGTAGCATTGGCATTGTTACTGCTGTTACCACTTCCGTTACTAAAAGCGACTATCAGAAATAGTACAAACGATACTATTGCAAAGTAAGAGCCTAAGTGCCTTTGTGACTTGTCGCCTTTACTTTTAATTAAATCTACAATAGCCAATATAAAGCCTATTGGGATTGTGAATATAAATAGTGCTGTGATTGCCGCCGCTATGCTTAGTTTACTGTCTTTTTTCTTTGCTTTCTTTTCTGTCATATTGTGTTACCCCTTTGCTTTTTATATATAGCAAAAGAATAGCACAATACTTTTATCTTATCAATACGGAAAGGCTGCTTGACCTGTCATATTTGTATAGCTGTTAGCTTTATCTTGTACCATTGTAAATAGCTTATCCGCGTCACCTTGTAATGTTATATTTACATTGTTGTTAGCTTCTGACATAGCTGCTACAACTGCATTGTAAACCGCTGGATAAACTGCATTAGCAATACCTTGTGTAATTTCCTGTTGGTTAGCTACCGCCGTTCTTCCATCCATAGTACCAACCATTTCAGGACCTACTTCGTTTGCGACAAATAATTGTCCTTTGCCTGGGAATCCGCCGTTTGCATACCAATCAATGCTGACTTTTGGCACTTTAGGCGGTGCAAGACTAAATTCTCCGTCAATTTTAAAGTGTGGTGTATCAATGTGTGGAAATTCAAGTCCTAAATCATTCCACCACTGCTTAAAGCTGTTCCAAGCGTTCTGTATCTTAGTTTTAAAATCTTCGATAGCCACAGAAATGCGTTGAAGTGCTGGTTTGCTATCCCACCAATTCACAACATCATCCCACTTCCCTTGAATGCCTTTTTTAATTCCGTCAGCCAAATTTTCCCATTTTTCCTTAGTAAACCACGGTTTCACATCATTGCTCCACCAAGAAACAATTGCAAGACTGTTCCACCAATCAACGATTGAATCCCATTTTTCTTGTATTCCTAATTTCATTCCATCGACAGCGTCAATCCATGTTTCTTTTTCAAACCACGGTGCAACATTATTATTCCACCAGTTAGCAATAGCTGTATTGCTCCACCAATCTGAAAAACTGTTCCATTTTTCGCTTAAAGATGTTTTTATGTTGTCTCCCAATTCTCCCCATTTTTCCTTAGTAAACCACGGCGCAACACTTGTAGTCCACCAATTTGCTATATCATCTTTATGCCCGAATGTGATTGTTTCTATCACTCCGTCAATAAAGCTAGGTAAATCTTCAAATGGTGCTTTTATAAGATACGCTATTTGGTCAAACATTGACATATCTATTTTCTCGCCTGTTAATTTTTCATTGAGCCAATTGCCTAAATTAAATCCAGCAATAGCGGCTACTATTCCACCTACTATTCCAGCACCTATAGTTAAGCCTATTTCTGTTGCTGTTCCTGCTCCTATAATAGTGCCTATATCTGTTGTAAGTAATCCACCTATTCCTGATATTATACTGCCTGTTCCGAATGATTTTAAAGCACCTTTAATACTTGTTCCTATTACTGTAACAAGTTTCTTTTTTAAAACACTTCCTAAGCCTGTAAATTTCAATGCCGCTATAGCCGTTATTAAGGTTGTTTCAATTGGTGCTGCCGTAAATGAACCACTCCATAATTCGATAGCTGCTTTAATGGCTTGCCATAACACATTACCAAGGCTTGAAAATATTTCAACCCAATTAAGTCCAGCTAAATACTCTCCTACATTATGTCCGATTGTATACCAAGGAACATCATCTATAGCCTTTGCAAACCAATTAAAAATTCCTGCCACAAGGTTAGATGTATCTTGTCCTGCTGCATAAAAATCCCCGATTGCAAAGTCTTTAAATATCTTCCTAACAGGTTCAAGTGCCTTATCAATCTTATCAGCCCACGCAATAGCCGAATTTTCCATATTTGCAAATGCTTTATTCCAAGCCGCTTCATAATCAGCCGCCGCCTTAGCGATATCATCTGTCAAATCAATAGTGCTACCACCACCGCCACTTGAACCTTTGCTTGAGCTTGTATCGTCCTGTAATTTATTTATTTCATCAAATCCCATAAGAGATAATGTAGCTTTCTTTGCTGAATCCGCTACATCTTGGTAGCCGTCTGAAATATCTTCTAAGCCGTCTGATGTGTCTTTATAGCCACTTTGTCCGAAGCTCTCAAAGTCAATCTTAACGCCCATTAAAGAAGCGAGGTTGACTAATAATCTTTTGATTGCAATAGTTACTCCGTTTACTATTGGCATAACCTTTGAAAGAATTGGGATAAATAGCTGTCCCGCTACCATTCCTACCTCTTTCATATTGTTACTGAACTGGCGTAACATGTTACTTGGGGAATTAATTGTCAATTTGTTATCGTATAGGCTCTTTATCCTATACTTCTTATAGTTTCCTATAAGTTCAGAGTACATTATCACCCACGTTTTTACGTTTGGTTTGGTGGTAGCCACTTCCACCTCATACTGCCCTATATGCAGTAGTGTCGGACACTCTTGGGAATATTATATTTATTCAATTCCTACTCGTTACAATACTCAATAGCCTGTTCGTAATCTATTGAGTTATCTCGGTATTAGCATAGTTGAAAAACTTTAGCCTTTACCGATTTTGCCCGATTGCCATAAGATGTTTCCATTCTTATGCAACACTTGGAAGATAAGTTATGTCATTAACTTTCTTCCGTCTATTAGCTAAATCGCCCCAAGATACTTTACTTTGGTCTAATATTGCCAACACTCTTAACTGTTGCTTTTCCATCTGTGTCATTTCTGATACAGATTTAGAAATGCCTAAATTATAAGCGTATGTTGCCAATGTAGCATTAGTAATATCAATACCATACTTGTACAATGCCCTTGATTGACCGATTAAGCCACTTTGTAAGTTCTGTGCTACCGTTGAATAGTCCACATTAAAAAGTGAGCTTATATCGCCTGCAAGCATTGTCATTGACTTTGTTATAGCCGTTGTTGCTTCGCCAGTCTGCCCTAATGAATTAGTCACAGAAGCTAACTGTGAAGCGTACTGCGTTATCTCTTGTATGTTAAGTCCTAAGTTTTTTGCTCCACTTTCTTCAAGCAAGCCACCTTGAATATTAACTTTCAATCCAGATAACTTTCCAAGAGTATCATTAACCCTGTTCTGAAAGCTTTCTGCGTATGCCGTAGCGTTATCATATCCGTACTTTTCGTAATCCTTATCCCATTCTGAACCGATTTTACCAAATGCAACTGCTTGATAGTTAAACGCTTCAATGTAATCTGTTGTTGATTTTATAGCTTCTATAAGTTTCTTACTGCCACGAATTACCATAAAATAAGTGGCATAAAACTTACCTATCGCACTTGCTAAGCTCCAACTGCTTTTAGTTGCTGTTCTAGCACTTGTAGAAACGCCATACAGCGACTTTTGAAGTGAGTTTGAAGAAGTCCCCACCTTGCTACCTTGACTAGCAAGATTAGCCAATGCATTAGTCATAGCAATAACATTACTACTTACATTAGGTGCTCTTGATAATGTGGTCATTAAGCCATTCAGTGCATTACCCAGTTTGGGGATATTCACTGTGGCATTTTCAATACTTTTACCACCTAGCTTACCTAATGATTTTGCAAATTCTGTAACCTGTGCTGCGTTCTGCGGTATGGCTGATACGCTTGCAACCGCTTTTGTGACAGCTTCAAGTGATGTAGCTGTGTTAGCAAGTGTGGCTGAATCAACAGAACCTATCTTTGTGATATTCTTGGCAAGTCTTGTAAAATCTGCTGTTCCTGCGTTCATATTCTGCATAGCAGAACCTAACTGACTAACGCCGTTTGCCAGGTTGCTTAATGATGAGTCATTAACAGTCGCAAGTGATGTAGATAGCCTTGTAAGCTGATTTATCAGTTTATCAACAGAATTAATAGCTTTAGTGGCAGTACCGGTAATTTTGACTTCTAAACTGTCTAATTCCACGCTTTATACCTCCGGCTTATCATTTTTAGGGTGTGCCAAATCCCAGTTTGCTTTGCGTATTTTCATATTCAAGACAAACTCTTCTCTCTTTCTTTGTATTTCATCTTCACTGTTCTCTTTTTTGTTAATATCTCTATAAATAGGCTTATCCGGGTATTCAAGCTCACCTTTGCCCCAAGCACCACTTCTAACACCTATCTTGATTGCTGGGAGTATGTAACTACCTATCGCAAGCCATATATCTGAATCCATTCGTTGTCTTTTAAGTTTTTTGCCCTCTACAACAGCCCATAGCTTTTTAGGTGTCATTTTAAGAAAGTCTGAATAACTAACGCCTAGCGAACTGGCTAAGACAAAGTATTCTTCCCAAATTATTTTGTGGAAGTCTGCTTTTTCTTGTGGTCCTGTGGAACTACTGTCGGCTTCTTCTGTTCCTGTGTCGCTTCTTCCACATTGTTCGCCATCTCCTCTAACATCGCTGTTATTCCCGACAGCTCGAAAAAACCATCATCTTCCATCGCTTTCTTGATTTCTTCGAATAGCGTTCTGTATCCGTAACTCTTATCTGCCTTTCTCTTCTCTGTGATATATGCCCTAGTGAGTTCCTTTGCTTCATCCATGGTTACAGGATTGTTGTCAATGCAACCTGCATAAATGGCTAAAATGCAAATCTCCGGTATATCTGCTGTCATATTTGCTAATCCATCAAAGGAAGCCTGTGCAACACTTTTATCTGTTTGTGCAAGTAAGTAAGAACCATTAACAACAGAAAACATTTTCTGCACTATCTCTTTGCACTCTGCCGCGCCAAAAGAGAACTCAACTTTGTATTCTTTTCCATTTACATTAATATTCATCATAATTTTTACCCTTTCCCACCCTATCGTCCATATAGGGAAAGGTGCGGATTTTACACCGCACCTACCTTTTAAAATAATTATTCTGTTACATCATCAAGATATGATGTGTAGTCGGCTGTTTTGGCGTTTTCTACGCTATCCGACACAGCCTTTTTAGATTTAGTCGAATAGCTCATCATTCCCCCGATGTTGGGGCAACTGCTGTATCTGTTCCTATCATATCCTCAATAATAAGGTTGATAGCCATTGTAAGGAGTCCGTTCTGCTCCTTACTTGTAATTGGTAACTTTGATGGCGGCTGTGCTACAAAGAACTCCGCATCTGTAATACCTGGTGTGATTTCCTGGAACCACATTCTCTTGCCATCAGTTAAGCCATTGTAAGTAGAAATAACTGTTTTCCACTCTTCAATTGTTGCATCTGTCTTATTTACAGTAACTGCAACTGTATCTGTAACTGTATCTCTGCCTGCAATGTTTCTTGTCTGCTTATCTTCAAGTGCCGAAGCGTCTATTGCTTCCGGTGTTACTGTAATCTCGTCAATAGAGTTAATTCTTGTAAGCAACTTAAATGATGTTGGCTTTGTACCTGCTGTTGTTTCAACTCCATAAGAGAAAGTAACACCCAGTGTACTTAATCCTGCTACTGCATCTGCCATTGTCTACCTCCTAAAAATTTGCAAAAAAATAAGAGCATTTCTGCTCTTTGTTACATTAATCTGTCATTTGCCGCTATCATTCGTCTGAATCTAGCGGTACTCTTGTGTACTTTGTTGCTGATTGAAAATTCTGGCATTGCATTGCCTTGAAATCTCATTGTCTTAAATGTATCTGTAATTACTGCCATAACCTTGCGACAGTCAGACTTGCTTGTGTTAGTGGTAACATCTACTTGGAATGTTGCTAACAAAGCATTGACTGTTTGTCCGTCAAGCGTTTGTCCTTGTTCTACCGCCGGTAACAGATGTATGTATACTGTTGGAAATACCGCTTGACCGCTGTTTTCTCCCTCATTTGTTATAACTATCTTTGGATATGTTTTCTTTAATTGTGTTAGGGCTGTAGCCTTGACAAGTGCTGTGACTGTGTTTTCAAGGTCTATCGCCCAATCATTTGCATTTGCCATTAACTAAACACCCTCCTTGCTACCTCAACATATTTCTGTATGATTTCCATATCAGCCTTATAAACAGGCATTTGCGCTTCTACGCCGTGTGTAAGAACTAAGTTTCCGTCATCATCATAGTAACCCCACACTTTTTGTATGCCGTGATGTTCGCCGTATGAGCCTATAACCATACCATTAACAACGCCTTTATCGTGTGGACTACTTCCAGCCGCTCCATTGTAGAATACACCAGCTCCGAACTCTATAAACATAAGTTCTTTGCCCTCTACAATTAATTTTGCTTCAACATATTCTCTTGTGGATTTCATTTCAACATAACTGTGATGGCTTGTATCTGAACCGCTACGAACACCTTTCTCATCATATGTATAACTTGCTTTTGCCATATTTTCATCAATGACAGGTATTCCGACTTCTGCAAGTTCTTTGACAAGCAGTGAAATTTTTTTGATAAGCCAGTTCTTATACTGTTGTAGCTGTCTGATAGCTTCATTCACGGACTTTTCAGACAAGGATATATTAATTGTATGTCTTGCCATAAACACGCTCCTTAACCGCTTGCGAAATGGTTTGTCTTATGCTTTCAATTATTGGCTCTTGTGTACCTACAATTGACTTTTTAAGAATAGAGCCGGTTAATTCTGGCTGTTCATCGTCTATTTGTATGAATAAAGAGCCACTTTCGGGAAAGCCACCTGTCTGATACTTCGTATTTACCACCTACTTTACAACTGCTTTAAGCATATACTTAGTTGAACACAACGCTGGTTTCGTGCCTACAATCGTGAAGTCCGCTGATGTTTCATCAATAAGACTATCATCTGTGTATGTAGGCTTGCTATCAAGCCAGATAAGGTCGCCTTTTTGAACAGGCAACATATTCCTATCTGTCAGTAAAATAGCGTCAAAATCAGCGGTATCAAAGCCGTATTCTTTACTCTGTGCTTCTCCGCCGCTGAACGATATGTTAGCTTTGAAATCAACTGGCTCTGAAAAACCTGTTTTTTCTTCAAGGACTTTGGGTATCTTGTTTCCCTCATCATCAAGATAAGGAATAAAATTACCTTCTGTGTCGGTATATCCCTCATAGAGGATATTGCCATCATCATCTCTTTCGTAGATAGTAACAGTTTGCCCTTGAAGCGAATACTTCATAGCCTGCTTATTAATATCAAGCATTGTTCTTTACCTGCTTATAAATCTGATTTACGCCAGTACTTGACAATCCAGACACAATTCCTACTGCGATTGCATTAAGAATGTCATTTGCCGGAAAATTCGGTATTACATGCATGCCTACAACGCCTAAGATACCACCTGCAACGCCTACAATTATAGGGATATAATTATCCTTAATGTGTGGAATTGCCTTAGCTCCTAAGCCTATCAGATATGTTATTACAACGATTGCTACAACTGTTGTTACCGATGTTATATCCATTAGTCTTTACCTCCATTCTTTAAGTGAATTTCCTGTATTTCGTTATACATTTTGGTAGCCATCCCATTGCCCCCTAACGCATGATACGCATTGTACATCTCTACAAAATTCTCATACGCATAACTGGGAATTTCACCCAACTTCATGTACTTATCGTGGTATTCGATAAGCTGTACACGCAAAAGTAACATTGTACCTTTGCTATTGGCGTCTTTGTCCTTTTTTTGCTGTTTAAGGAGCCAGACAATATAACCTAATACAATAGGTAATATTATTGTATATGTCTGTAATAAAAATTCTTTCATTTTATATCTCCTGTAATTATTAATAGGCACACCGCCCACCACCCTTAATGTGTGCCGCCTGCTAACATATTGCTGACATCAGCAAAATGCTAACGCACAATCTTCTATAACACTTTAGCGAATGGAAATACCCCAACAAATAAGCTGTCTCTGTCTCTCCAAGTTCTGTTTACGCCATTCTCATTGTAACTTGCCATAAATGCTTCGCCTGCCTGTGAATGGTCATAGACCGCAAGATTAACGATAACACTTTCAAATTTCTTCAAATCTTCGGTTATCATTTCATCTGTGTAGCTGTCGGGGTAGTTTCTTCTTGCCTTTACATCTTCTGTAGCTTCCTTAACAAGCTGTTCGATTATCGGGTTATCTTCTTTGTTATCGAACACTACTACATCAGATGTTGTTTCATCATCATTTGTGACCGTATCAATATGAAATTGTTTAAGTCTGATTTTGACCTGTTCTAATGTGGTGTATTCCATGCCAAGCTCCTTATAATCCTAATTTTTCAATTAACAGCTTCTTTAATTCTGCTCCTGTGAGTTCTTCCGCATTGTCTATGCCTTGTTCTGTGGCAAATGCCTGTAAATCAGATGTAGACATACGATTTATGGTTGTCTTGCTATAATCAAAAGAAGCTCCAGAATTGTTATTTTCTGGAACTTCTTCGCCTGCGTTATACCATTTACCATTGTGAACTACTATATATGGATATTTCATAGTTGTACCTCCTACTCTTCGCTATGAACCTCATATACGAATGTGCTATCCATATTCTCATATGATGGAAGTACAACTTCTGAAGCAAATGTTGACATCTTCATAGGTGGTCCATACTCTGTCTTTGTAGCGACTGTAATACCTACACCATATGTTGTAACATCGACATTAGGTAACTGTCTTGCAGTTCTTTCTTCTGGTGTAGTGCCGAACCAAGTACTACCAAGATTGCCATCTGGGAGAAGTGTAACCTTATCGTCTGGATAGAAGTACTGTTCTTTGCCATCATCATCAATGTACATCTTATCGTAAAGTACTATAGTGAGCTTTGTTCTCTTCTGTACTACTGAAACAACGGTATCATCGTCAACCTCAATAGTTGCTGTAAGGTTCTGTGCAAGGATTGAGTTCCTTATCTGTGCATTATCAAGCAAGTACTGGAAAGTATTGCTGTTCATCAGCACATATCTAGCAATCTTGCCCTGCTTCTGTAACTTCTTTCTCGCATTATTAAGGTCTGTGAGTGGCTTTGAATTAGCCGTGTCACTCCACATACTTGTTCCGGTTAATTTTGCGTAATGGTCTTTTGCGTATGAGCCGTCTTTGTCATAATCATAGGCATACTGAACGCCATCACTCACGATAGCAATTACTGGATGTCCTGCGTTTGTCGCGAGAAGTGACATTCTCATTCGCTCTGGTACAACTTCTGCACCACTTACAAGATTATTAGTATCGTCATATACGCTTGATAAAGCACTTGCAAGGTAAGGGTCGTCTGCTGATTGAATACGCTCAATTTCAAGCATTTCCTCTTCACCAACTGTCATTCCCTCACGGAAAAATGCCATCTGTGTTTTTTCCTTGCTTAATCCCTCTCTAGCTCTAAGTGTTGGGATTGTGTCAAAGTTGGATGGTGCAAGTGATACTGGAAGTCCTTTGTGTGTCTTAATCCAGCTTAAATCAAGCCCCTGCTTCTTTCTTTCTGGAAACCACTGTAAGCCAAGATAAGGCATCTGGTTACTAGCGTTTTCTGTTGCCGATAATGCAATAGACTTACTGTCTAATACTTCATTAATTAACATCTGTTTACCTCCTGTTATTATTCAAATACAATCATTGGAAGAGCTGTCTTAACCGCCTCTTCATATGTAATGCCAGAATGTGTTTCTGCCACCTTTGTATTAAGATATGCTTTTTTAAGCAATACTCCCTGTGGTCTGTCCTCTGTTACATCGAACCTTAAAATGCCTACTACTGTGGCTGTATTGTCAGCCTTGCCATTTGCTCCGATTGGTGTACCTGCCTTGACAATTCTCTTACCCTGTGCGTTTTTAGTTGTCACGCCATCAAAATCAAGTGTTAATGGGATTGCTTCATTAGGCTCTCTCTTTAAAATCTGAACATCTCCTGCATATGAAGTTTCTTCATACTGCATATTCATTTCCTTTGCCATTTCCTACCTCCTGTTATTACTGAATGTAATGTGATAAAACGTCATTGTTCTTAGGTGCATTAGATATAAGGCTTTCTGCTATCTTTTCAGCATTTGTCTTATTATCTGCACCGCCTTTATTACTGCCGCCGCCCGGAATATCCTGATGTTTTGCAATCTCCTGTTCCTTAGCCTGTGCCGCAGCTGTTTCTTTCTCGGACATAATCTTGCCAAGTTCGGTATAATCAAGGCTTCCATCATCTTTAACAACTGTCTTTGCCTGTTCAGCAGTAATTTTGAAATTAGTCATGGCTGCTTCCCTCTGGTCTCTGATAGCGTTAGATTTCTGTAAATCGGCTATCTGCTGATTAGCTGTATCTAGGGCTTTATTTGCCTTTTCAAGCTCTGTCAGATTGCCAGCCTGTATTTCATCAAGCTGCTTCTGTAAGTCATCTGCTGTGTCAGCCTTAGCCTTGTACTGCTTTGCCTTGTTTTTCTCGGTAGCAACTTCTGAATTGTTCTGATTAAGAAGATTTGTAATCTGTTCATCTGTTGCTTCTGGAAAAAGTTTTAATACATCTTCTCTTGTCATAATTACCTCCGTTAAACACACGCTTTTGTTACCGCAGGTCGCTCCTGCTGTGTCTTCTGCTATTTACCGCATAGCTGCAAAATGTATAAAATAAAAGCAGCTATCGATTATTCGATAACTGCCTTATTTTGCTGATTATTATTAAGTTGATTAACTATCTCTTGTGCTTTCTTTTCTTGTTCTTCCACATCATCAATAGTCTTATATATATTATCAAGATATGATTTTGATAAAAGGAATGTCTTTTCTGCATCTCCCCATAAACCAACTGTCTTAATTGCTATAAGTGGATGTATGCCAGCTTGTAAAAGTAAAAGCAACGTCTGCGCCTTGGTGTACATATTGTCTTGTGGACTGTGATTTATCTGTACATCAAAATCTCTAACCGATAGTTTTAAGTCTTCTCCTGCAAGTCTTAGAATATTAAGAACCACTACCGCTAACCGCTTTTCGCACGATTTAACAATAGGGTCTTTTAGCTTTGCTCTTGTCTTAGAGAAATCCCATCCATTTCTTAACTCAACCGCTCCTTGAGTATCTCCGCCTGTGTTACCCTGTTTGTTTGGTATAGCCAATATAGATAATGTGTTATCCCACAAATCTTCCTTAGCAACTTGGCATTGTGTCTGATTAAGCTCTTGTGTCATAATTTCGACATCCGACTTATTGTCCTTATTGATGGACTTAACTGTAAGAGCGTGGTTCATTTTCATTTTTGCAAATGTTTCTTCATCAACTTCGCAATTTACAAACTTAACCCAATATTCAACAAACTGCTGTATGCTATCCATTCTGTTGGACTGCATGTTATTAATAGCATCCAACATACCTATAACAAGCTCAATATCAGATATTCTTTCGTGGTTATTAGGGAACTCTACAATAGGGATTTCACCATATGTATGTAGTTTTGCTTCAACTACTTTGCTGTCAACAATTCTAAAAGACATAGTGTCGGAAAATGCCATTTTATACCAGTTTCCATCCTCGTCTTTAAGCTCTTGCACAACAAGCATAGGTTCTTCTGTGCTTTCATTGTAGACAGCGTAAGTATTCATTGGTGTAGGTGCTACAATTCTGAATGGTACATCTCCATTTTTAGGTTGAACCGCCTTAAATGATGTTCCTGTTGCTGACTGCCACTCTCCAGCTTTAATATCTTTTTCTTGTTTATTGGCATCCGCCATAAAATCATTGAGTATATCAACCGCCTTATTGATAGCTTCATCATCTTTACGGCTAATAAACTGAATTGGCTCGCCATACGTCTGTCCTACTTTGAATTGAACAATTTCATATGCGTGGTTTTCTACAATCTTATTTGTAATATCCTCGTTAGTTAGCTTATGTCTATATAATATTGGTTGGTCGCCTTTGTAGTAATGCCACAGATACTTAATAACTGGCTTATTCCAATTAAATACACCTATAGTACTTCCAATAACCTTAACAACATTGTTAGCAGTTATTGTATCTACATTCGTATATGCAATTTTTCTACCATAACAACCTCTGACAAGGTCTTGAAAATACATTGTGTTCATATCTGTGTTCATATCTTGCTCCTAATAAAATGTCATACCACTTGAGCTTCTGCTCCGTGGAATTTCTTTAATCTGAAAATTATCATCATCATTCGGCACATACCAAATCCATTTATGACAATGTTTGCAAGCCAGCTTGTGTGTGCGTGGGTCTTTCTTATCTGCCTTAGTTAAAAACTTATGGCAGTTCGGACACATGATTGATTTATCTTTATTCATATAAAAATTCATATTTTTACCTCGTTGCATAACAAAAAGCACCATCACAATTAAGTAACGGTGCTTTCGATAAGGAATGTTTTGTTTATGAAAAACATCTTTGTAACTTCTTACAGATACAGTATATCATTAGTGCAATATGACATTCTATGACATCTTTTATAAATATTCATTTCCATATTTATCCTCAAAGGCTTGCAGGGCTTTAGCATGTATTCTGTGTACTTGCCGCCAGCACCAGTCTGTTTCATTTGCAATTTTTTCAAATGTAAACTTTCTGACATATCTTAGAAACAATACTGTGTAATAATCTTCGTTGTTTATCTGCTCTATCTGCTCTATTATTTTGTTCTTTACATCAATGTATTTATCTATAAGCTTATCAAGGTTTTCTTCTATTTGTTCAAGTCTGACATATCCGCAGCCTGTTTTGTCTGGATCTGATGATGACATAACTCTTTCTTCATTAACAACCGCTGATATGCTGTATGATAATTCTTTATACTGTGTTATTTCTATCAATTTATTATCAATTATCTTGTTGTAATAACTTATCTGATTCAGATAGTCCTTAGTTGTCATAATAGATTAATACCTCCTGAATGGATTTATAGCAGCTTCAACCTTTGCTACTCTATTGCCCTGTGTCATCCTCAATGCAAAATTTGAAAATACATCTGGAACATCATCTAATTGTTTCTTCCCTGATACTGAATACTGTTTTAAAAGCGACATCATCACTCCGTATGGTTCATTAGGTTTGTAAAGTGATGCGTCTTTAAAAATAATGTGTTGCAAAATCCAGTTAGAACATTGAAAAATCCTTGCCTCTTTGTTTGTTTCTGTAGGCGTATCTGTAATATTACATATCCAGCCTACACTCTCCACACGCTTATTAACTTCCATTGCAACCCTATCTCCACCTGCATTACGCTCAAATTCGCACTCTTGCACTTTGTTATTCACAAGCACTCCTGCAGCATTTCTGTATTGTTCTTCATAATCTGCTGTGTTGTCACATACGCAATCAACGCAGTAATAATCTTCTCCGTATTTTTGCAATACAGGCAGTACAAAATAATCTGTACCTTTTCCTTTTGTATCGCATTGAGCTGTGATAATTTCTGGCTCTCCGTGTGGCAAATTGAGGTATCTTCGGATTTTATCGTCTGGGAATAATAAGCCCTCACGTTCTATAGGGTCTTGTTTATACAAGCAGCGATATGAGATTTCATCCATAAGTAGCTGAATATCTTCAAAATCCTTTACTGTATAGCCACCAAATTCAAAGTCAAAATTACTTTCTCCTGTTACTGGGTCTACATCAGGCACGGATATTACTTTAACTCGTTTGTTTCCCTCATAAGCTTGTATAATACGTCCTATTACGTCTCTAACGCTCCACCTTGTAGCAATATGTATTTCTTTACATGGGTTTCCATCCTCGTCCGGTATCTTTCTTTGTCGTGCATCTACTGCATATTTATCCCACAATTTATCAAGATAGGTTGGGTTTAGTGCTTCTTCAATGCCACCTATCATATCATCAACTAGTAGAAATTTATTGGCTCTGACTTTACCGGCATTTTTACTGCCGACGGATGTACATTGTACAGATTGAAACGGCTTATATTTTCCTACGTTAAACTGTTCAAGTTTTGCATTTGTACTTGTTACTTCAAGTCCAGGAAACACTTCTCCCCATGTATACTCGTCAGCGTTTGTGACAATATCGTATACTCCATCATAATACATTCGTGTAATGTCTCCGCTGTGTGAATAAAAGAGGTTATATCCGTTTGAGTACCAACCTATAACCGCAGAATGGAAAAACTTTTCGATTGTGGTTTTTCCTGTTCCGGGTGGGAGAGAAATACATAAAATATCATATTTATCATCAATCATGCCTTGTAATGCTTCTATTAAGCCTATTTTGATAAACTGTTTTCTTCTCGGCATATAGAATCTTTCTTTAGGTTCACGTTTCTTTTCTATGTATCTAAAAAAACTGTCAACAACCTTGTGTTGTGCTTCAATCAGCAAAATATCGTAAAACCAATTAATCAATTCATACTCTACTTTATTTGCAAAAGCATATTTTTCCAAACTCCATATCGTTCCACCTGTCTTATCCTTGCAGAAACGCTCTATAAGCTCTTTTGCCCTTTCTGTAATTTGTAGTCCATACTCAATATCTTTCTCGCCATTTATGGCTACACTACAAGCGTCTACATAGGCATTAATTACCTGTTCATCAATTCCATTTCTCTTTATGTAATTTTCATATCCATTAACTGTAGAAATAAGGCTCTGACTAGCCATAAAGAAAAGCACCTCCGCCTTTTAGCAGAAGTGCCTTATAGACCTCTGCCTATAATTGTTCTAGGGTAGCGACTGAAATCATTTATCAGCCGGTATTAACATTTTATTTTACTTCAATATCTGGAACAATTCTCTCTGGGTAAAATATCAGCTCATAATGGTACTTGTCTGTTCCGCTTGGTTCTGTCTGTTCCATAACATAACAAGTCCAATCATTCAGATAGATGTAATCCTTGTAGTATGTATTTTCTCCTGTCTTAATTGTAACAACAAGTTCATTTGCATTGTTATTACTCAATGCCATATATCCCTCTGCCTGCAACATAATTGTATCTGTTCTGGCATTTGTAACTGTAATTTTTCGATACAAATTAAATTCATCGGCATCCTTTGACAAATTGTGGTTCACAACAGTAGATGTTCTACAACCTGTTAATCCTGCCACCATAATAATCATTGCCATTGCAATACTTAATTTCTTTTTCATAACCTCATTCCTTTCTCACACCATTTGCTAATGATTTTGTTTCCTCTAATATTTTCATTTCTAAAGCTCTTGAAAACTCCATATTGTCTTTAGGGTATCTTCCTAAGATTGATTTTGCGTACTCATTAACTGCATCAACGGAAACATCAATACCTATTACTTTTTCAGATACCTCAACACATTCTGTTCTCTTTTCATCATTTGTGCATTTATTGTCTTTGTTGTATCGGCAAGTAATTAAGTTACAATCATTCATTCCTCATAAACCTCTCAAAATCTTTCCTGCACTTAGGGCATAATTCAAAACTATTGCTTTCTCTTTGCGTTTTTCTCTTATAAATAACTCCGCAGATACCAAGGCTGTATGATTGTTTTTCTACCTCAATATTTGCAACAGCACTATAGTTGTACTCGATTTCCACACCGCACCTGTCGCAAGTGTGCCTTTCTTTTTTGTGTTTCATAAAATCCCTCGCTTACAAATCAAGTTTATTCAAATAATCTGTTCCACTATTTTTAAGTGCCTTGCTAATGCCGTTAATCATATTAGCCATTGTCTGTTCAACTTCCTTTATCTTTTCAACATTTCCACCACATTGAAACGACAAATAGCTTTTCTGCCAATCGCTTGCATTTACAACTATATTGTTATGAACATCTTTCTGCGTAATCATATTCCACCAACTTTCTAAGCACCATACATAAACATATTTCCAAAATGCAAATCATTTAGTGCTTTTTCTAATTCGTCTTTGTACCTAAATGGACTTAAAGGGCTTTTTATTTCTTCCCTCAATATAGGCGACATATTGTCTATCAAAATGCCTTGTGTAGTGCTTGCAAGATTTTGTGGTGGCAAATCTGCTAAAGCGCATAACTCCATTCTTTTATGGTCGCATTTTTCAGATTCAGGGCAACTTTTACATTTTTCTGCTAATTTACCTAAAGGTTCTGCCATCATTCCACCAACTTTCTACCGCAGATAGGGCAATAATTGATTTCAAACTCTCCCTCTCCATATTCTTCACCGCTGTTGTCATAACAAAGTTTATAACAATAGCCATAATTAGTTGATTCTATATATGCTCTGCCATATGTATAGCCATTTTCAATCTTCTTCTTTTTACCATTGCAAAATTCACACATATCACTTCTTCCCCCATAAATTATCTGGTAACTCCTCGCCGCCATAAATCTTGTTAGCGTATTTAAGGAATGTTGGTTTGCTACAACCTGCTATCTTTGCCGCTTTTCCCTGCGAAACCTGCCCCGATACATAAAGGTTCATTGCTTCGTAAAATTTATCTTTGTTTAGTGGGTGTACTCCCATAGCCATAATAATCACTCCTTGCTTTCGCACCAACTGCTCTTACAAGCGTGGTTCATAATGTTGATTAAAACCTTTTCAGAAGAAAAATGAACTAAGCTGTAATCGCATTTTGCCGAAAACTTTGTATTGAAATATTCATCAACTAACATCTTGTAGTCTGTATTATCGTCCATATCACTTATAGCTGCGTAATAGGTATCTGTATATCCGTCACGCTCTATGTCGGTTTCTTTTGTTAAATTATCTACTACTCTTGATAAAACTTTATCTGTTAATGGGTAGTGATATTCTCCAGTACATTCTCCGTGTTTATCTAAAAAGTATTTAAAGAATGCTTCTACATTTTCTTTGAGTGTTTTATCATTAGTCCAATCATAAGCTATCTTGCCAGCTCTGCTTATCATTCTCTCTTCGGCAACTTCCCAATCACTTTGAGAGTATTCGCTTATTGGCTTAAACTCTTTCGCTTTTTTATCTTTGGGTAAAAAAGAATTACACTGTTCTCTGTCAAGAGAATTACTTTTAGTATTTAATTCATTAATATTTTGTATATTAGTATTTAATTCATCAGTACTTAATTCATTAGTATTTAATTGTCCGTGGTTTTCTACCTGTTGACATTCAACCCCTAGATTTTCTATATCTTGTTTTTCTACTTTCTGTTTATGCGGTTCTTCGTAAACCTCGTAAGTGTATTTTATTCTTCCACCATTGCTTTTTGTTGGATTTTCCTTGGTAACTGCAACATAATTATTATCTTTTAATTCATTTAAAGCCGACTTAACGGCTGTTTCATTCTCTTTGCTTATTGCAACTAACCCAGCTATTGAATAATCCCAATTATCGGGCAATGAAAGCATTACAGATAATAATCCTTTTGCTTTCAGGCTTAAATTCTTATCCCTTAAATGAGTATTACTCATAACCGTGTAATTTTTTGTTTTATGCACTCTAATTGTTGCCATAATTAAATACCTCCGCTTGATATTATTTATGTATGCCTGTGATACATACTCCGCTTAATTAATAAAAACAACAAACAGGCACAGCGGAAGTGCTTTTCGGTCTGCATCACCTAGTTTGTTGTAATCGGATAGACAGGACTTGAACCTGTGACTACTTGAATGAATCAAGCGTTGCTCCCAACTGAACTACTATCCGTAAAGACGTTACCACTATCTGTTTTACAACTGTCTAATGCGCCCAACATTAAACTTTGAATAGTGGCATAGATGCGTTGCAATCCTATGAGGGTCGGCATTTGCAAATTATCCCTCGCGCTTTCAGGATGTTCTTTTGAACCGCACCTAACACAGATAGCAGGAATCGGACCTGCATAACGATTTTACTCGTTAGAGAGACTAGCAATCTCTTGTGATACCATTACGCCATATCTGCAAATACCGCCTATAACGGCTATCAAGAAACAAGAACAGAAACAATAAAATATTAGGGGTGTTTTGATAAGGAGTGCTTCTTGATAAGCTGATTTTCACATGGCTATGTATATACACGCCAAACCCTCTCAAGCGGTCTTGCACCGCTTTTAACTGAACAAAATCCAAAGAGGTATATGAAAGGAGGACTGTTCTGTGTAAAATGCAAAAACACAATAATGAACAGCCAAACAAATAAAAAGAAAAATAAACTACCCTTATGGGAATCGAACCCATATAACAGGAATCAAAATCCTGTGTATTAGCCATTATACTAAAGGGCAATAGCAGCTATTCCCAGTATGCATTCGCCACAAGTCGCAGTGTGCTATCCTTTGCAACCATTATACTTTCATTGACTGACACGACTATTCTGACAATTCTATGTATTTGTCAATGTACCACTTGGCTTTTTGAATATCCTCTAAGCCATTCTTTCTACCACTTCGATAATTGTACTTAAAAGCATTGAGCAAACAGAATGTTTTAACAGCTTCGATACCGAATATCTCAATCATTACATCTATGCACTCATATTTGCCAGTGCAATAGTGCTGTGGATGATTTACAGCGTCATATACGACATTCCCTTTAACATTTGGTGCAACAATACCTAATGAAGTAAAATTGTCTGATTTGCCGCCACCTAGCTCAATTCTTGGCGTATCTTCACCACGATTGCCTAGCTTTGAATCATCAGTCTTTTTCTCAAGCCTATCTGTAGACTTTTTATCGTTAGTACGCATAGCCATAGCCAAACCTAGATACTTATCGCACTGCATTTCTAACTCCTGACTCTTTTTTATTTTTTAAAATTTTTTGGAATTTACTCGGCTGAATTAGCCGTTTTGATGTGTGTATTTATTGAATATCTTGTGAATAATTAAGATATATTTATTATACACTTATCTATCAGATTTGTACAGTAGATTTATTGATTATATTATGTAAATTATTATCAAAGCTATATATTAATAAATATAATGGTTATTGTATATAGTTTAATAAATTATTATTGGTTGGTTATGTATATATAAATATATATAATAAGCCTTTTTATTTTTGAGAATATTTGAGCGACTTAGTTAGGCTCGCAATGCGTGTATATATAACCCCCACGCCATGCGCTATACATTTTGCACAATGAAATCAGCCAGAGCGGAGCCATTGCACAATGAATAATTATCATACAATTGCTGTCAACCCGTTTGTTTACTGGCTTTGTCGTGTTTTTGTCGCTCAAATGTTCTGTTTCATCACTTCGCTAAACTCAACTTTAGCGAAATCATTGCATAATATGCAAAAGTGCCGCAATTCGCTTGTTTACTGGCTTTGCGGGATTCCTTGTATATCTTGCACAATGATTTCTTGTTGTGCAATTTGACGAACATTAGAGCCTTGAGCGTTTCCGGATGTGCCAAGCTGCGGAAGATCTGATGCGGTCTTAATGACTTTCGTGGTGCTTTCTCTGCTCACGCCTGGAAGATTCCAACCGAAGCGGCGATTCATAACCGCAAGCTGCCCGACTGGGTTCTTACCGGACCAGAGCCGAGCCTCTCCGCTAGATTCATAATCTTTTGACAGTTTTTCCCACAAATCGTAAGCCGAAGTACTTAGTTTTGATGCTCTCTTCTCATTCGCCCAATCATATATAACAGTCTCATTTATACCTGTTAATTTACAATATCCACTTATAGTACATATTTTATTATACTTATAACACATATATATATAATAATCTGCTATATAATTAAGATACTCATAATTATAACTATTGCAATTGCTATTATTAATATTACTATACTGGTTATTATAATTATTATTATTATATCCCTGTAATTTACCCTTTAATTTTAATCTATTAGTGCCCTTAAAGGTATTATTGTATACATAAATCAAAGCAGCATAAAAGAGAGATTGCGGAGCTACTGTCATATCTTCGATATTTTCATTTGCGCAGAATCGCTTAAAATGCATATCAATCTCATTTTCGAAAATTTCTTCGCTGTCTGCTGTTTCCTGTACTTTCTCCATCTGTTCCCCTTCCTGCCGGAGCTTATCCAGCTTATTATAATATATACTAATAACATAAAAATAACCCAATAACTATTATATAATTATCGGGTGTATAACTGTTATTTAATTATTAGAATAATATAGCATAGATATATATATAAGTCAAATAAAAAAGAGAGCTGAAGCCCTCTTTAATATACGCCACTGCGTTACGGTTAATCATTGAACACGTCAGAAAACATGTTTCAATACATCAAATGTTATTGTTTATCATCCGACAAAAATATAATATACAATTACTAATTATTTGTCAAGATAATTTTTTTAGCTCTTTCAAGAGCTTTTTCGAAATCTACAGTCTTGTCATTTTTAACAAGACACCAGTAATTGCAGAAAGCAATATGCCCAAATCTCCAGTCTGAACCCATTCTGGCTTGTGTGTCGCTGCCAACATAAAAATCGTAACCCACGGCTTTATATTCGCCGTTTCCTATATGCTCCGTCGCTTCTACTGCGAAAACTTCGTCAGATTCAAACTTTTCTAAGTTATCCTCACTAAAAAATTTTTCTAAATTCTTAATATCCTCGCTTTTTACTTTTCCATTTTTGTCAAATCTAATGTAAAGCTCTCTCATCTGTTCCACCTTTCAGCCTTTCGGCTGCCCTTTCTTTGTTTCTGCCATTATAATAAACCAATTATCGTTTATTGTCAACACTTTTTAAAATCTTTTTTGGTTTATTTTTTCTCTACATATTTAATGATGTTTCCCGGTTGCATATCCAACAACTCACATAGCTTTTCTATTGTCTTAATTCCCACCATTTCATTTTTGCGTATCTTCTGCACTGCTGATTGGCTGATTAAGTTCTCTTTTAATATGCGTGTGGAATTATAGCCACTTTCTTTAAGCGTATCAAGCACATCTATTTTATATACAAGCATAGCTTTGTACCCTCCTATATTTTTTTCTTACATTATATAATTTGTGGCTTATAAAGTCAATTAAAAATAATCTAAAAAAAGTTTATTTTAGCTATTGACTTTAAACCGTTTTAGGTTTATTATAATAACTGTCAAGAGGACATACAAAAAGGCGGTCACTCCTACCAAGAACGAACCGCCACCAATCAAAAAAGAAAGGTAAGCCGATTATATCGCAATCGGCGAAATGGTACAAGGTTATGAGATTTGAAGTTAAGGGCGACACAATTACAAGTGAAACATTAGGTAAAACAGATATTTATAAAATAGTTGAAAAGATTCCATTTGGTTTCTATGTATGGAATATCGGCGAGAATATGGGGAGTGATGAATATATTCCAGTTTGCCAAGATTTGTATCCGGGAATTAAAGATGATTACTCTATCAACTCTGACACTTTAAGAGCTATTAAGCTACCAAAAGAAGAGGTTGAGTTATTAAGAGAAGCCGCAGGCCGGGGAGTTAATAGCTTAGAGACAGCAAGAAAGGCATTAAAGAGCCGCCGCCATAGTTATATGGCTGAAAAGAAGAGAGAAAGCGCACGCAAAACAATAGTTATATTTGGAAGGATTACAGAATAAGGAGGATTAAATATGAATTGGCAAGTTATAGAAACACAATATTTTAGTAAATTTGAAAGTCCTAAAGAAAAAATTGTGGCACAATTTGATACCTTAGTTTTAGCGGAGGATTTTGTTAATTTAGTTATTCCAAAAGATACACGCGACAGATTCAAGATTGAACATATTAACAAGGAGGTGTAAATTATGAAGATTTTACTTGAAAAGATTAAGAAGTTGGAACAGTTGGAGAAAGCCGCAGACGAAGCAGAAAGCAGATATAAAGAAGAGCCAGAAAGCAAGGAATTAGAAAATGCCTTTGATGAGGCATACAAGGCAGAATTTGACGCATATATCAGTGCTGCGAAGTATATCGAATATATGACAGGCGGTGCGGTTGACTTTATGAAAGCAAAGGAATTGATACAGACTAAACGCGCGGAGCTTTTGCAGCTCTTAGCATAATTAGCAAGGCTGGCTTTTCCGGGGGTTCGATTCCCCGGCTTGCTTTTACCTCGTAAGAGGATAATAAAATTGAAAGGCGGTATTTATATGAAAAAAATACAGTTATCAGACGAAAATAAAAGCGTTTTGCACATTTTAACAAGGGAAGAATGGGAAAGAATACCGAACGATTACAAAACAAATTATATCGTTGATTACACCAAAAAGGAAATAATAGACAAAACAATCAAAAGTGCTTTCTTGCCTGGATATGGTACAACATTATTTTTTGAAAATAGGCATTTTCTTATAGTTGACGACACGAAACCATTGAAAAAGTATGCTATATGGAGGAATCACGAGGTAATAGGATATTGCGAAATTGACAAGGCTACAGCGGACAAGGCAAACAGGGCAAGCAATGCATATTTTTATTTTGGTTTTGACAAAGTAACAAGCCCAGAAAAATATTAATTCTTTTCGTCATCCGTTCAGGCGGTCGGCAGGGTTCGAATCCCTGCGACGGATTTTTGCCAAATGGCAAATAATAAATATATGGAGGTGGTACCGTGAAATATGTACATTGGCTAAAAATTGACGGATATTCGAAACTTGAAGAAACTGCTTTACAATTTCAATCTATTGAAAATTATTTAAAAGCCTATCCAAAGGCTAAAGCTATGTTATATCAATATGATAGTGGCTCATTTAATTGGATAGTGCGTTTAGAGTGCGAACAGTGTTACAATGATTTAGATTTAGATGTCAATAGCAGCTCAACAAGATTAGAAAGATTTTCATCTAAACCAAAGAACATAGGAAGAGAAAGGATTTTCAAATTTCCAGAACATTACAAAAAATATATTGAATAAGGGCGTACAATCTGCGCCCTTTTTGGCTTGCTGTGGTTTGACTGGTTCGATTCCAGCCGCAAGCATTAGCATATATTTATATGCTTTTATTGTGTACCTTGAAAAATCAATATAATAATGCTATGCTTATATATAAGGCTTTTTACACCTTTTAGGTGTACAAGTGTACCCAACCGGGGCGGTGTGCGTTCTGGTGGATTCTCCAGATCTGGCGACAGCTTCCGCGACTTGCAAGGGCATATTATACCCATTTTATGCAACGCTGCCAAAGGCGTTTTAAGGCTATTTGCTTTGCGAGCTTAATAAGTCTACACCGACACAATAAAACCGCCGTACAGGTCAAATCACAAAGCCACAACGCCAAAATAAACGCGAACCACAGCCTGTCAAGTTTATATAATACACTTTAATCTGTTAAAGTTTTTCACCAATTTTTCAAGGCAAATCTGAACGAAATCGGGAGCAAAAATTGAAATTCTGTGTAACCGATTTTTAGATTCCAAAATTGCATATGACGGGGGTATCAAAATTTTTAGCAATAAAATTTGTGGAGAAATTTTTCCAATTTTTTTAGTAGGATTTGAACGAAATTTGAACCAAATTTTGAGAATTGTCAAAATTGAAATTATGAATATAAAATGTCATACCTAGGGGCGTTCAAAAAATTTCAGTTTATTTTTTTCTTACAGCATTTTTCTGTATAAATCAACGCTTTACTTGCATACCGGCATTGACTAAGCTCATATATCAGCAGTTCCTTAGTCATATCGGGGTTTGTTTTCTGAATTATCTTTAACAGTTCCTCTATCTTCATTATCCCACTCTCCTAACTGCCCCAAGTACCATATCAACAATGTCAAATATTTCATCTCCATAAGTTGCTACAAAGTCACATAAAATTTCTTCTGTTTCAATCGGCAAATAAATATCATAAGACATACAGACGGCGTGGCAGATTTCGTGTATCAGAACTTTGCGTAGCATAAATCCCTGTAGTTTGTCTGACAGATATATCGTATGCGCGTTTCTGTCAGTTACGCCTAAGCTAATTGTATTGTCTGACCGCTTTAATTCGCCCGAATTTGAATTTTTATATTGTATGTGCCAAATTGTACCATTGATTGTAAAAAACATCTGCATGCCCCCTTTTTGAATAAAACAGGCTATGAATATTGATACCCATAGCCCTTAAAATCAAATCTTAGATACAAGAGTGCTCAACTTTGTTCTAAGTAAGTTTTTCTCTTCTGCTGACATATCGGCAACCATATCTGTAATGTCGCTTGCGAGTTCCTTAGTGTAGCTGTCAAGAGACTTCATCTTATGCTCCTTATCCTCTGGCGTATTAGCTTTGTGCATTTCTTTAGTTTCTGTGTACATTCTCTTTGCCCTGTCGTAGCCACTTTCAGATGTGTGTGTGGCTGTAGGCTCTGTATAGTACATTCTGCCATACTCTCTATCCATATCACGCTCTGGGTACATATGATAATATGGCGGTTCCTCATATCCTCTTCTGCCTACATAAGTACCTTTGCCTTTAGGGGCATATCTGCCGGTAGTCTTGTATCTGTATTCATCATAGTATCTTCTGCCACCCTCTTCACCATATTCAGCTTTAAGGGTTCTAAGGAGCTCCTTGTCGTACTCTTCTTCCTCTTCATCAGCTTTCTTCATAGACTTAACGATAACAGCCTTATACTCTGCTTCACATAAGTCCTTAATCATATCGACAGCTTCGCCCATTTCCTCTGTATTGACATTCTCAATACCCTTATCAAGTTCAGATAGTGTCTTTTCGGTAAGGCACTCAACCATTTTGTGTATTCTTTCAATATGCATAGTTGTTTACCCCACTTTCTTAACCTATTCTGTTGATTGTGATATTTGCATTAGCAACACTGATAGCCTGTGTAGATGTATTCTTAACAGAGATTGCCTGACAGCAACCACAAGAAAGCCATACATCTGTAGCCATAGAAACATTGTTAAATGCTTCTGCTGCCGCTGGTGTTGAAATTGCAAGTGCTGATAAATCTGGTTCGCCCTCTATCGCAATCGCAAGGGATATAGGACCTGCTGTAGCACCTGCCGGTACTGCAATATTTCCATTAAATTCTACTCTGTACTTTGCCTTGCAAGTGTTAGTAGCGCCTTTGAGGTTGATTAATCCGCTTCCTGTTCTGTGCGAAATATATCCTTTGTTACATACAGATGTTGGTGTATCTGTAAATAATACATTTCCATTTACCGCAACTGTTTGTGTTGCAACATTTGAAAATTCAGCCATAATAAAAACCTCCTTATTTCATTTCTTCTATTGTTTTAGGTTTCTCTTCTTTTGAAGTTTTTACTCCCATTGAAACCATAGACTCTTTAAGCAATTCTGTATAATCTTTCTTTGCCATCTTATCTACTGTATCAGAAATTTCTGATACAGTTTTTAATTCATAGATATTAAGCTTATTAAAATCTATGCTTTTAATTGCTTCTATGAACTTATTTTTTAATTCTTCCATTTTAGAAACCTCCAGATAATTAAAATAAGGGCAAACATTATAGTCTGCCCTTTAAATTTAAGTAAAACTGCATAGCAGACATAATCTTTCGAGTTTTCTTTCGAGTTAAACTCGATACTTAACTCGATTAAATTGAGTTAAATCAAGTTAAATTGAATTAAACCGAGTTAAACCAAGAATTAAACCGATTAAAATTGATTAAGATACTTGTTAATTATTCAGTTGTTTAGCATCCGCAACCTGTATTGCATCCGCATCCGTAAGCATATCCGTAAAGGTTGCTTGCCGGGAATGATGGTACTGGTGTAGGTCTTACAGCGTCGATTATCTGATTTGTCTGCGCTGCCATTGTAGTAGTCAGAAGTGCATTCTGTCTATCCTGTGAAGCAGCTCTGCGTAAATCATTGTTCTCTGCCTGTAATGTTGCAATCTTGTCATTTGTTAAAAAATCAAGGATTGCCCTTGTTCCTGCCTGCTGGCTGTCGATAATATCTCTTGTATTATTATTCATTGTGTTCTGCAAAGCACAGGTGTTAGTTGCCATATTGTAGTTTACACCCTGAATAGCTTCTCTTGTCTCACAGCAACAGTTAGCAAGCTGTGACTGCAAAGCATTGGTATTCTGCATGTTAGCAACTGTATCAGCGTTAATAGCCTGCTGGATGCCATAACCGGTCTGCATAATGTTTGTATTTATGCCATTAAAGCCTGTGAGCATACTGTTGTTCATAGCATAGAAACCGTCGCAAAGTCCGTTAGAAATGCCATCTAACTTACTGACAACTGCCTGATTGTCGAAGCCTCTCTGAATATCAGCCTGTGTAGCCGCTGTCGCAACATAGCCACCGCCATTGTTGCCACCAAAACCGCCAAATCCACCATTACCCCATCCAAAGAGTAAAGCAAATACAACGATTATCCAAAGCCATCCACCATCAGCCCATCCGCCGTTATTGCCGTTGCCGTCAATATTAGCGACTAATGGCACGCTGGCACAATTTGAATTAAACATATTAGTTACCTCCATTAATTTATTCATAAAGATGTCACCCAGGTAATTTGCAAAGACATCTAATATGTTATTAATTATTAAATCTGCTTTTTATCTGATTAAATACATCATCTGCATTTAACCCTTTTTCCTTACATAAATTTCTAGCCATTTGTTCAATGCCTTGCATATTGCCTTGCTGTGCCATTTGCATTGTATTCTTCATCATTGGATTACTCATAAGCTGATTGTTCCCCATTATCTGCTGTATAAATTGTTGAGGACCACCTCTCATCATCTGAAAAATGTTAATTGGATTCATTCTTCATCACCGCCCTTGCTTTGAGTTCTCGAAGATTTTCTTTGTGTTCCTATAGATTTATCAAATCTATTTTCTAACTGCCCTATCTTCTCTGATAGTTCATCAAACTTATTCATAAACAGCTCTGTGCTTTCGTCTGACAGGTCAAATTTTGATTTTTTATCATTAGATGATAAATTGTTAGAGTTACTATCCAAACAAGGCTTATAAGTCAAAATGCGAGTTGTACAATTTGGTTGCCATTGTTTGCCGTAAATTTCTGTTCCGTCAGCCTTTGGGAAATAATAAATATTGCCATCCATAGGAATATCTACAGCCTTGACAGCCTCTATACTATCAACAATTTTTCCCATAACATTCTGTTGTGATGTTCCCGGCATTTGTGTCGGTAACATTTGCTCCTGTTGCTGGTATCTCTGTATATTTGCCATAGGATTGTATTGATATGTTCCATATTGCGGTACATATCCATTATTCATCATGGGTGTTGTCTGATAAGGATTGTTCATTGTCTGCCTCCTCTAAAACCTCTTCAATTGCGTGGATAACAAGAGATAATGTTACTAAGTCAAGTTTCTGTAATTCTTCTTTACTTAAAATCTTTTCTCTAACTTCATCAGAAAACATTTGCACTACCTCTCTTTCTGATTACATTTTTGCATAAAAAAAGACAGATTAACCGTCATGTTTCCGACAGTTATCCGCCAAAAATAAGCAAAAAAATAACGCCATTACGGCGTTTGCTAAACTTCTATGATTACTTTCTTGATTACCTCTTTATTTTCTTGCAAAAAGACGATGTTCAAAAAATCTCCTTTCATTCAGCGTTTATGCGGGTTTGCAGTGTTTCTTCTCCTTCAAAAAATAGCAGGGGATGAGAGAATCGAACTGCATTGGCCACTTCCTTGTTCTACTCTATTACTGGGCTTCTGACTTTGTGTCTTGATTACTTTGATTACTTTGTAATCAAAATCCTAATAATTGATAGCATTATTAACTTGCTCAATCTTAGTTCTATCAGTCTTATTACTGTAAATGTAATATTTTCTTGTTGTCTCAATGCTTGTATGCCCCATCATTTCTGTTATAACAGTGTCGCTCACGCAATTATCATACAAAGCAACACTGTATGCCCGGCGGACTTTGTGCGTGGAACGATAATTAATGTCTAGTGCCTTGCATATCTTATGCAGCTTTCTGTTAAATGCTTGTTCCTTTATACGCTCTCCCTTTTCTTCAAACATATAAGTTCCAAAAGGATTTAATCTGCGAATTGCCTTAACAGTATTTACAGCTTTATCTGGAATAATTATATCTCTTAATCCTGCGTCAGATTTAGGATAGTCGCTTACTATCTTAGCCCATTTCCCATTTTCATCTCTGACCTTAATTTCTGTTCTTTGTATAGAAATATAATGCTTAATAGTTCCATCTTTCAGTACAGTGTTGTGAATATCAGAAAACTTAAGTGATGATAACTCGCCAGCTCTCATTCCACACTCAAACATAAGTAATAATCCCAGGCTCCTTATATCATATCGTTGCCATAGATATTCTGTGATTCTTGGAATTTCATCCTCGAAATACACCTGTTCCTCTTTCTTTTTCACATTTTTAGTAAAAGCTCTGCGTGATAAATCCAAGTCTCCCATAAATTGTGTGATACTTAGATTAGTATACCCCTTTTTCTTGGCATATTTAAAAATGCCATTAATAAGGATTCGCATATCAGAATATGCCTTATGTGTAAGCTTACATTCGGCAATAACAGTCTTAATAAAGCATTCTAAGTCATCTTCTGTAATGTACTTGATTTTCTTATCTGCCATGTGATATGCTTCATTAGTGAAAAATCTGGCAAAGTTATCATTATACTTATCATATGATTGCTTCTTGATTTCGTGATATTCAAGTTTTTGGTCTACCCATTCCTTGAATACAGCCTTAACTAAAGGTTCATTAGCAAGTTTCTTGTAGTGTTCCACAATTCCATCTTCAAGAGACTCTTGCGTTGAACGCTTTAGCAGCTTTCTGCCGCTTGATGTGCTTTCGTCTGGCAAGTATGTATACCACTTCTTATCCTTCCCTTGCCAGATTTCATTATTGTGTGCTTTTAAATATTTTTTCCTTTCGTTCATTTCAATTTGTTTTTGAACATCGTCACGAGAGATAATACCATTCTCTAGTACATAATTCAACAACTCTTTGTCTGTTAATTCCAATCACAGCACACCCTTTCAATTTTATTTTTAATGTTCCTTATTCTCCTTTCAAGAGTTCTTTGCGATACGCATAATCGTGCAACTATCTCTTTTTGTGTAAAATTCCGAGAAAGAAGTTTGAATATTCTCTCTTCTTCCTCGGTAAAATTGGCATTTTTAATTATTCTTTCAAGTTCTGGCTTTGTAAAATCTGAAAATTTCATAAAGCCATTCTCCTTAATATTTAATTTTTATTTTTGTTTCTTCTTCTAACTGTTCAATAAGTTCTTTTGGGTCTATAAGTCCTGCATTGAAATCTTCATTGAATTTATCGACCTCATCAATAAGCCGTTCTAGTCGCTTATTTCCAAATCCAAACTTGTCATGCAGCACCCATAGCAGAATTATCAAGGCGTTACCAAACATTTCTTTATTTTCTTTATTCTTCTGCCTGTTTAATTGAACTCTCATCATTTGTTCCTGAAATCTTCGTTGTTCTGGCTTGCTCATTTTTTATCCTCGCTTCCTTGCTTTTCTTTACATAAACTAAAGACTTAATGTAATGCTCTTTGCATAATTTTGAATGATTATAAACCGGCTCACCGCAAAACCAGCATTTGCCATTGGCAACCCATTCTCTTTTTAGCTCAACCTTACAATCTTTTTGCTTATTGCGTTTTGCATTTCTTGCTTTAATGCGGCATTTTGTACAAGTTTTATATTTACCATCTGCCTTAACTTTACCGCATTTAACACACATTCCTTTTTCGGCTCGTCTTGTTCTGATTTTCTTCTGTTCAAGCCTATCTCTTGCCTTGAACTCTTCGGGATTAGCATTATACCTAGAAATCCTCTGAGAATATCTTTTTGCAGAACATTCAGGACAAACCCTTTCATCTCCCATAAGGTTATTATGCCGACATTTAGGACATATGCCATTATCTTGATACCAGTGTGCAAGTTCTTTTCTGTTTGCATTAATTCTTTCTCGGCAATCTCTGCATTTAAGTTTTTCTCCATTAAGTGGCTTCCCACATTCAACACATAATCCTGCCTCTTTCCGTTTATAGTACATTCTCATCTGTGGACTAATTTTTGGCGTTGCTTCCACTAAAATCAACCTCGCATTCTGTTAATTCTATCTTGCACTTCTTTAGGTGTTTCAATATATTCTTCTGCGTTTGTATTTTGACCGATAAGGGCATTTTCTTTAATTTGTAATGTATTTATATCTCTTTGGAATTTTTGCTCGATTTGAGCCTTATACGAATTTGCATTCGTCTTTTCGATAAGTGATTTGATATTGTCTGGCATACGATTTATTTCATTCGCACGCTTAACAACTGTTTCGTAAGTTCTTAGAAAATTTGATTGTATTACTGTTTCTATCGTCTGATAATCTGATGTCGCCCAGTTTTTGAGGTTATCAGGAATACCAACTGCCTGTCTGACTAACGGCGGTAGTTTGTTAAATTCTTCAATTGCCCCATAAGTACCATTCCTTAAAGCCTTGCTAACTAATCCCCACGCCGCCATTCCGTCAAGTTCCTGCGGCTGTGATACAAGTTGTATTTTAGCAACTATTTCTCCTACGCTTGGTGCAAATCCGCTTGTATTAGATGTAATATATGCTTTTAAAGCGACAGCCACTTGCTCGCAACTATATTCTTCTAACATCACTTGCCACGCATCAATTGTCCTTGATAAGTCTTCAGGTTTGAAATTCGGGTAGCAATCACACATAATGCGAATGATTTTAACTGTTTCTTCTCTTGTCATTGCTGCCTCCCTTCAATTGATTAGAAATAGTATCTAATTTGTCACATATAATAGCACTATTAATTGCGATTGTTTTTAAGAGTGATTCAATCTTTCCATTGTACGGATAATCACTTCTAAAATTTATTTTGTTGAGTGTATCATCTAATCTACTCATTCTTACCACCCCACCTTACACGTTATCCCAATCAATAGCACCCTTATTGAAATTCTGATTGCCTTGCTTTTCAGAAACGACATTCTGATTAAGGTAACTCTCAAACTTCGTGCCAAACAAGGTATCTGGTCTTAAATATCTTTCCCTTTCAGTTCCAAGCCATTCATTAACCTTTTTATCTATGACTGTGTAAAAATCCTGTTCAGTATATCCCTCTTTGATTCTTGCCCCGATATGCTTCTTAGTATTAGGTGTATTGTATCTATATCTGGTATTACATCTGTTATTTAAGTAACTAATAATATTTATATATATATTATTATCTATATTATCTTTCCTTTTATTTACTATATTATTATTAACAGAAACAGAATCAGATACAGTATCAGAAACAGTATCAGAAACAGATGTCTCCATAGGGTATGTATACCCTATGTATAGGGTATCATTTTTAATGGAATCAACCATATCATTAACATATTTTCTAAATTCGTCAGATTTAATATGTTTAGCAACTCCTAAAACTCCTGCCAAGACTTTCTCTGATTTGCTCCAGTTATACTTATACCAATGTAATATCAGCACTTCTTTAGTTTCTGAATCAAACTTAATAACCTTGTGTACCTTATCAAACCTTTCTAATAGCCTGATAATAGTATCTTTGTTATAACCCGTCTGCCTTGTCATTTGTGAATAACTAACCTCATAACACCCACATATATTTGTCTGTGGATTTGTTAGCAAATATATGTAGAAATACTTGTCCTCTGGCGTAAAATCATCTTCAACCTTGTTATCAGTCCAAAATGATAACTGAACATTTCTATATATTGCCATATCATTGCTCCTATTCTTCAAGTTCTGTCACATTGTTACTTCACTAAATCATTAATATTAACTCTGAATCCGTCAAATTCCTTGCCTTTACTTCTAACATAGGCAGACGTATCAAAGAACATCAAGTTGCCCTCGCTGTCTGTTGCCATACTCACACCATTCCTTGTAAGACTGCCTTTGAGTAGGCCAAGTAGAATCTGTATTTCCTGCTTTGTTTCGTCTTTCATACTGTATCTCCTTGGTTGATGTTTAAATTCTTAAACATAGCACACATAACATCTACAACAATGCTGTTTCCGAATTGCTTATACAACTGCGTGTTGCTGTTTACTGCTGCCATTTTGTCAATATCTTCATCAGATACACCCATCAGCCGTCCGCACTCTCTCGGTGTTAGCTTTCTGATACGATATTGTGTAGCAATATGGCTATTCGCATATCCGTGTGTGCCAGCTACAAGATTAGCTGATATGCCGTTATCAGAAACAACTGTACCGCATTGGGATCCATTGCTTGATATTTGACCGAGCTTTTGGATATTATTTTCAAGCAATAAATTATCTTTCTGTACACTTGTTAAGCAATTACTTGTACCTTGCATATTTACTTCTAATCTCTGCTCTGTTGGGTTTCCCACAGTTCTATCTGACGGATTATCAGGATTTCTGCCACGCATAGCAACTATTTGACTTTCAAGAATTTTCGGCTCTTGATTGCCACCTTGCATTGTACTCAATGTCGGACTGCACCCCCCCTACATCATAAATTCTGCCAGTTTGAGGATTACTGAAATTCTTTTCCTCTGCTATGTTACCTATTTGTATTACCTCCATAACACTTCTCGGCTCCTTATATTCTCTTGCGGTAATTGAGGGCATTATGTCCGTGTATGTTCTCCACTTGCCATTTTCAAGACCTCTTTGACTACCGTCTAAGATTATTTGTTCCATAAGTACAACTCCTAAATCGTGTTTTTCAGCTTTTACACACCGGGAAATACCCCCGATAATGCCTTTTTGAAATCTGTCTGAAACTTCTGTATATATGCTTCCTAATACTTCCATTCAATTACTCCATTCATAGATTGATTCCCAAAACCTTTATAATCCCTCGCCATAAGAGTTGTTGCAATATCAATTTGCTTTTCAATCTGCGTTGCTTGATTGCTTAACAACAAGGTTTCCGTCTGACCGCAAGTTTGATATTCCGCAGTCGTATCTTGCTTTGATACAGTTTGCAACTTCTCTCTGTTGTGGCTTATTGATTGTTCCGTCAATGCAAGTCTGTCTGTCTGTCTGTCTGTCTGTCTGTCTGTCTGTCTGTCTGTCTGTTGAGATTATGTTGTGGTAATGTGCCGTTGTCAATAAGCTGTTTTATCAGCTTGTCAGCCTTTTCATTGTTGATGTAATACTTTTCATCTACATTATCCTCGAGATAGTCTTTCAACTTCTTTTTGAGTGGTATAGGCTGTGGAAAATCATATGAGTAATTGCCAAGGAACGAAAACATAAAGCATCTGTTTCTGTTCTGCGCCACTCCATAATTTTTAGCATTCAAGTCTTGCCAATAATTTGTGTACCCTAAACTCTCCAAGAATCCCAACCACTTCTCAAAAACATTGATGTTTTTCTTGCTGTGTACTTGCGGTACATTCTCCATAAACAGTATTTGTGGCAGTTCTCCATTGCCATCTCTGATTTCGGTTAAAATCCTCTCAACTTCCCATAACAGACCGCTTCTTGTTCCACTACCTTTACTCATTCCCATTTGCTTTCCGGCGACAGACAGGTCTGTGCAAGGAAATGAGTAAGTCATCATATAGCAATACTTGTCTGCATCAACAATATTTAAGTCATCAGCGTGTACCTTTGTTATATCCATAGTTGGAAAGTTCGTTCCGTGTACTGCGTTATAACTTGCTATGGCATACTTATCAAACTCTACAACTCTGTAATGTTCAAATTTTGCACCTATCCGCTTTAGTGCCATTGCTTGACTTCCGTAGCCTGCGAACAACTCTATCAATCGGATAGGCTTTGTGATGCTGATAGGCTCTCTCATATAGTCAAATATGCTCATTTGATTATCACAAGAATAATTGTCAAAATTCATACTTTTTCTACCAAAAGGAAACCTCGGTTTTATGTGCGCACAACCTATTCCTTTCTTAGATTTTTCTTAGTTTTTCAAAACTTCTTTCATAGCAACTGCCATATCAAGAACTCCATTTATGTAGCTTATTGCTGCATAAGAAAAGTTCTTCGCTATTTCTAATTCACTATCTGTAAAATCGTAACTTGCAATTTTCAAAGCCTCATTGCCAATCAGCAACATTGCATTGTGATTTATTGCGTTTTCGTCAATCTTCATTCTTCAACTTCCTTTCTCTTAAAATCCTCACAAGCCACTGTTTTACTGCAAGCATAAAAATCTGCCCCAAACGGATTTCTTGTTCTCAAATAGCCAAACTCGCAAATGCTACAAAAGTGACTTCCCTCATTACTTTTACAATCATTAGGTTTATCTTCTTTCATTTCATCAAGTTTTCTATTCATGCAGTCATTATCTTTAGTAAGAGTATCTATCTTGTTCACAAGACGATGATATTCTTTATTACTTAAAATCTTCATTCTGAATCACTCCTTTATTTTTCTCCTGCAATGAGTAGTACCAAATTTTGATTTTCCGACATACTCATAGCAATCTACGCACTTCCATTTACCACTCTTTTTCGGTGTATCTGAACGTCCATAGTATCTATGGTTTTCGTTTGGATAATCGTTCCAACAATGACAGTCATAGTCTTTATTGATTATCTCCACCCACTTTCAATAAATCCATAAACTTCTCATACTGTTTCTGTGACACCTTATTGTTAGCCTTATCTTCTCTTAATTCGATTTTAAGGTGCTTTTCCGCTATATTGGATAATTCCCTTGCAAGGTTTTTTCTACCCTGCTGTATGCCGTCACGATAACCTTTAGAGGGCTTAAACTCATTTATCTTTTCTTTGCCCTCTCCTTGACCGCCTGCTGTCTTGTTGTATCTGCATTGATAACCTTTTTTGGTGTACTCCAAAATCCAGTACTGTTCCCATTTGTCTAGTTCGGATTCGGGATAGTAAAGTACATTCAACTTCCACCCATAAGGATTATTTCCGCTATAAAACCCTCTTTTTTTAATCGAAAGGTCTATATGCTGATATCCAATTAAGTGAGACACGCTTCTTTCAAGGCAATCTACACTCTGCCCTATGTAAAAATATTTGATACCGTTTTCATCTTCTCTAGTGTAAAAGTAGATACCGCTTTTATTTCTCATATCGGGGCATACGCTTAAGATTCTCTTCTTGTTATTATTCTTAATTTCATATAGCTGTTTATTATCCATAATTACACCTCTTAATTAAATGGTAATCCCTCGTCAGCTACACCATCTGGAATAGCCATAAAGCCATCATTACTGCTGTTACCGCCCATAATTCCATTACTGTTATTGCTCTGCTGATTAGTACGGCTTTCGCAGAACTCGTGTCTTTCAATAACACAATCATTTGTGTAAACTTTCTGTCCGTCCTTGTTGGTATAGTTGCCTGTCTGCCATCTGCCCTCAACAATAATCTTAGTTCCCTGGTGCAAATATTTCTCTGCAAGCTCTCCGTTCTTGCCAAATGCAATGCAGTTAATAAAGTCTGCTGCCTGTTCGCCCTCTTTCTTAAAAGCTCTGTCAACAGCTAATGTGTATCTTGCTAATGCCATACTTCCGTTGTTGCCCTGTGCGTATCTCACGTCAGGATTTCGTACCACTCGCCCACATAAAATTACACGATTCATCTAATTTTCCTCACTTTCTAATAACTCTTTATTGTCAAATATGTTGCCGATAGCTTCTACTTCACAACCACTTAATTGTTCAAAATTCATTATTGAGCAACCATATTGCTGATATTCAAAACAAGCTTCATCCTGTTTCCACGCAATCACATATTTTTCTTCTGTGAAATCACGACAAACAACAATGTCGTTTTCCCAAATCAGCTTGCCGTTCTTGTCTTTTAAGCCGGTACATTGGCAGATTGTGGATGGAACTACTTTGTACCATCCGTCTGTCTCTCCGCTAGAATAAAACATTGTGTTAGGCTCAAATATTAGATGAACTTCTTTGTCATACATATCTAAACCTTTTACATAATATCCTTGCACCCATTCTCCGTTATTAAGTCGCTTTGCTTTGAATAAATATCTATCTTCCATATTGTCTACCCCATTTGCAAATTCCTTTATGCTCATGAACTACGAAAAATAAACTTCCGGTTGGTTTCATGTAACTTAGCCTTTCCCCTGTCAGCTCGCATTTGTGTTTATGTTCGTTTAAATATTTGCATGTTTCGTTACAATACATATCTTTGTTCTCTCCTATTCCGCTTCTGATTGAAGCCACTCCATACAACTAGCTTCTCCCTCGTATTCCTCGCCGAATGTGTTTTTAAATTCGACAAGAAACTCTGCTAACTCTTCATCCGACATATTCCTCATCCTGTCGGCATTGGTCTGTTTGCTATCGCATCTGCAACAAGGCTCATTATCTCTTGAACTGTTGTTGTGCTGGCAGTTGCAGGTATTGTTGCTATCCTGTGCTTTTTGCTTATCAACCGCCTGTATTACCCACACCTTTTTAATTAGTCCCATTTCAGATGGAATTTTTGATAATTCATTCTTTAATTTTGATTTACTAATCAAATCATTCATTTTCTCCGCCTCTCAATTCTTTAAGTTTTTCCTCCGCTTCTGATTTTGTGAGGAATACTGTTTTCCCGATCATTGACAATAAGATTGTAAAATTTTTCTCACACTCTATGTAATCGCTTTCTGGTCCGGTCTCATCGTCAATCCATTCATGTAACCATTTTGCCTTAACAGCAATCTTCATCCAGTTTCTTTTTGCAAAGCGGAATGAAACAACTCGTGCCGGAAAATATAATGGAATCTTATTATCAATGTCCTCGTAACACTCCATATCCTCTATTGGGAGTATTGTGTTATCTACGTAAACTGTATCTCCCACCTTGCAAGGCAACTTAACAAGTCTGCCCTGTTCTTCTAAGTCCTCATATTCTTTCAGCTTTCTTAAATATTCAGCAACTTGTTTATGTTCCCAGTATCCCTTTATTGAATTGTTCATAGTTGATGTTTCGAGATACTTAACATCACAAGCTTTTTCGTACATCCTTGTATTTCTGTCGCAGTGCTCAATTATCTCATTAATCGTTAATCTCTCCATTACTGCTCCTTTCTACCACACTGGGTAATAATTTCCTTTATCATCCACAATCCACCAACCTGTGCTGTAAGTGTTAGTTAGTGGGTCATAGACTTTTCTGCCTTTAATCATTGTCAAAACTCCTATCTGTCATAATTTCAGAAAATCTCTTAGCAAGAATTTCTTTGATATTCTTTTCTACAAAATTGCCGATAGTTTTTTCAGTCCTATCTTTCACAAACTGTTCAAAAGAAACACCCTGTATCTTCCTGTCACTACTCCAGTTTGAAGCAGATATAAGTCTTTCAATTCTCTTGTCAACAATTTTTGTAATTTCTTCATCAAGATTTTTATAAATAACTTTCTCTACATATTCATCCATAGCAATCTTGACTTTTTCTTCAATTTCCTCGCTGTTGAGAGATATATTTAAAATCATTTTTGGTTCAGATTTCTTCATTTCAATTCTCCTTTCTAAAACGGACACTCACTAGGATTTTTCAAATCCCAGCTTTTTCTTACAACCGCAACATCCACATTTGCCCTATAAGCAACTTTCTTCATCTTCTCGATAAAACTATCCTTATCAGCATTTTCGCTTGATAAATGGCACATTATGACATTTTGTAGGCTGTCTGAATTGTTAGTCTTAACAAAATCGCAAGCTGTATCAATGGATAAGTGACCTCTGAAAACGTGATTAGCTTTTGGATTGTCGGTATCAACTAAATCCTTGTCGTAGTTCACGCCTAAGAGAATGTGGTTTATATCCTTGAACTTCCACTTAATAACTTCACAATCCGTTATGTAAAGCATTCTCCCCATTTCCTTGTGAGTAATCAGAAAGCCAAATATCGGGCAAGGTTCGCCATTTGCGTCTGTATGTGTCCATCTGCCATCTACTGTTGTTAGGTCAAACGCTCTTACAGTAAAATAAGAATTTGCTAGAAACTGATTCATAAGTAAGGCTTTGTATGGCTCACATATAGGAATACCCATAGTTTCAAAATCTTTTACTGACTTGCTGTGGTCAAGGTGTTTATGGGTGCATAACACACCCACAATACCTTTAATGTTCCAATCTAAGCCTTTTTTAATCTCCTTAATCGGTATTCCGCAATCAAGGATAAGTGTTTCTCCGTTGTCTGCCTGCAACAGATAGCAATTTCCTGCTGATGATGAGCCTAAGCAAGTTAATTTCATACTTCCACCTCATCATCTTTCGGGAACTGGAAATAAATATTTTCCTTTATTCCATTGACAATATTTGCTGATAACTTGAGATTACTTTCGTTGTTATCTACAAACATTAGCGCCTGTGCTACCCCTTGCGTAGTTGTGATAGTTGCTATGTATTCCCTATATGATTCCCTTAACATTTCCATAGCCTTTAAAGCCTTTTCTTTGCTTGAATACTCTGCAATAATTCCATTATAGATTTCATATGGCGGTGCTACGCATTCTCTGCAACAAGCAATTTTGTTATCTTTTGTTATTCCAAACACAAATTTCTCATAAGGCAAATCAACATTGCCATTTTGACTAATTATTCTCATGCTTATTGTCTCCTTTGGCTATTTCTAATATATCTGTAAGAGCAATAGTCCTATTAACAACATCCTTTCCTAGTCTTTCAACAAGTGTCGAATAAATGCAGCCAAATTCAGCCAACACTCCTTTTGCGTCTCCCTTTAAAATTACTTTCCTTTTTCGCTTTTAATCATGTTACATTCTCCTTTCTATTCTGCCTGCATAAATGGTGGCAATGTGCTGCCTGTTTGTTCTTCGGTTGCTTCTGTTGCTGTTGTATCAACATCTTCCTTGAACTCAACTGAATTGGCATTATCGGATATTTCTCTCGTTACCTCTGCCTGCATATTCTCAGCCGAATAACTCTTGTCTGTAAAATCTCCGTCAATAATCTCATCAGAAGTATATAATCCCATTGAAATTTCCGGGCAGTATCTTCTTGAAAAGAATGAGGCGGCACGATATGCAAGCATTACCTGTGGCATTGTTTTCCATTTGCTACCATTCTTGCCAACCCAACCCTCGGCAACTGCCATATCCATATCAACTACTGGTCCGTCAATTCTTTCTCCATTCTCAAATGCGTAGCACATACAGCTAAAAGGTTTTCCGTTTTTATCTGCTTTTTCCTCAAAATGTAAACTGCCGTCATACTTGTGGCTAGTATTTATCATTCCGATAAGTGCTTTTGCGTTCCACCCAGGTTTACCCTGTATTACATCAAGGTTCTGCATTACTAAAAATGGGCTTGTTTTCATTCTGATTGCAAGGTCAATCGCTATCATACAATTAGCCTCGCTTTTCTGATACTCTCTTGGAACTAATGTTGACTGCGATAATGCCTTTGCCATCTGATAAGCCATTGTGAAATTATCGGATGTTCCAAAAATTCCAAGGCTAAAATCTGTAACCTTGTTAATGTGCTGTACTGCTGTTTCTTCTTTCTTTTCTACTACTGCTGTTGTTTCTGCCATAATTAGTTTTCCTCCACTTCTTTAAATTCGCCATCTACCAGTTTATAGAATGTATCTTCCTTGATACGCTCTCCGTCAACGTATTCGGTCTTAACGCATTTAGGAATCCAAATGCAGAAGCCTTTTTTATCTTCATCATCCGTTCTTACCCATTCAGCAAGTGTTATCCAGCTACCTTTTTTAGCTTTTGCCTGCGACTGATACCCTGCTGCCATAACAACTGAATGTTTACCCTTGGATGTTATCTTTGCGTAATCTCCGCTTGAACCTATCTGTGCGGAATCTCCGCTTGAACCTATCTTTGCGTAATTTCCGCTTGAACCTATCTTTGCGGAATCTCCGCTTGAACCTATCTGTGCGGAATTTCCGCTTGAACCTATCTTTGCGGAATCTCCGCTTGAACCTATCTGTGCGTAATCTCCGCTTGAACCTATCTTTGCGTAATCTCCGCTTGAACCTATCTGTGCGTAATTTCCGCTTGAACCTATCTTTGCGTAATCTCCGCTTGAACCTATCTTTGCGTAATTTCCGCTTGAACCTATCTTTGCGTAATCTCCGCTTGAACCTATCTTTGCG
>ERZ772819.179-NODE-179-length-53852-cov-45.227782_pt1 | contig 53852 bp, 97 predicted proteins | sample MGYA00580860_ERZ772819 | MGnify/ENA primary metagenome ERZ772819 (study PRJEB29015, sample SAMEA2737683) | human gut metagenome | biome: human gut; feature: human-associated habitat; material: faeces | place: China | collected 2012 ...
GATCATGTCAAACCCTATGGCTAAAAATATAATGGGCATGGCTCAAAAAGGAGATTTTGCTGGAGTAGAGCAGTTAGGAAGAAATATTGCTAAGGAACGAGGTATGGATTTTGATTCCGAATTTGATAAATTCAAGCGTCAGTTTCCTATGAAGTAGATACTAAATTCTTGCAAGATTAAGTATAAAAAATCTTATATGGAGGTAAAAATTATGTTTGAGAGTAACAATACTCCCTTTACCATGCCTGTTATGCCTGCCAACAGCGGATATGGAAACAACGGTGCATGGGGTGACGATGGAGCATGGTGGATTATTATTTTCGTCCTTTTCTTCGCTTTTGGCGGTTGGGGCGGTAATGGATGGGGCGGTAATGGCTCTAACTCCAGTTACTACACCGATTCTGCATTGCAAAGAGGGTTCGACACCCAGTCTATCATCGGTAAACTGGACGGAATCAACAACGGTCTGTGTGACGGATTCTACGCTGTAAACAACGGTATGCTTACCGGATTTAATGGCGTAAATACCAATATTTTACAGACCGGCTATGGCATCCAACAGGCTATCAATGCAGACACCGTAGCAGGAATGCAGAATGCTAACGCTTTACAGGCACAGTTAGCGCAGTGCTGCTGCGATACCCGTGAAGCTATCCAAGGTGTGAACTACAATATGGCAACGAATACTTGCGCATTGCAGAACACCATGAATAACAACACTCGTGACATTATCGACAGTCAGAATGCCGGTACGAGAGCAATCCTTGACTACTTATGCCAAGACAAGATTGCAACTCTGACCGCAGAGAATAACGATCTGCGCAGAGCAGCTTCACAGGATCGGCAGAATGCACTTCTCACTACTCAGATGGCGGCTCAGACACAGCAGATCATCAACACTGTGAAACCTGCACCTATTCCTGCATATCAGGTTCCCAACCCTAACGTATATTACGGGTGCGGTTGCAACACTGGTTGCGGATGCTAAAACTGCATATCGAGTAACTTAACCTTATGGTTATGTCTGCTATGCAGTATTACTTATAATCAAAGGGCAGACTATAATGTTTGCCCTTTTGCACATTGAAAACAGAATATTAAGTTGATGGATTTTTAAAGTCGTGGTACAATTTTCAAAAAAGAAAGGAGCGCCAAAATGGTTATTTTCAGACAACATAGAGGTGGATTAGCTGAATCCCTAGAAACGGCAAGGGAATTTGAAAACTTTGATGATATGAAAAAATACATATATCAAATTCACAAAGACTTTTGCCAAAAGATAGGAGCAACAAATGCACCATTTGAAATATCAGACATTGTAATTGACACTACTTCAAAAACAGAAGATGTGAGAACGAATTGGCACGATACAATGTATGTTTGTGTTAAACGATACGGAGACGAAGATTATATTGAAAAATACGGAACTCCGCAATGCATAGGAATGTGTGCTACAGACTACAAAAATAAATAATGGATTTTCAAACCATCAACTAATATTCAGTTGGTGGTTTTTTATTTTATGAAAGAGAGGTATTTATTATGGCTGAATATACAGCAGTAGCATTACAGACTGTGGCAGCAGGAGCAGACGTTGCCTTTACCGAAACTGCCGTGAATGGAAGTGGTTGTATCACTCATAGAGAGGGATCCGGGATTGTGAAACTTAGAGGTATCACTAATCAGTGTCGAGCAAGATTCCTTGTAAGCTATTCCGGAAACATTCAGATTCCCACGGGTGGAACTGTTGGGGAAATTTCCCTTGCGCTGGCAGTAGACGGAGAACCTTTACAGTCCACAAGAATGATTGTAACTCCGGCAGCAGTAGAGAATTTCTTCAATGTATCTGCACAGGCTTACATTGATGTCCCTCGTGGATGTTGCAGCACGGTAGCAGTTCAGAACACTTCTACACAGGCTATCGAAGTGCAGAACAGTAATTTAATTGCCGTTCGTGAAGCGTAGGAGGTGGAAATCATGGATGTTAAAAGAATGCATGAAATGATTGAAAAACTTTCTGAATGCGCTAAAACGCAGTTTGACAAGGGCATCGACCATGTAGACACTTGCGAAATGGGAAAGGTCATCGACATGATGAAAGACTTATCCGAAGCAATGTACTACCGTGAGTTGACAAAAGCCATGCAGGACTATGACCCGGACGAAGTTATGGAAATGTTTGAACGGTACGGTGACGGTGGCAAGCGTTTCTACGACCATTACCGCTATGCTGATGGCAGATTTGCACCTAAAGGTCGTGGAACCTACCGCAGAGGTTATGAAGAGCCACCTTATTACCACATGACCCCAGAAATGTATCACCGTGACATGGACAGAGACATGGGGCGTATGTACTACACGGAAACTTCTTTATCCGGTATGCGTGATTCAAGAGAGGGCAGAAGCGGCATGAGCCGTAGAGCCTACATGGAAAATAAGGAACTGCACAAAGCTAACACTCCTGCGGACAAGGAAGCAAAAGTGCGTGACCTGAACACTTACATGACGGAACTGGCAACGGATATGTCTGAAATCATCAACGATGCCACACCGGAAGAGAAGTCCGTCCTTAAGAGTAAACTGTCCGCACTGGTAACAAAAATCGGATAACACACATAAGGGGCTTATTTAGCCCCTTTTATGTTGGAGGTGGTAAGATGTTCACGATAAATGGTATCGTTTGGAATTTAAGGCTTGTAGAGCCACACAGCACTATGCTAATGCGTTCTGATAACACATACACGTTTGGAATGACAGACAGAAATACGCAGTGCATTTATATTTCCAACAGAATCAATGGCTCATTCTTTGACCGTGTTCTCTGCCATGAGTTGTGCCATGCGTTTGCATTTTCATACAACCTTACCATGCCGATTGAGGTAGAAGAGATTGTTGCAGACTTCCTAGCCACTTATGGAAGAAATGTGTTTACACTGGCTGATGAAATTATCAAAGATTACATGAGAATGCTTGCGTAGTGCTTTTACAAATGCTATAATTAATAGTGACCAAACTATAATTTATACCAGCTGAACAGTAGCAATACTTTTCAGCAAAAGCGCATCAAACATGTATTTTTAAAAGAAGAGTGTCCTTGTCGTGGAGGACATTCTTTTTTTACACAAAAATAAGGACATTCCGTAGAATGCCCTTAAAATCCTATATTCTATTGTAATTTTATGACTTCTTTATGACCGGTCCATATACTTGTTTCATATTCCAGTTCAATACTCTGTGCATCTTGTGGAACTACAAATGCAATTTTGTAAGAGGTATTTCTTCCGCTTGAAATATTCGCATTCAACGAAGAGTTTTCCACAACACTGTAATTTTGTTCGCAATCTGTATTGTCTGCGTAGCACTGGAAATCATAGATGCTTACATATTTATCATCTTTGCTGTTATTCTGATAGGAAACATCGATCATTATGTATTTCATTCCGTCTGCCGGAGTGTTCCAACCGTATTCATCCTCATAATCGGTGAAGTTAAGGTCAAAGTCATTTATTGTGACTTGTAAACCGTCTGCATCAAATGTGTAACCGGGAGAAATGACAGTATCTGACTTATTTATGATAGGCTCCGGTGCCTGTTCCTCTGTAGATTCTACAGAAACTTTTACTTCTGCAATAGGTATAGTAACATCGTCACCAGGTTTGTTACCTATGTTATAAACTATGACTGCAAGAACACACCATATAATGGCAAACCACGAACCAGTATGCAATTTATTCTTTTTATCACCAGTAGCAATGTCGATTATTGCAAGAATAACAGCAACTGGAATAGTAAATGCCAAAATAGAAAACACAGCCGCCAACGTACTTAATGTGCTCTGCTTTTTCTTAGGTGGCTTTTGATTGTTCTGAACTGTCTGATTTTTTTGCTGTTCCAAAATGTCAATATCAAATTTAGACATACAAGAATCACAATAACCTATTCTGTGATATACCGGCAATCCTTTTTCATCCGTAGCCACCTGTTCTGGAACAACTCTCATTTCTTTACCACATTTGTAGCAATTCATAATATTTCCCCCTATAGGTTTTATTAAAAATCTCATTTTTTGAGACTTTTTTCGTAAAAAATTTTAATGTGTTTCTTTTGATACCCCAGTAGGTCTGCATTTTCAACCGAAAATTTCGTTTTCAGAGGTTTTTAAAAGAAAAATTTTTCATCAAAATATAATGCAAAAAATTTCAATCCCCCCGGGGTAGCACTTTTCAAGCTGAAAAATCCGTTTTCAGAGATTTTTCGCAGATTTTTTCAGACAGATTCAAGGTGTGGAACATCTTCGCACTTTTGCGGTGCAAGTTCTTGGAACGGTCACCGTGTCGCAGCTTTTGCAAGGTCTCCAACAGCCGAAAGCATGGAATCATACGCAGACCGTAGCAGATCTGCAGATTCAGGAGACAGAACACCGGCGGCACTCTCCACCCTTATGACGGTTTCCAGCCGTTCCCCGGCATCAGATACGTTCTCCATGATGTCATATACATGACCGATTCCAACTTTTCGCATTTTGGCAAAATCCCCCTTGTAATATTTGATTGTACACCAAGACAGCGCAAGCCGTCAATATATCCGGGCGCAGGATCTGACCGGATCCGGTGGAAGAGTAACACAAGTAGACCGCAAGACGGCAACAAATCCAAAGGAACACGACAAAAAGACGGTTTCAAGCCGTCTTTTATCTGTTTTCAAGCTCAAAAATTGCCCACCGCAGGGCGGCGACTGTCTCCGTGTCGTGCTCTCGCTCTGCGCGTTCCAGTAGCTTATAAAGACGTTCGAGGTTCTTTTCCTTCATGTGCTTTTTTCTCCTTTCGTTTGAATATAAAACCGCCGCCGGTAGTGATCCGGCGGGCATCCTCTGCGGCGGCTGTCAAGGTTCAAAATCTATGATTCCTAAATAAAATTGATCTTTAAAGTTATTAAAAAAATGATCTTTTAAATCTGATAATTTTTTTTCTCCATTTTTTAACGATTCAAAATCACTCAACACCATTTCATCAGTATAATTTGCATATTTATTATAACTAATTGATATCCTAAATTTTTCCCCGGATTTTACCCATCCACAACAACCGGAATTTTTAGCGACTGGATATGCACCTATCTCATAGCCATATAAATCCATATAATCTTTTGTGTTTTTATCGTGCCAATCCTCTAGCTGTATTAATGTACCGTCAGGCATTTTCGATTTTTCTATAATTTTCATTTTCTCGCTCCTCCGCATTTTTCAATTTTTCCCGGTAATCCGGGTAAAAGCAAGACCGGGACTTGATCCCGGTTGTAAGCCTGTCTTACTTGCTTAACTCTCTGTAATATCTGATGATGTACCCGGCAGCAATGTCGGAAAATAAAGCGGTTATAATTTCCATACTGTCAACCTATTATTTTGCCTTGCTTGCGTGTTTTTCAAGTTCCCTGAAAAGCAAACAGCAAGCTAATTTTTCGGATTCTTCCTCGGTGAATTTTTCCTTTTCTTCTTCTGCCTGCTCCAAGATTTTTCCCACCCAGTCGGATGCAGAACGCAAATAAATTTCATCAGATACAGGGAAAGCGGTTGGAAGTCCTGACATCCAGTCAATAAATAATTCTTGACGGCTCATTCTCCTGCAATCATATTTTACTTTTTCAATGTAAAATGCGTTCATGATATCTTTACAAATATCGTTGTATTCTTTCTTCGCTTCCCTGCCGTTAAAGGTATAATATTCTTCCGCTGATTCGTAAGCGTCAATAATTTCCTTTTTTATGTTCTCCATTGCCTTTTTACAATTTGTTTTCAACATATTGCTTTTACCTTTTCACCGTGTTATAATTGCGGTGCCTTTCTTTTTGGGTGCCGGTGTTCGCTTGGTAGGTGTCACCGGCTTTTTTATTTGTTGAGATAACTATAACAGATATAAGGCACAAAAACAAGACGCAATAATATACAAATATAAGGCACAAAATAAGCGCTTTTGTTGTGCATAATGTATAAGGCACAAAAAGAAACATGATTATATTATAGTAGATAAAAAATAATATTGACATATAAGGCACAAACAAATATAATAAAGATACATTTATATAAGGAGGTGCAAACAATGGAGCGAAAAACAACGGACGCAACAAGGAAAGCAATTTACAAATACGACAACAAATTTGAACGGGTGAATTGCCGTTTTGCAACTGGCACAAAAGACCGTATCAATAAATTAGGTTATAAGAGTGTGAACGATTTTATAAAATTAGCTGTTGCGGAAAAACTGGAGCACGACGAAAAAATATTAAAATAAGGCACAAAAACATATTGACATATAAGGCACAAAATGCTATAGTGATATCACGATATCAAACAAGTGATATCACACTAATGATGTCATGATATCATAGCCATGATATCACACTAATGATATCATAAAAAACTAATGATATCACATAGATGATATCACAAGAAAAGGAGGTGCTAAAATGGCGGAAACATTTAACCAAATGATTAGATTCCCGAAAGACCTAGAACCGCAGATCAAAGCGCAAGCAGAAAAGAACGGTATAAGCGTAAACCAGTTTGTTATAGGTGCCGTGATCGCAGCATTGCAACCAGTACAGCCGCAAACGGTGACAGAGCAACCGAAAGAAACACCCGTGACAGGCTCTAGAAGCCTCATAGACGAAAAAATCGCACTCATGCAGGCAAATGAACGGCTACACGCTTTACAAGCCAAAACAGCGGCAGAAAGAGCCGCTAGAGAGCACGGAGAAGTTACACAAGTTGTTAAACATCCTCCGAAATGGGCGGGCTTACCCGGACAGCGGCCAGACGAAAGTAACGTTGAATGGGTAGAACGCAAGAGGAAAGAAGCAGAAGAAATTTACAAGCAAGGTATGGAACGAATACAAAGAGAAAAGGAGCAGAAAGCATGACAGGAACACCGGAACAGATCACAGAAAAGAAAGCTTACCGGATCCGCTCAAACGTCCGGCAGTTCTTCCGGTACTACCGGAAGCAACTGGAGCAGACGGAAAAGCCGGCTTTAAAAGAATTTAACCGGGCAGAACTCCAAGCACTGGAGACAGTGCAAGCGGAAACGATCCAAGCACTGGAGAGCATGACAGATCCGGAGTTATTGACCAGCAAAACCGCATACGGTGACAGGTCTTTAATTGACCGGATCACAGCGAGAGCGGAACGGATAAGAAGAACAGAAAGAGTAACAGCATAAACAGGAATTAAGCAGGTGTAACAGCCTGCTTTTCTTGATCTATTTTCACTGCGTTGTTTTAACGTGCTAAATTTTGTAGACAAATTGTAGACATTTTGTAGACGCAGATTAAATAAAAGGAGATTAGATAAAATAAAGGTTAGATAAAATAAAAATAAATAAGTGCAGAAAGACATTGATATACCAATTATATATAAATACTAGAGCCGACCAGCTACCACCATGTACCCATCTGAAAAAATCACCTGTCTGTCTGTCAAATAATCCCATTTGTTAAATTTAACCGGATGATATTTTTTAATCGCATGATTTTTATTGCTCAGGATCACCGGCAGACATACCACAACAACAAATTGTCAAATGCGCAAAAGGTTGTAATATTATGTTGTGGATTTTTTAATAGTCCTTGTGTTATGATTAAATCAGTTAGGGAGCCGACGCTAACACGGTGCGAGTGACAGCGGTGCAAATCCAACCCCCTCTGGATATGCAGCCGCCCAGATTGTAACCAAGACCACCGGAGCCGACAGACCGGAAACGGCAAGAAGTCACTAGCTTGTCACTTTTGTAAATTTATGTTTTGCCTGATCTGTGGAGGAGATTAAAAAAACATGGGTTTATTAAGTGGTGCTTAGTGATTTTTTTTATTGCAGATTTTCAGGAGGTGCAGAGCGGTGCAGGACGTCAGAGAGATTCCAAACATTGACGAGATTAAAAAAAATATCCGGAAATACTTTGACGATTATTGTGCAGCTTATGGCATCGATGACATGAGATCACAACGGCAACCGGTTTTTAATGGTGCTATGCAGTATATATATAATAATTATATAAGACCTAGTAACGTATTAAAGGATATACCCCAAAACGTAGTTGATAATAGTATTAACCAAATGCTGACTAACTACAATGCGTACAATATAGATCTGTTGTATGAGGTTTATTTATATCTTAGGGAGTTAGCTAATGCTTATGATATGACTGCTACAGCTGATACATTTAAGATATTAACAGGGATATCTAAACAGGCTTTAAGTGCATGGCGAACTAAATCAAGTACATCGAGCATGGACGAGGTCAGAAAAGCTTTTGTAAATTGGTTAGATGATGCAGATTGTGATCAACTTGTCGCTTTTAATCTGCGAAATGCGCTTGGAGCAACGGAACGATTAAACAACGACCACGGGAGGAAACAGACCACACAGCAAGAGATTGTACACAAGATAACCAGGACAGCCGACCAACTTCCACGATTAGACACAAATTTTGGACAAAATACATCAATGTTGACCGATTCCGGAGTGTATGGAGATAATACAGCAAATGCGAATGAGTAGCAACAACAACGGAAACGTGCAAAAATATGGGATAGTTAAGGACGTGTCAATAAAGACTGCGCGAAGCACGAATTTTGCGCATAGTTGAAATATGTTGGTGATGATGGGGGAGGGGGTTTATAGAAATTCGGAAACCCGCCCTACTAAGTACAGTAAACTACCCAAAAAATAAAAAGGCTTCGACAGGAGGTGATACTAACATGGAGTTATCTTACACACAAAACAAATTGCAATTTAACAGACCGTCATTTAAGGACGAACTTAAAGATAAGCTTGGAACAGTTTGCTGTAACTGTGGAAGTAATTTGGATGTAGAGTATCACCATGTAGTGCCTTTGGCATTGGGAGGAACAAACAATATAGGGAACATTGTACCTCTTTGCCATGTTTGCCATCAAATTGCACATGGATCATTAAACATAAGGGTCATAAAAAGAGCGGAGAAAACAGGAAGACCTAAAATGTTGCCGGTATCAAACTATTTAGAAATTTTAGAGGAGTACAAAACTGGAAAGATAGGCAAGAAAGAATGTGAGCAAAAACTAAACATTTCCGGTGGAAACAAGCTATCTGACAAGTGGTACTACAAAGAATACCTGAGAGACAATCACATCAAGGTTATAAAGAACCGAGTAGATATGCTTAGTATTCCAAAGTGCCAGAAAGTGGATCATTCTGCAGAACCGATTGCAAGAGTTATTTATGATGACGGACGGGAAGAAAAGTTTTACAGAGAATGTGGATGATTTTTAAAAAATTCTCAAAAATAAAAAAGCCTTTTAGGAGGTACAGCACATGATTTTCATTTACATAGTTTTAGCATGGATACTGGTTCAATTGCATGCTCCTGCATGGGTATATATCCTGTTCATCATCGGAGTATTTTTAAGAGCAGTAGTCACTGGTAGAGATTAAGCGTATGCAGATATTTGGGAAAGAGATAAAAGACGAATGTTCAAAATGCGGTGAAGTCCTGCAATGCGAATTGTTTCTGCAAGGTCATGGGATTAAGAGAGACCGTGAAAATGTTACGGAAATGGTTAGCTGTCAGATGAAGCACCAAAAGAGCAGACTTGATAAAGAACCTAAAGAAGATTTGCCAGTTAAGGAGAAATGCGAATTGCCACCGGAGATTAAAGAGATTTACACAGAGGTTTGGAAAATACATAAAGAGTGCGCTAATCCGAAAACGGATAATGACTGGTCGTATCTTATCCGGCAGGGCAATCTGCTGATTAAAATGCATAACAATAGCCAGTTTGCTAAAGCACTGGTAATGGCAATGATCGATGAAATTGAAGGAAGGACGAAGAAAAAATGATTGGATTCATGATTTTAAAAATAATGACAACGTTGGTATTGACAGTTTTAGCAATATCTGCTTTATGGTATGCTCCAAAACAGAAAACAGCATCAGACGGAGTTATTTTATTTGCGTTCGCAATGTTCCTTGCATTTGGAATAACTTTTATGTGGGTATAGACTATGTGGTTACCGGAGATTATGCGAATTATCCCATATCACATCGTTGAATGGGTTAAATTCATAAAGCCATTGTTATTGCCGAATATCCTGTGTTGTGTTGGCATTGGATATGTGGCAGAGAAATCAAGGCATCAAGAGTGTATGCAGCCTGTGTGTGGGAAACGAAAAATGGAATAATGCGTTCGACAACACCAAGTTTTTCAAAGTACTGTACACAGGCGAGAAAATTTTTTAGATAAAGCGATATAGGGTGTTTCACGAAAATAATCCGGGAGCAGATGGTCTCTCTCCCGGAGTTTAGGACTATCGCCAAGCGGTAAGGCACAGCACTTTGACTGCTGCATTTCCAGGTCCGAATCCTGGTAGTCCTGTTTCGCAGATGTTTTCTTCTTTCGGTCTTTACCATCTGCGAATTGTCTTCCATACTTTTCCATTGGAGACACTCCTTTCACCTCATAGCGGAATGCTGTTAAGAGCCGTCACAAGGCTCGTGAGGGTTTAACCGGTTTATGATAGCCCGGTTTTTGCGGAATACCGTTGTAGGTTTTAATCCGTGGGTTGTCAGTAAAGACATTAAAATCCCGCACAGCCATTGCGGACATAAAATTGGCGTAGGTGGTTGGGTCGCTCCCAACTAGCAGGTAACTGGCGGATGCCCTGCGAAAATAAAAATAGCCATAAGTGTTGCGCTGCGTCAGCGCCTTAAATGTAGGCATACAGCTTATGGAAACGCACATTGGGATGTAGCGCAGTTGGCGAGAGCGGCTGTCTTATACACAGTATGTCATGGGTTCAAGTCCCATCATCCCAATAGGTGTTGTTGCAAGTACACTCCGAGTATGCTTATTACAGAAGCATAGGGGATAAATACACCGGTTAATGTTTATCTCATGGGAACTTGATAGAGCCGCTTGCGGCTGACTAAAAGATCCTTGGGCAGAGGAAAACCAAGTAAAAAACCTCCCCTTGCAGATATGGTGTAATGGTATCACAGTAGCTTGCTAAGCTATCCAGCAGAAATGCTGTCAAGGTTCGAGTCCTTGTATCTGCGCTAACTTACGACAGGGGTGAACCTTGCCGTAAGCGGTAGAAAGTCCGCATGAAATTGTACAAAGTAGTGTCAAATGCAATTTCGGATATAGCAGTTCCACTACACTGCTATATTTGCCGTATGTCCGGGTGGTGAGGGAGCGGTCTTGAAAACCGTTGGCTGTAAAAGGCTTGCAGGTTCAAATCCTGTGTACGGCGTTTATCTTTATCTCCACTTAGTCTGGCACTACTGCAATAGTTCCGGTCGATGGGAGATGTATGGATAGTAGTTGCTCATTATCGGTCAACGAAAAACACTTCTGTGAGTAGAATTTGCAGATTCAAAAGCAGTCGAGCCTTGTTTGGGTCGGGTGGGTTCGACTCCCACGGCAACTATTCCCTGTCTAAAACGTAAGCCACATACGTTTAGCGAAAACTAAGCCTATGAAGTAGAGAACAGACAAGACTGTGAGATTGTGGATAGTCAGTGACAAGTAGGCGTTGCACATTTGGTTATGGCAAGCGCAAGCCATAAAAGGTTTTACGGTGCGATTCCCATGCATAGCTTCAGTGGAAGAGCGGCATCCGCATAGGATGTGTGTCGGCGGTTCGATTCCGTCTGCATGGGTTACGGAGGATATGAGGATGTTTAGAGACTGCTCTGCTTGCAAATACTGTTCTGTCGATTATTCTTTTGATGAAGAAACAGGGGACGAATATCCCATTTATGAGTGTACAAAAGGTAATGATACGGATTTAGATTTTGAATGTAAAGATTTTAAGAAATATAAACCGAGGAAGTACGTTGAAAAAGATACGGAATGTGATATCTGCCAAAACGCCCATTTTTGTTCAAGCTTATCTGGTACTGCTTTTGACTGTACAAATATGTTTGATAAACATAGTCACGTTTTATATAATCGTGACTACTGTTGTAAGATAAATGGTTCAAAATGGAACGATATATTAAAATTGCGAGAATCAGGACTGAAAGATTCTGAAATTATAGAAAAAATCAGCAATGAGAAATTAGAGGAAATGATTCGATACGTAAAAGAAAATGGTATTGAGTTGCCGGAACCAATAAAGGAGCAGTGCCGTAAAGCAGGATACGAGGTGTGAACATGTGTGAATTTTGTATGTATAAAAACAACAAACATATAATTTTTGGAAAAGAATTTGAAGTAAAAAAATGTGGACACAAAACAGATTTAACAAGTGCAGGAATCATGAGAAATAGAGATGATGAAATTCCCGGAATTGTAATTTATAAAAGGAATAGAGCTGCTGGATACTTTGATATTACATTTTGTCCGATGTGTGGCAGAAAGTTGGTGGAGGAATGAAGCCATTAGAAGAAATATTTTTCAGAGCTTGCGTGAATGAGCAGAAAAGAAAATCACATTCAATCGATCGGGAATTAAGCATAAGAACTATTGGTAATATTTTTGAAAGGCTTGGATTTTCGTATAAGCAGTTAATGTATTATGTCAGCAAGTGGTCTGACAAGGGATTTTATAATTATGGAGTGACGCTTGACTTAGGCTGGTTTGAATTTGATAAGCTGACCGGAGAATATAAGCAGATTTATGATTATATGACAAGTACGGACGGATGGAAAAATGGAGAACTTGCAAATTATATTGTCAGTAATTCGTTTAATCGGGAAAGGATAACAAATTTTGCATTGAAAAAGCATCTTGGAATTGGAAAAGATGAGGACTTCTTCAATCCATACAAAGAGGGGTAACTAATGAAACATCAGAAAGAATGGCACACTTGCGATAGGTGCGGAGCAGAAATAGGGAAAATGCCGGATTTTTTAAATTATTTGATTCCGGTAAAAATGCCAGCACATTTTCGTATGGATTATTTCGACAAGACAGGTTATATAGCAAATGAACGCCTGTTGAGAAACAAAATGCTATTCGCAACTATTGTTGTAAGCCATGAACGTAAATCAAAGGAATATGACTTATGCCCTAAATGTCGGAAAGAGTTTGAGGAGTGGATGAAGAATGAAAGACACAATATTGTACATCAGTGATAGAGAAGAAAGAGTCGCAAGCTTTTTGAAAAATCTTTGTCTAAATTGCTGGAATGCAAAAAAAGAATATCTTTTGGATTTGAGACATGACATTTTGATAACAGATAAGGTTGATGTTGTTGGAAAATCATTTTATGGAAGTTATTTGGGGTGTGGATATTGGCATTGTTTATATTACTGCATCGATGAAACAATTGATAAAAACAGAATGACGGATAAAGATAATCAACAACTAATGGAAATACTGTTTCATGTTAGAGAAGGAGCAAAAGAAGTATCCGAAAAGGAAATATTATATATGCTTGATATGAAAGTAGGTGGATGAAAGATGAGTATGACAGCAGTAATTGAGAGCATAGAACGTGATGCGTTTCGACAGGTCACACCTAAAAACATCGGTAATATTGAAGATATAAAAATTGAATGCGCAACGCTGGGAGATGAACCGGTTATTATGGCTAATTCAAAGGAAGACGAGGAAACTTTGAAAAAATGTTTTTATGCAAAATTGTCCGAACATCGTTGTAGCAAGTGCAACCGTCTTTTAGGCAAATTCAACGGACAGGCTGAAATCAAATGCCCGAAATGCGGGGAAATCAATAGAATCGGAGTAGAACGATGAAATTTTGTTTCGGAGATATTGTTGTTGTCGAGGAAAATCAGATAGGTGTTGTGGTTAAAAGCTGGTGTAAATCACTCTTAGGAGCAGAAGCAAGCCATGATGTGTATGTGAGAATGACAGGACAGATTGTAAATTACCCGGAGTCGAAGATACAGAGGTATATGGTACGCCATAAATATCTTGATGAACAGGAAGTCGAGTGGAACAATAATGCCGTATATGGCAGATAAATATAGCATTTCAGAGCACCAGTCGTAGAGTGCCTACGCAGAGAGCCAAATTTCCAAAATTGTGAGGAAAGGAGGCTCTTTTATATTGGCAAGTCAGAGCCTTATATCGGCAGTAAACAGCTATGACAATTACATACAGCGCAAGGGAATTGATGAACAGGTCATTGATGCGTACATAGAAGCCTGCAGAGTGGCTATAAACGGTGAAAAGGATATAACTTATGGCTTACAGATAACAAACCGTTCTAAAGGCATTGTAGAGCGTTTCTGCATGGATAGGGCAGGCGGTAAAATACTTGACCTTGAAAAATACAGCCAACAACATGAAGAAAAATACAGCCTTGTTGATGACTATTACAAAATTCTTCTGATTGAAGCACATTACCGATTTGAAAGCTTTATGCTATACATGGAAAAGAACAGACCGGTAGAAGAGAGATTTTATCAGCCTAGAATAAATCCATTAAGGCAGGTAGCACAGCTTATTCAAGATTTGTACGATGATGTGCTTGATGAAGGAATGGTGTTTTGCCCAGGACGAATCGGTAAGACACAAATAGTCAAAATAGGAAATCTGTGGTTTGGTTCTAACAGGCCAGAGCGATCTAATCTGTATTCTGCATATTCAGACAAAATTACTGGTGGTTACTATGACGGTATCATAGAAATGATTACGGACCCGACATACACGTATGCTGAAATATATCCAAACATAGTAGAGAAAAAGTTGGTTACTGACGGAAAAGATTTGACAGTAGACCTTATACGTAAAAAAACATACCCAACATTTACAATGCGAAGCATTTACGGAACATTGAATGGTGCTTGTGACTGTGACGGGCTTGGAGTTTATGATGACTTATTTAGCGGTATTGATGAAGCATTAAGTGAAGACCGGCAAAATACTGTATGGGGAAAATTCGACAACAACTTTATGCCGAGAATTAAGCCTGGAAAGGCTAAATTGTTGGGGATAGGAACACGTTGGGCGAAAAAAGACGTTCAAGGTAGACGGTTAGACCTATTACAAAATGATCCTGAATACAAAGGCATACGGCACAGAGAGGTTATTATTCCTGCCCTAAATGAAAACGGAGAAAGCAATTTTGATTATCCGTATCATTTGGGATATACAACTCTTGATTACAAAAGACGTATGGCATCTTTTGAGAACAACGACGATATGGCATCATGGTTTGCACAGTATCAGCAGGAGCCTATTGAAAGAAAAGGTCAGATGTTCAATGTCGATATGATGAATTTCTTTAATCCGGCAGAACTTGAAGGGATAAGACCTGATAGGATATTTGCAGCTAATGACCCTGCTTATGGTGGCGGTGATTTTGTATCAATGCCTATCTGCTATGAGATTGACGGAGAACATTATATCACTGATGTTGTCTACAATGACGGTGATAAGGAAATTACCATACCGGAAGTTACTTCACGAATGGAAAGACATTTAGATAAATTTAATAATAAAACAGCAGAAGTTCATTTTGAGGAAACAAAGACAACATCGGCATACCGTACAGACTGTGAAAAAATATGGGAAAAAGACGGATACCCTATTAACACAAGTCATGATCCGGCAGACAATCAGACTGCAAAAATGGATAGAATCAAAAACCATGCTCCAGACATACGGAAACTTCATTTTGTGGATATGAAATATCAAACAAAAGAGTACAGAAAGTATTTTCAAAATATTTTGTCTGCTACTTTTGATGGGAAAATGAAGCATGATGACGGAATAGATTCTACGGCACAGTTATGTGACATGATTTACGGAAATAAAAGAATGGCAAGAGCAGAAGCAATCAGCAATCCTTTTTCAATGTGTAGGAGGTATTAGATGACAACAAAAGAATATTTAGGGCAGATAAGCCGCCTTAATCGTATGATAAATAATAAACTCACGGAAATCGCACAGCTCAAAGATATGGCAGCAAGTATATCTGCTCCGCAAAGCGGTGAAAGAGTACAGACTACACCGAATTTTGACAAAATAGGAACAAAATATGCCAAAATTGACGAAATGGAACGGAAAATAGATGGCATGGTGGACGAACTTGTCGATAAAAAAGAGAAAATCATACAGCAGATAGACAGCATGGAAGATGAAAACACATACAATATTCTGTTCGCAAGGTACATAGAAAAGAAAACTTTTGAAGTGATCGCAACAGAAATGAAATATTCATGGAGACAGGTTGTCAGACTTCACGGAACTGCATTGAAACAGTTTGAAAAGAAATACGGAGAAGGATATTTGAATGAACAATGTCATTGAATGTCATATATAAAAAATGGTAATGTTAAACTGACGAAAATATTTAAGATGCTTTCTAATCCTCCTAAAAGGCAAACAGCCGGGAATACCGTCTACGTTATGTGGGCGGTATTTTTGTGTGCAGAAAAGAGGTATTTATGATTTTTAACCAAAAAAATAGAGTGTACTGTCCGGGATGCGGACGGTTGGTCGGTGAATGCAGTTCAAAATCACACATTGACAAGACATACAAATGCCGAAATTGCAATAAGATGGTTGTTTACCATACGGAGACCGGAGAACGTGAGATCAAGAAACTTCCACAGAGAGATCAGAGCAGCGGAATAACATTTTTGTAGGTGAAAATATGAACACTATGAAATTTCAAGACCTTGTAAAAGGTTGTCACGGTAGAAAAATTGCATATACGGATGTGGAGCAGATAACCGAAGACAACATTGTAAAGGTTATTGGTGATTGCATCGGTGTTTTTAATTACAATAAGTCAGTTATCAAGTACTTGTGGGAGTACTACAAAGGAGATCAGCCGGTACTATACAGAACAAAGCTGTCAAATGAGGATATAACAAACAAAATCGTTGAGAATCATGCTTATGAGTGGGTACAGTTCAAGGTCGGTCAGACTTACGGCGAGCCTATTCAGTTTGTTAGCAGAAAAGATGATGAAGCTGTAAATAAAGCAGTAGATGAACTAAACGATTATTTAGCGGATGCAAATAAGCACGAGAAAGACATAAAAGCTGGTGAATGGCAGTCAGCAACCGGAACATCATTCAAAGCTATTCAGATAGTAAATGGTGAAGTACCTATCCGTGTGGTTGCACCTAATCCTCTGAACACGTTTGTTATTTACAACCGTAGTTCCGAAGAACCGATTTTAGCAGTCCAAGAATTAAAGGACGAAAACGGAGAATGGTATAAACTTTGCTACACAGAAACGCATGAATGCAAAGTAAAGAACAGTTCCGTTATTGCTGATTCATGGAAGTTACATGGTTTTGGCGGCATTCCTATTGTGGAATTTCCAAACAACCATGAACGTTTATCTGATATTGAACTTGTTATAGACCTGCTGGATGCAATAAATAATACGCAGTCTAATAGAATGGACGGCATAGAGCAGTTTATCCAGGCATGGTACAAATTTGTAAACTGTGAAGTTGATGAAGAACAGTTCAAAAAAATGAAAATGAACCATGCGTTGGTTGTAAAGTCCATCAATAAAGACAATAAGTCTGATGTGGATGTCATGTCTCAGGAGCTTGACCAAACGCAGACACAGGTTTCCAAGGATGATTTAACAGACAGTGCACTTTCAATTTTGGGAATACCGAACAAGCAAGGAAACACTGGCGGTGATACGCAGGGTGCGGTCGAGCTGAGGAACGGATGGGATTTCTCAAAATCAAGAGCAAGGCTTAAAGATCCGGTTGTTAAAACAGCAGAGAAGAGATTGGCCAAGGTTGCGCTGAATGTTATCCGCATTAAGAAAGAGGATCTGAAAATCACTCTTAGAGATTTTGATGTGCAGATTAACCACAGTCCACAAGACAATATGTATACCAAGTCACAGACATTGCTGCAGCTTTTGCAGTGCGGTATTCATCCTCTTATCGCAATCAAAACTGTTGGACTTTGGGGAGATTGCGAAAAGACTTTCAACCTTTCAAAACCTTATCTTGATGCTCTGTGGAAAACTGCTGACATTATCAATATTGAAGAGCAGTTAGCAAAAGCACAGGAAATTGTAAAACAAATGCAAAATAAGACAGTTTCCTAGAAATAGGTAGCTGTTTTTATTTTATAAAAATGCACCTATGCGTGAAATAGGAGAAATCACAAGTGGAGCAACCCACGTTAATAAGCGTAGTGAACAGGAGATAAGTTATGACAAGAGAACAGGCAAAACAAAATCTTATTGCAATCGGAGTTTCAGAACCTACTGATGAACAGATTAGCAATTATCTGAATCAAGTGAATGGGGAAACGAAGAAAGAAAAAGATAAGGCGGCTGAATACAAGGCTAAAGCTGATAAGGCTGATGAATTGCAGAGTAAGATTGACGAAATGGAAGCAGGAAACCTTACGGAGATTGAGAAAGCAAATAAGGCTTTGGAGACAGCTAACAACCGTATCGCAGAGTTGGAAAAAGCACAGACTTTAGCAACCCAACGTACAAGTGCGGCTGATAAATTCAAAATCACTGCTGAACAGGCAGCGCAGGTTGTTAAAGATGATGGCAGTTTTGATTTTGAGGTTCTCGGAAAAATTATCTCTGATAAAGAAACCGCTGCGGCACAGGCTAAGGAACAGGAGATTGCAAACGGATCTACTAATCCTGGCGGTGGTAATGCTGGTGGTGGAGATGGAACTGAAAGCAAAGGTGCTGAAATGGCAAAAAAATATAATCAGCGCTATGTAATCGAACAGTAAGCAAGGAGGTATAAACGTTATGGCTTACATGAAAACCACTACTTACACTTCTGGTGTAAACATTTTAGCAAGTGAAGTCGGACTTGTGTTAAAAACCTTTGAGGGAACACAGACAATGGCAACACAGGTAGATGATAAGAAGATTATCAAGGCAGGAACTGTGGTTCCAACAAATAACGCTTCTGCAAAAGGAATTGTCTTTGAAGATGTTGATATTACAGATGACGAAAAGAAGCCTATTTCTGTAATTATTGCAGGCCGTGTTATTAAGGCAAATTTGCCTGTTGCAGTAGATACCAATGCCGAAACCGCACTTAAAGCAAGCGGCATTTACTTTGATTAAATTACGGAGGTAAGAACAGTATGCCTAGTGTATTAACAATGATTACAGACAAGGATAGATTGGATTTTTCCCAAAACTATTCTATCGCAAGAAATTATGTAGGTGACCGTCTTTTCCCTGATATCAAGACCGAGAACCTTGAAGCAGAGTACGAAAGACTTTCCGAGGGAATGGATCTTCCTACCGCAGCAATGGTACACGCATTTGATACCGAGGCTGCTATTGGTGTAAGACCTGGATTCGAAAAAGTAAGCGTAGAAAAGCTGCTGATCAAGGAAAAAATCAACCAGTCTGAAAGATTACGCCAGTTGCTGAATCATGGCGTAAGAGAAAGCAACCTGATTGATTATGTATATGACGATATGGGTCGGCTGTCTGATTCTGTAAAGACAAGAACTGAAATCGCAAAAATGGAGGTTATGTCTACTGGTAAGATGACCATTAACGAAAATGGTCTCAATTTTGCTATTGACTTTAAAGTAAATAAGTTCAAGGCACTGAAAGGCTGGGAAGATCCTACCCATGATATCCTTGGAGATATTGCAGACATGGTTCAGATGGCTCTTGACAAAGGATATGTTGTCAATACTGCACTGACTTCCACCAAAATGCGCTCTTATATGCTTAAGAATGAAGGAATCATGAAAGCTATTAAGGGAGTTAATTTCGTTGGAATGGCAATTACTCCGGCAGAAGTGTCAAATCTGTTACTTAGCCTGTATGGTCTGAACATGGTAATTGATGATGATATGTACGGAATTGCCAACAAGGAAAATACCACAAGAACTCCTAAGAGATTTTTACCGGATAATGTATTTACTCTTTATGTATCTACTGGAAACGGAAAGATTGGTACTGGACTTTGGGGTGTAACTCCGGAAGAAGAAAAAGCAAGTGCATTTACAAGCCTGTCCAAAAAGCAATTCATTACTATTTCCCAGTGGGCAACTCCTGATCCGGTTGCTGAGTGGACTAAGGCTAGTGGCGTGTTTATTCCTGTAATTCCTAACCCTTATGGAATCGTAATCGGTACTTTAACCGAAGGAGAAAGCGGTTTGGATACATTGGTAGTGAACAGCACTGCAAGCCAAACAACTAATGGATACACGAAAGTAAGCGTTTCTCCTGCAAAAAGCGGCGACAATTCTTACAAATACAAGGTAGCGGATGATTGTAAATTACCTTCTTATCTTGGAAATGTAAAGACGTATGCTACTTGGGATGGCACTTCTGAAATTGAAGCAACAACCGGCAAGGAAATTATGATTATCGAGTGTGATCCTAATTACAGAGCAGTAAAGGCAGGTATTACTACGGTAACTGCGAAGGATGAATAAGAGGTAACACATGGCAGAATATACGACTTTGGAGCAAGTAAAAATTCGTCTGAAACAATTTCATATTGATTCTGAAAGCTCCGAGGTCGTGTTTGATGACCTTGAAGATAACCCTCTGATTGAGCAACTTATCAGTCAAGCGAAAGCTGACATTGTGGCAAAGAGAATGTACCCGGACAGCTACACGGATGAAAAGATTGAAGAGGATTTGAAGCGGTTTGAGAGCGTGATTGTGAACGTGGTTGTGTATGACCATTCACAGGCTGGAGAAAACTTCATGGCAAATTACTCTGAAAACGGTGTGTCGAGAACATGGAGAGACCGTGACAGTCTGTTCGTAGGTGTGTTCCCATTTGCCAAAGTGCTGTAAAAGAAGATTGTGCGTGACCATATTGCTGACACCAGCAATATGATTGCAGGCGGCACACTTTAAGGGTGGTGGGCGGTGTGCCAACAATAAGTAACAGGAGATATGAAATGAAAGATTTTTTATTACAGACATACACTATTGTATTGCCTATTTTATTAGGATATATTGTCTGGCTCCTTAAACAACAAAAAAAGGACAGAGATGCAAACAGTAAGGGAACAATGCTTCTTTTGCGTGTTCAACTTATTGAGTATCACGATAAGTACATGAAATTGGGAGAAATTCCCAGTTATGCGTATGAGAATTTTGTAGAGATGTACAATGCGTATCATGCGTTAGGTGGAAATGGAATGGCTACCAAAATGTACGAGGAAATCAAAGAAATCAGATTGAAAAATGGAGGTAAAGAATAATGGATTTTTCACAAGTAGGAACTTGCGTTGCAATCGTAGTTATCTGCTATCTTGCCGGTATTGGAGCGAAGCTTATTCCGGTTATTAAGGATAATTACATTCCGGTTGTTGTTGGCATTGTTGGTGGCATTCTCGGAGTGGTAGGAATGTATGTGATTCCCGACTTTCCGGCGAATGATGTGTTGAATGCTATTGCGGTCGGCATTGTTTCCGGTTTGGCAAGTACTGGGGTAAATCAGATTTACAAACAGGTGAAGAAAGATGCTTGAAGCAAATAAGCAAAAAATGAAGTATTCCAAACAGGGTGAGAAAGTCACAATCTACGACCGTGACGAAAATGGAAACATCAAGTACATTGAGGTTGACGGTGAAAAGATTCCAGTAGTTTTGAGAGAATCTATCGGATTTTCTGACCCTGTTTCTTTTTCTGCCAATATCAGCAACAAACTGTCGGAAGTACTGGTAAAGGAATTTGGTATTGACGATTCGAGTTCCTATTGTCAGATTGTGACCGATAAGGGATATTTGCCGATTAAGGCAGGAGATATTGTTTGGAAGAAATCTGATGTGGGGCGAGATAGTGATGGACTGGTTGATGATAAGACGGCAGACTACGTTGTAAAAGGTGTAGCTGATGAAGGACTTACCGTTGATCTGTTTTTGCTTCAAAAAACGGTAAAGTAATATGGGAAAGACGATTGAACTAAATCTATTCAGTGACAAGTCCATACAGAACGCTATTAAGGCTCTTAGAGACTACGAAAACAGCTTGACCTATAAATGTAGGCTACTGGCTGAAAAGTTGGCAGAAAAGGGCGTAGAAGTGGCTAGGATAGAGGTCACAAGTTTAGATGCTATCTTCACTGGTGATTTAATGCGAAGCATTCATGCAGAGCATATAGGGAACATAAAAGGCGGTGGAATCTGGGCGGTCGTTGCTGATGATGAATCCGCTGTTTTTGTGGAATTTGGTACACTTGGTAGCATTGGTGGCAAAAAAGAATATCCGTATCCGTTGCCGGACGGTGTTCAGTGGAAATACGGAAGTGGTTCAAACATTATTCAGTTGTCAAACGGTCAATATGGTTGGTTCTACAAAGGCGATGACGGAAAAGTGTACTGGTGCGAAGGTATGGATAGCAGACCATTTATGTATTTGACGGGTATTGAACTTGAAAAAGATGTAGTGAAAGTGGCAATGGAGGTGTTCGGTAATGGCGGTTAATGAATATCAATGGGTATCAGATTTCAAAGTCAAGATTGCATCATACTTGAAAATGAAAATACCGCAGAGCCATCCTAAAGCGTATGTAACGGACAAAAGCAAGGATTTGTCAGAACCCACATTCCCTACGGTTTATTTTCATGCCATGCCGTTCACGGAGACAGGACAAGACCTGGAAGGACGGTCTGTTAATGGAATCACAGCATCGTACCAGGTGGATGTGATAACCAACAAAAGCCAGGAAGAAGCTGAAGCTATCATGGCTACGGTTGCCGGACTTTTCAAACGTTTGCGATTTCAGATAACTTCCATGCCTGAGTTTAGCAATACTTCACAGAACACATACAGAAGCACAGCACGGTTCAGAAGAAACGTAGATGCTGATGATATATTGTAACTATTGACAGAGCCTACTGGCTCTATTTTTTTATGAAAATTTGGAGGTAAATATGGCTACTGGTTTAAAATCAAGAATTGCCTATAAAGAGCCTAGTTCTAGTGCTGCTACTGGTGAGTACTGGGCAGGAACTTACAAACTGCTCATGAGAGCAAAAAGTATTCCTTCTCCGTTCGGAAGTCAGAACATGGTGGATACTTCTACACTGGAAGATTTGGTCGAAACACAGGAAATGGGTCGTAGAGCCGCAAACAGTATGGAAGTGCAAGGAGCATTTGAGAAAAAGTACAAGGATGAAATGGTGACAAACGAGGGAAAGAAACTTGATTTCATCATCCTGTATGGAACCGACGGAAAAGGCTCAGAGGGAATTTGCGCATTTATCGGTCAGGAAAGTTTTGCACCGGACGAAGCAACAGACGATCATCTGACTGGAACTGCTACGATTGCACAGGCTACTGTACCGAAGTGGATTGAAGATAATTACACTGTTGCAGTAACAGAGGATGAAAACGGTTATCCCACAGCAATTACACTGACAAAAAAATAGAAAGTCAGTCAGAAACAAATAGTACTGCCGTGGCTGACTTTGATGAAACGGTAGATGAGCCATTGATTTAGTCAAAAGAGAGCCGTCTTCGGGCGGCTCCTTTCCAACAAAAGGTTGGGGAAAGGATATGTTTTATGAAGAAGATTTTAGTTAATAACGTTGAATATACTTTAGAGTTTGGATTCGGTGCTGTGGAGTGCAAGGATTTGATTCAAAAGATGTTTCTTATGCTTTCCGGTGGCTATGTAGCTAAAAAAGCAAAAAATGTACAGAATCCCACACCAGAAGAAATTGTAGATGGTAGCGGATATATGCTTGCAGAATTTCCTCATGTATGCAAAACGGCTTTTTATGCTGGTCTTATCGAAAACCATGAAGATATTACACCGGATGAATCCAATGCTTTGATGAAAGAATACATGAAGGAAAACAGTCTGTCTTTTGTAAAGTTGTATGGAGAACTGACAGACTGTATGAAAGAAGACGGTTTTTTCGAACTGTCGGGTCTGACGGAAATGTTGACTCAGGCCAAGGAAGAGATGGAGAAAGAGGACAGCAAGGTAACGAAGATGCCACAGGACCACAAGAAGAAATCGACTGGCACAAAATAATATGGGAAGAATATTTTCCGTTTGCTTTCTCTATGGGAATTTCAATGGAAGAGTTCAAACATCTGAATCCTAAAAAATTAGAGTGGTGTTACAAAGGACATAAACTCAAAAAAGAGGAAGAAGATAGGAACTCATGGCAACGGTGGGGAGATTATGGAATACCTGCATTAATCTTTGCAATAGACCATTGCTTAAACGGAGACAAAGCAAGAACCACTTATGTTGAGAAACCTATTTCAGAAAAGATAGCACATGATAATGAACCTAAATATAAGGAATCTAACGAAGAAATTGCAATATGGGAAATGAAACAAAGAATTAAAGCATTAAGAGAACAAGGATTACCGGAAAGTCCGGATTAAGGAGAAACAAGCATGAGTTTAACAGGAATTGATGTGTCTTCATACCAGGGGACAATTAACTGGTGGGCGGTAAAACAGAACGGTATTGATTTTGCTATTCTGAAAATCATCCGTAAGGATTTGAACCCGGACAAGAAGTTTGAGGAGAATTGGAAAGGTTGTAAAGAGCAAAACGTTCATGTGCACGGAGTATATGAATACGGATATATTACAACGGTTGCAAAATCACGATCTGATGCAAGAAGAGTGCTTACTATTCTTAATGGCAGAAAAGTGACAGTATATCTTGATGTTGAAGATGCTGTTATGAAAGGTCTTGGCAAAAATATTATTTCTATTATCAATGCTTACGGCAAGGTAATCACCGATGCAGGATTGCCATTCGGTGTATACACTGGGGAAAGCTTTTACAAGACATACATTAAGCCTTATGGCGGTGTGAGTTATCCCATGTGGATTGCACGGTACGGAAAGAATAACGGAAAGTGTGATGTGAAGTATCAACCGCAAGTACCGAACATGGTAGGCTGGCAGTATACTTCTAAAGGGCGTGTAGGCGGCATTGCAGGAAATGTGGACATGAATGTATGGTACAAGGAATTAGAAGCCGTACAGGGCAATACGAAAGCGTACAGCAACCCTTACGCAGAACCGACAAGACTGTTGAAGAAAACAGTTCCTTGCATGAGAGGTGATGATGTGCGGTGGTTGCAATTTGCACTTATTCATCATGGTTGCTTATCTGCGGTGAATGCAAAGGGAAAGAGCAACATTGACGGAATTTTAGGCAAAGACACAGCAACGGCAATCGGAGTATTCCAAAAGAAAGTCGGAATCACGGTTGATTGCAAGTGCGGTGCGGTTACGAGAGAATATCTCAAGAAATGATTTTAGGAGCGGTAGGTGTCACAGCTTACCGCTCTTTTTCTTGGAAGTGGCAGACACTTCCTTTTTTTATTGCGGTAAAGGCGGTGCGGTATGGCAGATATTGATTCTTTGCAGATTAAAATAAAAGCGGATGCAACTAGCGCAAGTAACGCACTGAATAAACTTGCAAATAGCCTTACGAATTTTCAGAGAAGCTTGTCTATTGATACGTCTAAACTGACAAGCATTTCCAACAGCATACAAAGTATCGCAAATGCCGCAAATTCCATGAACACAAGCGGTATTAAGAACATATCCACACTGACAAATTCCATTAACAGAATGGGGAAAATAGATACAAGTGGATTAAGCAAAGTTTCTTCTGCACTGAAGACTTTTTCTGCTGATATGGCAGGAACAAAAGTAGATGGAATAGGGGATATTGCAAGCATTGCATCGTCTATTTCAAAACTTGGCGGTGTGGCATCCGGCAGAGCAATTACAAACATTCCTTTACTGGCGAAGAATTTAAAGCAATTATTCACCACTCTGTCTACTACACCGAACGTAAGTGAGAACATTATCCGCATGACAAATGCACTGGCAGGACTGGCATCTACTGGTGCGGCATCCGGGAGAGCGGCAAACTCTTTAGGACGAAATCTGAACACTTATACGGCAAGCGCAAAAAGAGCCACGAAGAGCACATTCAGCCTTGCAGCGGCTTTCGGAAAATTTTATGCAACATATTTCCTTGTGATCCGTGGAATTAAAAGCCTGTGGAAATCCATAGAGGGAACTACGGACTATATAGAAGCGTTTAACTATTACACGGTAGCATTTAATAAAGTCGGCAAGGAATGGGGCAAGGATTTTGAAAAATTCGGTTACGACAACGCAGAGGATTATGCGCAGAGTTTCGGAAATCGTGTAAATGAACTGCTTGGTAAAATGTCCGGTCTGAAAGTAGATGTAGACGGTGGACTGATTTCTGAAAGCGGAATGAAGAACCTGGGACTGAATTTACAGGATATTACCCAGTACGCTTCACAGCTTGCATCTATCACCAATTCTTTAGGGCAGACCGGAGAAGTCACCACGGCAATTTCAAAGTCCATGACAATGCTTGCCGGAGATATTTCTTCACTGTTTAACGTGGATTTCAGTACAGTTGCGACTAATTTACAGTCCGGTTTGATTGGTCAGTCAAGAGCACTGTATAAGTATGGTATTGATATCACGAATGCCACCTTACAGACCTATGCTTACAAATACGGCATTGAAAAAGCTGTATCTGAAATGTCACAGGCAGAGAAACAGCAGTTGCGTCTACTGGCAATCTTAGACCAGTCCAAAGTATCATGGGGAGACTTGGCGAATACAATCAATTCTCCAAGCAACATGATTCGCCAGTTCACAAATAACGTGAAAGAAGCTGGCATGGTTCTAGGTCAGTTATTTATTCCGGTATTGCAGAAAGTACTCCCTGTCATTAACGGTGTCGTAATCGCAATTAAGAGACTGCTTGTCAGTGTGGCAAGTTTACTCGGAATAAAGATTGATTTTTCTGCATTCGGTCAAGGTGTATCAGGGTACAATGAAAAATTGGAAGATACGGCAGATGCACTGGATAAAGTTGGAAAAAGCGCAAAAAAGGCTAAAAGTTATACGCTTGGTATTGATGAATTAAATATCATTGACCCTAACAGCGGTTCAAGCGGAAGTTCTCCTGCTGGTGGAGCAGGAATTGACCTTACCAAGGAAATCATGGATGCTACTGCGGAGTACGAAAAAGTATGGCAGGAAGCGTTCGACAAAATGCAGAATACAGCTATGGGTTGGGCTGACAAAGTAAGCAAGGTGTTTAAACCAGTAAAAGATATTATAGAAGATCTGGCGTATGCATTTAAGTTTGATTCTGATTCATGGTTTAAGGTTGCCGGAATGGATACATCAAAGCTGGTAACTGGTATTTTTGACTGGTTCACAAGAGCAATAGATTCTGTGGACTGGGAAAAAATTGGAAGACACATAGGTAGTTTTTTGGATGGTATTGACTGGACTGCTGTATTTACATCTGCCGGAAATTTCATAGAAACTGCCATAGATGCGGCAATCGATCTATGGAAAGGAAGTTTTGATGCTGCACCGATTGAAACCACGATTATCACAGCAATAGGGCTTTTGAAGTTTACTGGTGTGGGAGATATTATATGGGGAAAAATATCGGACAAGTTATCAGCCAAAGTACTAGGATCAAGTATAGGAATAGTTCCGACAATTGCAATATCTGCGGTTGCTTGGGAGATTGGCTTTAATGTCGGAAAATCATTAGGTGAAGCACTCTTCCCTGATGATAAAGAAATCTATGAAAATTTCTCGTTTTTTGGAGATGGTGGATTCTTTGATACAATAAAAAACACAGATTTTTCAATACTTTTTGACGCTTGGAAACAGATGAACTCTGATGCGGCAGATTTTTTGACAAAAACAATGCCGATAAGACAGTTTTTTGATTTCTTATCACAATTTAAACTGGACATAAACGATACATTTGGTTTAGTATCAGTGTTTGAAAATTTAAAACCTATTGTTGAAAACTGGTTTAATGAATCTGTCAAGCCTTGGTTTTCTGCTGAAAAATGGAATCAATTAGGGACAAATATTAAGACCGCACTTTCTACGAAATGGAATGAATTTACCGCATGGTGGAAAAATATTGGTTTTGCAAAGTGGTGGAATAACGTAAAATCATACTTTACTACCGAAAAATGGACATGGAGTGGCATTAAAGACGGATTATATAATGCATGGAATAATGCAATAGAGGCTGTCAAACAAATTTGGAATAGGTTTGCAAACTGGATAAATGATAAGTTAAACTTTTCATGGGATCCGGTTGTTGTACTCGGAAAAGAACTTGTTCCGGGCGGAAGTGTAAACCTTGGCAGAATCCCCACATTTGAGACAGGCGGTTACGTTCCTAGTCGATACACAATGTTCATGGCAGGAGAAAACGGAGTGCCAGAGATTGCCGGAACAGTAGGTGGTAAGACAGCGGTTGCCGGTGGAGCTGAAATAACAGGAATCAAAGAAGCTATCAATTCTACGGCAGAAGCACAAATGCGTATGATGGCAGAAGAAATCAGCCTGTTAAAGCAATTACTTGCAAAAGAAACATCTGTAAATATCGGTGATAGAGACATAGCAAGGGCAAGCTTAAGGGGTCAGAAAGCTATGGGATTACAGATTATTACTTAAGGGTGGGATTTATTCCCACTCTTTTTTTCTATGGAGGAAAACACAATGATAGCAAGAGCAAGTGATTTCATCATAGTAAATGGAGTACGTTTTCCGTGCCCAGCTCCTGGAATGGAAATAGTTCGGTCGCAGACGGTTGATTCAGGAAGAAATGTAAATGCTGCAGTTGTCGGTCAAAAAGTCGGAAGAAAATTGTGGAAGATAAATAATCTGCAATGGAACGGACTGGACGCTGAAACATGGAAAGATATGCAAGATGCTTTAGAGCCATTTTTTGTTCCGGTTACGTTTACAGGTGATGATAATGTAAGACATACATACACCATGTATCCAGGAGACACTACCGGAAAACCGCTGTTTTTGGATGATATATTTTATAGAAACTATGAAACATGTAAATTTAATCTAATTGATTGCGGGTGGGAAGAATGATAAAGGCTTCTAATGCTTATAAATCTGCGATGCAGAAAAAAATAAGAGACAGGGCGTACATATCAATTACTCTTGGTGTAGTAAATGGTGATGCACAAAACACGGCTCATTTTGACGGTGATTACGCATACTGGGGAAACAAGGTTTTGCCATTTAGAAATGATGCGGAATATACGGAATATGCTACATTAGAGCAAAATTATATGCGCGTGGACGGTCAAATGTATTTTCTTCCGAGAGAGACAAGCGGATTGTACCAACTACGTAACGCTCCATTAACTACAAAAAACATAATGGAAACTGTAAAAGTAGCATTTCCACAAGAGTATTCTATCAAAGGGCTTACAATAGACTTTGGAAGATATTTCCCAACCAGCTTCAAAATTCTTACAGATGAAAAAGAGTTAACTTATACAAATGACAAACATGATTTTTCAACAACAGATGTAATTGGAGACACTACAAACATACAAATAATTCCTATATCTATGGTCGGAGGAAATAAACGTCTTAGAGTAGAAAAAATTGTAATGGGTGTTGGGTTGACATATAGAAATAATGATGTATCAACATCATCTTTTGAAGAATTTGTCAACGGGATTTCAGCGGAGATTCCATACAGAAAATTATCTGTAACAATACTGGATAAAAATAATGTATACAATGTAGACGATGATAATTCCTTTATCAACTTCCTTGAAACTGGACAAAAAATGGAGTTATCATACGGAATGGTCCTGTCAGACGAAACAGTGGAATGGCATAAAAAAGCCACGATGCTTTTGACTAACTGGAACTCTAAAAAAAATCAAATGTCTTTCACCGCAAATGATATTCTTTCAACTTTGGAAGACATCTATACAAAAGGAAACAAAATATACGATAGAACAGCATATGCAGAAGCTATTAGCATTCTAACAGATGCCGGATTCGAGCCTGACGAGTATTTTGTTGACGATTGTTTAAGAGATGTGAGCCTACACAATCCAATGCCGGAAGCATCTCACAAAGAATGTTTGCAGTTATTGTGCAACGCTTCAAGATGCATTTTATTTGTAGATTCTGACGGAAGAGTAAATATTAAAGCCAACTTTGCAAATGTTATAGAACCGGCAGATATGCAGGTTACATCAAACGGAACTGCGTGGTGGGGAAATGCCACTAATGTATTATATGGAAACAACAATGTATATGCAGAGCTGACAAGAAATTTCATGCGTGTAGATGGTTCACAATTATTTCTTCCGAGAAATACAAGTACAGCTATCGAACAGACAGGATATGTTACGAGCAATGTTTCTGATGAAAATGGATTGTTTTCGGAGAATCCAGTGCTTACATTAAAACTTCCTGCAGCATACACGTATTATGGATTGTATATTTCATTCCAAGGTAATCCTCCAAAAGAGATGAAAGTATCGACATATAATGGAGATGCACTTCTTAAGACTTTCAAATATGATAATTTGAAAGAAAGATCGTTGTTAAATGATGAATTTGAAAACTTCGATAGTATTCGTTTTGAGATAACGAAAGCATATTCTAAAAACAGAGTATTGATTGATAAAATCAGTTTTGGAGACTTATCTGATTATGAGTTGAAAAAAGACTCTATGACAGAAAATCCTTATGGATACGCAGAAAGAAAGACGAAAGATGTTTTTGTCAAAATATATACATTTCAAAACGGAGAAGATAATACTCCACAAGTAGTTGAAGATAATGTCTATCTAAAAAAATCAATCAACAATTCTGGAGAAATAAGGTATTGTGAAAACCAACTTATTTCAACGGAAGATCATGCAAGAACTGTTGCTGAATGGCTGGGAAATTATTATGCGAATAATATTTCTTATGATATTCAATACAGAGGTGATCCGGTGCTAGAAGCTGCTGATATTATTTTCATGGAGAGTGATATTGTAAACAGCTTACAAGTCGAGGTAGAAAAACACAAATTAAACTTTAATGGTGCTTTTAATGGATCATTGCAACTACGAAGAGCAATGAGAACATAAGGAGGTTGTAATGAAAAAAATAATTAACGGTCTTCTGTATAACACAGAATCTTCTGAAATAATATATGTTGATGAAATGACAAACAGAAAAATATTCAGAACAGAAAAAGGTAATTTTTTCTTGTTTTATCCAAACGGTGAAATAGTTCCAAAAACAAAAGAAGATATAAAAGAGTATTTGGGGCTGAATGATACAGAGAAATATATAGAATTGTTTGGAAATGTGGAGGAAGCATAATGTGGGCAGATCCTAAAACAAATTGGTCTTCTGAATGGAATGGTAAAACATATATAGGAGATTATTTTTTATATACAGATTATAACCGTATTAAAAATAATCTGTTGGAACTAAAAAGCACTGCAGAATCTATGTATAAAATATCATCTTTTAATCTTGGAGATGATAAGGTTGAAGCAGATCTGATTTATGCCGATGAAGTCACTTTATTTGAAACTACGCTGGCAGAAATTAACAGTTCCACTTTCTCATTTTCCGAACAATTCAAAACATGGAAAGAGAATAAATCGGTTCCAACATATGAAGACTGGAACAGAATAGAATCGTTGCAGTTAAAGATATACAATACGTTAGTAGCACAAAGAAAAGCGCAGAACCGACTTGCCTTTACGCTTGGCGGTCAGAAAGGATTTAAGGTGTAATTATGGCAGATTTAAAAACAAACTATGTTGATGATGTATTAGACACAACTAAAAATCAGTTAAGAAAATATCAGCAAATACAAAATGACGATGGAACTGTTTCTTTTGTTGATGTTACTGAATATACGCAAGTAGGCACATCATTCGGTGCAAAAGACATCAATGATACTAACGCAGCCATAAATGATGTAAATGGCAAGTTAACTTCGTTTCCTGATTATTTAAATTATATAGATATCACTAATAATTTAAGTAATTATATTGTTCCTGATAATGGGTATATTATGTTTTGTCGTACATCAATTAACAAAGGTTCTGTGCTAGAAGGAAGAATCAATTCTGTAAGAGTTATTAGAATTGATGCCAATACTTCCAATTTGTCAATGGCAACTATGATTTTTCATTGTAAAAAAGGTGATGTTTTTGTAGCCAGTGGTTTCAATACCCAATACAGTGAAATAAAATTTATGTACGAACGAAGATAATAATTATCTAACATTATAGTTTAACAGCAGCCAACCTAATATATTGTGCTACCACACTACTAGAGTGTGCATTGTATAAAAACATACCTACTCTTGCACCTTTTTTTAAATTAATAATTGATGAGAGTGAGCCACCTCCCCCACCACTCATGCTAATATTTCTGACGAGCATATACGGGGAGGATATTAATTCACCCGATGAATTCGCCAATCCTATAGTTAAAAAATAAATAGCACTTAATGATTGGGCTACTTGAGATCCTCCAACAATGAGATACAATCCATCCTCTGTAATATCTACATATGCAATCATAGTATTTTTAGTCGATGCGCAGGTAGGATTGCTAGTCAAATTGGCATCTACTGATTTTGCTAACTTGCCATTTACAGAAGGAGTGATAGCCGATGGGAGGAGATTAGAAGCAAAAATAAATCAATCAAAAAGAGCATGGTGTAAAAGCCATGCTCTTAATATCTTTATCTGATTCCCCAATCACCGTCATTGTTGACGAAACCAACCACATATCCTATCATGTCATCAACTATGTGTTCCGGGAGTATACTGTTCGGAGACATGAGCGAAACATATCTCCATTTTCTAACGCCATATTCTATTATATGGGTTTTTACGGCAATTTGTATCCCACCATTACTTGTTACAATACATCGTTCACCGTCTTGTGGTTCCCGATCCGCGGAAAGTAGAATAATTTCCCCTGGAAGATAAAACGGCATATAGTAGTCACAGGGAATTTTCAAACCGATATAAGTCTTGGATTTTATATCTTCCGGTAAGTTGTCTATGCAAATAGGTTCTACAGCGTTTGTGGTGGCTATAATTCCATTCACAAGTTGCGGTTTAAGGACAGAAATATACTTGTGTGATTTTTCAAGACTGGAATAGATTTTATCTTGGTGACGGATGAAGTAACGGATAAGGTAAAGAGAGTGCTCCGGCAGACTACGGCATATCTTAACAGATTCCAACATCTTATCTTCCATAGTGCCGCAACCTACCAGTTCATCTACACTGATTCCAAAGGCTCTAGCAAGCGCAACAGCGGTAGATAGCTTTGTGTCGTTAGAATTACCGTACAGTAGTGAATTAAGCGTAGAATAAGGCAAATTAGCTTCATCTGCAAGCTTGTAAACCGTCATGTCCGGTTCATTGAGAAATTCGTGGAGATTACCACGAAAACTTAACATATAATTAGTACGGTTGACTGATAGATGTGTCGATATTTCTTTGATTCGGTCTTTTTTCATCATGTTTTTTATCCCCCTTTCACATGATACACTTGTAACATCCCTTGAAACGAGGGACATCAAGTTCTGGCGAGGGCGGTGTTTATTGGCGTTTTCACCGTCCTCTTTTGTTGGTATTTTACAACAATAAAAAACGTGAGTCAAATATATATTGATTGTTTAGAACGTATGTTCTATAATTGGGTATAGCTACTTTAGATTCTGCGGAGAATTAATGGGGAGAGGGGTGTGGTTACGATGAACGAAAGCAATGAATTTTACAGAGAGGAAATTGCAAGGATACTATCTGGAATAGAAGACAATGACATATTGAAATATGTCTATGTCATTGTCTCTGATATAGAGGGGGAAAAATGAAAAATCGAAAAAAAATAAATTGGGCGTTAATAATTTTGATTTACTTTTTAGGATTATTAACAAATTATTTCTTAAGATATACCTAATATTTTCTTTAAATATTCTGTAAATATTGGAGAGCATAATCCCATAAAGTACACTAAAACGTAAACAAGTTTTGGACCTATATAATCAATAATTTTTTTAAAAGGACTTATGTAATTATGCTCTTTACTTTTTACTATATGTATGTCTTCTAATGAATTTATTTTTATATATTTCATTTCTTCTAGTTCATTTATGTAATCAATAAAATCATCTATGGCAGAATCACCATAATCTTTTGAAATCCTACCTAATACAACATTGTTGTCTTTATTTTTTATTGATATTAAATAGCCAAAAAAATCATTAGAATCTTTTATTTTTCTCTTCATTCCGCACCTCCGATTATCATTTTAAATGCGGAAAATGCAGTACTTCTTTTTTGCTCAGAAAGATTGTAGTACTTAATCAATAAATCTTCCATATCGGGATCGTTTCTTAAAAAATAAACTAATCTAGCGTATTTTTCGGAATATTTTTTTCCGTCTTCTTTACCAGTCAGCAAAAATTCAATAGAAACTCCTAAAAAATTCGCAATTACTTCTATACGGTCATCCGGGATAACTCCCTTTTTTAAACTTCTTATATATCCATTACCAAATCCGCAAGAAGTCTCTAATTTAGAAATTGCTATTCCCCTTTCTTTACATATAGATTTTACTCTTTCTACCGTAGTCATAGTGTCCTCCTAAAATTTAGATGATGCTCTAAAAATATGCTTGACAAAATAGAGAACACTCTATATAATAAATTTAGGATTTAGAGGAAAGCCTAAATTTAAAAATGTTCTCTGTGGTTTCTTGGCAGTTACTATATTAGAACATTCTCTAAATTTTGTCAAGTTTTTCTCTAAATTCCTAAATCAAGAGAAAGGGAGTGATAGATTGAATTGTTACGACAGAATCAAGGAAATTTGTGATAAGAAAGGAACAAATATTTATCAAGTGGAGCAGAAAGCCGGATTGAGCAATGGAATTATCCGAAAGTGGAATGAATCTGCTCCGCAAGTTGACAATTTAAAGGCTGTTGCAAAAGTCCTTGGAGTAAAAGTAGACGAGTTACTGGAATAGGGAGGTAAAAACATGGAAAAACAGAGATATGTGGTATTAGACAAAAATGGTAAAGCAAATATAGTTCAGAAAGCTGATTCACGTTTTGTTGGAATTGACGAGATGGCACAGCACATTGCGTTTGACATTATCGAAGATTACAAAAGCATTATAGATGGCGATAAGAAAATCGAAGAAACAAATATTGATTTGTCTATCAAAGTCCTTACCGCCATTTCGCCTTTTAGGAACGGCTCTGGATATGGAAAGGATTGTTAGTTGCCGCTGCTATTGCTAATTGTGGTTTCTCTTCCTGCAAAGAATTGACGATTTCTGAATAGTATTGGGTGTACAAGTTCTTAAAATCATCAAAACTTCCGGTATATCCACAAATTTTAGCAATAGCATAAGCGGATGCATATTCTTTAGAATCCAAATTATTTCACCTCCTTATAGGAGAGTATACCACAGAAAGGAGAAACATGAACGAGTTAGAGCAGAAAACAATATCTTCCGTGGAAGTAGCGGAAATGGTAGGTAAACAGCATAACGATTTGCTTAAAGATATCAGAAGATACTATGAGCAATTAGGACAGGGGAATATTTCCCAGTCCGATTTCTTTACAGAAAGTACCTATCAGAACAGCCAAAACAAGACACAGCCTTGTTACATGGTAACGAAGAAAGGCTGCGAGTTCATAGCACATAAGATGACCGGAGTTAGGGGAACAGAATTTACGGCAAAGTACATTGACCGTTTCCACGAAATGGAAGATTCCATTAAGGCACATATCCCTACTGGACAGGAATTGATTGCACTGGCGGTTGTTGAAGCACAGAGGATGCTTGCGCAGAAAGAGGAAGAGGTTAAGCAGTTGCAGACCACAGTGCAACAGATGGATGCCGTTATTACCGATATGACACCGAAAGTTGACTATGTAGACAAAATTCTTTCTTCCAACGACTGCATGACGGTTACACAAATTGCGCAGGACTACGGAATGAGTGCGGTGAGGTTCAATTCAGTTTTAAGAACAGCCGGCATTCAGAGAAAAGTAGGTGACCAGTGGATATTGTATGCAGACTTTCAGGGCAAGGGTTATGTGAGAACAAAGACAAATGATTATGTTAAACATGACGGAAGCACCGGAACAAAGCCACTTACCGTATGGACGCAAAAAGGCAGAATGTTCTTGTATAACAAGCTGAAAGAGATTGGCATTGAACCTATCGAGGAGGAAAGCGCATGAGAACAACAATAAAGCTGTTTCTTCCTATTATAATAGCACTCTCCATCACATTTACTTCCACGGCACAGCCTAAAGGCTCATTTATTTCGGAAGAAGCACAGGAGATATGTGTCAAGTACGGTGAGGAATACGGCATCTGCCCGGAACTGCTTATGGCAATGATCGAGAAAGAATCTTCTGGCAGACCGGATGTGGAAAGCGGTGGTTGCAAAGGACTGATGCAGATTTCTGACAGATGGCATAAAGAGCGCATGGAGCGTTTGGGAGTGACGGACATCTACTCCATAGACGGCAATATCCATGTGGGAGCCGACTATTTATCGGAATTGTTTGAAAAGTACTGTGATGTAGGAATTGCTCTCATGGTTTACCACGGTGAGAAAAATGCAACGACTAAAACAGAATTAAGTGACTACGCTGACTGGATATTAACCAGGAGCGCAGAACTGGAAAGGATGAACGGAAAATGAAGAACAGAGAGAAGTATGCGGAACAGATTATTGATATGGCTTTAAATGACATTGAAATAGCTGTTGATAAGGAAGGAAGACTGTGTGATTGCAATGAAATTGACTGCAATGATTGCATGTTTTGTATTCCCGGATGCAGAGAAAGGCTCAAAGAATGGTCAGAACAGGAATATGTAAAGCCTACTGTTGACTGGTCGAAAGTACCTGTGGATACAAAAATTCTTGTAAGAGATTCAGAAGATGGACGTTGGGAAAAAAGACATTTCGCAAGATACAAAAATAATATTGTTTTTGCATGGTGCAACGGACACACATCTTATTCTGATTCCGGATACGATGTTGTTCAGGATTGGAAGTATGCAAAACTTGCGGAGGAAGATGTATGAGTGCCAAAAGGCGGTTTACAGTCAAAGGAGTAATCGGAAGATTCTTTTTCAATCCTAAAGAGTGGAAAATCGACCGTGAAACATCATTTTACTACCGACTGGTGAACCGTGAGACAGGAATGAAAAAATGGGTAAGAAAGGAGTATTTCCATGTTGAAGAAAGAAATTATCCCCATCGTCCGTGCGAATGAAATTTTGATTGCAGGACTGTTAGATGTAGGAATCTTGTATATCGGAGAGGACAACATGATCCACGTAACAGAAGATTGAAAGCCGGAGGAATGAGGAAATGGAAAGGAAAATCAGAAAAATCTTGGTAGAACTAGGGCTGAAACAGTATTTGCCCGGATTCCAGTACATCATCGAGGTTGAAACGCTGATGTTTGAGAACCGGAATAGAAGACTTTCTGAAATCTACCGGATTATCGGAGAGGAACACAGCACAAATGAAAAAAGCGTGTATCAGGCGATCAAGTGGGTTGTTGATAAGATGAACCCAACCACAGAACTATATAAGGAGATCAACGAGACAGATAAGCCGGTATCAATCTATATGTTTGTAAATTCACTGTATTTATATCTTTGGGAGGATAGGAAAAATGAGGATTAAGCACATCTATTTGCAGAATTTCTGTAAATTCTATGGCTCTAACAGACTGAACACAGATATTTACGACCGGACAGAGATTTCCGGAGTGAATGAAACTGGAAAGTCCACAATCAAGAGAGCAATTCAGTACATTTTTGGCTGTCGTGACGAGAACGGCAGAGAGATCAACGGAATCAGACCGCACGATAAGGACGGCAATGACATTGACGGAGATATTACCGCAGAAGTTAACGTGGAGATTGACGGTACAGACAAGGTTCTGAAAAAAGTATGCCGTCAGAACTTCAATAAGAAAGGCGAGTTTACCGGCAACGTCACGGATTACTATGTGAATGATATTCCAAAAAAGGCAGCAGATTTTGAAGCATTTTTGGAAGAGAGTGTATGCGGAAAAGATAAGTTTTCACTTTGCATCAATGCCATGACACTTCTGCTGAAAGGTGGCACGGATCAGAGAGCAATTCTTGCTGATATGTTTGGTCAGCACAGTAATGATGATATTTGCGACATGTATCCGGAGTTTTCACCTCTGAAATCTGTACTGCATGACGGCACGGTTGATGAACTGAAAAAGCGTTGCAATACACAGTTATACGGTACAAGGGGAAGAAATGGAACCAATGGCTTGCAGGACCTGTTAGATGAAATTCCGAGCCGTATTGACGAGGTGAGCCGTCAGAGAGTGGATATTAACCTTGCTGATTTGGAACTGAAAAAGAAAGCTTTACTGGATAAGCTGTCAGAGAATATTAAGCAGCAGACAGATACGCAGAACAGCATGATTTCCTATGATAAGCTTTCTGATGGAATCATTGAGTTAAAAGGTCAGTTGAGCGCATTACAGCAGAAAGCAAATGAAAAACTGGATGCGGACAGGAGAGAGAAGTGCGCAACACTGAATCAGATTCAGAATGAACATCAGAAAGAGTTGCTTAAGGCAGATACCATTCGTGAAGAGATCACGGAACTGGAAAAGCGCATTGCACAGTATGAACAGAAGAGACAGGATTTGAAGAAGAGTTGGGATTTGAATAAAAGCCTTAAATTTGATGAAAACTCTCTGATTTGCTCCTACTGCGGACAGGAATATCCGGAAGAGAAGAAAGAGCAGTTAAGAACGGAGTTTGATACGCATAAGGCACATGAATTGGAACTGATTACCAAAGAAGGTTCTTCCTGTGCTGAACATATCAAAGCGGATCAGGTAGAACTGGAGCATAAGCGCAAGGAACTGAAAAAGACCGAGGATGAAGTGGAGCGGTTGGAAAAAGAGATTGCTATTGCTGATAATTCCTTAAATTCCATTCCGGCAAGCGTGGATATTTCCAACACAGAAGAATACAAAGCTATCCAGTCACAGATTGCTGAGAAAGAAGCTGCCATGAACCGCTATGCGGATATGCAGAGCATGAGAATTGAACTGAAATGCGCAGAGGAAGAAATTAGGGCAGATATTGAACAGGTAAACAAGAAACTGGCTAGCGTGAGCATTAACGAGAGCATTGATAAGCGGATCGCAGAACTGGAACAGGAGAGAAGAGATATTGCACAGAAGATTACGGATGTGCAGGCACAACTTGACCTGTTAAAGAAATTCAGCCGGAAGAAGAACGAACTGTTGGAAGCTGATGTGAACAAGTATCTTTCTTTCTGTACTGTGCGGATGTTCAGACCGCTTGTGAACGGTGATACCGAGGAATGTTGCGACTTTATCTACAAGGGAGAGCCTTACAGCCGGAACATGAACCACGGTGCGAAGATTCTGACAGAAATCGATATTTGCAGAGCGTTTCAGAAGAAGTGCGGTGTGGAGTTGCCGATTATGACAGACGATACCGAGAGCCTTGACCCTTGGAAGATTCCTGATGTTGACAGCCAGTTAATTATGTTCCGCAGAAGTGATGATGCGAGTTTGAAAGTGGAGGAAGTGAAGAATGAGTAATGAAGCAGAGAAACGCTACATTGTCGAGCGTGAGTTTGAACACGTAGGATATAAATGCGTTGTGATATTTGGAAATATGGCTCACAGGTGCGGATATGTTGGCATTCCAAAGAATCATACGTTATACGGAAAAAATTATGATTACCATCTTGAAATTAAAAAATCAAATATTTGGGGCAGAGAAGTAAGTGGCATTTTCCCTTTGCTTGGTGCTTGCATGGATGAAGATGAAAGAATCCGCATTGAAGCATATTTCCAGTGCCACGGTGGTATTACATACGCAGGCGGTGGAGAACATTCAAATTATCCTATCAAAAGTGATTTATGGTGGTTTGGGTTCGATTGCGGTCACGCTGGAGATAAGGCGGATTTGGATTATGCAATACAGAAATTCCCAAGCCGTAAAGAAATTTATCAGATGCAAAAAATGATAGAAAGTAAATTTCCTGTTGGTGTCGATGTCGTTCGTTCAGAAGAATATGTTGCTGATGAATGTAAGAAGTTGGCGGAGCAATTGAAAGAGTTTGAAAGGAATGAAGAGAATGCAGATTAAGAAAGAAACAGTCATTTCCGTTCTGACAACGAACGGAGAAACAATCAATATCGGTGACACTGTGGTTTTTAATGCAGAGGGCAAGTGCTACACGGGAGTTTACATGGGTCTGACAGACCGTGGAGCCTTGAAATTCAAGGGAAAGATTTCCGGTACTGATGTTACATGGAACGTGATGCCTAAGAGCATTAAGGAAATTTGCAAGGCTGATGTAAAAGTGAAAAATGATGAATTTGGCAAGTTTATGAACGAGCCGGAAAGTGAGAAATAAGGATATGGAAAAACGTAAATTTAAAGTTGGAGAAAGATACAAAAGCAGAATGATTTTAGACAATGCTGCGCTAATTGAAATCACAGAAATCAATGGTGACTTTGTTTCTTACAAAGATGTCGAAAGAGAAACTAGTGGTAGGAAAATGTTTGAAATTGGTTCTATATTTTCTGATAATTTGGAAAAAGTCGGAAGTGAAACCATAGTAATCTACCGCAATGACAACAAAGTAGTTGCGTTGGACAAGTCCACTGGCGAGAAAGCAGAAGCAAAGTGCAATCCGGCTGATGAATTTGATTTCCGGACTGGCGCAAAGTTGGCTTTTAACCGGCTGATGGGCGAAGATGTAAAGCCTGATAACGGTGTCCGTGAGGTGAAGAGAAAAGCTAAAGTCGGTGAGTACGTCAAGATTGTTTATGCGATGCCTTGGTTTATTCCTTATAAAAACGGAGATATTTTCAAAGTAAATTGCGTTACGGCATCAGGATGTATTTGCAAAAAATCTGAGGAAAATGTTTGTTTATGGCACGAAGAGTACGTTGTCCTTGAAAACTACAAACCGAAAGAGGATGACAGCAAAATTCATGTCGGTGACATGGTAGAGGTAACACATAGAGGTCATTGCTATTCAACATACGATACATGGAGTGGACTTGGAAATTATAGGCAAAATTATGTTAAGGAAGTTTCTGCTGAAGACGGGATGGTTGCAAAGGTTTTGAACATTGCAAATCATGATGACGTGCACGGCGAATGTAAACTTCTTGCACTGATTCAGAATCCAAAGACAACCCAGGTATTCATCATCGGAATTGAAGGACTTAAGAAAGTAGAAAGGTAGGTACGAGGTATGGCAGAAGAAAAGAAGCAGGAAAACACAGGAATTGTGGAATACGAATCAAATGGGGAAATTGTAAAAATTTCCCCAACAACGGTAAGAAAGTACCTTGTAAGCGGTGGTGGAAACGTATCGGATCAGGAAGTAATGATGTTTATGTCTCTTTGCAGATATCAGCATCTTAATCCTTTTTTGAAAGAAGCATACCTCATTAAGTTTGGAAACAATGATCCTGCTACGATTGTTACCGGAAAAGATGTTTTTACAAAAAGAGCCGATGCAAATCCGAATTATGCAGGAAAAAAAGCAGGAATTATTGTTCAGAAGAAAGATGGTTCCGTTGAAGAAAGAGAAGGATCTTTTGTCCTTAAGGACGAATCTATTGTAGGAGGTTGGGCTAAAGTGTTTATCAAAGGAAGAGAGACACCGGAGTACCAGTCAGTATCTTTCGATGAATATGTTGGAAGAAAAAAAGATGGAACAATCAATGGTCAATGGTCTAAAAAGCCTGCAACAATGATAAGAAAAGTTGCTGTTGTACAGGCATTAAGAGAAGCTTTTCCGGATAAATTCCAAGGTTTGTATGCGCAGGAAGAATTTCCTGATGTTTCCGATGTGAAACTTGATGTAGAAAAAGTTGCGGCAGAGGAAATTCAGGCAAACGCAAATTCTGTTGATTTTCCCGATGCAACTTTTGAGGAAGTCACCACGGACAGCACGGAACAGACCATTGCTAACGCAGAGACACCGGATTGCTTTAAGTAGGAGGAAAAAATCTATGAAGATTTTGGAAGGGAAAGAGAAAGAATACAAAGACTGGTACGACAAAAACGATGATCCGTACGGCAGAGCATGTTTTACTTATGCAGAGCGTTGGGCTGAAATGATGGAGCCGGGAATTGAAAATTCGGACAATCCCATGCAGTACCTTATTGATAATGCTGGAAAGTTATCACATGAAGCAGACGAAGAAGGAATTACAGGATTCATGTATGGATGTGCCGTAAGCATCTTATCCCAGTGTTGGGAGTATGGAGAAGTACTTCAGAAATGGCATAACATGGAATGGGGTTATGACGGTGACGGAGTTGTTAATCCGGCAATTATGAAGATCGGTGGTGCAAAGTGAAACTGAAATGTTTAGGTTCCGGTTCTTCCGGTAACTGTTATGCACTGGTGGCAGATGATGGTGAAACACTTCTGCTTGATGCCGGAATACCTATTATCGACATAAAACGTGGTCTTGGTTGGAATGTAAAAAGTGTGGTGGGTGCAGTAGTAACCCACCACCATAAAGACCATTCTCAATCGGTTATTGATTTGGAAGTCATGGGAATACCAGTGTTCAAACCATATGAAAGCCTTGAACCTATTGAAATCGGAAAAAGTGAGTGGAGAATACAGGGATTTGACCTGACAACACTGGACGGCAAATGGACTCACACGAACGCAGACGGTACGGAATGCCCTTGTTATGGATTTCTGATAACCCACCCGGAAATGGGGAAACTTCTGTACATCACAGACACGGAATTTGTTAAGTGGCGGTTCAATGAAGTAAACCACATCCTTATTTCATGCAACTATCAGAAGAAGTACATTACAGAGGATTCCAACGATGCTAAGAAATCCCATGTGTACCGTGGTCATATGGAACTGGAAACAGTAAAAGATTTTGTGTTGGCTAACAAAACAGATAGTTTACAGAACGTCATATTGTGCCATTTAAGCCGTGATAATTCTGATGCTGATGAATGTGTCGCAGAGGTAAAAAAGATTGCTCCATTGGCAAATGTGGACTATGCGGCAGCAGGCAAGGAATGGATTTTAAGGAATGGAAAGGAGTGTCCGTTTTGAGTGGTGGAAGTTTTGGTTATTTGTGCTACAAAGATGTGCCGGAACTGATGAACAGTTCAAGCATTGCGAACCTTGAAAAAATGGTGCAGCACTTACAGGAATACGGTTACGAGGACATAGCACGAGATACACAGCGGTTGATTGAGTATATCCGGTCGGCAAGTATCAGAATCGAGGTTTTGAGCGAGAATCTTAACGGTGTTTTCCATGCGGTAGAGTGGCATGAGAGCGGAGATATTCGCAGAGAAACCATGATTGCAGAACTGGAAAAGTACAGAAATGGTGGTGCGAATGGCTGACACATTTTATAGACCACTTACACCACAATTAAGAAGTGAAATAATGCAGAGCATTGATTCTAACATATCCGAACTGAATACCTGTCAAAACAATTCTTTAGTCAATATGCAAAAGACAGGATATGGGGCATTGAGAAATATTATAAATGCTTTGCCGGACGGATATTTGATTCCATTTGAAAGGCGGTGAAGTGGTTGACTGATTGGAAGAACGTAGCAAAGGCAAAATCCATTGAGAAAAAGAACCGTGAGCGTATACTGGCTGTTAATCCTCATGTGGACGAAAAAAGCGGAATCTATTTTTTGACAAGGACAGACGAGGACGGTTTTCGATATGCCTATATCGGGCAAGCGGTCAATCTGCTTTCAAGGCTTGTCGGACACCTTAAAGGCTATCAGCACATAGACTTGTCAATCAAAAGTCATGGACTGTATTCCACGGACAACATCTATGGTTGGAAAATCGGTTTTATGCACTATCCGGATGAAGAGTTAGATAAGTGGGAGCAATACTGGATAAAGAAGTATGCTGACGGTGGTTATCAGCTTAGGAACAAAACGAGCGGTAGCCAAGGTGAGGGAAAGAAACAAATTGCAGATTACAAACTGCCTAAAGGCTACCGTGACGGCATTAAGCAAGGCAGAATCAACCTTGCAAGGGAACTGGCGAACATAGCTGACAAACATTTGGTTATCAGCCTTAAGCCGGAGAAACAGAACAATTCCATATCACAGAAGCAGTTTGCGAAGTTCATGGAACTTCTACATGGAGAAAAGGACGGTGAATAATATGAAAGTATATATTACAAAATATGCACTTAGTACTGGAATCATAGAAACTGACGATGCAGAGATTTGTTCAAATATTTCCGAAGATATGATAAGTTCTAAAAAATATGGAACTTTTCACGGAAATGATTGGCACAAAAAGAAGGAAGACGCAGTTTTAAGGGCAGAAGTAATGAGAATAAAGAAAATTGAATCATTAAAAAAACAAATTGAAAAATTTGATAAAATGAAATTTTCTTTGTAGAGTTCAAGCATCACAGAACTTGGAGGTGATACATAAAATGCCAAAACGATATGACAATCCGCAGGAAATTTTGAAAATCATGCGGCAGACAGAACTTTTGAGACAGTCTGCGGAGAGAAGTCCATTCACCGGAATACTGACACTGTTCTGCTATACCTTGTGGAAAGACTACAAGTACTCACAGACGAAACTTTCCGACTTCTGCGGTAAATTCACCGAGTATAACGAAAAGTACGAGAATGAGCCTTATACGGAGTTACAGGGCAAGCTTAACGATTTTGCAGACTGGACGATTGAGTACAAGGAATTTACCGAAGATGATTATCCACATTACAAGTCGGCAGTAGCACAGAACTGCATCCGGGAACAGGTACGGTGCAATAACAGAATCAATGATTTGTCCACCAGGTACATCCTATATGGAATGGTAATTCTTATGGAAGATGGATTCGGTAAGAAGAAGCTGACGAATTTCAAGGATAAGTTTTCAGACCATATGGACAAAGCAGGAGACAAATGCAATGGAAAAGATTTCATGGACTTGTGGAAAGAACTGGTGGAAAACACTGGAATCTATATAGAGAAGCCTATTTTTGAGTAAGGAGTTCTAAATGGCAGAAAAACGAATGTTCAGTTCAAAAATAATTGAGAGTGATGCTTTTTTAGATATTCCTGCTACGGCTCAAATGCTTTATTTCCATATCTGTATGAACGCTGATGATGACGGATTTGTGAATAATCCACGGAAAATTATAAGGATGTGCGGAGCTTCTGATGATGATTTGAATATACTGATAGACAGCAGATTCCTTTTATCTTTCGACAGTGGTGTTGTACTGGTGAAACACTGGCGCATTCACAACTACATTCCACCGGATCGTTACAAGCCATCGTGCTACGTGGATGAAAAAAGCAAAATAGGTGTAAAGCTAAACGGAGCATACACCACAGACCCTAAAAAGATGATTTCTCCCGTAGAGGGAAATCCAAAGAAACGTTGCTACGACAATGAAATCAAACTTGATAAGAGGTGATATAAATGCAGATGACAGGTTATGAATTGTTGGAAAATTATGAAAAAGCGGAGGACAAGGACAAACAGATTCAGATTCTTGCGGATTTGAACCACATTCCGGTTGATATGGTGAGTTTTGTGATTGATAACAGTGAGAAATTCGATACTTCAGAGACACCGTTATCCACAGAAGAATTTGCCAAGTGGTGTGAGACGGAACTTGACCGTGTGGATAATCATATCCATGCACAGGAAATATATTATAAAGAACTTTGCAATGTATACAGAATCGCAAGTACACACGGGAAAAGGAGTGCAAAATCGTGAGCAGAGGATTTCATAGCGAGAATGAATTATACAGTATGCAAAACAGTTCTATCGTGGAGCATTTTGACCACTGGAATCATATTACATATGAATGTAGTTATCCTCAATTTGCAGAGAGACCGAGGATCAAGGAAAGGAGCAAGGATGGAGAGACTGACAGAAAAGTATAACGGCAAGAACATTGTAAAATCAGGTCACATAACAATGGTTTTTAACAATGAAACAGGGAATAGATTTGAGGGTGAAGCTGTTGACAAGTTGTCCGCCTATGAGGATGCCGAGGAGCAGGCTGACAGAAGCCGAAGCCAAGCTGGCAGAAATGGAAGGTGCAGAATGAAGAGAGAAGAAACTATTTACTGCTTAAAGGCTCAGAGTGAACGGTACTCAGAGGTTTGTGAAGAATGTCCTTTGTATGGACAAACAGGAGTGGATCATTGCTGTGAGGATGCATTACAAATGGCAATCACCGCCTTGCAGAATCAGCCGGTGTGGATTCCAGTGAGTGAGAGACTGCCGGAAGATTGTGTTCCTGTCAATATCACATGGGTAAACCACAATCCGGTTCCTTATTATGCAAGCATTAAAGATGTACCGTTTACAGCAACTGGTATCTGCTACAAGGGGAAATGGTACTGGTATTCGGTAGTATGTGAAGATTATCTCAAGGAATACGGAGAAAGATATGAAAAAGACGCTGTTGATGCTGATATCGAGGTTACAGCCTGGATGCCACTGCCGGAGCCGTACCGGGAAAGTGAGGGAAAATGATGGCAAAGTGTAAGAATTGCAAACATCTGCATACCATGTACGACTGTAGAGATGAATCATTTAAGTGGTGTGCATATATAAATGACAATCCGCATGAGGATATAGAAAGAGACTGCGAGGATTACATACCCATGACCAACGCAGACCGGATCAGGAGCATGACGGACGAGGAGCTAGCAATGGCTATTATGTGTCCTGCGGAATTTACTGGAAGTGACAAGGTATGCGATTTTATCCATGATTGTAAGGATTGTACGTTGGCATGGTTACAGAAAGAAAGCGAGGAATGAGGATGCAGGATAGATATTTATCCAAGGCAAAACGCAAGGATAACGGAGAATGGGTACAAGGAGTACCGTTTGAAATCGAAGGAAAAACGGTAATTCTGATAAATGATACTGAAAATTTATTAAGAACTCATTATTTAGAAGAAAATATGTGGACTTCCGAAATATATGCTATTGAAGTCGACCCGTCTACCATCTGCCAGTGCACCGGACTTAAGGACAAGAACGGTAATCTGATTTGGGAGAATGATATTGTTAGTTATTGTGATTGCACAAAAGAAGACTACGTGATTTCGTGGGAACAGAATAAGGCTTGTTTTGAATATCAGCAATACAGCTGTTCGATGATGAATTTTGATGAATTAAGCAGTTGTGAAGTTGAAGTTGTCGGCAACGTATTTGACAATCCGGAACTGTTGGAGATGTAGACATGACGGAGAATGAAGTAATAGAAGTATTAAAACAGCCATGCAATTGCGACTATGATTTGTCTGCCACAATAGAATCTTGTGATATATCGAAGTGCGACAGAAGGGAAGCTGTAATGCTGGCAATCAAAGCGCTTGAAGAAATACAGAAGTACCGTGCAATCGGAACAGTAGAAAAATGCTTGCAGAATAAAGATTTCTTGGATTTCCTTGCGGACAAGATGAACCCGAACGATTTTGAAATATACTTGCGCTTATACAATGCGTTGAAAGAAAAGGGGTGTGAATAATGAGTGAAGAATTGAAACCATGCCCGTTCTGCGGTGGAAAAGCAAAATTAATATTTCGTTTCGGTATTGATATTTGTTGTGAATGTACTGAATGCGAAGCAAGAACGAAAATGTTTTTTGTAAGAGATACAGCACCTGATGTTATGGACGAATTTGAAGATGCTAAAGCAAAAGCAACAAAAATGTGGAACAGGAGGGTGAACGATGGGAAGATTGATTGAATCGGATAAATTAAAAGCAGATTTAGAAAAGGCGATATTGGAAAACGGTGATATGGACTGCTTAGATTTTCTGCGGATTGCATCATTGATTGATGCACAACCTACCGCCTACGATGTAGATGCGGTTGTGGAACATATTAAGAAAGAATTTTTGATGCATAAGCCGGGGGAAGGGTTCATCCTTGTTAATGTATGGAACAATGCATTGAATAAGGCAATCGAGATTGTGAAAGGTGGCTGCAATGCTAATTCGCTTATTGACAGGGCAAAATCCAAAAGCGGAGAACGCATACCATATGACGGGAAATGGAAATAAAGGGAGGCGAAACAGATGGCAATTAAACCGATTTTATTCAATACGGAAATGGTTAGGGCAAATCTGGACGGAAGAAAGACTTGTACCAGACGGATTGTAAAGGGATTCATTCCAAATGATGCAGTATGGGGATATACCGCTTTTACACCTAAAGGGTGCATATCGTGCAGAGGTACATTTGCAGATGGTTACGGAGAAAAATTCTTTAAGCTGCCATATCAGCCGTGCGATATCCTTTATGTCCGAGAAACATGGGAACATTTTGAATGTTGTTGTTGTGAGGGAGACGAACATGGAAATTGTTACCGAGAACCACAACAGAGCGTCTTGAATAAAAGCTGTGGCTGTTATATGTACCGGGCAACAGATGAAATATATGGAGATGCAAGGTGGCACCCATCAATTCATATGCCGAAAGAAGCCGCTCGTATCTGGCTTAAGGTTACGGATGTGAAGGTAGAGCGGTTGCAGGATATTACAGAGGAACAAGCATGCATGGAGGGCACAGACCCGTGGGATGAAGTATGTTACGAAAACAACGGATGGCATCCAACGTTTTCAGACCCAGACAGTGGTGGAGACCCTAATATGGTCGATGGATTTCATAAACTTTGGAACTCCACCATCAAGAAATCAGACCTTGACCGCTACGGTTGGGATGCTAATCCGTGGGTATGGGTTATCGAATTTGAGCGGTGCGAGAAGCCGGAGGAGGATAAACGATGCGATTGATTGATGCGGATGATTTTATAAAAAGGTTCCGCTACGGGGAGGCGGATTAGATGGCTAAGGCAATGGGTGTCAGCCCTATCACAGATACTATTTACTATGGCAATCTGAAAAATGATAAATGGGTAGGAAAAAAGGAAGACGTTACCAAAATGGCAATCAAGGCTGTTTTCGAGTGGTTTATGCACAAGCATGAACAGAACTGCCCTGATGGAGAGTATCAGATACGTTTTCCGGGAATACCATATGTGCTAACTATGAAGAAAGAAGAAAAAGGTGGAACAGATGCAGAACATTGATTACACCGCCCTGTACGAGCAGAATGAGGACTTTAAGCGTTACGTTGACCGATACTGCGTAAAGCACAGTATCAGCGTCGCAGAAGCCTTACAGCATTATCTGGTGCAGATGGCAGGGAGACAGTACAAGGAACAGAGTGAAACAATAGTTAGATAAAATCAAGAAAGGAGCCGAGACTCTGGCCAGAGTGAAGCATATGCGGTCTCCTTGAAAGAATGAGTGATTTAGATAAGTTTGATTATGAGTGCCAAGGCCAAATTACCATGACAGAATATCTGCAATCAAAAATTAAGTGTGGAGAAGTAAAAGACCTTACCGCGTGGATTAACAGCCAAGGGAAAGCACAATACACGCAGATAGGAGAAGTGGTAAAGAAAGCCTGTGATAAGTATCGAGATGATCCTGAGTTCGAGGATCGACTCACAAATGCAATTTCAATATATGTGTTGGAACAGTCTGTGGGATATATAAAATATCTGAAAGGTGAAAGTGGGGTGGCTGTAGATGATTAACGGAGAATTGATTGTTGACAACTTTTCCGGTGGCGGAGTAAGTGAAAACAGGAACTAAAAAGTGAAATTGATATTTTAGTTGTTGCTTGGAAATTCAAAAGAAAGTTATCGGCAAGTTAAAATCCCCCGGTAATACGGGGGAGAAATCGAACTACCGAGGAAAATTCGGTAGTTCGGCAAATTAAAAACAGGAGGAAAATCACATGAAATATTGCATTGAAACAACGGATAATGGTTGCATTGAAACCTTGGAAATGTCTAAAAACGAGAAATTTCAGAAAAAATCAACAAAAACAGAATATGGTTGCGAATCTTTAGATTCTGATTTTGCAGATCAACTGAGAATGGCTGGGTACTGTGAAGAAATCGTGGAAGAAGTTGATAGAATATATGACGGTCTGGGAAGTCTTGATTTTTTGGAATTGTCAGAATTGGTAAGTGAGTAACTTAGGATTTAGGAGGTAGAGATGAGCAAACGACCGGAAATTACAAAGGAACTATCCATGTCATTGGAAAAATACATAAATCCTAAAAATGACACAAGAATTTATATGGCTAAAGAGGTCACATTTGATTATGCGACAACACATGCAATCAGAGTGGACTATATGAAATTTAAGCCTGTTAATAACACAGTTTCCGGAATTGAAAAAGGGGATTTCTATTGTTATGAAGTAAAATCTTCTATTGAAGACTTCAATTCAGGACACGGCTTGAACTTTATAGGCGATTACAATTATCTTGTGATGACAGAAGAAGTTTATGCGGCGGTTTCAAATAAAATTCCTTACTTTGTAGGGGTACTTGTTCCAACAGAAAGCAGTTGGCGTAATAACTGGAGAGAATTGACAGTAATTAAGAAGGCAAAACGCAGAGACAGAGAAAAACCATTATCGGAAATGCTTTTTATGATGTTTCGTTCTGCAGCAAGAGACAGATATAAAATTCATTAAACTGAAATATCGGAAAAATTGTGTATTGAAAGGAGATAGGCATGTCGAGACCGAAAAAAGAAGGCAAGAAGAACATCCGGAAAGATATCAGCATGGATCCGGAGCAGTACGAGAGATTAGTGGATTACTGCCGGCAGCAGGACAGACCTATCTCCTGGGTGATCTGGCAGGCACTGGACGTATATTTATCGGAGGTGGAATATGAGAAGAATACGGCTTGTTAAGGTATCAGCACCGGAGAGCGTGGCAAGAACGTATGACAGTGCAGGAAACAGAGTAGACGAAGATTTCCGCTGCGTGGAATGCGGCATGGGAGTTGCCCGGGAATATGCCTGCTGTCCTTACTGCAAATGTGAACTTGACTGGGACAGGGTTATAAGTTCTTCTGATTGCGCATTTCGGAAATTATTTGGTTGATTATTTGTGTAATTATGTGTAACGTTACACAACAAAACTGAAATTTAGTAAAGGAGACGAAATGGAGATATTCAAAAATATTCTATTCAATATTTTGATTATTATGGGACTTATTGCAATTATCCTTACCGCTATCTGGTGGTCGTTGAAATTACTCAATAAGATGTTCAAGTTTACGAAGTACATTATCATGTATTACCAGTATAAAAAGAAAGAGGATTTATACGATCTGCGAAATAAGGTTATCGTATCAAAGGACGGAGAAATATCCTATTCCTGTGTTGGAGATATTGATGAAGAGATCAAGATTCTCAACAAAGGGATAAAGTATTGCGAGAGAATAAAACACATGAATGAAAGATTGACTAAATTTTAAAAAGGAGACTGGCTTATGAAGTTGTCAAAACTGACTAAGCCGGAACTTGATGAAATCTTCCGGAACGCCAATTTTACGGAAGAGGAAGAGAAAGTTTTTTGGGATTTGTCTAGGGGAATTTCTCAAAAAGAAATATCCTTTAGACATTCCATTTCTGTAACTACTGTAGAAAGAAGAGTGAGGTCTATAAAAAATAAGCTTAAGCGGTTAGAAGGTGATAGATTTGGAACTTTCTAATATGGAAATATTGCAATATGCCGTTAGCAATGGTATGATTGACACGGCACTTTTGCAAGAAAAAATTGAAATGCAGAAAAGAGAGGAGATACTTAAAAAACATCAATACGATATATGGAAAGGCAAAGACGATAAATGGAGAACTTACTTGCCGGATAAAGAAAAAGGGAGGAAATTAGTAAAAAGAAAAGATCAAAAAAGCATTGAAGATGCTGTGGTTTTGTATTATAAATCATGTGAAGAAAATCCAACATTGCGAGAAATATTCAACGTTTATAACGACAGTATACTGGCAAATGGGAAAATATGTGATTCTTCACATTTGAGATATACCCAGGATTTCAATATGTTTTATGGTATAATCGAAAGCAAAAAGGTAAAAACAATAACATCTGATATGTTATGCGATTTTATTGAAAGCAGAACCGCAGAATTAAAGCTGACAAACAAGGAATTTTTAAACGTAAAAACAATTACAAAAGGTATGTTTAAACGTGCGTATAGAAATAAACGTGTCGATTTCCGAATAGAAGAAGATGTGTTGAACGTCATTGATATGTCTGATAAATGCTTTAGAAAAGTTAAAAAAGCAGATTATCAGGAAGTATTTTCCGAGGAAGAGTACATAAAGTATATAAAATTTTTGGAAGATAACCTTGATATTTGGAATATGGCGTTGCTTTTGATTTTGGTCACTGGATTACGTGTAGGAGAAGTAGTTACTCTGAAAAGAGAAGATATTAAGTGTGAGAATGAAAACTACTACGTTGAAATAAAGCACACGGAAACAAGATATAGAAAAGACGGAAAATACATATACGCAATTAAGGATGCACCAAAAACAGAAGCAGGGTTTAGAAAAGTTGTTGTTCCTAGTCGATATAACTGGTTATGTAAGCAACTACTGATAAGAACTCCTGCTGAAACATATATTTTTGTAAACCCGGATAAAGGAAATAGATTTACTACAAATAGTCTGCGTAGGAGGCAGGAAAGAAATTGCATTAAAATAAATACATATCAGAAGTCTCCACATAAAAGCAGAAAAACGTATGGATCTATTCTTTTGGATAACAATATTGATGAAAATATGGTTATTCAGCAAATGGGGCACACGGATATTGAAACTACAGAGATACATTATCACAGAAATATGAAGAGTGTTTGTAGAAAGGCAGAATTGCTTAATGAGATTCCGATATTTGAAACAAAATTGTCTTGATTACTTTTTTGATTACCTCTTGATTACCACAAAAAAAGAAAGTGTCAAAACCCCAGTAAACATGAGACCTTGACACTAACCCTGAATCGGAGTGGCGGGATTCGAACTCGCTATCCAAGTGCTAAAAATTCAGTGTTTACGCGTGTTTTGGACAAAATCTTTTGATTACCTTTGATTACTTTTATATATTTTAAAAAACGAAAGGAGATTCTTGCAAAAGTGCCAAAATTTAATAATGAATGATTTTTGATGGATAAGTGACGGTTTTACCGTCTTTTTTTATGCAAAAATTTAAGCATAAGGAGGAATGACCTTATGGCAAAATTCAGATTTTCAGATGAAGCACTGGAACGTATTTTTAGTAAAGAACAGATGGGAAGTGTTCCGCTTAAATATCAATCAATCGTAGTCCATGCCACAGAGGAAGTTATAGGAGAACTTGGTAATGCTTATGAATTTCAGTCCGTTGGGACTTTTGAACAAACCGACATATCAGACCCTTGATGAAGTGGAAATTTCGAAACAGATAGAATCAATGGAAGAAAAGGAGAATAGCCATGCCACAGCCGATTATGAATCCAAACTACTACAATCCGCAGTATAGGACACCTATGTACGGACAATTTATGCCACAGCAGGAACAATTCCAGCCACAGCAGTTTATGCAACAGCCACAGCAAAACGCAGTACAGATGTACGGTCGCATTGTGCCAGCGCAGGAATGCATAGCACCGAATGAGGTTCCTATGGATGGCAATACGGCATTTTTTCCTAAACAGGATATGTCAGAGATCTATGCTAAATCCTGGGGAGCAGATGGGAAAATCTATACAAGGATCTACAAGCCTATTTTAGATGCAGACCCTAACAATTTACCGTCTGACACAGAAAAGGCAAAATTTGACCTATCAGACGAAGCCACAGAGGTATTTATGAAGCGGTTTGATGAACTGGAACAGAAGATTGAGCAGTTGAAATCTTCACAATCGCAAAGAAAAACTCCGCAATCGCAAAGAAAGGATGATGCAGAATGAATATGATGAACCCTATGCAGATGCTTAAGACAATGGGGAATCCACGACAGTTTATCCAAAATATGATGGGAAACAGTCAGATCATGTCAAACCCTATGGCTAAAAATATAATGGGCATGGCTCAAAAAGGAGAT
>ERZ772819.181-NODE-181-length-53664-cov-9.497790_pt1 | contig 53664 bp, 65 predicted proteins | sample MGYA00580860_ERZ772819 | MGnify/ENA primary metagenome ERZ772819 (study PRJEB29015, sample SAMEA2737683) | human gut metagenome | biome: human gut; feature: human-associated habitat; material: faeces | place: China | collected 2012 ...
TTATATTTTATACTTTATTAAAAAGGATGGTGAAAAAATGGATCCTACAAAAACAAAACAAACTTATCAAGAATATGTAGATAAAAAATCTCCAAATTCTCCAATTATTAAAAATTGTTTTAATGCTTTCTGGACCCGGAGGTTTAATATGTACAATTGGGCAAATTATTGCAAATATTTGTACACAAAAAGGGTTTGATATGCAAACTTCTGGAACAATTGTGTCTATTATTTTAATTGGAATATCTGCTTTTTTAACTGGCTTAAATGTTTTTAATAAAATAGGTAAATTTGCAGGTGCCGGTTCTCTTATTCCAATTACAGGTTTTGCAAATTCAATTGTTTCTCCGGCTATGGAATATAAGTCTGAAGGCTATGTTATGGGAGTTGGTGGAAAGATGTTTACTGTTGCAGGCCCTGTACTTGTATTTGGTATATCTACTTCAATCTTGGTTGGACTAGTTTATTTAATTTTTAATACTCAAAGTATTACTCTTGTATAAAAAGGAGATGATTTTTTGCAAAAATTAGGAAAACAAACTATAAAATTTGATAATCCCCCTACAATATTAGATTGTGCCTCTATCGTTGGTCCAAAAGAAGCTCAAGGACCTCTTGCAGAATATTTTGATCAAACTTTAGAAGATGAATTTTGGGGAGAAAAAACTTGGGAAAAAGCTGAAAGTAAAATAATTAAAGAAACTGTAAACACAGTTATTTCAAAATCTGGTGTTCCTTCAGAGCAAATTGATTTAATGATTGCTGGTGATTTATTAAACCAATGTATATCTTCAAGTTTTGGTTTAAGAGAAGCTAATATTCCTTTTTTAGGTGTATTTGGTGCTTGTTCAACCTTTGTTGAATCCATGTGTATTGGTTCTATTTGTGTTGAAAGTTTTGCGAAAAACGTTTTATGTGCTACTTCTAGTCACTTTTGTAGTGCAGAAAAACAATTTAGATTTCCACTAGAACTTGGAAACCAAAGAACACCTACAGCACAATGGACTGTAACTGGAAGTGGTGCTGCAATTATTACTCAATCTGGAATGGGACCTTATATAACCCATATAACACCAGGCAAAATTATAGACATGGGAATAAAAGATGCCAATAATATGGGAGCTGCAATGGCTCCAGCATTTTGTGAAACATTAATAACTCATTTTTTAGATACTGGTAGAAGTCCCAACTATTATGATGCAATAATTAGTGGTGATTTAGGACATGTTGGTAAAGAAATTGCAATAGATATTGCCAAAGCCAGAGGTTACAATATAAAACCAAATTATAACGATTGTGGTGTTTTAATATTTGACAAAGAAAAGCAAGATACTCATAGTGGTGGAAGTGGCTGTGGTTGTTGTGGCAGTGTATTTTCTGGTTATTTTTTCAAACAATTAAAGGCAAAAAAACTAAAAAAAGTTTTATTAATTGCAACAGGTGCATTAATGAACTCCACAAGTTCACAACAAGGAGAATCAATTCCTGGAATAGCACATGCAATAAGCATTGAAATTTAGCTTTTATATTTTAGAAGAAAGGTGATTTAATATGAACATAAACTGGGCAAATGTTTTTGAGCCAACAGCACTTATAAAATGTTTTGTTGTTGGACGGCATTATTTGTGTTATAGGTCAAATTTTAATTGATAAAACCAAACTAACTCCAGCTAAAATTTTAGTTGCATTTGTAACCATTGGTTGTATTTTAGGTGGACTTGGTATTTATAAATATTTAGTAGATTTTGCAGGTTCTGGAGCAACTGTACCTCTTACTGGTTTTGGGTACAACTTAGCCAAAGGTGCTATTGAAGGTGTTAAGCAAAATGGAATTATTGGAGCATTTACTGGAGGAGTAAAGGCTTCTGCTGGCGGTATTGCTGCTGCTGTTTTCTTCCGGCTATTTAGCTTCTCTTATTTCAAAACCAAAAATGAAAAAGCAGTAATTTGATTTATATTAAAAAAAGTGGTATAATTTAATTATAAGTGTCCTATAGGACAAAAACTTAACATCATAAGGAGGACGATGTAGCTATGAAAACATTGTTTTGCAGTTCGAGAGAAGAAGCCTGGAATTACCTTCATGAGAAGTACCTTCAGGCCTCAAATTCAAAACGGTACAGCGATGACGGAGAAGCCAAGGATTTAGGTGGCAGCCTATATCTTTCCCTTCGTGAGGGCAAAGATATTGAGGGAGTCAAAATTGGTGACACCTTTGGTGAGCTGATGATCTTTGGAATTGTTTATGATCCGTACAATTCAGGAAGAGTATTTCTTCTTATGAAACCTCTTTAAAGAAAAAAAGGAAGGCATATGCCTTCCTTTTTTTTTCAAAAATTCTGTATAAAAAAATAGTATAATCTTTATTTTGACTATACCATCTTTTATTTATATCTATGCTTTTTTTGCTATTTCTGCAATTTCTTTAAATGCTTTTTCGTCTGTTACAGCGATTTCTGCAAGCATTTTTCTATTTATTGTAACATTAGCTTTTTTTAGACCAGCTATTAATTTGCTATATGTTAAACCATTCATTCTAGCTGCCGCATTAATTCTTGTTATCCATAATTTTCTAAAGTTACTTTTTTTATCTTTTCTTCCAACATAAGCATATCTTAAAGATTTCATTACTGCTTGGTTAGCGTTTCTAAATCTGTAATGTTTTGCTCCATAATATCCTTTTGCTCTTTTTAATATTTTTTTATGTCTTGCTCTTGTTGTTCTTGCTGTTTTTACTCTTGCCATTTATTTTCACCTTCCTTATTTTTTCTATTCTTTCTTTTAGTTACCATATGGTAATAATTTTTTAATTGTATTTTCGCATGTTTTATCTGCATATGCGTCTTGAACTTTTCCTGATTTCTTTTGTCTTCTTGTTTTATTTGCTAATAAATGTCTTCTATTAGATTTTGTTCTTTTTACTTTTCCTGTAGCTGTTAAAGAATATCTTTTTTTAGCTGCTTTGTTTGTTTTTAATTTTGGCATGTGCCATCGCTCCTTTCATTATTGATTGTTTTATATTTGTCAGATTATTTATCTGATTTTTTAGCAAGTATTGTAAACATGTTTCTACCTTCTAACTTTGGTGCTTTTTCAACTTGTGAAACATCGCTTAAGTTTTCTATAAATTTATTTAATACAAGTTCTCCTGCTTTTGAATTATTAACTTCTCTTCCTCTAAATCTTACTGTTATTTTAACTTTGTTTCCATCTTCTAAAAATTTTCTTGCATTTTTAGATTTAAATCCAAAGTCATGTTCTTCAATGTTTGGAGTAACTCTAATTTCTTTTACTTCTAATACTTTTTGCTTTTTCTTTGCTTCTTTTTCCTTTTTTGCTTGCTCAAATTTGTATTTTCCATAGTTCATTATTTTACAAACTGGTGGATTTCCATTTGGTGCAACAAGCACTAAATCTAATTTTTTTTCTTCTGCTTTGTCTAAAGCATCATTTAAACTAAGTACTCCTAGTTTTTCTCCATTTTCTCCTATTAATTGTACTTCTTTTGCTCTTATTTGTTCATTAATTGGTAATTCCTGTTTTATAAAAAACACCTCCAAATTTATTTTTTTTATTGTTTTTTTACAATAAAAAAAATTGACTTTTGTTACAAGTCAATTAAACATAAAAATAGTTTCTACTAATTTTAATATGTTTAACCTTTTCCTTAAGTTAAGGTGAGAAACTTTTTTGTTTCTTCTTGTAACAGCTATTATTTTATTATGTTTTTTTGTATTTGTCAATGGTTTTAGCTAATTTTTTATAAATTTTTAGAAAATTTTCTCTATAACTCACAATTAAATATATATTTAACTGTTTATAACAAATTTTCAAAATTTTAAAAAAATTGTTATAATTAAACATTTTAAATTCAAAAATTTTCTAACTATTGAATAAACAAGCACTTTATATTATAATAGTAAAAACCAAACAAAGAAAAGAGGAAGGTTAATGCAATATAAATTTATAACTAAAAGTGAAAAAGAAACAAAAAGTTTTGCCAAAAAGCTTGCTAGTAAATTAAAACAAGGAGACATTATAATACTTACAGGAGAACTTGGATCTGGAAAAACAAAATTCACCGAAGGAATTTTATCATACTTTAATCTAGAAAACGAGATATCAAGCCCAACATTTACTATAGTTAATGAATATAATGCAAGTCCATGCCCCATATTCCATTTTGATGTATACAGACTAGAAGACACAGACGAATTTTTAGCAATTGGAGGAGACGAATATTTTGAAAAAGGTATTTCTATTATAGAATGGGGAGAAATAATTAAAGATATTCTTCCAAAAGAATATATCAAAATCTCTTTTGAAAAAGACAATAAAAATGAAAATATAAGAATATTAAATATAGAAATCTATGGAAATAAATTTGATAATTATTTTAAGGAGGATTAAAATTGAAAACATTAGCAATAGACACATCTAGCAAAATTTGTGGCGTATGTATATTGGAAAATAAGACATTAATTAATAAAATAGATTTAAACAATGGCTTAACACACTCTGAAAGTTTAATGCCATTAATTAAAGAAGTATTAGAAAAGGCAAATTTAAAATTATCTGATATTGATAACATTGTTTGTGACATAGGTCCTGGCTCTTTTACAGGAATTCGTATAGGTGTTGCAACTGCAATGGCATTTGTAGATAGTTTAAAACTAAAATATACAGGTATTACCTCTTTAGAAGCACTTGCCTTCAATATAAATACCCCAGGTTTAATTTGCAGTATAATTGATGCTAAAAACGAAAACTGCTACTATGCTTTATATAAATTAGAAAGTGGGAATTATAAAGAATTAATAGAACCAACTGCAACTACTATTTCAGATATGTTAGATACTCTAAAAGAATATACTGAACAAATAACATTTGTTGGAGATGGCATAATGTCATACAAAGAAAAAATTGCTTCAAATATTAAAAATATAAAATTTGCAGCTGATTCTATAAATGACATAAATTCATATTCTTTAGCTTTAGCAGGGCTTTACAAACTAGAAAATAATATCACACTTCCGCTTCTTCCCTTATACCTAAAAAAGCCACAAGCCCAAAGACAATTGGAGGAAAAACAAAATGGAAATACAAATTAATAATATGAATTTAAATGACCTAGAATCCATTTGCTCTAATCTGGAAAAAGATTTTGATGACTTTTGGAATTACAACATTTTAAAAAATGAGCTCCAAAATCCAAATTCCATATATTTTGTTGCCAAAGACAAAAATAATAATATATTAGGATTTGCAGGAATATTAAAAATTTTAGATGAAGCAGATATAACAAATATTGTTGTAAAAAAAGACTATAGAAATAAAGGAATTGGAACTATGCTTTTAAAACATTTAATTTTAGAAGCAAAAAAACAAAATCTTTTAACAATAACGTTAGAAGTTAACGAAAAAAATAAAAACGCCATTTTATTATATAAAAAATTCAAATTTGAAGAATTAGGAATAAGAAAAAAATACTATAATAACACTGACAATGCAATTATTATGACATTAAACTTAAAAAGCTAGTAACATTAATTACTAGCTTTTTTAAGTTATTTTAATTCTATTTTTATTTCTTTTTCTTCTTTTAAGTTTATTTTACTGTATTTCACACCACATTCGTCAAATAACTTTCTTGATGCTATATTATTTTCTGAATTTGCATATTTGTCACACAAATAAATTACTTCTTTTATTCCAGATTGTATAATAATTTTTGCACATTCATTACATGGAAATAAGTCAACATATATTTTGGCATCTTCTAAATCCTTTTTACTTCCTCTATAATTTAATATTGCATTTAATTCTGCATGACATACATATGGGTATTTTGTTTCTAAATTATCACCCTCTCTTCCCCATGGAAAATTTTCATCACTATACCCATTTGGTGCTCCATTATAACCTATTGACAAAATTCTATTATCATTACTTACAATACAAGCTCCTACTTGTGTTGAAGGGTCTTTACTTCTCATTGCTGAAAGTTTTGCTATAGACATAAAATATTCATCCCATGAAATATAATCACTTCTTTTTTGGTTCATTATAATTCCTCCTTTATTATTTTTTATATGATTTGTTATTTAATGTTGGGTATTCAAATTCTTTTCCACCTTGTGTAAAATTGCCAAGTGTTGTATGGTCTTTTTCCATATCTTCTTTTCCTTTTAGGAAATATCTATATTTTGAACTATTGCCTATATAGCCTCCACCTATAATTACTGGATCATCCCATGTACAATCAACTGCATACCAATTATTTTCTAATTTCACATAATTCCATGCATGATTTTCAGACTGACCGCTTGAATTTATACCTTTTCCAATTACCATTGTAGACTCTATTCCTAGCCCATCTAGTAAATACTTAAACGCCCTTGCATACCCTTCACATACACATTTTCCATTAATTAGTGCTCCATATATATTATAAATATTTTTTTCTTGCAATGATGTATCATATTCTATATTTTCTACTAAATAATCATGTACCATTTTTATATCTTCATAATCATTTCCTGTTTTATTATGTATTATTTGCTTTCTAATTGCTTCAATTTTTTCAAGTGCTAAATTTATATCTTGTTTATTTGAAAATTCTTCATTTAAATAATTTGCTTCTTCTCCATTATTTATATATACATTATAAGTTTTGTTTTGCCCTTTTGTTGTTGTTTCTATATTTAAATACATTTTATTTGGGCTTAAATAAAACACATCTGGATTATCATATGTATATGCTTCAATTGCAGATTGATAGTATTTTCCAAGTTCTTCTTGGCCATTTTGTTTAGATAAAATATTTGAAAAAGATGTTCCTAAATTTATTTTGTATGTTCCTTCTTTCATATTTTCTTTATTACTTTCAAATGCTTTATATATTGTTTTTGAATAACTTTCTAATTGATTGTAAAAGTATTTATTAACAACTATATTATCATAGTTTACATCATTTTCGGAATTTTCTATGTTATTTTTTGAAAGTTCTTCTAATGGATTTTTTTCTATAATTTTAGGTGTTTCAATGTTTTTTTCTACTGTATCATTTGTGTTTATACTACTTGTTTTAAATTCTGCAACCTCACTTAAAGCATTACTTTTATCTGTTTCATTTATTTCATTATAAATTATTACTCCAAACATTCCAATTACACCAAATATAGCAATAACTATAAATGTCATAATTAACATTGTAAATTTATCTTTCATAAATTTTGCTCCTTTACTGTTTTATTATAACATTTTTTTAAACTAAAAACTAGTATATTTTTTTGAAAATTTACCAATACTAACTAAAAAATTTGTTATAATTTACATTTATTATTTACGCTTATAATTATATATTCTGTTAAGGGCAAGTGGGGACCGTTTTAGAAAATGTATGAGTTTACGAATTACATTTTCTTATAATGGGGAGCCCTGGGAAGAATATATAATTATAAATATATTAGAACAAAAATTTAGCTAAATACATTGTAAGAAAAATTTAGGAGATTAATTATGAATTTTAAAGATTTTTTTACTTATATGCCACCTACTGAATATAATTTTGATATTTTAGAAAAAGACAACATATCTCAAAATGATTTAAATAATGATAACAACAAAAAAACAAATATATTTCCAAGTTTAGATGTTAACCTAGAATACGTAAAATCCAAATATAACACTTTAATTAATAGTGATATTCTAATTAGAGAATTCACAATAAATTCAAGAAATAAACAATATAAGGCATTTTTACTTTATATTGATGGAATGGTTGACTCTGAACTTATGAATAACTTTGTTATAAAACCTTTAATGATGAGAAACAAAAACAACTTGTATAATGGAGACCAATCAAAAGTTATAGCAGAAGCTGTTACAAATAATATAACTGTTAGAAAAGTAAAAAAATTTGATATGGTTGAGTATTTATTTAATTGTCTTATTCCTCAAAATACTGTAGAAAAAGTTGAAGATTTTGAAAAATTATTTTCTGATATTAATGCAGGAAATTGTGGATTGTTTGTAGATACTATAAACATTGCATTTGATATTGATATAAAAGGTTTTCAGCAAAGAAGTATAGATTCCCCAAATAATGAAATTGTTATAAAAGGATCTCAAGAAGCATTTGTAGAAAATTTAAGAACAAACACATCTTTACTTAGAAGAATTGTTAATAATGAAAATTTAATAATTGAAAATGTAGAAGTTGGTAAGGTTACTAAAACAAAATGTGCTGTATGCTATTTGCAAAATATAACCAATTTAGATTTAGTTGCCGAAGTTAAATATAGGCTTAACAATCTTGCAATTGATTCTTTGCTTTCTGCTGGTCAATTAGAGCAACTAATTTCAGATTCTAATGAATTTGGAATACCAGAAATGATGTCCACAGAAAGGCCAGATAAGTGTGCAAAATATATGCTTCAAGGAAGAATTATTGTTATTGTTAATGGAACACCATATGCACTTATTTTACCTGCAACATTAATTGATTTTATGACCTCACCTGAAGATACAAATTTAAAAGTAAATTTTTCTAATTTTTTAAGAGGAATCAGGTTTTTAGGAGCTTTTCTTACTTTATTGCTACCTGGAATTTATATTGCAATAACAAGCTTTCACCAAGAAATTCTTCCAACAGAATTATTATTTTCTATTTTAGCCTCTCGTGAAAATGTTCCTTTTCCAGTAATTGTAGAAATTTTAATAATGGAAATATCTTTTGAATTAATACGTGAAGCAGGACTTAGAGTTCCTTCTCCTATTGGTCCTACAATTGGTATAGTTGGTGCTTTGGTTCTTGGGCAAGCTGCAGTTAGTGCAAGCATTGTTAGCCCTATATTAATTATTATTGTAGCCATAACTGGTATTGCATCATTTACTATTCCAGACTTCTCTTTTGGATTCCATTTACGTTATTTTAGATTTGTATTTATACTTTTAGGCTATATGGCAGGCTTTTTAGGAATTGGCATTGGTATATTTGTATATATTTCTATTTTATGTAGTTTGAAATCTTTTGGAGTATCTTTTACCGCTCCTTTGGCTCCTTTAAGCAATTTAAAAGGAAATGGTTATTTCCTACCTCCTGCTTGGAAAAGAGAATATCGTCCAAGTTATGTTGCACCACAAAAAATGAAAAGAGAAGAAAAAATTTCTATGAAATGGAAGTATGACTCTTTTGGAGGTGATAAAAATGGGAAATAATAAAATTGGAACTGTAGAAGCAATAATGAGTATTTTAACAATTGTTGTTGCTCATACAATTTTATCACTTCCAAGAATTTTAATTTTTAATACTAATTCATCTACAATTTTGAATTTAATTTATTTAACTATTATTGCAATGGCTTTGGCCTACCTTATTTACTTTTTATTAAAAAAATTTCCTGGGTTAGATATTGTTGATATATCTGAAAATTTAGGTGGTAAAGTTTTTAAAAATATTGTTGGGGCTGTATTTATTTTTCACTTTATTACAAACTCTAGTTTATTATTAAGAAACTTTTGTGAAGGATTAAAAATTCTATACTTCCCTCTTACAGATATTTTATTTATAATTTTGCTGTTTGTAATTGCAGTGTGTATAAGTATAAGACTTGGTCCAAGTTCTGTATACAAAACAAATCTAATTATAATTCCACTTACACTAGTTAGTATTGTTGCCTTATTTGTATTTAATTTAGAAAACTTTGTACCACAAAGAATGTTTCCCATTTTAGGCAATGGATTCTTTTCAACATTTGTTTTAGGACTTACTAACTTAAGTGCTTTTGGAGGAATTGCGTATATATACTTTTTACCACCATTGCTAAAAGACCCTAAAAAACTAAAGCAAATTTCTATTATTTCTGTATGTGTAATAGGTATTTATTTAATTTTATGTGTTTCAATTATTCTTTTTATATTTACATCTCTTGTTTCTGCAAATGAAATTATGCCTTTATATTTTGCAGCAAGACATATTGATTTTGGAACATTTTTTCAAAGGCTTGAATCCTTATCTTTACTTATTTGGATTTTAGCATTTGCAAGTTATCTAGGTACTTGTACTACTATTTCTATTGGAATTTTTAAAAAATTAACTAATATAAAAGATATAAAACCTATTGCAAATATATTTGTATTATTAATTTTAGGTGTTTCCTTACTTCCAAACAATATGGCAATATGTGAACTAATTGCAAGTAATTTTTATGGCAGTTTTGTAATAGGAATAGTATTTATTTTAGGTTTATCAATTCTAATTATTGCAAATTTAAAAGAAAGAAAAAAATTGAAAGTAGGTAATTCAAAATGAAAAATATAATTATAAGAATTTTATCTGTTATTGTAATAATTTTATTATTAATTGCCTTTTCTTCTTCATATAGTTTTCTTAATATTGCAAGTCTAGATTATGTTGTAGCTATTGGTTTTGATACATCTACCAATAATAATTATCGTATAAGCTTTCAATTTGCAAAAGTTTCAAGTGTTTCTGAATCTGGAAAAACTGAACAAACCCCAACAATAATAAATACTGTAGAAGCTTCTTCTTTAAATAATGCTATAAATTTAATGAACACTTATATTGGAAAAAAACTTAATTTATCACATTGTAAAGTAATTGTATTTTCTGAAGAAATTGCAAATAATGGAATAGCTAGCCAAATATATTCATTAATTAATGATACCCAAATTAGACCATCTGCCAATATAATTGTTAGCAAATGTAGTGCTCAATATTATATAGCAAATTCTAAACCTATATTTGAAAATTTAATAACTAAATACTATGAGGTTTTTCCAAGTTCTAGTGATTATACAGGTTATACTGCAGATACTACAATTGGCGATTTTTTTAATGCCTTAGAATGTGAGCTTTGTGAACCAACAGCTATACTTGGTGGGTTAAATACAGAACATTCTGATAACACATCTTCTATAAATTCTAAAAAAGATTCTAGCCAAAAATCAAATGAATCTACAGTTTCTGGTAAACGTGCCATCGAAAATATTGGTCTTGCTGTATTTAAATCTGATAAATTAATTGGTGAGCTAAATGCTTCAGAATGTCTTGCATTTTTAAATATAAAAAATGAAGTTAAAGGGTTTTATGTAACAGTTCCATCACCTGAAAACTCTAATGAAAATATTGATATTTATATAACCCCAAATAAAGATATTGATGTTAGTGTAAAAATTGTAAATGGTTCCCCATACATTAAAATTAAAGCAGATTATTCTGGAAGAATACACTCTTTAACTAGTAATTCTAACTATTTAAATGAAAATACTTTAAATGCAATTTCTAAATCTTGTAATAGTTATATAGAGTCTGTTTTTTCTGATTATTTATATAAAACATCTAAAGATTTTAAGTCAGATATTAGTGGACTTGGAAAATATGCATTATCTAATTTTTTGACAAATAAAGATTTTTCTAATTACAATTGGCATGAAAATTTTAAAAACTCTTTTTTTGATGTTGATGTAAATACTTCTATACAATCAAGCCTGTTAATTACAGAAACTTAAAATAATTTATTTGGAAGGTGTTTTTTATGTTTCATATTATTTTTAATATAATCTTTTTTATAATAAGTATAATTATTTTAGTTAAATCTATTTTTTATGCTATATATGAAATAAATAATGAAAATAATAAAAGTGGTGGAATTTGTGTTATAATTTTTTCCTCTTTAGTTGTGCTTTTGGCTAACATTATGGTTTTAACAAGATAAAAAAACTGGGATTTTCTTACAATCCCAGTTTTTTATTAATATCTTATTTTTCTATAATTTCAAAATCAATTTGCCTTAATAATTTACTTGCACTTATTACTCTTATTTTTACCTTATCTCCTATTTTATATGTTTTTTTAGATTTTTCTCCTATTAAGATTTTTCTATTTTCATCATATATAAAATATTCATTTCCTAAATGTTCAAATCTAATTAAGCCTTCTACTGTATTGTCTAATTCTACAAACATTCCAAATTGAGTAATTGATGAAACAATTCCTTCATATTCTTCACCAACTTTATTTTCCATGTATTCAGCCTTTTTTATATCTTCACTTTCTCTTTCAACTTTTGTTGCTATTTTTTCTCTATCTGAAGAACTTGTTGCTCTTTGCTCAGCTTTTGCCTTATATTCATTTTTAAATTCATCACTTACATTATATTTATTTTCCAAATAATTTGAAATTATTCTGTGTATAAATAAGTCTGGATATCTTCTAATTGGTGAAGTAAAGTGGCAATAATATTTGCTTGCTATTCCAAAATGTCCTTGATTTTCTGATTCATATCTTGCAACTTTTAATGTTCTTAATATTAAATTAGAAACAACTTTTTCTTCATCTTTTTGCTTTACTTCTTCTAATATTTTTGCAAATTCTGTTGGGTAAACTTTTTCATTTACTATTTTTACTTTTAAACCAAAATTATATAAAAATTTATTTAATTCTTTTACTTTGTCTATATCTGGTTCTTCATGTACCCTATATATAAATGGTGCATCAAGCCAGAAAAATTTTTCTGCAATTGTTTCATTTGCTTTTAACATAAATTGTTCTATTATTTCATTTGCAAAACTTGTTTCATACTTAGAAATATTAGTTACTCTTCCATTTATATCTAAATCTATTTTACTTTCTGGAATGTCTAAATTTAAGTAGCCTTGCTCTGCTCTTTTATTTTTTAATATTTTTGCTAATTCTTCCATTAGTTTAAAATTGCTAATATAATCTTTATATTTTTTTGTTATCTCTTTATTAGAATCATCCAAAATTGCTTGAACATCATGATAATTCATTCTTTTTGTAACATTTATTACTGCTTTATAAACATCAGATGAAACCACGTTTCCTTTGCTATTAATTTCCATTGTGCAAGAAAGCGTATATCTATCTTCTCCTTCATTTAAACTACAAATACCATTAGAAAGTTCTCTTGGAAGCATTGGTATAACTCTTCCTAGCATATATATACTTGTCCCTCTTATTTGTGCTTCTTTATCTAGTAAACTATTTTCTCTTACATAATAACTAACATCTGCAATATGAACATCTAATTTATAATTTCCATTTTCTAGTTTTTTTACACTTACTGCATCATCTAAGTCTTTAGCATCTTGACCATCTATTGTAAAAACTATATCATTTCTTAAGTCTTTTCTATTTTTTATATCTTTTTCATTTATTTTATTTCCCTTACTTTTAGCCTCATTTACAACTGCTTTTGGAAAAACATATGGAAGATCATATTCTTTTATTAAAGAAAGCATATCAACTCCTGCTTCATTAACTCCTCCAAGTATTTCTATTATTTTTCCTTCTGCATTTTTACCTTTTTTGGGGTATTTAGTTATTTTTACTAAAACCTTGTGGTTATTTCTTGCTTTTCCACAATCTTTTTTTGAAATAAATATGTCTGTACCAAAATTTTTATTGTCTGGCACAACAAAGCCAAAGTTTTTACTTTTTTGAAAAATTCCAACTATTGTATCTTTCTGCCTTCCTAGTATTTCTACAATTCTTCCTTCTGCCTTTTTATTTTCGCTTTTTTCTTCTATTATTTCTACTAATACCTTGTCTTCATTTAATGCATTTTTAGATTTGTCTTTTGATATATATATTTCATCTTCCATATTCTCTACCTTTACAAATCCAAACCCTTTAGCATTTCTTCTATATATTCCTTCTAAATAATTATTTTTTTTCATAATTTCTCCTTAATTTTTAGTTAAAAAAAGGACGTTTATAAAAACCGCCCTTTTAATTTATGCCATATATAATATTCCTAGTACTATTGTTATTATTGCAAATACAATTGATAATATTTTTGTCCATCTTTTTTGTTTTCCTTCTTTTGTACGTGCTTTATTTTTCTCATAAAAATTGTTTGTTGATGAACCTGTTATTGTAGAAGATAATCCCTCATCTTCTTTTGTTTGCATAAATGCTAATATTACTATTATTGCTCCTATTACAAAAAATAATACTGTTAATATTGTTCTTACTACTGCCATTTGTTTTCCTCCCCACGGTTTCCTTTTTTACTTGATTATTTTAACATAAAAATTTTTAAATTGCAACTATATTATAAAACATATACATAAAAAAATTATAATTTTTATGCAAATGCCTAAAAATAGCGAATAATTTGTACTTTTTATACCAACATTATTTAATTTTTCAAATTCATTTACAATTTCTTGTATTTCATTTTGTTCTAATATTTTCTGTTCTTCCATATATTCTTTGGCTAAATATTTTGCTTTTATCATTGCATCATTTTCTAAATATGCTCTAACTAAAAAATATACTAATCCGAATAAATACCAATAATGTTAAAAACATCATTTTATATGGTAGTATTTTAAATAATGCAAGTATCGTTATTGTTATAAAATATATTAAATATATATTTGTGTAAATAAAATTAAAATATAGTAATTTTTTATCTTGTACAGAATGTAAACATTCATGTGCAATTGTTTGTATTCTTGTATAACTTTCTTTTATATTTGCAATTATAATTTTGTCTGTAATTGCAATATACATTGAATTTTTGCTTTCTAAATTTTCTTGTATTTTTGTTGTAGTATTATTTAATTTTTTTAAATACCATTTACAAATTTCAGTGTTTTCAGGAAATTTTTTAGTTAATTCATCTAGTTTCTTATTAACTCCTATTTCTTTTATTTCTTTAATGTTAAATTTAAAAATAAACTTTAACATTAATACCAATACTATAATAACTATTGCTAAGATTAAATATTCCATAAAAATCACTCCTGTTAAATTTATTTTTTAAATTTAACAATTCAAACTTTTTTATTGTAGCAAATCTTTTACGCTTTCTCCTATTATTTTATTTACATCTGCAATTAATATATTAAACTTGTTTTCTGCATCAAAATATTTTTTTGCTTCTTGCTGTTCTATTAATTTAGCATACATTTGTTGCATTTTTTTTAACATTTCTTCGTCATTTTTTCCAGTTTGCATTACATGTATTTGAGTTTGATATCTTAATTTTTCAAACTCTTCTATTTCATTTTTTAATTCTTGTTTTAAAGAAATTGCTTGTTTAGCCATTTTATAATTTACATATTCCTCTGATGATTTTATTTCACTGGCCAATCTATTTGCTGTATCATAAACGTTCATTTTTTCCTCCTATTCAATTGTAACATCAGCATTTTTATGGCAAATGTTTACAAAAGTATTTCCGTCATTTACTTTTATTTCATTTTCTTCCAAATCTTCATATTTAGTCTTTTCATTTCTTGATTCTTTTATACATTTTATCTTTATAGCTTTACCATTGGTTATATAATAGCCATCAAATGTTCCTGTGTTTTTTAATCCTTGTCTTCCTTTATTTTCTGAATCTGTTAGTTCATAATTATCACAAAATGTAATTATAATATTTTTTGTAGTCACCATATTACCTGTTGTCCAATCTTTTTGTTCTTTATTTCTTGCATATCTTTCATATACTTTTTGCTCACTATCATACTCATATTTTACAGTTTGAAGTTGTGAATGTGGTATTGTAACTTCATTTGCCTCTATTCCATCTTCTAGTAATATTTCATCTGTTACATAATTTAATACACTACTACTTGTACTTGTTGTTCTATATTTTTTTGATTTAGCACTTTCCATTATTTTTTTTGTGCTTGTTACAGCATTATGTGGTGCTGACTTATCTTTAACTCTCCAAAATGTTGTTCCATCTTCCGATATTCCATTTATATTGTTAATTTTATATTTAGAAATGTCACTTTGTGCTTGTGGGCTCCAACCAAAATGAACATATATTGCATCATTTTCCATAGCATAGTCTAAGAAATAATGTCTTGAGCTTCTAACTGGTCCAATTTTTTCTATATCTTTTCCTTTAAATAAAGCCATTAACCTTGTTTCTCCACCCTCTACTACTATTTCATAAACCATATATGCATCATTTAGGGCCGCTTGTGGCCATGCTAAGTTGTGGTTATCAATCATAACTGCAATTGGCCTATCTTTTCCGGAATAAATTTTAACCTTGTTTTCTTCTACAACTTGTCCTTGTTCTTGTGCTTCTTCATTAAAGCTTTCCACTCCCGCTTCTTTTTTATCATTAACTATTTTCCATGCCAAATATGCTCCTGCCACAATAATTAAAATTATTAAAAAAGTAATTAAAACTCTTGTCCCACTTTTTTTCTTTTTTCTCATACTTAACTCCTTTTTATATCAAGTATTTCTAATATTTTTTCTTCTTTGGGCCTCATTTCTAATTTATCTTTTTCTTCTATATGGTCATACCCCATCAAATGATAAAAACTATGTACTACCATGTAGCTTAATTCTCTTTTAAAACTGTGTCCATATTCTATTGCTTGCTCCTTAACCCTTTCAATAGAAATAACCATATCTCCTAAAATATCTTCATATTTAAAATCTTGATTTTTAATTTTTTTTGCTAACTCGTCCCTTTCAAACATAGGAAATGAAAGTACATCTGTTTCTTTGTCAAGTTTTCTATACTCTTTGTTATATTTTCTTATGTTTTCTGGGTTTGTTAGTGTTATTTGAACTGTTAATTTTGAATTTTCTAAGTGTTCTTCTTTATAACATTCTTTTATAACATCTTTTATTATTTGTTCATATTCTGGATTTTCTTCTATATCTAAATATGTTATTTCATACATGCACAATGCTTCCCTTCAACTTTTATGTATTTTCCTTCAGATTTATAAGAATTCTTTATTTCTCTTATTGCTCCATAATCTACTAATTTTCTTTTATAATATTTTTCAAGTTTTGAGTAATCTATTTTTTCACCGCTAAGGCTTTTTAAATCTTTTTTTATAAATAATATTTCTTTTTGTTTAATGTATTCTTCAAAGTCTGTTTCTTTTAAATTACTAATTGTTTTATATTTCTCATAGAATTTTTTATATTCTTCTCTTTTGTTTGCATTTTCCCAATATACTTTACTAGATAGCAATTTTATATTGTAATCTTCTATTAAATTTATTAACATGTTATATGCTTTTTCTCTTTTAGTTGCAATTTTTGTATCTTGTACTAGTGATCTTGCGTCTTTTAATAATTTTTCATAACATTGTTCTGCAACAACTAGTGGTAAACTATGTGTAAATAGTCTTCTACTTATTCCTAATAATATTGTATTTTTTTCTATATTATCTTTTGTATCTAGTTTACCTACTGTGTATTTTTCATATTTTTCATAATCTTCTTTTATTTCTTCAAATTTTTCTTCTGTTTTATTTTTTAATTTTAATGCCAATATATTTTGTATATATTCTTCTAATGTGTAAAATATTTTTGTATATATCCATTCTTTTGTCGCATCATACACATTTGTAGAATCTGCAAGTTTTATAGAATAATTTTTTAGTATAGATTTATATATAGAATCCATTTTGTTTATATAAAATTTTTTATAACGTTCAATTAATTTTTCTTTTCCACCCGTTACAATTCCTTCATAGTCTAATTCTAGTAAATATTTTTGTTTTCTATATTTGTATTCCATATATTCACTTTCTTTTAAACTTGTTACTTCATAATATTTAGATAATGCATTTTTTTCAAACTCACTTGCTGTATTATTTTTTACTTTTTTATATATTGAATCCATTACATACTTATCTAATGATTCTAAATAAGCAGTATATGTTGTTTCATATTTTTTTTCTAATTCTTCTTCATCATAATTTGATTTATCTTCTTTTGTATAGTTTTCAAATGCTTTTAATAAGTTATTTCTTTTCATTGAAATTAACATTCCATTAATTCCTATTTTTGTAGGTATTAATAATTTTGTTAATGTTGTTGATATTTTATTAAAAAAATTTCTATCTGCTCCTGTTATTCTAAGGCTTCTTTCTTCCATTTGCATCATCCTTCCTAAAATACAATTTTTTCCTTAGTGCCTATATTTTCAAGTACTTCATATGTAACATAAACATCTATACTGTCATCATTTTGATAGACATTTATATTTTTGTTTAAAATGTTTTGTTTATTTTCAATTTCTTTTTCTATACTTTCTTCCAATTCTTTTATTCCTTGCTCTTTTGCCTCTTCTACTTGATACGTCTTTTCTACATTTTTTTGCTCTTTATACGTTGTTTTTGTAATTGAAATTGGTAAATAAAAATCTGAAAATATTTTAAACTTTTTTTCTGCGTTTATTGTATCATAAATTTTAAATTTTGAAAGCTTTTTATTAAAATTTATTTCAAAATTATTTATTTTTATTCCATACTTACTTTCTTGTTCTCCTGTTTCTTCTTTTTTTATTTGTTTAAAGTACACTTTTTGGTTTTTGGTATACCATACTTTTGCCTCTATTTCTCCTTTTGCATGTACATACCTAATTCCTGTGTATTTTCCTTCCATCCACCCGATTAATTAAAGTTGTTCCAACATTTACAGTGTCTCCTACTTTTACATTTGCAGTTCCATTTTGAGCATTTATTTTTGTTATTACTCCAACTTTATTAGAAACTATATTACAATAATCTTCTTCATTTATAATTTCTGGCTTTTCATCTGCCTTTATTACTTTTACTATTGCGTTTGTTCCTTTTAGCTCTATTCCCATCCATGCTATGTCTGCTCTTTTTAATCGTATTTTATTTATTATTCCTTTTGTGTCTACCTTTGATTTTAATTCTCCAACCTTTAGTCCATTTTCTTCTAAATCCTGCTCTAAATTTTCTATATTTTTTCCATCTTCTTCTCTAATTTCTACATTCCATATGAAGTTAGAACTAACTATAGTAAGTACTATAATTATACCTAAAAAAAATGCAAATATTTTTCTTTTTTTGTATCTATTCATAAAAAATGGTAAACCACACTTTTTACTTATTTTTACTTTACACCCTGTTTTTTTAGCAATTTTAGTTATTGTTTTAAAATCTTGAATTCTAACATTTAAATATAATTTTACATTTTTATCTTTTTTTAAATTCCATATTGTAATTTTTTTACTATTACAAATATTAATAAATCTTTCCAAATAATAGCCCTCTACTGCTATTTTTACATAACCTAAAATATAACTTAAAATTACTTTTATTAGCATTTTACACTCCTTTATTCTACTAATCTTTCGATTTCTATACTTTCAATTTTCCCAGTAACTTTTATGTCATCATTTGTCATTGTTTCTAAATTTAAATTGTAGCCATTTATATTTATAATTCCTATATGTGTACTTATTCTTACAAAAAATTCTTCATATTCTAATATTCCTTTATAATTTTCTATTACCATTTCTTCAAAACCAGTTACACTAAGCTTTGGAATATTAGAATATACTTCTTTTGGAATTTCTAACATTTTATCCATTCTGTTTTTTCTTTGTTTTTTCATATTTTTAAAACCTTTCTTTTACTCAAATTCATCCAAACTTTTAAATTCATAGCCCATTTGTTTTATTTGTTTAATTATGCTATCTAATATATTTGTATTTGTCTTAGAGTTTCCATGTAATAACATAATTTCTCCATTATGAACATTGTTTAAAATTTTTTGTTTAGATTTTTCTTCATCAGGTTGTGATTTTTCGTTCCAGTCTTCATACGCAAAAGACCACATTACTGTTGTATACCCCAATGAATTAGTTACTGCTAATGTTTTTTGACTATATTCTCCCATTGGTGGTCTTAAATATTTCATTTCATATTCAAATTTAGAGTATATTGCTTTATGCAAATCCATAACTTCACTATTTATTTGCTCTTGTGTTAAACTTGGCATACTTTTATGATTAACAGTATGGTTTCCTAAACTTCTAATGTCTTTTTACAAAATCTACTTAAATTTTATGAATTTAACTTTAGAAATATGTTGTGTTTGCTTGTTTTTGATTCAAAAATATATTATTATATATGCAACCTTTCTTGTCAAAAGGTAGTTTTTACTAAAAACGGAAAGGGGGGTTACTAATGACTGTCGGCGATGCAATCATCAATATTGTTGATAAACTAATTGCAGAAAAAGAAAAAAACTTTGAATTACAACTTAAGTTAAGCGAACAGCAAAATCAGCAAGAAGATGAACAATCAATCAAAGACTAAAGTAACAATACATATAGTCGGTAGAGCAGATTTCGCGGTCTGCTCTATTTTTTAATAAAAAAAAAGTATGTGTATTCGCGGGTACACATACGGATTATAAATGACTGTCGGTTTCAATCACTTTTATTTTGTAATTAGATAATAACATATTATTTAGTTTTTGTCAAATTTTAAATAAAAATTTAATCCCTATATTTTTATCTTTATCAAATTCTATTTTTTCAATTAGTTGTTCTAACATAATTTTATTTGGTTTTTCTAATTTTAAGAACTCGTCTGCAATACTTTTTATTTTTTCAAAATCTATTTTAGGAATTCTCTCACTATTTTGATTTAACATATTTTCAGTTTGTTTTATTTCCTTTAAAATTTTATCTCTTTGTTTTTGCATTTTTTCGTAAATAATTTTAAAATCTTCTACTTGTATAATTTTATTTATTTTATCTTGATAAATTTCTTCAATATTTTGTTCATTTATTTTTAACTCTTGTTTTAATTTTTTTAAATTTTCTTTTAATAAATTTTCTTTAGACTTTGCTTGCTGGCTGGCTTGCTCATATATTTGTTTTAACTCTTCTTTAGATAAATTTATTTTTGCAATTTCTTTTTTCAACTGTTTTGTTACCTCCTCTTGTAGCAAATTCGCTGATATTTGTTTGCAATCACAAAGACCACTATAATTATTTCTTTTTGAACAAATAAAATATTCTGCTCTCCATATAGTTCCATTTTTTCTTTTCTCTTCTCTGCATCTTAAAGTTGCTTTATTTCCACATTCCCCACAATATACTAATCCTTTTAGCTCATGGTCATATTTTCTATCTCGTACTTTTGTGTATCCATTTAATTTATCTTGTGCCTTATTCCAAGTTTCAATGTCTATAATTGGTTCGTGCATATTTTCTAAAATAATATGTTCTTCCTTTTTGGTACATCTTACTTTTGCAATTTTATGACTTACCTTTTGAAATTTCCTTCCAACAACATTTCCGAATATAAACTTCATTTCTTAAAATTTTTCCGATTTGAGCTCTAAGCCACAAATATTTTCCGTTTGGATTTACACTTTTTTTCTTCATATATGTTGGAATTTTTAAGTAAATAGCTGGTGGTAAAATCTCTCTTCTATTTAGTTCATCTGCAATTTTTATTGTAGACATTCCTTTATTTACATACATATTAAATATCTCTTTTACAATTTGTGCACTGTATTCATCTGGTACAAGATGATTTTTAATTTTCGTATCTTTTTTATAGCCATAAGGTGGAATTCCTGCTTGATATTCTCCTTTTTCTATTTTTCTTTGTTTTACACTTTTTATTTTATTAGAAATATCTTGTGCATAGTAATCATTAAAACTTAGCTTAAATGTTAAAAACTGCAGACCATCTGGCTTAAGAGTATCTACGTTATCACCTATTGCAATATACCTAATTGTTTTTGCCGGTAAATATCTTTCTAAATAATAACCTGTATCTATATGATCTCTTCCAAAACGCGATAAATCCTTTGTTATAATGCAATCTATTTTTCCATCCTCTATATCTTGTAACATTTTTTGAAAACCCGGTCTATTAAAATTAGTTCCAGTAAAACCATCATCAACATATTCTCCTACTTCAAATAATTCTTCATGTCCTAAAATGTAGTTATCAATTATGTCTCTCTGATTTTCAACGCTTTCACTTTCTCTATCATCTCCATCATCACGAGAAAGTCTTATATACTTTGCGACTCTAACACTTTTGTAACTATTTACTCTATTCATAATTCACTCTCCTTTGTTGAGAGCAAATAGCCTATTTATAGCTTATACTTATTGTAGTTTGTATTTTTTAATTTGTTAGCGTAAAATAGGCTTTTAATTTTCATTTATATTTATATAATTTATGTACTGCTCTTTTAATAATTTTATAAGTATTTGTTTCAAATTTTCCTTTCCATATTCAATGCTAACATTTATTATTTGTTCGTTTTTCATAACTAATCTCTCCTTGGTCTTTTTCTAAATTCTATGAGTTTAAAAATTTTTTTATGCAAAACCACTGTTTTTCAATGCATTATCTAATTCTTTTGATATTTTAGGACTCACTTAGAACCATCCTTCCATTTGAACATTCATATAAAATGGTAAAAGCAATTATTCTTTATATAAATATTTTATATTGTTTAATAATTTTTATAGCGTTTTATTCATATTTTATTCAATCAAAAAGAGAGCCTTTTAGCTCTCCTTTTGATTGAAATTTTTAGTTTTTAATCAACTTATTTTCTCTTAGTCTCCTATTACTTTTCCCAATAATTATCTAATGTACTATTAGCATATGTTCTGCATGCTTCAATTAATACTAATTTATGTCGTTGTACTAATCTGTCCTCAATAGCAGTATTAATTAAGATATCAAATTTTTCTTTATCTTTACAAAACATAACATAAAGCACATAATCTAATACTTGCTGAAAAGATCTAGGCTCACGATTGTCAAAAAATTGTTTTGGACCATTGCCTTTAAATAGTCCAACTGGCGCATAATACCATATTCCACATTTTCTACGATATCCACATTTTAAAACTTTTCCCTCTTTAACCTGGCATCTTACAGCATACCGATCATCTTTATATTCAACAATCTGGACATTTTTTTTCATACGTGTTCCTCCCAATAAATTATTATTTTAGAGCATTAATTAGAATTCTGACCTTTATTCTAATTTTCTTAACATAAACAAGCAAATTAACTTGTATTCTTATACATATATATTACTATATTTTTATGAAAATTACAATATGTTTTCATTTATATTTTTTATAATATCATACCTTTGCTCTATAATTCTCTTATAAAACTCTTTTCTTAAATCTGACATACAATCTATATTATTAATAAACCTTTTTATTTCATCAATATTAATATATAAAAATAATCTCTTTATAGCATTATTACATTCTTCATTTTTCATCTGTTTTATATATGACATATAATTAATTTTTTTACCATTCTCTTTTAAACACGAATAACAATTTATTGCCAAATTTTTTAATTCTACTTCAGTAATATTTTGAATTTCTTCATCTTCAAGCATCGGATTTAAACAAGAACCACAATCATAAATTGGAGAAAATTCAATCTTTCCTGTAATCTTATTTAATATACCCCCCATTTCCATTATGTCTGTCAGTATTTCCAATTAAACTATCAACAATAAACATATCCCAAAATTTTTGTTTTGTACTTTCTGAATCAATCATTATCTCTTCCTTCACCTCTATTAACAATATTATTAGTAGTATAACATTGTTTGTGTTTTTTAGCTACCCAGTTTTTACATTTATTTGAAAACAAAAGTTATCAACGTAATAAAAAATTTACTTTCACACTACATTTTTTAAATTATATAGTGTAAAAGTAAATTCATAATAACTATAATAGGCTATTTACCTCATTCTTTTATACTTTTTTAATTCGGGACATTAAGTAATTAGGTGTATGATTTCCCACAATGTGTCCCTCGTCTATCATTTGTTTAACTAAATCGCTTTGTGTATTTAAGTAATGTGCTGTTATAAAAAAAGTAGCTTTTACATTGTTTTGTTTTAACACATCTAAAATTTTAGGTGTATATCCTGCTTCATACCCCTCATCAAATGTTAAATAAATATTTTTCTTTTCATTGCTTCCAAGACATATTCCTTTATTTTCCTCTAATAAAGTTTGGTTTGTTTTTCCCAAATCTGGTTGCTCATGATTATCATTTCTTTTTATTCCCCATCCAATTTTTTTATTGCTTAACATTTCAGAATTCGTTGCTACAGTATTTATATTTACAACACTTAATGAAAAAATAAGTATAACTATCACTGATAATCCAGCCATTCTTATTTTTGTTTTTATATTTTTCATTTTTACCTCCAACTTTTTTAATTTATAATACATTTATATGTTAAATTAATTTTAATATGTGTTAAATATCTTGTAACACTTATTTTCTATATTTTATCAAAAAATTATGTTAAGTATGATATTATGTTGTTGTGGAGGAAAGTTATGCAAAGTAGAAACGAATTATTATATAAACTAGAAACATCAATAAATAAGTTAAGAAAATTCTGCTGCCCAGATTTTGATGAAATTAATTCTAAAGAATATTATAAAGAAATAATTGAAAAAATGTGTCCTGAAACATATAATTTATATTCTTATATATTTGGTGACTTTGATAAATTGCAATCAATAAATCAAAATTATGGTTTTAATATGGGAAATAAAGCTTTATCAAACGCAATGGATATTATAAAATCTGCATTGCCTGATGATGCAATTATCTCGCGTTTAGGAGGAGATGAATTTTCTATAATACTCCCAAATAAAGATGACAAAGAAAGCAAATTTTATATAAAACAAATACATAATGCGTTGCAAAAAAATGCTAATTCCATATATGGCTTAACAATTACCCTTGCAAGTGCAAGTTCAAATTTAGGTTTAATTCATGAGTTATATAATATTGCCGAAAAAGATGTTTCAAAGCAAAAAAATAGAGCATTAAATTCAAATATAAATAATGAAAACTTTCTACCATATGATTTAATAAATAAAAATATAAATGAGCCCAATTTAGATGTTGGCAATAATTATGAAAATGTTAATATAGATTCTTTAAGTGATGAGGCATTACAAGATTTACTTATTACTATGAGAACACTATTAAATGAATTAATAAGAGATGCAAGTTCTAATTTACTTTCTGAACCATATTTTAGACTATATTTAGCAGATAAAATTTCTGTATTAAATAAACCTATTCAAGGAGTATATTTTACATCTTCTGGTATAAAATTATCAAATACTGCATATAGTCATAAACACACAGACAAAAGGTTAAAACTAACCTCTAAAAATCTTATAAATGCTTTTTTGAAAATAAGAGATTATAATAACTACCCATTTTCAAATTCTATAAATAACACTTATTTATTAAGTCAAGGTGGTGGAAACTTTTTAGCATTAATACCTCAAGAAAATGCAATAACTAAGGAAGAATTAGACAATATTTTAAATGAAGTAAATAGTTTTGTAGATATGAATAATCCATGTAGTCCATTTCTTATGGCTGGTGCATCTTTTGACAATATGAAAAAAATTAGTACAAAAAAGCTTTTATCAGAAGTTGAAAAACTAAAAAAAGAAGCTAACCTAAAAAAAGATCCTTTGAAAAAAAAGCTTTTTTACAGCTCTGATTTTGAAATATGTTTCAAAAAATCTTTTGATTCATGCATAACAGAGTATTTAGATAATATTCCAGATGCACAAAATATAAAAAATAAAACACTATTTATTAACACTTTATTTAACAGTTTATTAAATCATTGTGTATATCATAATGAAAATTTTAAATCAAATGAAAAAAATAATAAAAATGAGATGGAATTATAAAAAGAAATTTAATTAATTTTAAATTTTTTTTTTACATTTATTGGAACTTTCATTTTTTTATATTATAGATAGCCCTAAGTGATACCTACTCTTCTTTTTCTTTGTCGAAGTAATACTTATAGTACTATTTATTGTAAAATTTTGTCAAAATTTTGCTTGACATTGCTCTTATTTTGAATTATATTATTATAGTGGCTGGAAAAATTAGGAAATAGTTTATGTTAATACATTTATGTATTAAAGAAAGGATTAATTTATGTTAAATTTTGCAATTTGTGATGACAACTTAAACATTTTAGATAAAATGTCTAAAATGCTAGAATCTATATTTACTAAAAATGAATTAGATGCTAAAGTTGCTTTGGCTTCTAATGATGTTGACAAAGTTTTAGATTATATTTATTGTAATAAAACTGATGTATTGTTTTTAGATATAAATTTAAGATCAAGTAAAACTGGTTTAGAAATTGCCGAGGCAGTAAGACAAAAAAATAAAAATATTTATATTATTTTTACTACTGCACATTTAGAATATGCAATGGTTGCTTATAAATTTAAAACTTTTGACTACTTGGCAAAACCAATTACTTATGAAAGATTAGAAGAAACTATAATGAGATTATATGATGATATTTATAGTAAACCTAAAAAATATTTAAAAATAGATAATAAAAATACTATTGTTGATCAATCTGAAATTAAATTTATTAAAAGAGATGGTATGAAACTTATTTTTCATACTACAAATAAAGATTATGAAATTTATAGTTCTTTTAATAAAATTCAAGATTCATTACCTGGAAATTTTGTTAGATGTCATAAGTCTTTTATTGCTAATATTGATAACATTAGTAATATTGAACCTGTGGAAAATAAAATTTTCTTTGATAATGATTTTTATTGTGATATTGGACCAAAGTATAAAAAAGATTTATTGGAGGCTGTGAACAAATATGGAGATTTTTAATAATATATGGACGGCACTTAGCACGCCAAATGAAAGTGTAATAAAATTTTTATGTATTCCTCTTACTTTTATAGAAAACACGTTAATAATGTATTTATTTATGTATATTCTTAACATAAAAACAACAAAGAATAAAAAAATACTTTACGTTATATTATCATCTATATCAAGCTTAATTACTACTAACTTTGTTGTTGTACCATTTAATACAATAGCAAACTATTTAATTTTATTTTTTATTATTTATTTTATTTTTAAACCTAATATTATAAAAACAATATTAGCAATCTTAATTCCAACTATTGTATTTGCATTAATAAGTTCTTTATTGTTAAATCCATTTATTAAAATAAATAATATAGATTATAACGCAATTCTAACAATTCCTATATATAGATCGACATATCTTTCTATAGTATATGTTATTATATTAGCTCTTTTATTAATAATAAAAAATAAAAATATTTATTTAAATATTTTAGAAGAACTTGATAAAAAAACTAAATTAATACTCTCTTTAACATTTGTTTTAGCAGTACTTGTTTTATGTGTTCAATTTATAATAACATTTTATTATACCGATATATTACCTATTCCAATATCTATTATGAGTTTTATTTGTTTACTTTCTTATTATGGAATAAGTATTTATACTTTAACTAGAATAACAAAATTAATTTCTACCAAAAAACAATTAGCTAATGCAGAAGAATATAATAAAACATTACAAATAATTCATGATAGTGTTAGATGCTTTAAACATGATTTTGATAATACTGTTGCAACACTTGGTGGTTATATACAAACAAATGATATTGAAGGTTTAAAAAATTATTACAAACAACTTGAAAATGAATGTGAAAAAGTAAATAATTTATACATATTAAACCCAGAAATTATAAACAATCCTGGTATATATAGTTTACTTACAAATAAATATCATAAGGCAGAAAAACAAGATGTAAAATTAAATATTAGTGTGCTTATGGATTTAAATACAATAAATATGAAAATTTATGACTTTACAAAAATACTTGGAATATTATTAGATAATAGTATTGATGCAGCAAGCACTTGCGAAGAAAAAACTGTAAATGTAATATTTAGAGAAGATGATAAAAATAAAAGACAATTATTAATTATAGAAAATACATATTCGGACAAAAATGTTGACATCAATAAAATTTTTGATAAAGGTGTTACTGGTAAAGAAAATCACACAGGACTTGGACTATGGGAAATAAGAAAAATATTAAAAAGAAATAATAATTTAAATTTATATACAACTAAAAACGATAAATATTTTACTCAGCAATTTGAAATATATAATATATAAACAAAAAATACAGCATATTAGCTGTATTTTTTGTGTTTGAATTGTTAAATTATATTATTTAAGTGTTTTCTAGTAAGTAAATACTAGAAAATTTAATGACAAATTAGTTAAGTTTAGTCTTTTTTTATAAGACTTGCTGGCATTTTAGGTTGATGTACCAACCACAATACCATACATGCTGTGTTAGTTGCCTTTGCGTATTTTTCTGCTGCTTTTGCTAAAAATTTTAACATAAAACATTCCCCCTTAATTAATTTTATAATATAAGATATCTCTATCTTCTATTATCAATTAAGTACGACCATACACTTCATAACCATATTTGTTGTTTGTAATTTTATAAACAAACTTTGTTATAAAGAGTGTTTGCACTAAGTTTCCAAATATTAAAATATTTGCTAATTCATTACTTGGTACAAACGCTGCAACTATAAGTCCTACACTTAAGGCTATATAAGATAAAATTTGTTTTTTTCTTCTATCTTTTTTTCTAAGGATTGGAACATTTTCTGTATCAGCAGGTGCATAAAGTTTTACCATAAACATTCCAAATACCCATACTAAAAATATTAATACGTATTTTATTGCTTGTTCTAAAACTATATATTTGCTTGCAAATGCTATTCCACAGTAAAATATTGTTGTGCATATAATGCAACCTAAATGTGTTTTTAAATGAAATCCCCCTGAAAATGATCTATATGGCATAATTACTAAAAAAGTTATTAAAGTTAATTTAAAAATTCCTAATAAATATGCTATTCCCAAAGTAATAAAAATTTTTGGAATTTCCCCTATAATATTTTGAAGTCCATAATTTATTACCTCTGCTCTTTCATCATCTATTTCGGGCATTTCTTTTCTTATTTTGTTGGTTAGAAACATGCAGATTTTGTCTATCATTTTCTCACCACCTTTTTTATTGACTTGATTTTATCATCAATATTCCAATTTTGTATTTTTTGTTTATGAAAGTGTTTATTCATTTTGTAAAAAATATCTTTTTTAATTTTGTATAAATATTATTCTGTTTCATATAAAAAAGCTATAAAGTATCTTTATTTTACTTTATAGCTTTTTTAATATTGACCATGTACCAATACTTTCTGGGTAACATGTAAATTTTAATTCTTTCTTTGTTGTTGGATGAACAATTTTTAGTTCATATGCCCAAAGCGCTATTTGCTTTCCTTTTCCTCTTGTTCCATATTTTTGATCTCCAAATATACTATGTCCAAAATGGCTAAGTTGCACTCGTATTTGATGGTGCCTTCCTGTATGCAAATTTACCTTTAATAAGCTTAAATTTTTTATTTCATCATAAACTAAAACTTCATAATCTAATTTAGCAAGTTTAGCATTTTTCTTTTCTTTACTAACTACTTTACTTATATTATTTCTTTCATCTTTATATAAGTAATCTTCCAAAACACCTACTTTACTTTCAATCTTTCCATCAACTACAGCTAAATAATGCTTTTCAAATGTCTTGTTTCTTACTTCTTCACTAAGTCTTGATGCTGCCTTAGAAGTTTTGGCAAATACCATTATTCCTCCAACAGGTCTATCTAACCTGTGTACTAATCCTACATACACATTTCCAGGTTTATTGTATTTTTCTTTTATGTATTGTTTTACCATTGTAAGCATATCAATATCTCCTGTTTTATCTGCCTGTGATGCAATGTTTGGAGTTTTTTCTACAACAATTATATGATTATCTTCATAAATTACTTTTAATTTTCCCATTTTATTTTTCCCATCTTCCATATATTCCACAAGGTAAAACCAAATTTGAATCTTCCATTTTTAATCCAATTTCTCCTGACTCTAATTTTCCTTTATATTTTTTTGCGACAGTTAAACTTAATATATCTTCCAAAACCTTGCTAGATATTCCAGTTGTATATGAATTTATTAAGAAAAATAATGGATCATCTGACAATACATTTTTACATAATTCAACTAAATCATATATATTGTTTTCAAATTGCCAAACTTCTCCTTTTGCTCCTCTTCCATATGATGGAGGATCCATAATTATTGCATCATATTTATTTTGTCTTCTAATTTCTCTGTTAACAAATTTAACAACATCATCTATTATAAATCTTACTGGTTTATTTTCTAACCCAGAAGAAACAACATTTTCTTTTGCCCAAGTTGTCATACCTTTAGAACTATCTACATGACAAACTGAAGCTCCAGCAGATAAACATGCAACTGTAGCACCTCCTGTATATGCAAATAAATTTAAAACCTTTATTGGTCTTTTTGATGTTTTAATTTTGTTTATCATCCAATCCCAATTAACAGCTTGTTCCGGAAATAATCCTGTATGTTTAAATCCCATTGGTTTTATATTAAATGTTAAATCTTTATATTTTATTTGCCAACTACTTGGCATTTTTTTATTAAACTCCCATGAGCCTCCACCTGTTTTACTTCTATGATATGTTGCATTTATTTCATTCCATTTTTTTGGGTAGCTTTTGTCTTTCCATATTATTTGTGGATCTGGCCTAGATAAGACTACATCTCCCCATTTTTCCAATTTTTGACCGTCTGCCATATCTAATATTTTATAATCTTTCCATTCATTTGCTATTTTCATAATTTTTTAGCAGTACAAAAAATACTACTATCCTCCTTGTTTTTAGAATAGTAATATTTTATCATATTTTATTAAATTTTCCAATAGTTTTATATATAAAACTTGTCCCTCTAAATATTTTGCAATACTTTCATAAAATTATATATTAGGAAAAAATTTAAACAAGAAAACATTATAAGAGCTATAATTGTAAAACTTATAATCTTGTGTTTTTGTATTTTCTCCCAGATTGACCTGTTTTTTTTTCTAATCTCTAACCTATTTAATTCTGTATTGTATCTAATATTAAAAACACCATCTTTTGCATATTCCATAAAAAAATCCCCCCATCATTATATATGTATATTCCCATATATAATGATTTATGCAGGATTTTATAAATTTTCTAGAATTTTTTTTGCCAAGCTTTCATTGATGCCATCAACTTCCATAATTTCTTGTACATTTGCCTTTTTTATTTTCTCTACACTTCCAAATTTTTTTAATAATGCTTGCTTTTTAATATTCCCAATTCCATTTATGTTATCTAGCTCTGATTTTGTGATTTCTTTATCTCTTAACTTTCTATGATACTGGATTGCTGTATCATGAACTGTATCTTGAAATTTTGTAATCAAGTTCTTTAGGTTTTGAGAAATTTTAAGTTCATTTCTGTTTTCATCCATTAAAGCTCTTGTTTGGTGTTTATCGTTTTTTACCATTCCAAATACAGGAATGTCTAAATTATATTTTTTTATAGCATTTTGTGTGGCCCTTATTTGTGTTATTCCTCCATCTGCAAAAATAGCATCAGGTAATTTTCCAAAACCTCCATTAGGATTTTCTATTGAATGTTTTAACCTTCTAGTTATTACCTCTTCCATACATTTTGGATCATCTTGCCCAAAAACAGTTTTTATTTTAAATCTTCTTGAAAGATTTTTCTTAATTACTCCATCTTGCATTACACACATTCCTGCAACAATAAATTCTCCTGATAAATTTGAAATATCATATGTCTCAATTTTTCTTGGAAGCTTGTCCATTTTTAAAACTTCCTTTAATTCCATTAATATTTCACTTTTATCTTTTTGCTTGTTTTCAAGTGTAACTTTAGCATTATTTTCTGCCATTTCAACAAATCTAAGCTTTTCACCTTTTTTAGGGCTTTTTAATTCCACTTTTCTTCCAGATTTTGTTGATAAGTATTGCTCAATTGCCTGTTTTTCCTCTAATTCTTCCCTAATCATTATTTTATGTGGTATGTTTGGATTATCTAAATAATATTGTTTTATAAAACCTGACAAAATTTCTTCGTCTTCCATATCATCTAGATTGTTATAAAAATAGTGTTCTCTTCCAACCATTTTGCTTCCTCTAACAAAGAAAATTTCCACACAAACTTCTAAATCAGATTTTGCAATTCCTATAACATCTATGTCATTTTCAGATATATTAGAAACTTTTTGTTTTTCAGACACTCTAATAATTGCCTGTATTCTATCTCTTATTTGAGCAGCCTTTTCGTATTCCATATTTTTAGAAGCTTCTTCCATTTGTTTATTTAAATCTTTAATAATTTTGTCTGTTTTTCCATCTAATAAATCTATTATTTCATCTATTTGTTTTTTGTATTCCTCTTTAGAAATAAGCCCAATACATGGTGCTAAGCATCTTTTTATATGATAGTTTAGACATGCTCTTGTAGTGGATTTAAAATTTTTACATTGACGTATTTTGTACTTTTGTTTTATAAAATTCACCATTTCTTTTGCAGCACCTGGGTTAGCATATGGTCCAAAATATTTTGAACCATCATTTATAATTCTTCTTGTAATTAAAACATTAGGGTAATCTGATTTAATATCAATTTTTATATAAGGATATGTTTTGTCATCTTTTAATAAAACATTAAATTTAGGCCTGTTCTTTTTTATTAAATTACATTCTAATATTAATGCCTCTGCTTCATTATCTACAACTATATATTCGAAATGGTCAATTAAACTTACCATTTTTTTTATACGTTCTGTTTTATTTGTTTTTCTAAAATATGACGTTACCCTTCTTTTTAAAGAAACTGCTTTTCCAACATATATTATATTGTCGTCTTTATCTCTCATTACATATACCCCGTGGCTTTGTTGGAAGCTTTTTTAATTCTTCTTCTATATTAAACATTTTATCACCCCAAAATATTATATCATAAATTATAAAAGAATGAAATGATTCAAGTTTAATTATAAATTATTAATATGTAGAAGTTTTACATTCTTTTTATTGACACTTTTTTTAATTTAATGTAATATAATACCATAAATTGAAAGAAAGGTAAATAAAAAAATAAAAGAAAGGAGTTTTATTTATTAAGCGCCTGGACACTTATAAAAATAGTGTTGACGAGGTCTAGAGTTATCGAAATATTCGGCGGATGCTCTAGTGGTTTTGGCTAAACCATAGTACTAATAAAAAAACAATAGTAATATTGCAACAAAAATTAGTATATAGCTTTTATTTACATGCTTTCAATTCCCAAAATATAACATTTGCCAAATTTATCGCACGTTTTGGCATTAAGGAGGATTTAATATGTGTGGAATTGTAGGTTATATAGGTAATAAAAAAGCAACACCTATTTTAATTAATGGACTTTTAAGATTGGAATACAGAGGTTATGACTCTGCTGGTATTTCAACAATAGAAAAAGAAGGCTTATCTGTTATGAAAGATAAAGGAAGAGTCAAAAATTTAAATGAAATAAATGGAATTGATAAATTAGAAGGTACTATTGGTATTGCTCATACAAGATGGGCTACACATGGAAAACCATCTAAAGAAAATTCTCATCCGCATATGGACAATTCTAAATCATTTAGTGTTGTTCATAATGGAATAATTGAAAACTATAATGAACTTAGAAAATTTTTAACTGATAAAAATTATAAATTCTATTCTGACACAGATACAGAAGTTATTCCTAATTTAATTCATTATTATTATTCAAAAGATACAAATAATGATGAGCAAAAACTTTTAAGAGCTGTAAAAAATACATGTTTAGATTTAAAAGGAAGCTTTGCAATTGAAGTAATTTCTAAATATGACCCAGAAAATATGATTGTAGTTAGAAAAGATAGCCCATTGGTTATTGGAACATGCCAAGATGAAAACTATATTTCATCAGACATTCCTGCAATACTTTCTTTTACACGTAACTTCTATCTTTTAAACGATTTAGAATTTGTTTTACTATCAAAAAATGATGTTAAATTTTTTGATAAAAATTTAAAAGAATTTAAAAAAGAAATAAAAACAATAGAATGGAATGCTTCTGCAGCTGAAAAAGATGGTTTTGAAGATTTTATGCTAAAAGAAATTTATGAACAACCAACAGCAATACGAGAAACTATTGGTTCAAGATTACCAGAAAATTCAAAAATAGAATTTGATGAATTAAAATTTACAAAAAAATATTTATCAAGCATAAATAAAATATATATAGTAGCATGTGGAACAGCAATGCACGCAGGACTTGCAGGAAAAAATATATTAGAAAAATTATGTAAAATTTCTACCCAAGTAGATATAGCTTCAGAATTTAGATATAGAGATCCTCTTGTAGATAAAAATACACTTTGCATTTTTATATCACAATCAGGAGAAACAGCAGACACAATTGCAGCATTAAAACTTTCTAAAGAAAAAGGAGCAAAAACAATTGCTGTATCAAATGTTATAGGAAGTTCTATTACAAGAGAGGCAGATTATTCAATTTATACACATGCTGGTCCAGAAATTGCAGTAGCATCTACAAAAGCATATACTTCACAAGTAATTTTATTAAATATACTTGCACTATACTTTGCAGAAGTATTAGAAAATGTTGATAACTCTGTTATAGAATCATTAAAAAAAGATATATTAGAATTACCAGCAAAAATTGAACAAACACTAAAATTATCAGAAAATATAAAAGAATTTGCTAAAAAAGTATATCAAGAAAAAGATATATTCTTCTTAGGTAGAGGGATTGACGAAACAGTTGCCAAGGAAGGATCTTTAAAATTAAAAGAAATCTCTTACATTCATTCTGAAAGTTATGCATCAGGAGAATTAAAACATGGGCCTATCGCCTTAATTGAAAATGGAATTACTGTGATTAGCATATTAACAGATCCAAACTTAGTAGAAAAAAGTATAAGTAATATACAAGAAGTAATTACTCGTGGCGCTAAAACATTAGTAATTACAAATCAAGATATTGATAAAAAAATGTTTGATGAGGTTATTTGCATACCTAAAACAAATACCTTTATCTCCCCTATACTTTCTGTTGTACCACTTCAACTATTTGCATATTATATTGCAAAAGAAAAAGGTCTTGATGTAGATAAACCAAGAAACCTTGCAAAATCTGTAACTGTAGAATAGACATTGGGACGGGGATTTTGTCTTAAGGTTTGCAGCATGCTATCACCGACTTAAGGTTAAACGGCAATAAATGGTCAATGGCTTAAGGGGGTTGGATGGTAATAATATATTAATTTGAAGTACCGCGTAAGCGATCAAACGAGTGCTTGCACGAGTGCGAATTGGAGCAACCTACATATTTTTTTAATTTTGTTGGTTGCGACACCAAGGTACAAAAATTAATATATTATTGCCATCCACCCCTAGCCATTGACCATTTATTGCCGTTTAACCTTAAGTCGGTGATAGCATGCTGCAAACCTTAAGACAAAATCCCCGTCCCAATGTCTATCCTATTAAAAGTTTTAATATTACAAGTACTACTGCACCTGGAATTCCTAGTATTCCAATTAAAATGCTTGTAAAAAAATTAAGTCCAATATGAAAATTAAAACTATTCCCTATTAGATTTATAATATAAATGATTGCCCCACCTAAAATAGAATTAACAACCAATTTTAAAACTTTTTTTATAGGAACTATAAATATTCTTCCAAATAAGAATAAAAAACAAATACATGCCAAATATGTTAAAATATTATAATCCATAAAACGCTCCTTAAACACAAATTTTGTAAAATAATAAATTTTATATATTTAATTAATTATTTATTACAATTTTTATGTTTAAATATGGACAAATATTCCATTAAACAGCTTTATTTTCTTGTTCTATTCTAAATTTTGCATCTGAAATTATATCAACAATAATTCCTTTTTTCTTTGCTAATTTTATTAAATAATCTAATTTTGATTGATTTGCTTTTATTTGATATGAGTAATAATCAATTAAATCACCTTGTGCATATTCAAAATTTTGTCTTGCTACATTTAGCTCTCTTTTTGTTTTCAATATATTAATTATCAATTCCTCTTCCTTTTCTATTTCTGTTTTTTCTATAATTTTATTTTCTTTTAAAAATTCCTCTTGCATTTTTACCTCCCACCTATTTTTTCTATTATATGTAAAATTTTTTTAAATATTCCAAAATTTTGTTAGTTTTTTTGCCTAAAATACTTGTTTTTTTGCCCATTTTATAAGATAATATATATGTATAATTATTTTTCGAAAGGACAACTTTTATGAAATTAATAGATAAATTTTTAAAGAAATTAAATACAAGCCGAAACACATTTGCAACATATATTTTAACATTAGTAACAATATATCTTGTAGTAGATAGATTAGTAGAACTATTATTTATGATTTTTACTGGAGTTTCTTATTCTTATTGGGGACCATTTGCATATACTTTTGCAATGGCATGTCCTCTATTTGCATTTTTATTTTCTGGCTCATCAGAATTTGCAACTTCAAAAAACCAAAAGGTTACACTATTTTATGTTTATTCAATAGCCTTTTACATAATAGTTTTATCAATGTTTACCCAATGGCTTAACATGGGAGCATGGCTTTTCTTGATAGGAACAACAAACTATGTTGATTTAATTACAGACTTTTCTGAATTGGTAAAACCTGCATTTATAAGTTTATCATTATACTTACCATTAATGACTGTATTTCCAATGTTTAAATTTTTATACTTTTCTGTTAATGATTCATCTCAACATACTCGTTCAATATGGGATTATGGTGGAATTAGACTTTCTGAAAACAAAAAAGACTATGGACCATATAGTTTAGAAATGTACTTATGTACAGATGATGAAAATGGAAAAAATGTAAAAATGCCTGAAGTTTCAAGATTTCAACCAATGTTTGTTTGTGGTGGATCTGGTACTGGGAAAACATCTGCTGTACTAGAACCAATGATTGCAAGAGATATAGAAAAAAAATACTTTTTTAGAGAAACTTCTAAAGAACTTGGATTTACTGCATTAAAAACTAGAATTGCAGTCCTAAATAAACCATATAGCAATGACTACTTAAACAAAAACTTTAGTTTAAATATGATTTCACCTGCATACGGAAAAGATACTGTTTTTAAAGCTTTTATGAAAAAAATGATATTAGATTCTTCCGATTCTATAATATACAGAAATGTTGGAGTTACAGTACTATCTCCTGACAGTGAAATTATAGAGCATATGGTAGAAGTAAGTAAAAATTTTGGATTTAAATACAATTTAATAGATCCAGAAAATATTGATTCTATAGGATTAAATCCATTTGTTTATGATGATCCAACAAAAATTGCAATTACAATTTCATCTGTAATAAAAGGAATGTATGCAACGCAACATAGTGAAATTGAAGAAGCATACAGAGAAGATGTTGCTTTGCAAGCAATTGAAAATATGGCAATTATATTAAAAGAAATGTACCCAAGAATGAATGATGGTTTATTACCAAACCTTGAAGATATGCTAAAAATGTTTACAAATTTTGACTTAGTTGAAAAAATGTGTGAAATACTTGCACATAATGAAGAATTAGCTAAAAAATACAGTATTCAACTTGCTTATTTTAGAAAAAATTTCTACAAAACTGGTTCTGGTAGAGATGAAACAGAAAAATATATTTATTCTGCAGTTACACAATTAGACAGTTTGTTACGTCTTCCTGGAGTAAAAACAATTTTATGTAATAGACACGAAAATATTAATTTTGATGAAATGCTATCTAATGGAGATCTTACTTTTGTATGTACAAGACGTGGAGATTTAGGTATGACAACACATAAAGCATTTGGCTTATTCTTCTTACTTGCAATGCAAAATGCAGTATTAAGAAGACCTGGCAATGAAAATAATAGAATTGCAAACTTTTTATATATTGATGAATTCCCTGATTTTCTTGGAAAGTCTACAGAAGCATTATTTACAATGTATAGAAAATATAAAGTAGGAACTATAATCACCGCACAAAATCTATCACAATTAGATACTCCTAATGTCAAAGAACATTATAGACAAACAATTCTTTCTAACTGTTCTAATAAAATATTTACAGGAAATGCAGATATAGATGAACTAGAATGGTGGTCAAAAGAACTTGGAGAGCACAGAGAATGGAAGATGAGCGATAGTATTGATTTTAATACCATGAAATATGATTCAAAACATGGTAGCGTAACATGGAAATTTGTTCTTAATGCATCCCCTGGAAAATTACAAACATTAGGCAAAAATTTCTTTGCATATAAACTAAAAGGTGATAATGGAAAGCCAATGGCTGGTGTTGGAAGATTTAAATATTTATCTTCAAAATATAAAGAACCACAAAATATTAAAAAATACGATTTTAATAAATATTCTAACTCAGACAACAGTGTTTCAGAAGACGAAACACAAAATAAAAAATTTGATTTTAGACATGTGGATTTTAAAGATGACAGAAATGAATTTGACCCTGTTCAAACAGATACTTCTGATTCATCATACTTATTTGATAATGAAGATGCAATAATTGTAAACCTAAAAAAAGGAAATCCAAATAATGATAAAAAATAAAAAATATCCTCACTTCATTTCAGAAGTGAGGATATTTTTTATACTGTAAATTTAAAAAATTCTAATACAATTCCAGAAATAGCTCCTACTATATAAAGCAAGCAGATTATTGCAATATTTTCTTTTATTTTTTTATTAGTCTTAAACAATACAACAAGTCCTACCCCTGCATTTACTAAAAGTCCAGCTATCATAGTACCAACATTTATAACATTTTTTAAATACATATTTGTTATAATTACAGAAGAAGCACAGTTTGGAATTAGTCCAATTAGGCTAGATACAATTGGCCCAAGTATTGGTTTATTCAATAATATATTTGATATATTTTCTTCCCCTATAAAATAAATTGCAATATTTATTATAAATGTAACTATTAATATAAATACAAAAATACTTAATGTATGATGAATAGAAGATTTTAGTATCCCCTTTTCACAATGGCAATGATCATGTTCACACAAATCAACAATATTTTCTTCTTCCATCTTTTTGTTTTTATTAATTAATCTTAATACAAAATCAATTACAAATCCTGCTACAATTCCAATTAATAATTTTACAAATAAAATTTTTAGTATTGTCCATAATGGTACAGCTTCTGAAATCATTATTGGAATCATTTCATCAGATGTTGTTAAATATACTGAAATTAGTGTTCCAAGTGTTATAACTCGTCCAGCATAAAAATTAGTTGCAACTACTGAAAAACCACATTGTGGAAATATTCCTAAAAAGCTTCCTATTAATGGTCCAAATTTTCCAGATTTTTTTATGGTTTCTCTAGATTTTTGGCTAGTTTTATGTTCTATATATTCCATTATTAAATATGCAATAAACAAAAATGGTATTAATTTTATACTATCTAATAGTGTCTCTTCTATTACCTCTAACATATACATTCTCCTTTTATTTTGTTTATATATAATAACATATATTTTTATTTTTTTCAAGAATAAAAAATAGGTTCATCTATACTTGACAAACCTAATTATTTTTATCTTCTTCTATAGCAACCATTAAAGCTACCTGTTCTACCGTTATTACTACTATTTGGAATAACATTTGCACTTGCTGTTATTACATTATTATCATTATCACAACCACATCCGTTATTTGAGTCATTATTTGAATTGTTTCCTAATGTTTCAATATTAGCATTTATTGTTAATACATCTTGATTATTTGTATTATTGACCATATTATCTAAATTTCTTTGATTGCATCCACACATATTATGATTTTGCAAATTTCTAAGTATTTTTTGAATTATCATAGTTAAGTATGCAACTATAAAAGATAAAATTGTGTAAATTATTACTGCCACTAAAAAAGTAGTAGTAAAATTAGTAAATGCTATAAGCAATAAAATTGCAAAAATTGTGCTTGCCACTAATATTGGACATTTTAAAAGCTTTTGTAATACTATTGAAAATATAATTACAGCTACAGGTATAGCAAAAAATATAAGTAAATTATTCATAGGCAATCCTTTCCTTTCTTTTTTACTATATTTTATGCAAACCCTATAAATTTGGTTCTTTAATTTTCATACTCTACATTTACTAAATATAATCCTTGTGGTGGTAATGTTTTACCTGCTAAATTTCTGTTTTTTGATTCTATTATATTTTTTATTTCTTCAGGCTTAATTTTTCCACATCCCACATCAACCAATGTTCCAGAAATTATTCTTACCATGTTATATAAGAATCCATTTCCAGTTAGTTCTATGTATATTTTTTCATTTCCAGCATCAATTACTTTTGCACTATATATTGTCCTAACACTACTTTTACTACTTGTTCCACTTGCTTTAAATGCTTTAAAGTCATGTTCTCCTTCAAAATATTTTGCAGCATTTTGCATTTTATTTACATCTAATTTATACGGAATATGTGTTTCAAAATTTCTATATATTGCAGTTCCATATTTAGAATTATTTATTACATACCTATATGTTTTTTTCTTACATGTTAATCTACTATGGAACCTTAAATCTACTTCTTTTGCATCTTTTATTCTTATTGATTTTTTTAAATTTGCATTTAATGCCAAAGGCCATTTTTCTATAGGTAGTGTAGAATTGGTTTTAAAATTTGCAACTTGAGCTATTGCATGTACACCTGCATCAGTTCTTCCAGAAGCATTTAAGTCGACCTTTTCTCCTGTTATTGTTTCTATTGCACGTTCTATATTTCCTTGAATATTTAATTTATTAGGTTGTTTTTGCCAACCATTAAATTCTTTTCCATCATATTCTATTGTTAATTTTATATTTCTCATTTTCTTCTCTCCATTATATAAATATTATTCTTTATATATTTTTTTTAATAATGCTTCTTCTAATGTTTTGGAAAAATTTATTTTCATTATTTCTGCTTTTGTATTAATCCATTTAGGAATATTAACAGTCTTTTTTACTAATTCTTTACCCCATTTTTCTGCAAATATACTTATATCTACTGCTATATATGTTTTAAATTTTGAAATATAATCCCAATTTTCTATATCTAATTTTTTTTCTAGATTTTCAAATGTCACCTCTTCAATTTTGCTAGAGTTTGGTATTTGGTTGTTCTCTTCCATTTCATCTAACACAATTCCAGCAATCAAATCTTCTGCCATTGTCATAGCCTCTTCTAATGTGCCACCACAAGTAGAAGCATTTTTTAAATCTGGAACAAATACAGAATAGCCTCCCTCTTTTTCTTCATAAAACAAAACTGGATAAATAACTTTCATGAATAGCCCCCCTATATATTTTACAAGCAAGGTTCTATTTCAACCCCGCTTGTTTTAAGATATTGTTAAGAGTTCCTTTTGGGATATCTCCTTTATGATTTGGTACCGGTATACTTCCGTTTTATTTGGTCGTGCCTATATATGTAATGTGAACCATTAGTATGATGATGATACCATCCTTTGGAGATTAACAATTTCTCTAATTCGCGAAATGTCATGGTTATTCCTCCTAACAAATATATTATACTACGTATAATACGTATTTGTCAATGCTTATTATTATTCTTTTAATAAAATTAAATTTTATGCATTAAATAAAAAATACCATAGCATACACATTTAATGCATACTATGGCATATTTTATTTTTCCTCATTTTTATTTTCTTGTTGTTTTTCTTTGTTTTCCTTTTGTTTAATTATTCTATGTTTTCTTTCCTTTTTTTCTGTTGTAAATCTTTTTGTTACTACATTACTAATTAATATTTTCTTTAATACATCTTCTCTTACATCTGCAATTAGTGTTCCATCTTTTGCAACAGAAATTTTTCCTGTTTCTTCTGAAACTACAACAACAATACTGTCTGATTCTTTTGAAATCCCAATAGCTGCTCTATGACGTGTTCCAAGCTCTTGAGCTATATCTTTATCATCTGCAAGTGGTAAAACACATGCTGCTGCTGCAATTTTATTATTGCTTATTATAACTGCCCCATCATGAAGTGGAGTTTTTGGCACAAATATATTTACTAATAATTGTGGAGAAACCTCTGCTTCCATTGGAACACCTGTTGATATAATATCTTTTATTTCTATATCTCTTTCTATTACTATTAATGCTCCGGTTTTTGCTTTAGAAAGTTCTGATGCTGCTATAACAATTTTATATATATCTTCTTTTGTTTTTGTTGCAACATCTTTTTCTATTCCAAAAAATTTGGTAAACTTGTTTGTTCCAAGTTGTTCTAATGCACGTCTTAGCTCTGGTTGGAATATTACAATTATTGCTATAACACCCCAATTCATTATTCCAGATAAGATTGAATTTAGTATTTTTAAATTTAATACTCCACTTAAAATTGTTATTAATATAAATAGTGCAATTCCTTTTAATAAATGCCATGCCCTAGATCCTTTTACTGCTTTTACTGCATAATAAAGCAAAAATAAAACTATTCCTATATCTATTAATAAACTTATTAGTTTAAATGGTGATTCTTGCAATGTTTTGAAATATTCTAAAATGTTTTCATTATAAAATGTTTCAAACGACATTCCTACATTATTCATATTTTTCTCCTTTTTATCCGTTTATTAGTGCATATATAAATGATATTGATGTTCCCCCTACCATAAGTATTGCAAGTATTGCTGCCATTATTCTAACAAATACTGTTCCTTTGTCCATATTTTTATGTTTTTTTACTTGATTTTGTTTTTTTTCTTTTTTCATTAAAATTCATCCTTTCATTTGTTATCTTATATAATTATAGCATATAAACTACATTTTTCAATATTTTTTTACAAATAATTATTAAGAAAAATTTGCTAATTGCTTTAATTTTTTAGTTATAATTATAGCTTTAATTCTAAGTCAGTACCTCTTCTACAATTTTTGTTTTTTCTTGAATAAAATCATTTATCTTTATTATATCAATTAATTTTTCTTGTGCATTTTCTAATTTTTCTTTATCATTTGCATAAATATATGCTAATACATCATCTTTTTCTACTTTATTTCCTACTTTTTTATTAAGTACTATTCCAACTTCATGATCTATATTATCTTCTTTTTCAATTCTTCCCGCTCCTAAATAGCAAGCAAGTTTTCCTATTTCTAAAGCATTTATACTATTTATATAGCCCATCTTATTTGCTATAACTTTCTTTTGGTATTTTGCTTTTGGGAATTTATTTATATCTTCTATATAGCTAATATCTCCGCCTTGATTTTTTACAAGTTCTAAAAATTTATTGTATGCCTTTCCATTTTCTATATTTTCTAGTAATCTTTGTTTATTCTTTTCTTCATCTGTTCCCATTTTTGAAAGTATCATCATTTGATTTCCAAGTTCCAATACTACTTGTTTTACATCTTCTGGCATATTTGCCTTTAAACAATTTATTGCTTCTATTACCTCTAGAGTATTTCCTACACTATACCCTAATGGCTCATCCATTTTTGTTATAACACATCTTGTTTCTTTTCCTGCAAGTTTTCCTATTTCTATCATCTCTTTGGCTAGTTTTTTTGCATCTTCTTTTGTTTTCATAAATGCTCCCTCGCCACATGTAACATCTAGCACTATTTTATCTGCACCACTTGCAATTTTTTTACTCATTATACTTGATGCTATTAATGGTATGCTTTCTACACAAGATGTAACATCTCTTAAAGCATATAATTTTTTATCTGCTGGTGCTAAATTTAATGTTTGTGCTATCATACTTATTCCTATGTCTTTTACATTTTTTATAAAAGTTTTAATGTCTATTTGTGTTTTATAACCTGGTATTGACTCTAACTTATCTACTGTTCCTCCGGTAAATCCAAGTCCTCTTCCTGACATTTTTGCAACAGGAATTCCAAGTGATGCTACAAGTGGTAACAAAATAATAGATACCTTGTCCCCAACTCCTCCTGTTGAATGTTTATCTACTATTATTTTTCCTAGACTGCTTAAGTCTAATATTTCACCAGAATGAGCCATTGCAAAGCTTAAATTAGTTGTTTCTTGTTTTGTCATTCCATTTAGGTATATTGCCATAATTAAACTTGCCGCTTGGTAGTCCGCAATTTCACCTCTTGTATAACCTTTTACAAAATATTCTATTTCCTCTTTTGTTAACTCTTTTTTATCTCTTTTGTTTGAAATTATATCCAATATATTCATTACTTTTCTCCTATTTAACAAAGTTTTTTGTAAAGCTTCTTCTATGTATTTTACATAGTCCATATTCTTTAATAGCTGCAATATGTTTTGCTGTTCCATATCCTTTATGTCCTGCAAATCCATATTCAGGGTATATTTCGTCCATTTGCCTCATTATTCTGTCCCTTGTTACTTTAGCAATTATTGAAGCACAAGAAATTGAATATGCTAAAGCATCACCTTTTATTATTGGTGTATATGGAATTCCTAATGTGTCTATATTATTTAATGCATCTACTATTATTATGTCAGGTTTTACTTTTTGCCCACCTACTACTTGGGTTAGCCCCTTTTTTGTTGCATTTAATATGTTTATTTCATCAATTATCTTTTCATCTATTATTGCAACACTATAACTTATTGCTTCTTCTATTATTTTATCATATAGTATTTCTCTTTTTTTCTCTGATACTTTTTTTGAATCATTTACTCCTTCTATCATTGAATCTTCTGGCATTATTGCTCCAGCAACAACAACAGGACCTGCTAAAGGTCCTCTTCCCGCTTCATCTATACCACATATATATTTAAATCCTTTTTGGTGTAAGTCTTTTTCAATTTCTTTTAATTTTGTTAATCTTTCTAGTTCTTTTTCTTTCATTTTTATTCCTTCTTTTGATTTTATTTTTATATTTTTTCTAATTCAGACAATGAATAAACTGTAGTTCCATTATTTTCATAACCACTTGTATTATACACTTCTACAGTCACATCTTTTATATTATATTTTACTAAATATTCTTCATTACTTCCTAATTTAACATCTTTTAATCCCATTTCTTTTAAATTATCTGAAGTAAGTTTATATAAAATTTCTCCTCCATTTATTGTAATATTTTGCTTTGAATAATCACTTGCATTTGCTTCTTCACCTTTTAGCTCGTTTTTTGCCTCTTCTGAAATTTCACTTTTATTTACTCCATTTTTAAAACTTGCTTGTTCTACATATTCTTTTGCTTTTGCTTTAATTAAAAGCATATTAGTTTTTAAGCTTTCTAACTGAGCTTTTTTTATACTTTCTTTCCCACTATATATTGTTATTGATGCTAAAATTAATAATATAATTATTGTAATTGTTAGTGCAATTAATGTTATTCCTTTATTGTTTTTTACTTTCATTTTTTCTCTTCCTTTTCTTTTTAATTTATATACATTATATAGTTTCATTTAATTATTTTCAATAAATTTTTTAAAAATAATTTGTAACAAAAAAATAATAAATATTTCACACAATTTTCACAATTGTGCTGTATCTTATTTATGATTTGTGATATTATAATAAAAATATAAATTTTTTTGGAGGTTTTAATATGGAAGAAAAAAATAATGAAAACAAAAATTCAAATTTTAAAGCAGTACAAAATCCTGAAAATTATAAAACAACATCTAATCCAAAACATAAATCTGGTTTTGGTAAAACTGTAGTATTACCATTTATAAGTGGTGTATTAGGATGTGCTGCAGTAGTTGGTGTTTGTTTTGGAATACCAGATGTAAAATATAAATTAATAGGAACAAATAGTTCTAATTTTAGTGTAGCTCCTAGTAATTCCACATCATCAGATGGTACTGTTTCTCAAGTAAAATTATCAAATTATTCTGACACTGCAGTTTATGCTGCAAATAAAATATTACCATCAATTGTTGGAATTAAAGTAGAATACACAGTAAGTTCTAATTTTTCTATATATGGTATGGGAACTGCAAAGTCTGAAGCATCAGCATCTGGTTCTGGAATAATAATTAGTGATGATGGTTACATTTTAACAAACAATCACATTGTTGCAACATCATCTTCTGAATCTTATTACCAAGTATCTGATGCAAACAAAGTAACTGTAACATTATATAATGATGATACAGAATATGAAGCAAAAATAGTTGGAAAAGATGAACAAACAGACTTAGCTGTTATAAAAATAGAAAAAACTGGTCTTTCAAAAGCAGAATTTGCAGATTCTGACTCAATAAAGGTTGGTGAATTTGCAATGGCCGTTGGAAATCCTTTAGGAATGCAAAGTAGTATAACATGTGGTGTTGTAAGTGCTGTAAACAGAGAAGTTACAGATTCAGATGGTAAAAAATTCACATTAATCCAAACAGACGCTGCAATAAATTCTGGTAATAGCGGTGGAGCTTTAGTTAATGGTGAAGGTAAAGTTATAGGAATAAATACATTAAAACTTTCTGGTACAGGAATTGAAGGTATGGGATTTGCAATACCAATAAATTCTACAACAGACATAACTTCACAATTAATTCAATACAGTAAAGTAAAAAGACCTTATATAGGTATTTCTGGTGTTGATTTAGATGAAAAAACAGCCAAAGTATACAACTTAGTTGTTGGTGTATATGTAAAATCAATTGAAGACTTTTCAGCCGCTGAAAAAGCAGGAGTTAAGGTTGGAGATGTAATAGTTGAAGCAGATGGTAAAAAAATCACTTCAATGAATGAATTAAATGAAATTAAAAATTCTCATAAAATTGGAGATGAATTAAAAATAAAAGTTAACAGAAATAATAAAACAGAAGAATTAACACTTACTCTTGGAGAACAACCTTAAAGTTTTCACTTTTAGTTCACACAATGGACAAAATTTATTAGTATTATATAACCATAGTCAGGAAAGAAACTGATTAGAAAAAGAAAACATCCCCTTTTATTTTCAAAAGCTAGTAGATAAAATCTACTAGCTTTTTTATTTATTATATAATTGCAACATCAACTTCACTTGTATATTTGTCATTTCCATAAGCAAATATTACATATATTGCACCATCTTGGAAATAAAACTCTTCTACATTTTCTATTTTGTACATATCATCATTTTTATCTCTACTAAATATGCTATGTCCTAATGCTTTTAAATCTTCTGCTTTTTTTTGCTCAACTTCTATTTCTTCATTTATTTTACTTTGTGCATAAGATGTATCTACACTTTCACCCTTTAATAATTGTGATAAGTTAATTTCCTGATTTGTATCTAAGTCATAATTATATGTTTTTATTATTACCCTTTGAGCACTTGAGCCTTCTTTTAAATTTGCATTTATTATTATTGATAATACTCCATCTTCTACACATGCATTGTATTCTACTGTATAAATTGTATTTTTATTTTTAGTTTTTAATATATCTTCTGCCTTTTTTTCAAATAAATTTTTTATTTCTTCATTATAACCATCTATAGTTGAATTTTTTATGTTTATATATGGTATTTGTACATTTATATTATAACTATTATTTTCAGTTACTTCTTTTGTGTAACCTGTATATACTAGTTCTTTACTTGTGTCAGACTTTAATTTATCATATTTATCATTATAATTTTTTACTGAATTTGTATATATATTGTTAAATTCTGCTTTTAAATTTTCGTAGTCAATTTCACTTTTTCCCTTTAAATAACCAACAGTTGTAACCGTTTTTCCATCAAAAAATTGTATATATATTACAATAATTATCGATATTATACATATGGCAATTATTGATGCATATACAATTTTAGATTTTTTATCTAATTTATTATCTGGCAAAGTTACATTCATCTTATTACCTCTTTCTTTCGTACTATATTTATTATAGCATTTGCCCTATTCTTTTTCAATAGTTATTTATTAAATTTATTGACTATTACTTAATTTTGCGTTATTATATATATTGATATTTTAAGAAATGAGGAATGAAAAGTATGTTATGTTCAGAATGCAAAAAAAATGCAGCTATACTTTTTTATAATAAAGTAGAAAATGGCAAAGAAACCATGGAAGGATTATGCTATGACTGTGCTAAGAAAAAAGGAATTAATCCATTAGATGTATTATCAAAACAAAGTGATTTACTAAATAAAGATAAAATTAATTTAAATGATATGTCAAAACAATTGGAAACAGTTTTTAAAGATTTAGCAGAAAATATAAATTTAGAAGATATTGAAAATATAGATGGTGCAATTACATTTAATACTCAAGACGAAGATAGTGATGATGAAGATGCTCCAAAAATTGCAGGAGCTGCTATTCCACTTGGTTCAATATTTTCAAATATGTTTGGATCTAATCGGAAGTGAAGCTTCTTCTGATAACACTGGCAGAAAAAAAGTAAAAGTAGAAAAAAAGAAAAACAACAAACAATCAAAAAAGAAAAAATATTTAGATACTTATGGTACTAATTTAACTCAAAAAGCCAAAAACAACGAATTAGATATTGTAATTGGCAGAGATAAAGAAATACAAAGAATTATACAAATTTTAAATAGACGTTCAAAAAATAATCCATGTTTAATTGGTGAACCAGGAGTTGGTAAAACTGCAATTGCCCAAGGCTTAGCAATTAAAATTGCAAACCAAAATGTTCCAGCTAAGCTTTTAAACAAAGAAGTTTATTTATTAGATATGACAGCAGTAATTGCTGGAACACAATTTAGAGGACAATTTGAGTCAAGAATGAAAGGAATTATTGATGAATGTAAAGAATATGGTAACATTATTTTAGTTATAGATGAAATTCATAATATAATTGGTGCTGGAGATGGCGAACATTCTATGAATGCCGCAAATATTTTAAAACCTTCCCTTTCAAATGGAGAAATACAGTTAATTGGAACAACTACTCTTAAAGAATACAGAAAATATATTGAAAAAGATACAGCATTAGAAAGACGTTTCCAACAAGTATTAGTAGAAGAACCAAATATAGAAGATTCTATTGGAATTTTGGAAGGAATAAAAAAATATTATGAAGAATACCATAAAGTAAAAATTTCATCTGATGTTATTAAGCAAACAGTTATAATGTCAGAAAAATATATTCATGATAGATTCTTACCAGATAAAGCAATTGATATTTTAGACGAAGCATGTTCTAGAAAAAATTTAGAAAACAAAGATTTATTTAAATTAGAAATATTAAAACAAGAATTAAAAAATATTCAAGCTCAAAAAGAAGAAGTTATTGCTGCAGACTCTACAGAAGATTATCAAAAAGCAGCAGATTTAAAAACAAAAGAATGTCAATTAATAGAAAAAATAGATAAAATGAATAGCAAAATGAAATTAAAAAGTATAACTGTTCAAGATATAGCCTCAGTTATTGAAAGTTGGACAAAAATTCCAGTTAAAAAAATAACAGAAGCTGAAACACAAAAACTTTTAAATTTAGAAACAAATCTTCATAAAAGAGTTATTGGCCAAGAAGAAGCCGTAAATGCTGTTTCTCGTGCAATTAGAAGAAATCGTGCAGGACTTCAAAGTACCAAAAGGCCACCATCATTTATTTTTGTTGGACCTACAGGTGTTGGTAAAACTGAACTTGCAAAATCATTAGCATATGAAATGTTCGGCTCTGAAGATTCTATAATTAGAGTTGATATGTCTGAATACATGGAAAGCCACTCTACATCAAAATTAATAGGTGCACCTCCAGGTTATGTTGGCTATGATGATGCTGGTCAATTAACAGATAAAGTAAAAAGGAAACCTTATTCTATTATACTTTTTGATGAAATTGAAAAAGCACATCCAGATGTATTTAATATTTTACTTCAAGTTTTAGATGACGGAAAACTTACAGACTCTCAAGGAAATACAGTAAGTTTCTCAAATACTATAATTATTATGACATCAAATGCTGGTTCTAATTTAAATAATAATTCAATTGGTTTTGGAAAACAAACAGTTGACAAAGGAAAAATTGAAGATAGTTTAAAAGAAGTATTTAGACCAGAATTTTTAAACAGAGTAGATGAAGTTGTTGTATTTGACTCATTAACCCAAAATGAATTATTGCAAATTGTTGACTTAATGCTTAATGATACAATAAAAGCTCTAAAAGACAAAGATATTACAATGCATATCTCAAATGATGCAAAAAAATACTTACTAGAAAAAGGAACAAATATCAAATTTGGTGCAAGACCTTTAAGAAGAGCTATCCAAAGATACCTTGAAGATGAAATATCTGAACGTATTTTAAAAGGTGAAATTATTGACGGACAAAATGTTAATGTTAATTTTGTAGATAATGAACTAAAATTTGATATTAATTAATGGAGGAATTATGTTAAAACATGTACCAAATACCCTAACAATAATTAGATTTTTGCTTATTCCATTTATTGTAGCTTGTATATTTAATGGGAATTTTATTGTAGCATTTATTATATTTACAATATCAGGAATAACAGACATAGCAGATGGCTTTATAGCAAGAAAATTTAACCTTGTATCTAATTTTGGAAAATTAATGGATCCGCTTGCAGATAAATTAACCCAAATTTCTACTCTTGCCTCTCTTGCTATTATTCATATAATACCTATTTGGATTCTAATTATTGTTTTAATTAAAGAATTTATAATGATTGTAGGAGCATCATTTTTGTACGGAAAAGATGTTGTTGTTTATAGCAGATGGTATGGTAAACTTGCAACAGTATTGTTTTACCTTGCAATAGTTCTTTCTTTAGTGCTTAGACAATTTAATATTACAGGAGCATTTGAGCATATAGATTTAATTGCATATAGCTTAGCATTAGTAGCAACTGTATTTTCTCTTATAATGTATGTATGGTCTTTATATCATAAAGGGTTTATAGATAAAAAAGATTTAAAAAAAGATGTAACAATAGATAAAAAAAATTAATAAATAAAAATGAAGAAAAGGGACTTTTTTATAATGTCCCTTTTTAATTTTTTATTCAAAATTTTCTATAAGTTCGTTTAATGCCTCATCCCCATTAACTCTTATTCCCTGTTTTATACCTATATTATCTGTTTGTGGCAAATACGTAGTTGATATTTCTGTTTTTTCATATACTTCTTGTGTTCCATCCTCTAGAATTTTGTATATTGTTATAGTTCCATTATCATCTTTTAATAAATAATGTTTTCCACACTCCCCATCTAATTGTTTATATAAAGTTATTTGAGTTTCATCAAAGCTTTTTATTTCATAATCTTTATAATAATTTTGTAGATCTTCTTTTGTCTTATTTACTAACTCTTTAGGCACTTCTATATATTCATTTATTTCATCTTTACAGCCTTTATAATACTTTTTTAATGTTATTCTACAATTAGGTGATATTTTTTCTTCTTTTGCATTTGTTTTTACAGATGCTATACTTTGTAACTCTTCATATTCATCAGTACATTCATCTAAAATTTGTTCATCTGAAACTTTAGTTTGAACTTTCTCATTTACCTCTTTATTATCTTTTTTATTAACCATTATAGCAGTTAAAACAGCAGCTATTATAACTGCAATTGAAACTAAACCGTATTATTACTTTATTAAAATTATGCATATAAAACCTCCATTTAATACTTAAATTTATATTATTATTTACTAAATTTTGGTTTTTATTCTATTTGTGATGTTATATTAACATTTTTTCCATCTGTTTTTATAGTTATTTCACCTTTTTGGTCTGTTCTATAAATAGAAATATTATTCTGTTTTAAATTATTTATTGTAATATCTGATGGATGTCCAAATTTATTGTTCTTTCCCACACCAATTACTGCATATTGGGGTTTTACTGCTTTTAAAAAATTCTGTGTAGATGATGTCTTTGAACCATGATGTGCCACCTTTAAAATGGTAGATTTTAATAATTTAAAATTATTGTATTTACTTAATATTTCATTTTCTGCTACATCTTCTATATCTCCTGTAAACAACATAGAAAATTTATTATAAACTAATTTACATACCATAGAATTATTGTTTATTATGTTTTTATTTACAATATTTTGTGAACACGGCCAAAGTATATTAAAGGTCAAATTATTTTCTATATTTATCATTTGTCCTTTCTCTACAACTTTTATATTTATATTTTTTTCTTTACTAATTTTGATAAATTTTTTATAGTTTTCACACATCTCATACTGTTTACCTATAACCACATTTTTAACTAATATTTCTTCCATAATATATAAAATTCCTCCGCACATGGTCACTATCAAAATGGCTTATAAATATATAGTCTATACTGGTATAGCCTTTATCTAATATATAAGGTAACAATGTACTTTTTCCAACATCAAAGCTTTCCCCTTTACTTCCTCCACCATCTATTAGTATTGTTTTATTTTGCGGAGTTATTATAAAACAAGCATCCCCTTGTGATACATCAACAATATTTATTTCTAATTTTCTTGGATTAACAAAAACAAATGCAGAAGTTAATACTATACTTGTTATCAAATAAATGGTTAAAATTTTTTTTATTTTATACTTATATTTAATGTAAGCTAAAATCCACCTAACTCTTAGAAAAGAATTATTGGGTGTTTTATCATTTTTTACTTTATATAAAAAACTTATTATAAAAACAAAAATATAATAAATCATTATCTCCCATATAGAAGGGGTTTTAACATATATTTTTGCTAATGGAAATTTACCTATACCAGAAAAAAATAATATTGTTTTAATTAAAAAATTTACAACTGGTGATAAAAATTTTGAAAAATAAAAATTTAATATTGAAACTATTAAAAATATAAAACCATTATTGGACCTATTATAAATCCTACAATTAAATTTGTTATAATAAAATATATTCCAAATTTATTAGTATGAAATATAATTAAAGGAAACAATGCTATTTGTGCAGAAATTAAAACAGATATACTTTCTTTTATCTTTTTTAGTTTATTGCTTCTTTTGTTTAAAATTTTTAATATATGTTTATTAAATATAATTATGCCAATTGTTGCTATATATGAATATTGCAATCCTATATTTGTTATTAAATATGGATTATATATTAGAATGCAAAATAGTGAAAAAAATAAAAAATTCCATGTATCATTTTTTCTATATATTAAATTAGATATAATTGTCATTATTCCCATAATAATAGCTCTTGCAAGTGACGGGGTAAAACCTGTAAGCACTGTATATAATATAAGTAATATAATTGTAACAATTCTTCCACATCTTTTTCCTAAAATTTTATTTAATAAAACAGAAACTCCTATTATTATATAAGATATATGCATACCAGAAACTGCTAAAATGTGTGATAAACTGCAATTTGCAAAGTCATCTCTTATATCTTTTTCAATATATGAACTATCAGCAAGTATTAAACTAAAATAAATTGGCCAAACTTTTGAATCTAAGGTATTTGAAATTTTGTCTTTAATATTTTGCCTGTATTCATTTATTTTTATAGAAATTCTATCTAGGTTATTATGCTTTAATATTTTAATATTTTCTGCATTTATTGTTCCATATATCTCTAATGTTTTTAAATAATTTGAATAATCAAATCCTCCATAATTTCTTTGTACATTTGGCATTTCATAATTTCCGCTTTACCTTTATTTTGTCTCCATACATTAGTTTTATTTTTTTATTTGCACTTAAATATAAACATATATTTTCGTACTTCTTATTTTTGTTTATCTTTTCAATTTTTATTTTATAAATATTTTTGTATTCTTTTTCTTGTTTATTACTAACTACTGTTGCTTCTGCCTCAATTTTTTCAGGCAATTTATATACGAAATTATATTTTTTATTTTTGTATAAAACTATACTATTTGAAATAATTGATAATAAAATTATGACTAAAATTACTTTATGATTTAAATATATTTTGATATACCTAAAATATCTCCTTATAGAAAATAATTTAA
>ERZ772819.193-NODE-193-length-52111-cov-11.568119_pt1 | contig 52111 bp, 29 predicted proteins | sample MGYA00580860_ERZ772819 | MGnify/ENA primary metagenome ERZ772819 (study PRJEB29015, sample SAMEA2737683) | human gut metagenome | biome: human gut; feature: human-associated habitat; material: faeces | place: China | collected 2012 ...
AAATTAGACACTGGGACGGGGATTATGTCTTAGGGTTTACAGGGTTAAAATTGTTATGGGACAAAAATTTGCTAGAATTTGCAGTTTTAATCCTGTAAACCCTAAGACATAATCCCCGTCCCAGTGTCTAATTTTTACCTAATTTAATTATACTACTAATAGTATTATATTTAAAGGAACAATTTTTGGTAATTGTTTTTGCGAAAAATAAATCAATATACTTGAAAAATTTGTTAAATGAATATATAATACGGATGTAGTAAAAAATGGAATATCCGTAAGGAAAAGTTGGAGGTATAATATGGCAACAAAAGACAAAAATATATGGATTTTATTTATATTTATTTTATCTGGATTAGTAGTTGGTGGATTACTTGGAGATTTGGCACAAAAAGTAAGCTGGCTTAGTTGGATGGGATTTGGACAACAATTTGGATTGGAAAGTCCACTAGTATTGGATTTAAGTATTGTAAAAATAACATTTGCACTAATGTTTAAAATAAATATAGCAAGTATAATTGGTTTGGCAATTGCAATTTTCATATATAGAAAAGTTTAGTAATAAAATAGGGGCTAATAATGAACAAGAAGGGATTGTAAATTTTGACAATAAAAATAAAAGAATTACCATCTGCAGAAAGACCATATGAAAAACTAGAATTATATGGAGAAAAGAATCTGTCAAATGCAGAATTATTAGCTATAATAATAAAATCTGGAACCAAAGAAGAAACATCAGTACAATTAGCTCAAAAAATATTAAAATTAAATGAAAATGCAAAAGAAGATAATCTTAATTTTTTAAGAAATATTAGTATTGAAGAATTAATGCAAATAAAAGGGATTGGTAAGGTAAAGGCAATACAATTAAAGGCTGTTTGTGAGTTAGGTGTTAGGATGTCAAAACCATCTAATTACAAAAAAATAAAAATTAAATCACCTGCTGATATTGCAAAAATTTTAATGAATGAATTAAGATATGAGAAAAAAGAAATAGTAAAATTAATTATATTAAATAATAAAAATGAAATACAAAAAATTTTAAATGTTGCAATAGGTGGAAGTAATTTTGCAAATTTTTGTGTTACAGAAATTTTAGGCGAAGCAGTAAAAATGAAAGCACCAAAAATTATTTTAATACATAATCATCCATCTGGAGATTCTAAGCCTAGTAAAAACGATATTGAAATAACTGCAAAATTATATGATGCTGCGAATATGGTAGGAGTAGAACTATTAGACCATCTTGTTATTGGAAATATGGAATACACAAGTATTATGGGGGAAATTGCAAAAAAATTGAATAATTAATTTTATAATATGCAAGTGAAAGGGAAAGGTTTCAAATGAATTTTTTTAATTTTGGTTCAAAAGATATAGGAATAGATTTAGGAACAGCAAATATTTTAGTAACAATAAAAGGTAAAGGAATAATATTAAAAGAGCCATCAGTTGTTGCAATAGATACAACAACAGGAAATATTTTGGCAACAGGAAATGAAGCAAAAGAAATGCTACGGTAGAACACCAGAACAAATAAAAGCAGTAAGACCATTAAAAGATGGTGTAATTGCAGATTTTACAGCAACACAGCTTATGTTAAAAAATATTATAAAAAAAGTAAGTGCAAGATATAATATAGGAAAACCAAAAGTTGTAGTAGGTGTTCCATCTGGTATTACAGAAGTAGAAGAAAGAGCTGTTGAAGAATCTGTATTACAAGCTGGTGCAAAAGAAGTATATTTAATTGAAGAGCCAATGGCAGCAGCAATTGGGTCAAATTTAGAAGTTGGGGAACCAAGTGGAAATATGATTGTAGATATTGGAGGAGGAACAACAGAGGTTGCTGTAATATCACTTGGAGGAATAGTTGTTAGTCATTCTATAAGAATTGCAGGAGACGAATTAGATGAAGACATAGTAAATTATATAAAAAGAGAAACTAATCTTGCAATAGGAGAAACTACGGCTGAACAAATAAAAATGGAAATTGGTTGTGCAATGCCACTTATGACAAAAATGAGTATGGAAGTAAGAGGAAGAGATTTATCAAATGGATTGCCAAGAAATATAATAATAACATCAAGTCAAATAGAAGAAGCAATGCAAGAATCAATTAAAAAAATTGTTGAGGTAATAAAAATTACATTAGAAAAAACTCCACCAGAACTTGCATCAGATATAATGGAAAAAGGAATATATTTAGCAGGTGGAGGAGCATTAATAAAAAATTTAGACAAACTAGTAAATAAGGAAACTGGAATGCCAGTATATATTGCAGAAGAACCATTAGAGTGTGTGGTAAGAGGAACAGGAAAAACAGTAGAAGATCTAGAGAGGTTAAAAAGCGTATTGATAAATGCTAGAAAAAGAAGATAAAGTAGGAAGGAAATAAAAAAATGTATAGAAACAAAAAAAGTGGAGCACTTGGAATAATTATAACAATAATAATATTAATATTGGTTGTAATATTTTCTAATAATGATAATAATACTTCATTTGTAGAAAATTTTGCAAGTAAGCTTGTAATGCCTATACAAAATGGATTAACCTATTTAAAAAATAAAATAAGTGGAAATGATACATTTTTTACAGATATAAATGATTTAAAAAGTGAAAATGAAAAATTAAAGAGTAAAAATAAAGATTTAGAACAATCATTAAGAGAATTAGAAAATATAAAAACAGAAAATGAAACACTAAAAGAATACTTAGGATTAACAGAGAAATATAGTGGTTATAAAACAATACCAGGAGATGTAATAAATAAAGATATAAGTAATTACTCAAAGACAATTACATTAAATATTGGTTCAAAAGATGGGGTAAAAGTTGATATGACGGTTATTAGTGAAGAAGGACTAGTTGGACATGTTATATCTGTAACTGAAAGTACAGCAAAAGTACAAACAATATCTGATCCAGGAAGTTCAGCAAGTGCAATGATGAGCACTACAAAAGATAGCATAGTATGTAAAGGTACATTAGAAAATAAATCAATGTTAAAAGCAATGTATATTCCAACTGAAGCAAGTGTTATACAAGGAGATACAATTCAAACATCAGGACTTGGTGGAATATATCCAAAAGGTATAAAAATTGGAACAATAAAAAAAGTAGTAGATACAGAAAATTTAACAGATAGATATGCATTAGTTGAAACAGCAGTAGATTTCAACAAATTGAATAGTGTTTTAGTTATAAATCAATAAATGGAGGTAAATTAATTGAAAAGATTTCTTATAAATTTTAGTTTAATAATAACAGCATTAATTATATATTTTTTACAAGAAAACTTTTTTAATTGGTTTACAATTGCAGGAGTAATGCCAAATTTATTTGTAATATTAGTTTTATTTATAGGATTATTTACAAACAAAAATAAAGGAACAATTTATGGTTTAATTATAGGAATGTTTTTAGACTTTTTTGTAGGAAGCAAGCTTGGAATATATACAATAACATTAGGGCTTGTTGGATTAGTGGCTGGAATATTTGATAAAAATTTTTCTAAAGATAGTAGAATGACAATAATGTTAATGGTAGCAGGAATAACGGCTAGCTATGAAATAATAATATATTTTTTAAATTATTTTATTTTAAATGGAAATTTAGAGATATTAGAATTTTTAAAAATATTATTAATAGAGATTATCTACAATATTATAATAACAATTATAATATATCCGTTAATAAAAAAATTTGGTTACTATATAGAAAATGAATACAAAGGAAATAAAATTTTAACAAGATATTTTTAAAATTAAAATTGGAAAGAAAAATAAGGAGTTAAAAAATTGGCTAAAAAAATAATTAGTAAAAATAATATAAATTTAAGATTTAATATAGCAACTGTTTTAACATATATAATACGGAATAGTATTAATAGCTCAATTATTTAACCTTCAAGTAGTTCATGGAGAAGAATATAGAAAACAGTCTAATACTAGATTAACAAGAGAAAGCACATTAGAAGCTGCAAGAGGAAAAATATTAGATAGAACAGGAAGCGTTTTAGTAACTTCAGAAACAACATTTGCATTAGAAATTTATAAAAGTAAAGTTGATTCAGACACTTTAAATAATGCAATGCTAAATATAGTAAATACACTACAAAAACATAATAAAGAAGTACCAGATTCATTTCCTATACAAATTAATCCATTTAAATATACAATAGAAGGAGAGGCTTTAGATAATTGGCAAGAAAAAAACAATATATCTAAAGGAAAAACAGCAGAGCAAGTTTTTTATGAATTTAAAGAAAAATATGAAATAAAAAATGATAATTTGGAAGATACAAGAAAAATTATAGCTCTAAGGTATGAAATAGCCAAAACAGGTTATAGCAGCACAAGAGCCGTAAGGCTTGCAGATAATTTGTCAAGAGAAGCTGTTGCAGAATTTTGTGAGAATAGTGAAAAATTTCCAGGAATAAATATTGTTGTTGAACCCGTAAGAAAATACACATCTGGAACTGTTGCATCACACATATTAGGATATGCTGGAAAAATTACAGGTGATGAATATAATGCAAAAAAAGATAAATATGATATAAATGATATAATAGGTAGAACAGGAATAGAAAGTGTATTTGAGGAATATCTAAAAGGAAAAAATGGAACAAAACAAATTGATATGGGAGTTGATGGAACTTCATCTGGAGAATATGTAACAAAAGAAGCGGTTGCAGGTTCAAATATAGTTTTAACTATAGATGCAAATTTACAAAGAATAGTTGAAAATACTTTGGCATCAAATATTCAAAAAATAGCAAGTGGTGGATTTGGAAAAACATATGATGCACAGGCACGGAAGTGCTGTTGTTATGAATGTAAAAACTGGCGAAGTACTTGCTATGGCAAGCTATCCAGATTATGATCCAAGTAAATTTGTTGGGGGAATAAGTACCAAAGATTGGAATGAATATAATAATAACCCAAATCATCCATTAGTAAATAAAGCAATGCAAGTTTCATATGCACCAGGATCAACGTTTAAAATGGTAACAGCAATTGCAGCATTAGAATCAAATGTTGTAAGTATTGATGAAAGAATAAATGACACAGGGGTGTATAAATTAGGAAACAGAACATGGAACTGTTGGTATTATACAGACTATCATGTTGGACATGGAAGACTAAATGTATCTGATGCAATAAAACATTCATGTAACTATTATTTCTATGAAGTAGGAAATAGAATGGGAATAGATAATTTAGTAAAATTTGCAAAATATTTTGGACTAGGAAGTAAAACTGGAATAGAATTGCCATCAGAAACAAAAGGAGTTCTTGCAAGTAAAGAAGTTAAGCAAGCAAGAGGAGAAACATGGGTTTCTGGTGATACATTAAATGCTTCAATTGGACAAGGTGATAATGAATTTAGTCCATTGCAAATGGCAAAATATATAAGTACACTTGCAAATGGAGGAAACAAAGTTGATGTTTCAATAATAAAAACAATAATAAATGCAGATGGAACAGAGGTTCCAAAAAGCGAAATAAATGGTTTTGTAAATAGCAAGTTAGGGCTTACAGATGAACAAGATGATGGAACAACAATAAAAAAAGAATATTTGGATGCTGTATTAGATGGTATGCAATCTGTTACTCAAGAAACTGGAGGTACTGCATACAATATATTTAAAAACTTTAGCATAAAAGTTGGTGGAAAAACAGGGTCTGCGGAAGCTCCCGGAAATAAAGTAAATGCGTGGTTTGTTGGATATGCGCCATTTGATGATCCAGAAATTGCAATTGTTGTAATGGTAGAAAACGGAGGGCATGGAAATTATACAGCAGAGGTTGTAAGAGATATTATGGCAGAATACTTTGGAATGAATACACAAGATATAACAGAAAACATGCAAGAAAAACCGTATACAGAAATAATGCAATAAAATAGAAAGGATGTAAAAAAATGAAAAATTGTATAAATATTAATTTAAAGAAAAATGAAATAGTTATAAAAATTAAAGAAGATGCAAGTTATGAAAACATTATAGACAGCCTAAAGAAAAAATTACCTGAACTAAAAAAACTATATAAAGATGATAAAACACCAATTAGAGTGTCTGGTAAAATATTAAAAAACAGGGAAATTGATGAATTACAAGATATGATAAAAAAAGTTATAGATGTAGAAATAGACTTTGATACACCTAAAGCACTTGGACTTGCAAGCATTAAAAAAACATTTGATCAAGAAATAGCAATTTCTGAAACAAAGTTTCATAGAGGTTCATTAAGATCAGGACAAAAAATGGAAGTTGAAGGAAGCATTGTAATTATAGGAGATGTAAATTCAGGAGCAGAAATAATTGCATCTGACAATATTGTTGTTGTGGGTAATTTAAGAGGACTTGCACATGCCGGAGCAAAGGGAAATAAACAAGCAATAATAGCAGCAGGAGTTTTTGATCCTGCTCAAGTTAGAATTGCAAACATTGTAAGGGAAATAGATAGAGAAGAAGAGCCATTACATAAGAATGCTTATTTATATGTAGATTCAGATAAGATAATAATAGAGTAATTTTTATGTAATTAATAATAAAACAAGACAAAGAAAAAGCATTTCATCCTCAATTTTTTGTGTATATAAAAAAAACAATAAGCACAATATTAAAATATCATCTGAATATAAATCTAATCCCATAATACTAAATAAAGCTTGGCTATCATTTTTAGAGGTATTTTGGCTACTACGGTCATCTGGGTTCTTTTTAGAATTATCGGTGTCTTTAGTACTACTAGCATTATTACTAGTAGTACTTTTTTGTGCTTTAGATATATTTTGATAATATTTATATCTATTGTAATAATTATAGTGTTGAAAATAAGGCATGTTAAAAAAAGGAAAACTAGGCATTTTTATCATCCTTCTTATCATTTTTTAAAACCTCAGCAATTTGAGATACTTTAAGTAAATTTACATATTGATCAAGCTTTTCCTGTTTTGTTTCTCTTAAATATGGTTTTAAAGAATAAAGAAGATTTGATCTAGGATCATTTGAATTATTCATTTTTTCCATTACAGATTTCATTTTTAATATAGTATTCATATCAATGTTATTAAAATCAAAATTATTTGATGAACTATTTTTTGAAGAATTATATGTATTTTGTGAGTTGTTAGAATTTTGATTGTTAGATGTGTTATTTGTAGACTCATCGTTTTTATTAGAATTAGAATTTGACATTATTTTTGAAAAATTTTCTATCATTTCAGGAGAAATTTTAGAAATAGCTTCTGAGATATTACCATTATCAACTAGATTTTTAATATTATTCATCATTTCAGGATTTAAACCATTATTTTGCAATTAAATCACCTCTTTTAAATATAAATTTAACTATTTATATAAGTATATGAGTAATAGTTAAAAAAGGTTCCAATTAATATAATAAAAATCGTAAATAATTTGGCATAATGAGACAAAATAGGCAAATTAAAAGTTATTAGTTAAAGCTTAAAGTTTAATTATATATTCTTCCCAGGGCTCCCCATTGTAAGAAAATGTAATTCGTGCCTCATACATTTTCTAAAACGGTCCCCACTTGCCCTTCACAGAATATATAATTAAACTAAAGAATCATTATAATATTAACATAAAAAGTTAATAAATTTTGGAAAAAACATTGAAAAATGAATAAAAAAACTGTATAATATAAATTAGGGTTAATATGCCAAAGTATGTCAATTATTTTGTGTAACAAAAATGTAATTAAAAAGTCAAATAATTGTAAAAAAAACAAACCAAAACTTTCCGTATAGCTATGTATTTAGCTAAAAAGAAGTAAAAATTAAAGCATATTGACTTTAAATATTTTAATTATATTATATATAAGTAATAATTTTTAAGGAGGAAATTTATATGAAAGGGAAAATATTACAAAAATTTATTGCAATGGTTTTAGTATTTTGTATGACAGCTGCAAACTTTATTTTAGTTGCAACAGATGCTGTATATGCAATAAGTACAAGAGCTACTGAAATTAAAAATACAGGAATAACATTTGATGCTTATTTTAAAAGCGAAGACAAAAAAACTTACGATAAAACAGCAAGCATTACTTCAGGAGATAAGCTATATGTAAGCATAGATATGAAAACTGGAGTACTTGAAAATGCTAAAATTAAAATAAATAATGCTAATTTTAAAATATTAAAAGATGAGGTAAAAAACTCATATGTAAAATACATAAATGATGATACAAATGAAATTGAGTTAAACAAAATAACATATGGAAATAGTATCGAAATAGAGTTACCTATAAAATTTGAAAAATCAGGAGAAATTGCTACTGATTATTTTAGCATGGAAAATGAAATTGCTCTTTTTGGAACATATAAGAATTCCTCTGAAGAAAACATAAATGGGGTAGTAAATACAAAACTTACTTGGAATGAATCAGTTGTAACAAATTATCCAGCACCAAGTATAGAAAAAATTATTATAAATAAAGATAAAAATAAAATATTAGTTCAAGAAAAAGTAGTATCAGAAGTAGAAAATAATGTATTGCCAAAAACAGAAGAAACAATTAAAGTAAAGGCATCTCAAATAGATGGAAAAATGCCATCAAAAGTATATGTTTTAGAAAATGGTACAAAATTAAGTGATGAACTAATTTTAAATAAATATAATGCAACACAAGGAAGTTTAGAGTTTACTGTAAATTTTGTAAAAGATAATAAAATAACATGGAATAATGGAAAAGATGAATATACTTTAATATTTATATATGAACAAGAAATTCCAGAAACTATAAGTATAAAACCAGAAATAGAAATAAATACAAAAGTTTTTGGACATGATGAAAAAATATTTAAAGGAAAGCCATCAGCAAGTTATGAAGGATCAGTAAAACAAAAAGGAAATATTGTAAGTGTAAATGCAACTTCAGGTTCAGAAGACGTATATAAAGGTTATATGTACTCAGGAACAGAAGAAACATTGTATAATGAAAATTATCAAATAGAAATTTCAGATAAAGATGATACAGATAGTATAAATTTGGAATTTGTAGAAGATAATTTTAAAACTCAAAGTGGAGAGGAAAAATCTACAAATAAAAGTACAGTATATAAACAAATTAAAATAAACAAAGAAAATATGAAAGAAATATTAGGAACAGAAGGAAAAATAACAATAGAGGATGTAAATGGCAATACTTACACAATTGATAATAATAATACTGTAGACGAAGAAGGAAATATCATACAAGCATTAGATACAAATGGTTTAAAAATAACAACAACTAAACCACAACAAGAAGGAACATTAAAAATAAGTGCTAATAAAGCAATAAAAGGTAATGCTGGATATTCAAGAGAAGAAATAGAACAAATAGATTCAATTGAGACAAAAATAAAAGTATATACAGATGAAACAAATTCATCAGAAGCTACAACTAAAAAAGAAATTAAAGATACAAAAACAGAAGCATATTTAAGCATGAACAATGAAAATAAAGGAAATATTATATCTGCAGTAAGCAGTAATAAGATTGAATTTATAGCAACATTAAAAACAGGAACAATGGATACAGACCTTTATAAAGAGCCAACAATAAAAATAGAACTTCCACAAGAAGTTTCAAAATTAGATATTTCTTCAGTATCTGCCTTATATGCTGGAAATGAAATAGAAGTTGAAAGTTACAAAGAAATAATATCTGAAAATGGAAATAAAACAATATATGTAAAACTTAAAGGTGAACAAATTAACTATGACAATAAAGTAGCAGAAGGAATTAAAGTAACAATAAATGCAAATATTACTTTAGATGAATTAAGTACATCTAAAGCATCAAAAATAAAAATGATATATACAAACGAAAATGGTGCACAAAAAGAATATTCTACTGATATAGATGTAAATATAGTATCAAGAGAAGGTATAATATTACGTAATACATTAATAGTTGAAGAAGATGGAAAACAAGTAGCTGGAAAGAAAACATTAAATGATGAAGTTTTAACACAAAATGTATCTGTAAATAATAAAGAAAAATTATTACATTCAGATATGGTAATGGTAAACAATTATGATGCTTCTATAGAAAATGTTTCTATAATTGGTAAATTACCAGTTAAAGATGCAAATGAAAAAATATTTGAAACATCATTATCAAATACATTTGATGCAAACTTAAAAAGTGCAATAAAAGTAAGTGGAAAAGCTGCTAAAATATTATATTCTGCAGATGAAAATGCAAAAGCAGAATCAGAATCTTGGACAGAAGATATAAGTAATGCAAAATTATTTAAAATAGTTTTACAAGATAACAAACTAGATGTTGGAGAAAAAGTTGATATTTCATATGATATCGAAATGCCAGCAAACCTTTCATATAACCAAACAGCATATACAAAATTAGAAATGAATTATGATTATGAAGGACAAACACAAACAAAAAAAGCTGCAAATTCAGTATATACAGAATTAAAATCTTCAGAAGATATTGAAAAAGATGCTAATGGAACTAATCAAAATATTGAAGGACTTGATGTAAAAATTGTTGCAATATCAGCAGGAAAAGAATTAGAAAAAGATGACCAAATTCTTCAAGGTCAAACAATTAAATATATTTATACATTAACAAATAATACAGGAAAAGATTTAAATAACCTAAAAATAGAAGCAAACCATGAAAATGCAAATGTATTTGATGAAACTATAGTTGAACAAATAGATACAGCAAATCCAGATCAAAAAGTAAAATATACGTATATTAAAGAAAAAGAAAATAAATCAAATAAAGATATTACAATAGAACAATTAAAAAATGGTGAAAGTAAAGTAATAGATTATCAAATAAGAGCAAAAGAAAATATAAACCAAATAAATAATAATATAAAAATATCAGCAGATAATTTATCACAAAAAGAATTAAATAGTTCTATAAAAGTACAACAAGCTAATTTGAAATTAGAAATAGATGGAAATGTTTCAAAAGAATATCCATTAGTATATGGAAAAATATTTACAAATAAATTAAAAGTATCTAACATAACTAATGATAAAGTAGAAAATGTGGAAGTTCAATTTAATATACCAGATGAATTTGAATTTTATGAGTTAGATGAAAATTCAAATTATAGTATTATAAACAAAGATAAAAATTATGTAAAAGTAAATATTAAATCAATTGAACCACATGCAAGTCAAACTTTGAATGTTTTACTAGAAACAACTATCAAGGAACCACAAAAAGAAAATGTAAATCTTCAATATATTGCAACTCAAAATAATAATACATATTTTTCTAATGAATTAAATGTTGGTTTGGAAAAATATATAGAGTCAAATATAAAAATTTCTCAAACTTCAAACATAAAAGGTGACGTTGTTTCAACAGGAGATAACCTAACATATACAATAGAATTAGAAAATAAAGGAGAAAACTTAGATATACTAATACTTACAGATGAGGTTCCAGAAGCTGCTGAAATAAAAAATGCTTATTATATAAAAAAAGGAAACCAAACAAAAATAGAAAATATAGAAAACAATAAAATAGTAGAAAGTATATCAATTGAACCTGGAGAGGTTGTAACATTAAATATTGAGACACAAATTAATGAAGAATTAACAGGAAGGCAAACAATTACAAATGTTGCAAGTATAGTAGGAAGTTACTTATCAGAGGAACTTTCAAGTAATGAAATCACATATAAGTTAAAAGCAAACACAGATTCAAAAACTGATGATTCTAACAATGAAGAAACAATAAAAGATAATACAAGTAATGATGAAAATAAAACAGATGATGATAAAGACAATACTCAAATAACAACAAAAAATGCTATTTCAGGTATGGCATGGATTGATGCAAATAAAAATGGCGTAAGAGAAAGTTCTGAACAAGCAATTTCTGGAATAAAAGTAATGCTTGCAAATATTGAAACAGGAAAATACGTAACAGACAGTAATGGAAATAAAATTGAAGTTACAACACAGCAAGATGGTACATATAAATTTGAAAATATAGATTCAGGAAGATATATGGTTGTATTTGAATATGACAATATAAAATATAGAAATACTCAATATCATGCAAATAACGCAACAGAAAGTACAAATTCAGATGTTATTACAAGTAAGGTAATTATAAACAATGATTCAAAAAAATATGCAGTAACAGATGAATTAGAATTAAAAGAACAAAGTTTAGAAAATATTGATGCAGGATTTATTGAAAACGAAATATTTGACTTAACATTAAATAAATATATAAGTAAAATTACAGTACAAAATAAAGAAGGAACTACAGTAAAAGAATACAATAAAGAACAACTAGCAAAACTTGAAATAGATTCAAAACAATTAGCAGGCTCAACAGTTTTAATCGAATATCAAATGAGAATAACAAATGAAGGTGAATTAGCAGGTTATGCAAATGAAATTGTTGATTATATGCCATCTGACTTAAGCTTTAGTTCAGAAATAAATAAAGATTGGTATATGTCAACAGACGGAAACTTACACAACACATCTTTATCTAAAGATATAATTGAAGCAGGAGAAACTAAAGTTTTAACATTAACTTTAGTAAAAACAATGACAAACAATAATGTAGGAAGAACAATAAATACAGCTGAAATTGCAAAAGCAAGTAATGAGCTTTCAATTCCAGACAAAGACTCAACACCATCAAATAAAGTACAAGGTGAAGATGATATTAGTACAGCAGAAGTAATAATTTCAATTAGAACAGGTTTAGCATTATCAATAGGAATTATAGTAACAATTATTGCATTATCTGTTGGAGGAATAACAGTTTATACAATTAAAAGAAAGGGGGTACACCATGAGTAGTAAAAATAGTTATAAAAAAATAATTATATCAGTAATTATGCTAATAGTTTCAACAATTATTTTAGCTATTATATCAAATGCAGTTGCAGTAAAAAATGCAGATACAATTGGAGATTTAATAAGCCGTACACGTACTGATGATTGGTACAAATTTAAAGCAAATGAAGTAATAGGAAACACAATAAAAGCAGGTACTGATATGCCTGTAGATGAAAGTGGTGGGTATTGTATAGACCCTCACGAAGGTTATTCTGGAAATGATTATAAAATTGTTAATATATATGATGTTAACAATAATACAACAGCAAATAATATTAAAGCATATACTGAAAATGACAAAAATGGAAAAGAATACCCTTTTACAAATAAAAATGTTAAGCCAATCTTAATGTTAGCATATTTAGCACAAAAGGGTAACGATGAAACAACACCTTATGCTTTTGGCTACAAAGATTCAATGGCAAGAATGTTTTGGAACGAAACATATGTTAAACAAATGAGAAAAGTTGGTTTATCAAAAAAATTCGTACCTAGTTATTATAGACTTACAGACCAAGACATGAAAAATAACAAAAAAATACAAGAAGCAAGTAAAGCCGCAGATGAAATGATGAAACAATCAAATATAGAAAAAGCTTTATTAAAAGATGTTATGACAGCAAAGGAAAAAGAAGAAATATCTGTTAGTGAAAAAGATGGAAAAACATTTATAGGACCATATAAATTAGGACTATCTGGAGGTTGCAAAGTAGGAGAGATTACTATAAATGATAAAGAAAAAGCAGATGGAATCTCTTATGATATGAATAAAGTACAAAGTGTAGAAAATGTTAAAGATAGTAAAGAATTTTATATAGTAATAAATAAATCAATACAAGAAATTAAGAAAATAAAAGTTACATCTAAAAATGAAGTAACATCAACTAAAGCAAGATTATTACTTGTTGCAGGTAATGCGACTCAAAACTTTATAATATATAGAGGTACTGAAACTAAAGAAAAATTAACATTAGACTTAACTGTTCCAAAATATGGATCTTTAAAAATTAAAAAAGTTGACAGTGAAGACAAAACAAAAGTACTTGAACAAATAGGATTTAAAGTATATAGCCAAGCAAAGAAAAATTGGGTTAAAGTAGAAAATAGCAAAATTTCATATACATCATTTGATAGTGCAACAGAATTTAAAACAGGAAAAGATGGTTATACACAAAAAATTGATAAATTGCCTTTAGGAAAATATACAGTATATGAAACAAGTATACCAGAATCATTACAAGATACATATCAAATAACAGATACAATAACAATAACAAAAAAAGACGGTACAACAGTTACCAAAACTGCAAAAAATGTTGGGGAAGTTGAAATAAAATCAAGTGCAAATGTTGAAATAACAGCTACAAATAAAAAGGCATTTGTTGATTTACAAATAAAGAAAGTTGATGAAACTACAAGAAAAAATTTACAAGGAATAGGATTTAAAGTTTATAATAAGGCAAAACAAGGATGGTTAAAAGTAGATAGTAATAATAAAGTTACAGACTATGTGGACTTTGATAAAGCAACATTACTTGTAACAGATTCTAATGGATTAGTAAAATTAAACAAAGTATTACTTGGAAAATATATGATAGTAGAAACAGACCTTGGACCATATAGTGACATATATAAATTAGGAACATTTACATTTAATGGTAAAACATTAGAAGGAAAAATAATTGAAGAAGACTATGACGTAAAAGCAAATAGCATGGGAGTAGTTACAGTAACAGCAGTAAATAGACAAGCATATATTGCACTTTCAGGTTATGTATGGCAAGATATTACAGGAAATTATGACAATAAAACAGAACAACAAGCAAATGGAATATATGATGATCCAGATTATAAAATGAATGGAGTTACAGTAGTATTAAAAGATAAACAAGGAAATATTGTAAAAGATGGTAATGGAAATGAATGCAAAACTGTAACAAAAGAATTAAATGGAGAAAATGGATATTATAGATTTGAAAAAATTGACTTAAATGAAATAAAACAAGATAACTATTATGTTGAATTTACATATGATGGATTAACATATCAATGTGTAATACCAAAAATAAATGAAGATGCAGGTTCTAAAGCATCTGAAACAGAAAAAGCAAGAAATGATTTTAACGAAATGTTCGCTACAATAACAGGAGAAGGACAAACAATTAATGGACATGAATTAAAATATAACTCAAAAACAGAAAATGGAGTTTCAAATGTAACACTTACAAATGCAAGAACCATAAGTAGCATAACTAAAAAAGGTGAAAACAACAAACAAGAAAATGTTGTTGAAATTTCAAATATGGGTGACTTTACAATAGATGCAACAACAACATCTGCAAATTATAGTATTAAAGCACAATATGAAAAATTACAAAAACAATTAGCAAATCAAAATAAATTGGTAACAGAAATAGAAAATATTAATTTAGGATTATATGAAAGAGGACAAACAGATTTAAGCTTAGTAAAAGATGTTTATAGTGCAAAATTATCTATAAATGGATATAATCATATATATGAATATGGAAAATATTTTAACTATGTAAATGAACCAAGACAAGAAAGTGACTTTAATGTTGCAATGCAATGGAAGAAAGAACGTACTGGAACATATACAGGACCAATTTATAAATCAGACATAAACTATGTAAATGATGATAAAAGTAAAGAATTAAAAGTATCTGTAACATATGCTATAGATATAAGAAACGAAAATGTTAATACTGATAGAACAGTAAAAGCTAACCAAATTGTAGATTATTTTGATGCTAAATATGAAAAAACAGGAATAAAAGTTGGAACTGCAATAGATGAGACAACAGGAGAAGTAACAGGAGAGCTAAGTGTATCTAATGTAGAAAATGTAAATAGTAAATACAACAAAATAACAATTGATACAACAAAACTTGGTGAAATTGCAGGAACTGGAGAAAATCATAAAACAATATATGTAAAATTTGATTTATCAAAAGCACAAATTGCAGAAATTCTTAATGGAGAACAATCAAATGCACCATTAGATAATGTAGCAGAAATAACATCATATTCTACACTACAAAATGGAAAACCATATGCTGCAATAGATAAAGACTCAATACCAAATAACAGCAAAATAGGAGAAGAAAACACATATGAAGATGACACAGACAAAGCTCCATCATTTGTATTACATCCAGAAGATGATAGAACATTATCAGGAACAGTATTTATAGATAATGCCAAAGAATTTGGAAAAGGAAATGTAAGACAAGGAAATGGTATGTATGATGAAGGTGAACAAGGAATAAGTGGTGTTAAAGTTGTTATGACAGAAGTTGACAAAGATGGAAATAAAACACAAGGTGGAAAAACATATGAAGCAACAACAAATGACCAAGGTTACTTTGAAATAACTGGATATACACCATCATATTATAAAATTGAATATACATGGGGTAAAGATCAAGGCTATGATGTAAAAGAATATAAAGGAACTGTAGTTTTAGACAAACAAAGATTTAGCAAGTTAGATTGGTATAAAACAGAAAGCCCAAGATATTCAGATGCAACAGATGACTACCAAACAAGAGAAGAAATAGATGCTGCACAAGAAATTACACAAATGACTTCTACAACACCTATATTTGGAGTGGGAATTGATAAAGATTCTTCAGTAGAACCAAATATAACAACAACTTCAGATGGTGATAAATTTGTAAGACAAGATGCTAAATATTTAGACTTTGGTATTATAGAAAGAGCAAAACAATCACTTGATATAACAAAAACTGTTGATACAGTAAAAATTACAGATGCAAGTGGAAGAGTTTTAGTAGATGCAAAAGTAAATAGTGAAGGAAAACTAGAAGGCCAAGTAACAGGAGTTACAGGAGGACCAAGCTATGGCTATATTAAAGCAGAAATAGACAATGAAATAATACAAGGTTCAACAGCACAAATTGGTTATAAAATAACAGTAGCAAATAATGGCGAAGTTGATTATGCAAATGAAGATTTCTACAAATATGGTAAAATACCAGCTAATGATGAAGGTATAATAAAAATAAAACCAACTAATATATATGATTACTTAGATAATGACATGAAAATAGATGAAGATGTAACAAATAGTAATACACAAAGTACAAAATGGACATATAAAAATACAAGTGAAGTTGAAAAATCTGAAACACCTACACTTATAGAACAATACTTTATGTCTTCTATTACATCTGAAACAAAAGAAGATGGAACAGTTATAGTAAAAGGACTTGAAAAAGTTTCAAGTGATACTATGAAGAAATTATTTGAGCAATGGTATGAAGAAGTTAATACGACAGAAGAAACTGAAACAACAAGCACATTAACTAAAATAAGAGCTTTAAAACTAAATGATAGACAAGTACTTGAAATAGAAGGTAAAGAATTATCACCAAAAGATGCTCCACTAGAATATAATTTATATTCTACAAGCCTATTAAGCAACACAGACGAAATTAGATTAGATAATGAAACAGAAATAACAGATGTTGATATAGTTAAAAATAACAATGGAAGTTATGAAAAAATTCTAGGAAGAAATATAAGTGTAGAGACAACAAATTTATATGATAAGGCAGAATGGGTATCAGTTACACCACCTACTGGAGAAAATAAAGACTTTACGATGATATTAATTATTTCAATATCAGCAGCAATAATTATAGGTACAGGAATAGTATTTATAAAGAAAAAAGTTCTTAAATAAAATAAAAAAAGTATAGTTTAGGAAATAAACTATACTTTTTTATTTTAAAATATTATAAACATAGGGAATAAAGGAAAAATAAATAATTAAACTAATGAATTTATAATTAAAAAGCATACAAATTTACAAAAAACGACTAGATGTAACAAAATTGTAATTAAAATTTAAAATTATAAGAAAACAAAGTCTCTAAATGTGCTTCCGTAAAGGGATATAAGACAATTTATGTAATAATTAATAATATGGAAATAAGGCTATATTGAATTAAGAACTAAAAGATATTAATATATAATTAAGGTAAAATGTATAAACTTGGGAGGTAAAGATGAAAGGAAGAGTAGGAAAAACAATACTTACAATATTAACTATTTTTGCATTAACTTTTTCATATTTTGTTATATTAGGAAATGTTATTAGTTATGCATTAGATAGCTTAGAGGAACAAATTACTAAAGTAAATGAACAAACTTATTTTGATGTATATTTTAAAGATGGGCAAAATAAGGTTCATACAAAATTAAATAATATTAAAAATGGAGAAAACTTGTATCTAAATATAAATGTAAAAGATTCAGGTGTTTTAAGTGATGGAAAAATAACAATAAATAATCCAAATTTTGAAATAGGAAACATTAAAAACAATTTTGTTAAAGAGGTAAATGGTAAAAATAATGAAATAGTTTTGAATTCAATCCAATATGGAAATAATGTAGAAATCGAAATACCAATAAGTCTGAAAAAACAAAATATTGTGGAAAATGATTATTTTGAAAGAGAAGTAGTTTTTAATTTGTCAGGAAAATTTACAGATGCAAATTATAAAGAAAGTACAGTAGATAGTGAAATAAAAGTAAAAAATATGTGGACAGAAGATGTAGACTTAAGCATAAATACTTCAATAGACAAATATATAAGCTTAGGCGATAATAAAATACTATTAGAGCAAACAATTGAATCTAATGTAAATGATAATGTTTTACCAAAATTAAATGAAAAAATAACTACTACTTTACCTTTAATTAATGAAAAATACCCAAGTGAAATAAAGGTATTAAAAAATGGAGTAAAACTAGAAAATATAGAATATAACAACCAAGACGGAAGTGTAGTTGTAAATACAAAAAATGATGATGATAAAATAATTTGGAATGACGGAAAAGATATATATAATGTAATTGCAATATATGAAGGACAATTAGAGATAAAAAATATTGATTTAAATACAACAGTTATTACAAATGTATATACAAAAAATGAAGAAATTACAAAAAATGACGTGAAAAACATAGTACTAGAAAAAAAGGGACAAATATTAAGTGCTAAGGTTTCTTCAACTGAAAGTGTATATAAAGGCTATATGTATGCTAATACACAAAATGAAACAATATATAACCAAGATTATAATGCTCAAATTTCAGATGCAAATAGTTTAGAAAAAATCGAATTAAAACTTGAAGAAGATAAATTTGAAACACAAGACACAAAAACACTTTCTACAAATAATGGTACATATTTTAAAGAAATAAGAGTTAATAAAAATAATTTACAAACAATACTTGGAAATGATGGAAAATTAAAAGTATTAGATGAAAATGACACTGAAATTGCAAGTGCTAATATAGATTGCAATGAAGACGAAAATGGAGATATTGTTTTAAAAAGGGTTGATACCAATAATAATCAAGTTGATTTACAATTAAAAAATATAAAAATTGTAACTACAAAACCAATTATAGAGGGCGAATTAAAAATAAAGGCTATAAAAGCTATAAAAGGAAATTGTGGTTATGATAAACAAACTTTAAAAACTTTAAATAAATTAACAAGTACTATAAAAGTTGTTAGTAATAATGAAGAAGAAATTATAAATACAGATACATTACTAAATGATACTAAAACTATGGCAAAATTAGAAATAAGTAATAATAACTTATCTACACTAGAAACAAATAAAGGAGTACAAATTACAGCAACTTTAGTAACAAATAGCAGTGAATATGATTTATATAAAAACCCAACAATTAATATTGAACTTCCTAAAGAAATAGAAACTATAAAAATAACATCTGCAAAAGTTTTATATAATGAAGGGCTAAAAACAGTAAAAAATAAAGTTGTAACAAATGAAGAGGGAGCAAAGACAATTGAACTTGCTTTTTCAGGAGAACAAACAAGTTTTGGAAATGATGTTTATGAGGGAATGCAAGTTGTAATATTTGCTGATTTGACTTTAAATAAATTAACTCCAAATAAAAAAACAAACATGAAAATGACTTATACAAATGAAAATGCAAATGAAATTAAATATGAGCAAAATGTCCAAATAAACATTAATTCTAAAGATGGAGTTATGTTATATAACAATGTTTCTGGATTTAATAATAATGATGTTTTAGAAACATTAAGTGATAAAATTCCAGAGGGAATTTTAGAGACAAATTCAGAAGAAAAAACTCTAACAGCAAAAATGGCTATTATAAATAATTATGAAACACAAATAACTAATGTTTCTATAATAGGTAAGATACCAGGAAAAATAAAAGATAAAATAGGCAATATGGATTTAGAAGGAACATTTAACACAAATATATTAGAAGGAATAACAACAAATTATGAAGGAGCAAAAGTTTATTATTCAGAAGATGAGAATGCTGACACAAAAAGTGACACATGGAAAGAAAATATAGATAATGCAAAAGCATATAAAATAGAGTTACCACAAGATGTTTTAATAAATGGTGGAAAAGTAGAATTTAATTATAAATTTAAAATACCAGAAAATCTAGGAAATAATGAAAGTATTTATTCAGCTTATAAAGTGGAATATGAATATGCAGGACAAAAAGTTCAAACAGATTCTGCTGTAGTACTAAAAACAAAATCAAATGAAGAAAATAAATCAGACAATGAAGCGGATAATAATGATATTGCTAATGATGGTACAAAATATACTATTGAGCCAATTTCTCAAATTGATGAAAATCAAAAACAAATTGTTGATTTAGCTGATGGAGTAAGGGCAACAATAACAGCATCTGTAAGTGATAAATACCTAAAAGAAAATGATATTGTAAATGAAGGACAAAATATAAAATATTTTATAACAATTAATAATAACTCTGGAAATGATATATCAAATTTAAATTTAATTGCTAATCAATCTAATGTTAGTTTTTATGGAATTGAAAAAGTTAAGATGGGTTCAAATGAGTTTAAAGATGATGGAACAGGAAAAGTTCAAATAGATACAAACTGGTATGTATTAAAAAATGGAGAGAGTACAAAAAATATTACAGAAAACGAAAAAATAGAAAATGGAACAAGTAAAACATTTTCTTATGAAGTACAAGTAAATAAAGTAGAAAACCAAAATGACCTGATTACAGGGACATTAAAAATAACATCAGATACAATAACAAAAGATATTGATTTAAATAAAATAAATATAGAAAAAGGAAAAATAGCTTTAAGTTTATTAAAAAATAATTATGTAGAATATCCATATGAAGTCGAATATCCTGAAAGTATTAAATTAAGTATTAAAAATATATCTGATAGTGAAATAACAAATCAAAAAATAAGTATTCCTTTAAATAATCAAATAACAATTTCAAAAGTAGAAACAGAAGATGAAAAAGAAGTTGAATATAAGGTAGAAAATGACGTATTAAACATAAATGTAGATAAATTAAATGCAGAAGAACAAAAAGATATATATATATTATTTGAGATTAAAAGATTTGATGGAGGCTATACTGACATAATATTAGAAGCAACAAGTCAAAATGATAATATATCATACTATTCTAATAAATTTATAGAAGGTGTTGAATTTAACCTTTCTAAAATTACTGTAAAACAAACTGCACAAAAAGAAAATGAAATGTTAAATATTAATGAAGAGTTTAGTGTAACACTTGAAATAACTAATAACGCAAATTTTACAGATAATATTACAATTAATAAGAGTTTTATTTATCCAATAAGCCTAATAAAATTGACTAAAGATGGAGAAGAACAAGAAATTTCAGATAATGGTTCACAAATAAATATAACAGATAGTTTAGAAGCGGGAAAAACAGTAAAATATGTGTATACATTTAAAGTAAATTCTAATTTATATGATGCTACAAGTATAACATTGAATTTTGACATAAGTGCAAATAGTTATTATGAAAAAACGCCAGATATATATTATGATTTAAATAACAATACATATGATGATAATAAAAGTGATGATGATACAAACGAAGATGATGACAATATAATTGATGACCCAACAGATAAAAAGGAAACAGATACTAAAATAGATCCAAGTGTAGATAGTAATAGATTTATGCTAAGTGGAAAGGCATGGAAAGATACAAATAAAAATGGAGCAATAGATGATGATGAAGAAGCAATGGTAGGAATAAATGTATATTTATTAGATGGGGAAAATGGCCAAGTAGTAAAAAAAGAAAATAAACCTTTAGTTGCAATAACAAACAATAGAGGAATTTATGAGTTTAATAATATACCTGCCGGACAATATATTGTTGCTTTTGAATATAATGTAAATGATTACAGAGTTACAACATATAAACAAGATGGGGTTACAGAAGACTATAATTCAGATGTAATTAGCAAAAATATAGATATAAATGGTACACAAAAGATTTATGCGGTTACAGATAAATTTAACTTAGAAAAAACAACTATAAATATATGTGCTGGATTTATAAAAAATGAAGTATTTGATTTAAAATTGGACAAATATGTATCTAAAATTATTGTTCAAAATAATGCAGGTACAAGTGTTAAATCTTATGAAAATACAAAACTAGCTAAAACAGAAATTCATAGAAAACAACTTGCTAATTCTACAGTAATAATTGAATATACAATAAATATTACAAATGAAGGGGAACTTGCAGGATATATAGGTGATGTAATAGATTATATTCCAAAAGATTTAAAATTTAGCTCAGAATTAAATAAAGACTGGTATATGTCAACAGATGGAAATCTACATAATATTACATTAGCTGATTTAACATTAGACCCAGGAAAGACAACAACACTAAACTTAATTTTAACTAAAACAATGACAAACAATAATACAGGTACAGTAATAAATACAGCAGAAATTGGAAAAGCAAGTAACAAGTTTTCAATAAATGACATTGATTCTACACCTGCAAATGGGGTAGAGACAGAAGATGATTATGGAAAAGCAGAAGTAATTATTTCTGTTGCAACAGGTGCTGAGGTATATATTACAGTTTCAACAATAATAATTATTTTATTAATAACAACAATAGGTTTATATATAATAAAGAAAAAAAAGGAGGGAAAAAATGAATAAGTTTATAAGAAATATTGGAATAGTCTTATTTATTGTAATTATAATTTCCTTACTTTTTAGTAAAAGTGCTTATGCAAGTTTTTTTACAGGAGACCATTGGGAAGATAAAGGAGTGGCAACAAATTCCCAAAATTTAGCAAAGCTAAAGTTTGCTGATAAAAATGAAAAAAATATATTTAATACTTATGGTTTCAAAGAAGGTTTTGTTTGTGTACAAGATCTATTTAATAAGCTTAACCAATGCGGAATGGACAAAAGATTTAGTATTGGTGCCAATAAAGCTAATATAGAGGCATTTTTCACAAAAGATGCTAAAGATATGTCAGGAAAATTTATAGGAGCTGCATGGAGCCAATCAGATTACCAACTTGGTATGAATGGTGGATGTTGGAAGTCAAAATCATTTGATGGTAAATCAGCATATTACCGTGAAATAAAAGGTGTTATAGATATAAAAAATGACGGTGTATACTTAGACAACAAAAAAATACTGGATGACCCAGATATGTTACAAAAAGTGTTTTATGCATATTATAGCAATTATAATGGGAATAATGATGGATGGAGCTATCATTATTGGTTGATGAGACAATTACAAACAGAAATATATAATAAACTAGACAAAGATGATAAAGAACAACTTAAAGTATTAAATTATAATGAGTCTGGTAAAGAAGCAAATATAAGCTTAGATGGTAACATGAATGGTAATGATTACTTTAAAAATCCATACACAAATTATGAATATAGAATACTAGTTTGTAGTGGTGGAAATGTGGCAGGAGCGCAAGAAGTTGTATTTTTTGCAGCAAGGGAGGCTACATCAAAAGGTAAAATTAGAATTATAAAGGCAGATTCACAATATAATACAATAAGACTTAATGGAGCAGAATTTAAAATATATAGTGAAGCAAAAAAACAATATATAAAAGATGGATCAGTAAAAAAAATTGATGGATCAACATATGAATTAAATGATAGTGTTGATTATACAGCTGATGAAAATAAGGCACAAATATTTACAACTGGTGGAGAAAAAGGTGTAGAAGGATATATTGATATAACAAATGTACCTATAGGAAAATATACAATAAAAGAAACAAAAGCACCTACTAACTATAAGATAGAAAAAGGTGAAGAAATTACAATAAATGTTAAAGCATATGATAAAGATAAAAAGGATGAATATTTTTTCCAAACATTATCAGCACTTACAAAATATTCAGCACAAAATGTTTTGGCAACTAAAGGAGAAATCTATAAACAATTAACAGGCAAAGAGTATCCAGGTGAAAATAAAAACTCTAAGTTAAATGATGGAGAGAGATATGCATTTATACAAAGATGTTTTAATAGCCAATATACTGAAGAATATAATGGAAATGAGGAAAAATTACAAGATATATTAGGTAATACAGATAAGATAAAAACATATGTTGCAAGAGTTTATGGAAGGCATGCAAAAAATGACTCAAATTATTATGCATATACAAATGATGTAAAAGATGCAAATGTACTTAGAATTTATTCTAAAACTCAAGGGTGGTCTTGTGCTAGTAAAGTAGCATCAAATCAAAACTTAGGGGGACATTTAACAATTATAAAAACTTCAAAAGATAATAATAAATTAAGAGTAAATGGTGCTAAATATATTTTATATGATGAAACAAAAAATAAATATATTAAAGCAGATGACCAGACAAAAAAAGAAGCACAATATGTTTTTAAAAGCTATGTAGATAAATCAGCTGATGCTACTAGATTTGAAAGCGGTAAAGGAAAACAAGAAACAGGTTATATTCAAATAGATATGTTAGATACAAGACATACTTATACATTAATAGAAGTAGAGGCTCCAAGTGGATATGAAATTGCAGAACCTCAAAAGGGAATAAAAGTTAAAAGTTATGCCAGAAGCGGTGAATATCGTTTAGAATATTTAATTGAAGCATTTAAAAATATGTTTAATTACAATGATGGTAAAAACAAAGACAAAATTGCATATGCATTAACAGGTAAAACTAATGGAAAATATTATTCAACAACTAAGACAGGTCTAATAAATGAAATATTATTATATAATAATTATACTGAAACTTATAGTGAAAATAAGAAATTTACATATAAAAATTTAAAGGATGCATTAGATCATAAAGATGATGCTGTTTTGAAAGAATATATGACAAGAGTGTATAATAGGTATAAAAATACAAAAACAGCAACAACAGATAATACATATGTTTTAAAATATTATACAATGATTTCTGGTTATTCATCAGTATTGTCAATAGAAGATAGCAAGACATCATATGGTAATTTAAAAATTATTAAAGTTTCAAAAGATACAGATACAAAATTAAAGGGTGCACAGTTTATTGTAAGAGTAAATGGAACAGAAGATAAATATGTTATGGCAGAAGGGGAAAATGGAAATTATAAAGCAGAAAGATATGAAACAAATGGAGATTCATATATGAAGCTTACAAATGTTGAACATGCATCAGTATTTGAAACAAATGATGATGGAACAATAGAAATTAGTGGTTTAGATAATCAATGTTATGACATTATAGAAATTAAAGCTCCTAATGGTTATAGTGCATATGAAGATGAAAATATGGGATATAAATTAGAAGATGTTGATAAAGATGGAAATGAAGATCTTGTAGTATATGGAACATATACAGATTCTAATGGTGTTACTAATTATAATTGCAATGTTCAAGCAAGCAATAGAGATAAATATATAAATTATGTAATACAAACTTTAGAAACTATAACATCAGGAACAAAAAATTTAGAATGGGCATTAACAGGAAAAGGTAATGCAAACACTAACACAAGTTATACATCAGTAAAAGATGTTATTTATGCAACAAACTTTAGTAATAATACCAAAATTACAACTAAAGAATTGGAATTACCAATGCCTAATTCAGAAAAATTAAGAAAATATATTGCAGAAGTTTTAAATAGAATTAATAGTACAACAAAATATGATTTGCAAGATGGAATGGTATATACATATTATTACAGAATGTGTGGTTATACAGTTGTAAGAATTAAGAATAATGAAGACATAAAACCAGGAGATTTAAGAATTAGGAAAATTGACGAAGACAGTCAAAACCCATTAGCTGGAGTAGAATTTAAGATATATGATAATACAGAGAAAAAATGGTTAGACTATGATTCAAATGGAAATATTAGCTATAAACTAACTTCACAAAATGCAAAAGCCTTTATAACAGAAATTGATGGTTACACACCTGTTGTAAGTAGTTTAGACATAAACCATAGTTATAATATATATGAAACAAATATTCCAGAAGACTTAAAAGATTTGTATGAATTAGACACAATTACTTTACCTGGAGATACAAACTCAACTTATGCTAAACTAATAGGAGAAAATGTTTATGTAAATAGTAATGAGGTTGTAGAAAAAACTTATACAAACAAGAAAAAGGCACAAGTTATAAGTATATCTGGTTATGTATGGCAAGATAATCCTGGAAATTATGATGATAAAACAACAATGGAGAGAAATAATCAATATGATGGCATTGATTATAAGGTAAAAGGAGTTAAAGTTAAACTTGTAGATAGTTCAGGAGCAGTTGTAAAAAATAATGATGGAAAAGCTTGTGAAACAATTACTGATTCTTATGGAGAATATAAATTTGAAAATATTCAAAAAGACAAAATTGGAGATTATCATGTTGAGTTTGAATATGATGGATTAATTTATCAAAATGTAATTTCAAAATCAGAAGATAGCTATGTAACAACATCAAAAGCAAAAGAAAACACAAGAACACAATATAATAGTTACTTTAATCAAATAACAGGACAAGGACAACAAATAGGATTAAATGGTGGAATAACATTAAATTATGAAAAAGATGGTAATAATGCGAAATTAGTAGATGGAAGTTCAACAAGTCAATATTCTTATAATGATCATGATGGTACACAAAAAACAGGAATTGAGTTACAATTGTCAGAAAATTATGCAATAAATGCAACAACAAAAGATAATTTAAATTTATTAGAGTATTATGAACAGCATTTTACCGGAGATGGTGAAATTAAATACTTAAATTTAGGTTTATATGTAAGAGAAAAACCAGATTTAGCAATTAAAAAGGATATATATAGTGCAGATATAAGTGTTGACGGAAATCATTATACATATAAATATAATCAAAACTTAGTATCAGAAAAAATGCAAGTAGATACTAAAACAGGAGTATCATTCCAAAATCCAAGAACAGAAGAGTATAAATTGCCAATTTATAAAGCAGATTATACAATATTACAAAATAGTACAAACAATAATGATGAATATATCAAAGTTCAATATAAAGTTGCGTTAATAAATGAGTCTAATTTATATGCAACTGTCAATAGCATTACAGATTATTTCAGTGAAAAATATAATTATAATGGAAATATTTATTTGGGAGATATTGATAAACCAACATCTGTTTTATCAGATAATGTTAATGTTAAAGAACAAGGACAAGAGTATGGCTATAAAAAATACAGTTTTGAAAACTTGAATGTAAAAATTTCTCCATATTCTGCAAGCTATTTATATATAGAATATGAAATAAGTAAAGATATAATTAATCAAACTGAATTAAGCAACGTAGTAGAAATTTCATCATATTCTGTATATTCTGATAGTGAATATAAAAATAATTATGCAGGAATAGATAAAGATTCAATACCATCAAGTACAAAAGTAAATGATACGAAGACATATGAAGATGATACAGACAAAGCGTTAGGATTAAAACTTGTAGTAAATGATGACAGTCCAGAAAATGGACCAATAAAAGGAAAAGTATTCTTAGATAGCATAGATGAAAATAAATTAGAAAAGGAAAATATAAGGCAAGGAAATGGCCAATATGATGGTGAAAGTGAAGAAGGTATAGAAGGAATTGAGGTTAGACTTGTAAATTCGAATGGAGACACTGTAACTACAACACTTACTGCTAAAAATGGTGAATATAGTTTTGACAGACCAGCATGTACAGAAGATAATTATAAAATTGAGTTTGAATGGGGCCGTGATTCTAAATACAATGTAAATGATTATAAAGGTACAATTACACGTCAAAATGTTGCAAATGATTGGTGTCAAAAAGATACTATTAGGTATTCAGATGCAAAAGATAATTGGGCTTTTAGACAAGAAATAGATAAACAAAATCGAGATACTATGATAGCAACAACTGCTAATTTCCAAACATGGAAATTAGAATATAAAACGTTTTACGAGACAGAGTACCAATACGATGAAAAAGGAAATAAAAAGTTGGACGAAAACGGAAAACCAATAGCAACTGTAAAAGAAGTACAAGTACCAAACTGGATTCCAAGAACTATTAGCTATATAGATTATGGAATTGTTGAAAGACCAAAACAAACAATGCAAATAAAAAAAGAAGTTAGCAATGTAAAACTTTCTAGTGCTGATGGAAAAGTATTAGTAGATTTGAAAGTTAAAGATGGTACATTTGAAGATGAAAATAACATAAAATATATAAAAATTGTTGAAAAATCAGCAATATCACCATTTGGAAGAATTAGTGCAGAAATAGACCAAGAATTGTTCCCAATACAAGCTGATATAGGATATAAAGTAACTGTAGAAAATACAAGTGAATTAGATTATAAAGATGAAAATTATTATTTATATGGAATTAAACCAGCAAATGATGATAATATTGTAAAGTCAAAAGCAAACGGTGTATATGACTATGTAAATCAAAATATGGAGCCAGTTCAGGATGCAGAAAAATACTCAATTATAACCAAAGAAGAATTTAATAACCAAATTAGCCAAATTAGTGGAACTGGAGCCAAAACAGCTATAGAAAAACAATATGACACATGGAAAACAGAAAATGGTTATACTTTCGAAAAAAACAGTTATAAATGGGTAGAACAAAAATATACAGCTATATTTGAACAGTGGGGTAAAACAACAACAGAAATAAGAAAACAAAGGGTAAATAATAAAATTATTAGACTAACAACATTAGAAAATGAATTAAAACCAGGTGAAGAATCATCAATAGAATTTACAACACAGGGAATATATGCAAATTCTGATGAAATTAAAATAAATAATGATGCAGAAATTGTAAAATACAATGTATCAGGTGAGTATGGAAGAAAAGTGGTAGATATTAGAACACCAATTTATGACAGAGCAGAAGAAGTAACAATTACACCACCTACAGGAGAAAATAAACAAATTACACCTTGGGTTATAATTTCAATATCTGCAATGGCAGTTCTAGGAATAGGAATAATCTTTATTAAGAAAAAAGTTCTAAAATAGGAATAATTTAGAAAAGGGAAATTTCCCTTTTCTTTTTTTGGCAAAAAAATATTGCAATTTTCGACATAGTATATTAAAATAAAAAACATAAATTGATATAAAAAATAAAATAAAAAAAATATATATCACAAAAAGTAAAAAACTTTTTAAAAGTAGCTTACTAAAAAAGACAAAAAACACAAAAGACAAGTAGTAAAATAAGCCTATAAAAAGTTTAAGAGGTGATAAGGATGTTTCAAAATATAGAAGGGGTTGTAAATAATGGACAACCTTATGGAAAAACAAAAATAAAAAAATTAAGTATATTTGCAAATGTTTTTGAACTTAGAAATATAGCAATATATGTAATATCATTTATGTTATCATTAATAGGCCTTGGTGGTGAATTATCGCCATTTAGTATAAGTATATTTGCTGCATGTTTTGCAAATTCTATTCCACTATTAGGGGTAGCCATAGTTTCAGTAATTGGAAGTAGTATAAAATATGGAGTAACAGGTGCTTTATCATATATGCTTACAGCACTAGTTATGATAGCAACATTTTTCATAATAAAACCTAAATACAATGAAGAGGAAAGAAACGAAAAAGTAAAGGTTTCCAAAAATGTATTTATAGCATCATTTTTAGTTCAGTTTGCAAAAACAATGATGGCAGGATTCACTATATATGATTTATTAGTTAGTATAACATTTTCAGTTGTAACTGTTGTATTTTACAAAATATTTGTAAATTCTTTAATTGTATTGCAAGATTTTAGAGAAAAACGTGCATTTTCTATAGAAGAAGTAATAGGAGCAAGTTTACTTATATCAATTGCAGTTAGTTGCTTTGGAGAATTAAATATATTTGGATTTGGAATAAGAAATATATTAAGTATATTAATTGTAATGATACTAGGTTGGAAAAATGGAATATTGGTTGGAACAACATCAGGTGTAACAATTGGTGTGACAATTGGAATAATAGCATCAACAGAACCAATAATGATTGCTGCATATGCAATATCTGGAATGATTGCAGGAATATTAAATAGATTTGGAAAAATAGGCGTAATAGTTGGATTCGCCTTAGGGAATGTGGTTCTTGCATATGTTTCAAATGGTTATACTGTTGAACTTATACATTTTAAAGAAATATTAATTGCATCAATAGGATTACTTGCAATTCCAAAAACAGTTCATATAGATATAGAAGAATTTATGGGAAATGGAGAAAAACTTTTACCAATTTTTCAAAATAGAGGTTTAAACCAAAGTAAAGAAACTGCGGAAAAACTAAACAATGTATCACAAACAATTCAAGAAATGGCAAATACATATAAAAACCAAACTATAACAGAAGAAAATAAAGAAATAGAAAAAAATGACAAAGACATATTTATAGCAGAATTGTTAGATAGTATAGAACCATATAAAGAAAATATGTTATATGACGATATGGCAAATACAGAAGGAAAAATAGTTGATGACATATTTAATTTATTAATGGACAAGCAAGAGATAACTAAAGAAGATTTATTAAATATATTTGCAAAAAATAATAGTTATATTGTATCAACAGATGACGAAAAAATAAGTAAAAACTTAGAAAACAATATAATGCAAATAGTTAGAGCCGTAAATACAGCCTTTAAAATAAGTAAAACAAATTTTGTTTGGATGAAAAAGATAGAAGAAAACAAGAAAAATATGGAGGCACAGCTAAAAGGTGTATCTAAAGCAATATCTGGCATTGCAAAGAATTTAGAAGAAGATATAAAAAAACAAATAGAATATGAAAATGAAAAGAAACAAATTACAGATATGCTAAAACTAAAAAGTATAGCTGTTCAAGAAATAGCAATAAAAAAACAAGGAAGATTTTTAGTAGAATTATATCTAGAAAAAAATCAAAACACAGTAGATACACAAACTATAGAAAAAATAGTGTCAGAAGTATTAGGAGAAAGAATTGTAGTAAATCAAGAAGCATGTATAGGCAGTAGAATAAATCTAATATCAGATGATAAATATATAATGGCTCTTGGAATAGCAAACATTCAAAAAGCAGGAAACGAGGTATCAGGAGATAGTATAATAAATACAAGGCTTAAAGATGGAAAATACCTAGTTGCAATAAGTGATGGAATGGGAGCTGGAGAAAAAGCAAAAGAAAGTAGCAAACAGGCACTAAAAATGTTAGAAAACCTATTAATGTCAGGTTTTGACAAAGAAACATCATTAGAATTAATAAATACAAGTTTAATAAACAAAAATGATGAAATCTTTGCAACACTAGATATTGCGATAGTTGATTTATACCAAGGAACAGTAGAAATGATAAAAAGTGGAGCTTGTCCAACATATTTTAAAAACAAGAAAAAAGTACAGGTAATAAAATCAAAATCATTACCAGCTGGAATGATTAATGAATTAAACTTAGAAGTATTTGACAAAGACATAGAAAACAAAGAAATAATGCTTATGTGTACAGATGGCATTTTAGACTCAAATGTTGAATATAAAAATAAAGAACTTTGGGTTAAATACGTAATTGAAGATATAGAAACAGACAACACTAAAAAAATTGCTGACTTATTATTAAATGAAGCAATTGACAATAACTTTGGTATGCCAAAAGACGATATGAGTGTATTAGTATGCAAATTTAGAAGCAAAGAATAGACATGGGGACGGGGATTTTGTCTTAAGCTTTTTGGGACTTTTTTATATAATTAAAATAAATATTATTAAAGGCAGGTAACATTAAAATAAAAATTTTTAAATTTATTATTTTTAGTTTAAAGATTTTATTCTTATGTTATCTGTTTTTATGTTTAATAAGAAAAGATTAAAAAATTTTAAGAAGAAATGTTACAATTGTTTTGAAGTTAAATGGTAATCATATATTATTTTAAAACACCGCGTAAGCGACCAAACGAGTGCTTAGCACGAGTGCGAATTGGAGCAACCAACATATAAAGTTTAAAATTAGTTGGTTGCGACACCAAGGTGTAAAAAAATAATATATGATTACCATTTAAGCTCTTAGGCAAGTCACTACATGTGGCAATTTTTCTCTTGCATGTTTAATTAAAATATGATATAGTATAACCATAAAAAGGGAGGAATATTATGAGTAGAGGAAAAAGATATGAACAAGAACCAAAGCTAAATCTAAAAAAAGTATTTGCAGTTGTAATTGCTATAGCCGTAGTAATAATGTTTGTATTTATAATAAAAGGAATATTGTTAAAGGGTGAAGAAAAAGGAAAAATAACAAGCAAAAGTTATTATACAATATTTAAAGACAATAAATGGGGAGTAATTGATTCAAACGGAGATATAGTAATAGATCCTGCCTATGAAGAAATGATAACAATTCCAGACCAAAAAAAGGATGTATTTGTGTGTACATATAACGTAAACTATGAAACAGGAGAATATAAAACAAAAGCATTAGATTCAAACAATAAGGAAATATTTACTGATTTTGAACAAATCGAATCAATACCAAATACTGATGAACAAAACAATGTATGGTATGAAAGTAATGTACTAAAAGTAAAAAAAGATGGCAAATATGGTTTAATAGACTTGGATGGAAAAGAAATATTAAAAGCTGAATATTCAGAAATTTTTGCTATGCCAGGAATTGAAAATAGTTTAAAAGTAAAAAAAGATGACAAATATGGTATAGTAAATACTGAAGGAAAAATAATAATAGAACCAAAATATCAAGATATAACAACACTTGGAAAAGATGATAAATCTGGGTTTATAGTAAAAAATGAAAATGGAAAATATGGTATAGTAAGTTATTTAGATGCACAAATATTAGATGCAAAATTTGACGAGGTAACTAAAGTGTACGGAAATGACTTATATGTTGTAAAACAAGATAATAAAATACAATTAGTAGGAAAAGACTCAAATGTGGTATTATCAGAAGGTTATGATGAAATAACAGGTATTTTAAAAAATAAAGAAAATGGAATAATCTTTAAAAAAGATAAAAAGTATGGTGTAATGAAAATTACAGGAGAGGTAACAATTAACCCAGAATATGAAGATTTAAAAGAAGCAAAAGATGGAATTTTAATTGCAAAAAAAGGTCTAAAATATGGATTAATTGATATAACAAATACACCAAAAATAGAAGCTAAATATATGGCTATTTCATATAATGAAAAAGCAGATTTATATATACTTGAAGATGATAGTGCAAATTCTACTATTTTAAATAGTAATTTTGAAACAAAACTACAAGGAATATTAAATAAAGTTGATGAGGAAAAGGGCTATTTGAAAATAAGAGTAGGAGATGAATACAAATATTACAATTTTAAATTTGAAGAGAAAAAAGCATCAGAAGTATTAACATCAAATACATTATTTTTAAGTAAAAAAGATGGAAAATATGGTTTTGTAGATAAAAATGGAAATGTTGTTGTCCAATATATATATGATGACGCAAAAGAACAAAATTCAAGCGGATTTGCAGCAGTAAAAAAAGACGGAAAATGGGGAAGCATAAATAGCAAAGGAAATGTAGTAATAGAACCAACATACAATTTAGATAATTATCTAGTAATAGACTTTATTGGAAAATGGCACTTAGGACAAGATATGAATTTAAATTATTATATACAATAATATAAATTTTAAAAAAAGGTGATAAAAATGGAACTAAAGACAAATTATCAATATACATATTTTATACATCCTTTTATAGTAAAGGAAAATAGATATCAAAAATATTTACTTAAACTATTAAAGGACAAAAAGTGTAATATAAAAATATTTAAAAAAGAAAAAGATTTAAAATTGTATAAATATTTTTTACCCGAAATTAGAAAATTTTTATTTTCTAGTTTTGACTTTACACCAAATAAACTAAAAGAGTTAGAAAAGCTACCAATTGAAACACAATCAGCCCTTCTTAGTAGATATCCTTGTACAATGTTTGAATATGTGTTAGAAAAAGATATACAAGGAAAAACAGGAGAAGAAAAAGGAATATTTTTTGGAATTAGAAAACTAGAAATAATATGTTTTAATACAGGAATATGTTTTTTATGCATTAAAACTAATATAGAAAATACAAATAGATTTGATGATTTATTAAATTTTAATTACAAATTTAGAGATATAAAGCAACAATTTCAATTAAGTAGTTTTGATAAAATAAGAATTCAAACAGATGCATTTGAAGATGTAAAAAGTTTTACAGATTTTATTGGACAAATTACAGGAGCTAATTTAGAAGCTGCAAAATATGATATAGATACAGAAAGATTTTTATCATATTCATATGCTTGTATAGAACAAGACTATTGGAATGAATATAGAAAATTTGAAAACATAGAACATAATTTTATTAAGTTTACAAATATTATGCCAGCAAGCAACATTGCAAGTTTTATTAAAGATGAATCAGTAACAATATCTGAATGGAAATATGCAAAATTAGGACTAACTAAACAAGGAATAACTTTATTTTCTTCGGCTACGGAAATGAATAATTACACAATATTACCAGAAGAATTTGAAACACAATATTTTTATACATATATATTAAATTTATATAAAAAAATATATTTAAAAAAATTAGGATTTGAGTTTAGTAATTCTAAAAATGTAAAAAAAGCAAGGAAGAAGTTTATAGAATTTACAAAAAAAATATGGATACAAGAAATTACAGAAGATGAGGCAGGAACAATTATAAATCACAGACTAAATGAAGTATTAGAACTTGATTCATTATATTTATCAACTAAAAACAAGTATGATGTTTTGTATAAGGATTTAAATATAGAAAAAAATAGTAAATCAACAATAATAATTGCAATTATACTTCTTGCATCATTAATTTTTAATATAATGAATTTTATACAAATATTAAATAAATAAAAGTTATTGATTTATTGGTTTAATTATAATAAATAAAATGAAAAGTAATTAGAAATATAAAAGGAAAAATAAAAATGAAAATTACATGTGGTACAGATATAATTGAAATATCAAGAATAAAAGAAGCATTTGACTCATTAGGTGCTTCTTTTTCAAACAGAATATATACTAAAAAAGAAATTGAATATTGTGAAAGTAAAAAAACTCAAAAATACCAGCATTATGCAGCAAGATTTGCAGCTAAAGAAGCAACATTTAAGGCAATATCAAAAAGTTTAAATGGTAAATATGATATAGATTGGAAAGATATAGAAGTTGAAAATGATGAAAATGGAAGGCCAAGTATAAATTTAAAAAGTGATAAAATTATTGATAAAATTGAGGATATAGATATAAGTATATCTCATTGTAAAGAATATGCAACAGCAATGGTTATTGTTACTATAAGCTCAAGGGATTAAATTGAAATAAATTATTGCAGATTTTGGTTTTTTTGGAGGCGAGAATGTTACAAATTTAAGTGATTTAATGGCAATAATATATTAGATTGTAGCACCGCGTAAGCGACCAAACGAGTGCTTAGCACGAGTGCGAATTGGAGCAACCAACAATTAAATTATTTTAATTGGTTGCGACACCAAGGTGCAAAAAATAATATATTATTGCCATTTAAATCCGGAACCAGTGGCAATAAATTGCCAACTAAACCCGGAACCGATGGCAATTTTTATGAAAGGAAGATGTTTATGGAATTTTTTGATTCTCATTCTCATTTAAATGATGAGAAATTTGATAAAGATAAAGATGAAACAATTAATATGTTAAAAAAAGAGAAAATTACAAGATTTATTACATGTGGCTATGATTTAGAAAGTTCAAAAAAAGCAATAGATATTGCCCAAAAGTATGATTGTACTTTTGCTACGTGTGCCATTTCCCCAAATGATATTCCACAATCTGAAGAAGAATTGTGGAAAGAACTAGAAGAAATTAAAAAAATTGCGAAACAAAAAAAGGTAGTTGCTATTGGCGAAATTGGTTTAGATTATTATTGGAACAAAGATAATAAAGAATTGCAAAAAAAGGCTTTTATAAAGCAAATAGAAATTGCAAATGATCTTAATCTTCCAATTGCAATCCATACAAGAGATGCAGTAATGGATACATTGGAAATTTTAAAACAAAACAATGTTAATAATAAAGGAATATTTCATTGCTGCCCATTAAATAGGGAACTTGTAAAAGAAGGCTTGAAGCTTGGATTTTATATATCTTTTTCAGGAGTTGTTACTTTTAAAAACGCAAAAAATGCAAATGAAATTATTGAAATGGTTCCTTTAGATAAATTGTTAATAGAGACAGATAGCCCATATTTGGCTCCTGAGCCTGTAAGAGGAACCAAAAATACACCAGCAAATGTAAAATATGTTGCAAAGAAGATTGCTGAGGTTAAAAAGATGAAATTAGAAGAAATTGCAAATATAACATATGAAAATGCAAATAATGTTTATAAAATAAAAAAATAACATGAACTATATTTAAATTTATAGTTCATGTTACTTTTTATTGATTTATTTTCCAAAATCAACTTTTACATTTTTTCTTGTTTCATCATTATCTACTGTAAATAAATCTTTTGGCTCAAAGTGAAATATTGATGCTATAATATTTGTTGGAAATAACTGAAGTTTTGTATTATACATAGTTACAGTATCATTATAAAATTGTCTTGCAAATGAAATTTTATTTTCAGTATTTCGTAACTCTTCTGATAATTCTGAAAAATTTTGATTTGCTTTTAATTCTGGGTAGTTTTCAGATACAGCCATAATTGTTTTTAAAGCAGTAGATAATTGCTCATCTAAATTTGCTTTTTGAGCTACTGTATTTGCATTTGCCCATGATGTTCTTAAAGATGCAATTTTTTCAAATGTTTCTGATTCATGACTTGCATATGCTTTTACTGTTTCAACAAAATTTGGGATTAAATCAAATCTCCTTTGAAGTTGAACATCGATTTGACTCCAACTGTTATCAACTTTCATTTTAGCATTTACAAGTTTATTGTACATAGCTATAACAGCAATTATTAAAATTAAAATTATTGCAAGAATAACCCATGGCATATTAATTCCTCCTTTAAATTATAATAATATTATAATGTATTTAAATAATAACATATAAAAAAAATTTATACAATATAAAAATATAAAATTTTTTAGTCATAGCAAGGAAGATGTGAGCATATAATAAAAAGTATAGACAATATTTAAACTGTATAAACTTACGGACAGGCAATTTTCAAATATATGTGACTAGAATTTATAAAATTTGACAAATTATGAAAATCATAGTATAATATACATGTTGCCAAAAGGAGGTAATATATGAAAGTTAAAAGCAAAGAAAATGCTTCAATTTCTATCATGAAAATTTTATGCATAAGCATAATTTTAATACTAATATCTGGTATTGGGGTTATGGCTGTAAGTGCAAAATTAAACAATGTAAAAATAATACTTCAAAATGGATATGAAATGACAGTTTTAACATCAAAAACTAAGGTTTCAGATATTTTAGAAGAAAACAATATAATATTAGAAGATGATGAAAAATCAGTTCCAGGCTTAGATGAAGAAGTTTCAGAAGGAACAAGCATAATGATAAAAAATAAATCAGAACAAGAAGTTCAAATAGCACAAATATCAGAAACAGGAGTAGAAACATCTTTAGATGATTTATTAAAAAATTATGCACCAATTACAGAAAAAATAGTTGTTGAACAAGTAACAATACCTTATGAAACAATAACAAAAGAGGCTACAGGTTCAGGAGATGAAACAAGAAACAAAGTTGTACAAAATGGGCAAGATGGATTAAAAGAAATAACATATAAAATCAAATATCAAAATGAAACAGAAATAGAAAAAACTGTTTTATCAGAAGTTGTTATAAAAGAACCAGTAAATAAAATAGTTCAAATTCAAAAAGTTACATCAAGAGCATCTACAACATCAAGAAGTACTGCTGTATCATATGGCGGAGGAAAATGGAGCTATTCAGCAAGTGATATGGATTTATTATGTGCTATAACAGCGCAAGAGTGTGGTTCAAGTTATTCTGGTGCTTTAGCAGTAATTACTACTGCATGTAATAGAGCTGAAAGCGCAAAATGGAAATCACGAGGATCAGATCCACTTAGTCAATATAAAGCAAAAGGACAATTTTGTTATTCAATAGATAGTCATTGGAAAAGAAAATTAAATGGTAACTATTCATCAGCTGTAAAACAAGCAGTAACAGACGCGTTAAATGGTAAAAGAAATCATAGCTATTTATCATTTAGAGCAGCTGGAACACATAGTGGAGAATTAATAGGTGGAAATGTGTATTTCTAAAATAAATATAATAAAAAAGCATATCTCTTAAAAGAAATATGCTTTTTTTACATAAGTGGAGGAATAAAAATGAAATTAATATCATGGAATGTAAATGGAATTAGAGCATGTGTAAATAAAGGATTTATCGATTTTTTTAATAAAATAGATGCAGACATATTTTGTATTCAAGAAACTAAATGCCAAAAAGGACAAATAGAGCTTGAGTTTGAAGGATATGAAAGCTATTGGAATAGTGCAGAGAAAAAAGGTTATTCTGGAACAGCTATTTTTACTAAAATAAAACCATTAACAATAAAATATGGAATTGGAAAAGAAGAACATGACAAAGAAGGAAGAGTAATAACATTAGAATTTGATAAATTCTATATGGTAAATATTTATACACCTAATTCAAAAAGGGAATTAGAAAGACTAGACTATAGAATGATTTGGGAAGACGAAATAAAGAAGTATTTATTACATTTAAATAAAATAAAACCAGTAATAATGTGTGGGGATTTAAATGTTGCACATAAAGAAATTGATTTGAAAAATCCTAAAACAAACAGACATAATGCAGGATTTACAGATGAGGAAAGAAATAAAATGACAGAATTACTAGATGCAGGATTCACAGATAGTTTTAGATATAAATACCCAGACAAAGAAAATGAATATAGTTGGTGGTCATATATGGGAAGAGCAAGAGAAAAAAATGTAGGATGGAGAATTGACTATTTTATAGTGTCAAATGACATTGCAAAAAAAATAAAGGATGCTACAATTCATCAAGAAGTTTACGGAAGTGACCATTGTCCGGTGGAATTAATAATAGATTAAGAGGAGAAGAGTATGAATGAAATAAAACATAATTGGAAAAAATGGGTATATTGGTTTATACTTGGAGTTGCAATAATAACATTTTATAAGTTATTAGATAATTTTAGTCAAATATCTAATATTGTTAACAATTTTTTTAATGTAATAAGCCCGTTTTTTATAGGAGTATTAATTGCATATTTATTGTATATACCTAGCAGAAAAATTGAGGGATGGTATAGAAAAACTAAAATAAAAATATTAAATAAAAAGGCAAGAATATTTAGTGTAATTACTGTATATATAATTGCTATGTTATTAATAGTATTAATATTTAATTTTATTTTTCCGGTATTAATAGAAAGTCTTACGGAATTTGTGACTAATATTCAAAGTTATATAGAATTAACTATAAATAAATATAATTCATTACCAGAAGATTCTATATTAAAAAGTGATATGGTTTCTGAATTAATTCAAAATATACAAAATGTAGATATAAAACAATATATAAATTTAGATAGACTTGCTCAGTATGCAAAAGGAGCAATAAATTTTGTTACAAGTATATTTGATATTTTTGTGGCTTTTATAGTTTCTGTATATGTTTTAGCAGGAAGAACAGAAATATTACAATTTTTTAGAAGATTAATTAAATCAATATGTGGCGAAAAAACTTTTAAGAATATAGAAAAATATTTTAATAATACAAATGACATATTTTTTGGATTTATAAGTAGTCAATTAATAGATGCTGTTGTAGTAGGAATATTAACAACAATTGCGATGAGCATAATGCAAATAAAATATGCACCTCTTCTTGGATTTATAATTGGACTATTTAATATAATACCATATGTTGGAGCTATAATTGCTGTTGCAATAGCAATAGTTATAACATTAATTACTGGAGGTTTTTCACAAGCACTTTGGATGGCTATAGTAGTAATTATATTACAACAAATTGATGCAAATATTATAAATCCAAAAATTGTTGGAAATTCATTAAAAATAAGCCCATTGTTGGTAATGTTTGCAATAACTGTTGGTGGAGCATATTTTGGAATGCTTGGAATGTTTTTAGCAGTTCCAGTTGCTGCAGTATTAAAAATTTTAGTTGAGGATTTTATTAAATATAAAGATAAAAAAAGAGAAGAAAAAGAAATAAAAAATTCTAGCCAAAGCTAGAATTTTTTTGTGTTAACTTCTTTGTAATAAATATTGTATACCTCCATTTGCAATTGCTGTTAACGTTAAAACTATTATACCTGCTGTAAGAACGCCTAAGACTATAGGTGGAATTGCTTTTTTTGGTGGTAAATCTAAGAAATTTGCAATTAAAGAGCCAACCCAAGCGCCAGTTCCTGGAAGTGGTATTGCAACAAATAAGAATAAACCTAAAGCAGCAAAATTTTGTAATTTTTCACTTTCTTCTATTTTTTTAGTTGCTCTTTCACTTGCCCAATCGATAATAGCTTTAAAAGGTTTCCATCTACCAAAAAAATCAAATAATGGTCTTATATATTTTACAATAAAATATACTGGAATTATATTTCCAATAAAACTGCATATAAAAGATTCTAAATAATTTAAATGAAATGTAAATACTCCGGACTGGGATTGCACCTCTAAGTTCAATTATTGGAACCATCCCAATTAAAGCTGTTAAAATATATTTTACAAATAATGGTAAAGTTTCCATATTAAATCCTCCAATTAAAAATCCTGTTAATTTTATAATATAAAATGGTAGTTGTCAATAATAATAAAATTTACTTATTAATTTTTAAAAGTTTATTTATTAATAAATTTAATACTATAAAATTTATTAAATTCATAGTAATAAGTCTAAATATAGCAGGCAATATAGGTATTAAATCTGCAATATTAAACCACCAATTAAAAAATGTTAAGCCTACTATAAATAATCCTAAAAGCAAAAGTGCAAGTGTTAGTCTATAAGGAGAAACTAGTAAAGCAGAATTTTCACTTTTTCTAGATTTAGATAGTGTAAATAATAACATAAGCCCTGAGACACCAGTAGATATTACACATAGCGTAGAATAATACTTACTTGGAACAAGTCCATTTTTATACAAAATAGATATTGTAAATATTCCAAGTATTGCAGTAAGGGCTGTTGGAATCGATTTTGAAATTACATTTTTTAAGAAATTACCCCTTATTTTTTCTTTGTTTGGCTCTAGTGCTAGCATAAATGAAGGAATACCAATTGTTACAACACTAATTAAACTTAATTGAATTGGAACAAAAGGGTATGATTCATTCATAAATAAAAACATTAAAGCAAGTACACTTGAATAAATGGTTTTTACTAAAAATAAAGAAGCAGAACGTTCAATATTATTTATAGTTCTTCTACCTTCACTTACAACTTTTGGCATTGATGCAAAATTTGAATCTAGTAAAACTAACTGAGAAACATTTTTTGTAGCATCACTACCATTTGCCATTGCTATACTACAATCTGCAGTTTTTAATGCTAAAACATCATTTACACCATCACCTGTCATTGCAACGGTTTTTCCGCTTTTTTGAAGAGCAATTACTAAATCTTTTTTTTGTGTAGGGCTCACTCTACCAAAAATAGTATATTTTAAAGCAGCTTTTTCTAAATCTTTGTCAGATGTGATTTTTGACATATCAATATAATTATCAAAACTATCAAGCCCAACTGATTTTGCAATTTTTGAGACAGTAACTGGATTATCACCAGAAATAATTTTAATATCAACTTCTTGATCTTTAAAATATTTTAGTGTATTTTTAGCTTCTTTTCTTATTACATCTGATATTAAAACAAAACCTAAGGCAGTTATATTGTTTGGTAAATCTTTATTGTTAAAGTTTTCGTTAGAATGTGCAAGTAATAAAATTCTATAATTTTCAGAATAATTTTTAACTTTTTCTTCATAAATTTTAAAGTTATCTTTTAAAATAAATTCAGGAGCACCTATAATATAACTACCTTCATTTTCAAAATTAATTCCAGACCACTTTGTTTTTGAAGAAAATGCCACAATTTTATTTGGCTTAAATTCTATATTGATATCAGTGAAATAAGCTTTTATAGCTTGAATTGTAGAATTTTCATCTTCGGAAAATTTTGCAATATTAGCTAAGATATTTTTCATTTTGTTTTTATCAATACTATCAAGAGGGATAAAATCATTTACCTCCATCCTTCCTTCTGTTAGGGTTCCTGTTTTATCAAGACATAGAGTATCAACTCTTGCAAGTGTTTCAATACAATAAAGTTCTTGAACTAAAACCTTAGACTTAGAAAGCCTAATAACACTTACAGCAAGAACAGTGCTAGTAAGAAGAACAAGACCTTCAGGAATCATACCAATAACAGCCGCAACAGTTTGAACAACTGCACTTTTAAAACTTCCGCCATCAATATTTAGTTGATTTACAAAAAGTAAAGTTCCTATAGGAATGATTGCAAAAGTTAATATTTTTATAATTTTATTTAAAGAATTCATAATCTCAGAATTTATTTTTTTTACGTATTTTGCACCGCTAGAAATTTGAGCTGTATAATTATCATTACCTATATGTTCAACTTTGGCATAGCACTTTCCACCAACAACATAACTACCAGACAAAAGCATGTCGCCAGCCCCCTTAGAAAAACTATCGGGTTCACCAGTTATAAAAGATTCATTAACTAAAATATCACCTTTAATTAAAATACAATCAGTAGGAATCTGGTTGCCTGTATTAAAAACAACAATATCATCTAAAACAAGGTCATTTATAGAAATTTCTTGTATATTACCATTTCGAACTACTTTAACCTTAGAAGCAGCCATTATAGCAAGTTTATCAATGACTTTTTTAGAATGTATTTCTTGAAATGTACTAATTGCAGTATTAATAATTACAATACCCAAAAAAAGCATATTTTTATAAGAACCAACACAAAAAATTGCAATACCTAAAAACAAATTTAAAAAATTAAAAAGTGTAAAAAAATTCTCAAAAATAATTTGCTTTATACTTTTTGTAGGCACAGAAGTATCGTAATTTACTAAATTATCATGAAATCTGTTATTTAATTGATCATCATTTAAACCTATATTTATATCAGGATTATAACGCACCATAAATATCTCTCCTTAAAAATTGCCATCGGTGCCATCGGTTCCGGGTTTAATTGGCAATAAATTGCCACCAGTTCCGGGTTTGTTTGGCAATATTTTATTTTATAATTTTATATACTAAAATAATATATAACATAAATCAGCAAAAGACAATAAATAAAAGACAAAATAATGTAAAAAAATATAAATTCTTTTAATAAAGAAAACAACGCTGTAAAAATATAGCGGATATTTGGTTAAAAATAATGATAAAAACAATTTTTTAGGCATTAAATAAAGCTGTTTGTAACAAATTGCCAAACAAACCCGGAACCAGTGGCAATAAATTGCCAAACAAACCCGGAACCGATGGCAATTTTTTAGAATAAAGTTGCTTTAAAACCTTGACTTCCGTAAGAGAAAAATGATATAATAGATAAGGTTTATTATCAATTTTAATTTAAATCAAAAATTTATTTAAAAAAGAGGAATTAGGTATAGAAAATTTTGTGCAAATTTTAGTTGAAAAGCAGGCATCTAAAATGTATAAAACAGACTATATACTAAGAAGGACTTTTTTAAAATAATAAAATTTATATCTGCTTAAATTTTTTTAAGGAGTGATTTTTTTGAAACTAAAAGACGTAGTTTATGAGAAAGCATCAAGGAAAGATTTCGCAAAAGTTGGCGATTACATCGAAATGCCAAATCTTATCAAAGTCCAAAAAGATTCATATGACTGGTTTGTAGAAGAGGGATTAGGGGAAGTATTAAAAGATATTTCACCAATTGAAGACTATTCTGGAAACCTTGTTTTAGAGTTTTTTGACTATTACATGGAAGAAAAAACAAAATACACACTAGAAGAAGCAAAAGAAAGAGATGCTACATATGCAACAAGATTACATGTAAAGGTAAGACTAATTAACCGTGAAACAGGAGAAATTAAAGAACAAGAAATTTATTTAGGTGATTTCCCACTAATGACTAATAGTGGTACATTTGTAATAAATGGAGCTGAAAGAGTTGTTGTAAGTCAGCTTGTTCGTTCACCAGGATGTTATTATGCAGAAGAATTTGATACTAAAACAGGTAAAAGAACTTATACATCAACAGTAATGCCACTACGTGGAGCTTGGATTGAATATGAAACAGATGGGAATGATATTTTCTATGTTCGTGTAGATAGAACAAGAAAATTACCAGTAACATCATTGTTAAGAGCAATTGGTATAATTTCTGATGATCAAATAAGAGAATTATTTGGAGATGAGGAATTATTAACAGCAACAATTGCAAAAGATACAATAAAAACCCAAGAAGAAGCATTAATAGAAATATACAAAAAATTAAGACCAGGTGAATTACCAACAGTAGAAGCAGCAAGAAGCTTATTTAACGGTTTATTCTTTGATAATAGAAGATATGATTTAGCAAAAGTAGGTAGATATAAATTCAACCAAAAATTAGCTTTAGCAACTAGAATTAAAGATAAAGTAGCTGCTAAAGATATAATAGATCCAGAAACTGGAGAAGTTTTTGTAACAGCAGGAGAAGTTATAACTAAAGAAGTTGCAGAAAATATACAAAATGCAGGAATAAATATTGTAGATGTTACATTTAATGAAAGAACTGTAAGAATTATAGGAAATGGAACTGTAAATATACATCAGGTATTACCAAATGTTGATTTAAGCAAATTACATTTTAAAGAATTAGTAAATTATTCAGTATTAAAAAATATTATTGACAATACTGATGAAAAAGATTTAGTAAAAACAATAGAAGAAAGATATAATGAATTAGTTCCAAAATGTATAACAACAGAAGATATAATAGCATCAATCAGTTATTTATTAAATCTTTCACATGGAATTGGTAAGCCAGATGATATCGACCATTTAGCTAACCGTAGAATTCGTTGCGTTGGTGAACTTTTACAAAATCAATTTAGAATAGGTTTAACAAGACTTGAAAGAGTTGTTAGAGAAAGAATGACAATTCAAGACTTAGATGTTGTTACACCACAAACATTAATTAATACAAAACCAATAACATCAGCAATAAGAGAATTTTTTGGAAGTTCACAACTTTCACAATTCATGGATCAAACAAACCCACTTTCAGAATTAACACATAAAAGAAGAATTTCAGCATTAGGACCTGGAGGTTTAACAAGAGAAAGAGCAGGTTTCGAGGTTCGTGACGTACACTATACACATTATGGTAGATTATGCCCTATAGAATCACCAGAAGGACCAAACATAGGATTAATATCAGCACTTTCATCATTTGCAAATATAAATGAATATGGATTTATTGAAACACCATATAGAAAAATAGATCCTGTAACACACAGAGCAACAGATATTGTAGAATACATGAGTGCAGATGTTGAAGATAATTATATAATTGCACAAGCATCAGAGCCAATGGATGAAAATGGTGAGTTTATAAATGACAGAATAAGAGTTAGATTTAAAAATGAAGTTATAGAAGTTGACAAATACATGGTACAATATATAGATGTTTCACCAAAACAATTAGTATCTATTGCTGCTGCCATGATACCATTTTTGGAGCATGATGATGCAAAAAGAGCTCTAATGGGAGCCAACATGCAACGTCAAGCAGTTCCACTTATGATTTCTGAAAGCCCAATAGTTGGAACAGGAATAGAATATAGAGCTGCAAAAGACTCAGGAATATTAGTTTTAGCTGAAGATGATGGAGTAATAGAAAAAGTTACTGCAGATGCAATTACAGTTAAATACAAAAATGGAAAAACAATAACACACAAATTACGTAAGTTTAAAAGAACAAATGGTGGTACATGTATCAACCAAAGACCAATAGTTGTAAAAGGAGAAAAAGTTAAAAAAGGAGATGCCATAGCAGATGGACCATCAACAAAAAATGGAGAAATGGCACTTGGTAAAAACGTACTTATTGCATTTTCTACTTGGGAAGGTTACAACTATGAGGATGCTATATTAATTAACGAAAAATTAGTTAAAGAAGATGTATTTACATCAATACATATAGAAGAATATGATTGTGAATGCCGTGACACAAAGTTAGGACCAGAAGAAATAACACGTGATATTCCAAACATTGGTGATGACTCATTAAAAGACTTAGATGAAAATGGAATAATTAGAATTGGTGCAGAAGTAAGACCTGGAGATATCTTAGTTGGTAAAGTTACACCAAAAGGTGAAACAGAATTAACTGCAGAAGAAAGATTACTAAGAGCAATATTTGGTGAAAAAGCTAGGGAAGTTAGAGATACATCACTTAGAGTACCACATGGAGAAGCAGGAACAATAGTAGATGTAAAAATATTTACTAGAGAAAATTCAGATGAATTAGGACCTGGAGTTAACCAAGTAATTAGATGTTATATAGCAACAAAAAGAAAAATATCTGTAGGAGATAAAATGGCTGGACGTCATGGTAACAAAGGTGTTATATCAAGAGTATTACCAGAAGAAGATATGCCATTTATGCCAGATGGTACACCAATAGACATTTTATTAAACCCACTAGGAGTTCCATCTCGTATGAACCTAGGTCAAGTGCTTGAAGTTCACTTAGGAGGAGCTGCCAAAGCATTAGGATGGAAAATATCAACACCAGTATTTGATGGTGCAACAGAAGCAGACGTTAGGGAAGCTTTAAAAATGGCAGGAATGAGTGAAGACGGAAAAACAATTCTATATGATGGAAGAACAGGAGATCCATTTGATAAACCAATTACAGTTGGAGTAATGTATATGTTAAAACTTCACCACTTAGTTGATGATAAAATACATGCTCGTTCAACTGGACCATACTCTTTGGTTACACAACAACCTTTAGGAGGAAAAGCACAATTTGGTGGACAACGTTTTGGAGAAATGGAAGTTTGGGCACTAGAAGCATATGGTGCATCATATACTTTACAAGAAATGTTAACAGTAAAATCAGATGATGTTGTAGGACGTGTAAAAACATATGAGGCAATTGTAAAAGGAGAAAATATACCTGAACCAGGAGTTCCAGAAGGATTCAAAGTACTTGTAAAAGAACTTCAATCTTTAGGATTAGATATCAAATTACTATCACAAGACAATAGAGAATTAGAACTAAAAGAAAATATAGAAGATGGAATTGAATATGATCCTGAAAGAGATAAAGAAGGATTAGAACAAGAAGAAGTTGTTGAAGATGGTGAGTTAGAAGATGGCTACACTGAAGAAGACGAAATGGCTGTAAATGATGAAGACAGTGATGAATTCTTTGAAGGGCTTGATGATGAGGGAGAAGAAGACATTTTTGATAGTGACTTAGCAAATGACAATATGGATAATGATGACGATATAATAGAATAATATTTGTAGGGGGAAAAATAGTGGACGAATTAGAAATTTTTGATAAAATAAAAATTGGAATTGCATCAGATGAACAAATAAGAGAATGGTCAAAAGGTGAAGTAAAAAAACCAGAGACTATAAACTACAGAACATTAAAACCAGAAAAAGATGGTCTATTTTGTGAAAGAATATTTGGACCAACAAAAGACTGGGAATGTCACTGTGGAAAATATAAAAGAGTAAGATATAAAGGAATTGTTTGTGATAGATGTGGTGTTGAAGTAACAAAATCAAAAGTAAGACGTGAAAGAATGGGACATATAGAACTTGCAGCACCAGTAGCACATATATGGTATTTTAAAGGAATACCAAGCAGAATTGCAGTAATGCTTGATATTTCACCAAGAAATTTGGAAAAAGTAATTTATTTTGCTTCATATGTTGTAACAGACAAAGGAAATACAGGACTTGAAAAATGTCAAGTATTAACAGAAAAAGAATATCATGAAGCAGAAGAAAAATACGGAAAAGGTTCATTTAAAGCTAAAATGGGAGCAGAAGCATTAAGAGAATTACTAGAACAAGTAGATTTAGATGAATTATCTGCAGAACTATTAAAAGAATTAGAAAAAACAAGTGAACAAAAAAGAACAAAATTAGTAAAAAGATTAGACACAGTTGAAGCTTTTAGACAATCTGGAAATAGACCAGAATGGATGATAATGAATGTCGTACCTGTAATACCACCAGATTTAAGACCAATGGTACAATTAGATGGTGGAAGATTTGCAACATCAGATTTAAATGATTTATATAGAAGAGTTATAAACAGAAATAACAGACTAAAAAGATTACTAGAACTTGGAGCACCAGAAATAATAGTAAGAAACGAAAAAAGAATGTTACAAGAATCTGTAGATGCATTAATAGATAATGGTAGACGTGGAAAACCAGTTACAGGAGCAGGAAATAGACCATTAAAATCTTTATCAGATATGTTAAAAGGAAAACAAGGACGTTTCCGTCAAAACCTACTTGGAAAACGTGTTGACTATTCTGGACGTTCTGTTATAGTAGTTGGACCAGAACTTAAGATATATCAATGTGGACTTCCAAAAGAAATGGCTGTAGAATTATTTAAACCATTTGTTATGAGAGAATTAGTTGGAAGAGGAATTGCTCAAAATATAAAAAATGCAAAAAGAATGGTTGAAAGATTAAAACCAGAAGTATGGGAAATATTAGAAGATGTTATTAAAGATCATCCAGTAATGTTAAACCGTGCTCCAACACTACATAGACTTGGTATTCAAGCATTTGAACCAGTACTTGTAGAAGGTAGAGCAATAAAACTTCACCCATTAGTTTGTGAGGCATTTAATGCTGACTTTGATGGTGACCAAATGGCAGTTCACTTACCATTATCACCAGAAGCACAAGCAGAAGCAAGATATTTAATGCTTGCAACAAACAACTTACTTAAACCACAAGATGGTAAACCAGTTGCTGTACCTAGACTAGACATGATTTTAGGAAGTTACTATTTAACAATGGTTTTGGAAGGTGAAAAAGGTGAAGGAACATATTATAAAGATGTAGATGAAGCAATAATGGCATATGAAAACCATGATGTTGCAATACATGCAAAAATATTTGTAAGAGTAACAAAACAAATTGATGGAGAACTAAAAACTGGAAAAATAGAAACAAGTGTTGGTAGAATTATTTTTAACCAAGGAATTCCACAAGACTTAGGATTTATAGACAGAAAAGAAGATCCATTCCAATTTGAAATAAACTTCCCTGTAATGAAAAAATCAATGGGAGAAATAATTGAAAGAGTAATAAGAACACATGGATTAACAGAATCAGCAGAAGTTATAGATTATATAAAAGCATTAGGATATAAATATGCAACACTTGCTGGAATTACATATTCTATGGATGATGTTAAAGTCCCTGCAGCTAAAAAAGAATTATTAGCAGAAGCAGACAAAAAAATAGAAACAATAAGAAAACAATATGCAAGAGGATTAATAACAAATGAAGAACGTTATGAAGCAACTGTTAATGTATGGGAAGATACAACAAAAGAAGTTACAAAGGCAATGGAAGATAACTTTGATAACTTAAACCCAGTATATATGATGGTTAAATCAGGAGCCCGTGGTAATATTAACCAATTAAGACAAATAGCAGGTATGCGTGGTCTTATGGCAAGTACAACAGGTAAAGCAGTAGAAATTCCAATTAAATCATCATTTGCAGAAGGATTAGATGCATTAGAGTACTTTATTTCATCACATGGTGCACGTAAAGGATTATCAGATACAGCCTTAAGAACAGCCGATTCAGGATACTTAACAAGAAGACTTGTTGATGTTTCACAAGATATTATAGTTAGAGAACATGACTGTGGAACAAATGACGGTATAATAATTTATGACATAAAAGATGGAAATCAAGTAATTGAGAAAATGCAAGAAAGATTACTTGGAAGATATGCAGTAGATGATGTTTATGATCCAAATACAAACGAATTAATAGTAGATAATAATACAATGATTACAGAAAGTATAGCAGAAAAAATAGTATCTGCAGGAATAGAAAAACTAAAAGTTCGTTCAGCACTAGGATGTAGAACAAAACATGGTGTATGTCAAAAATGCTATGGAATGGGATTAGCAAGACGTGATTTAGTTTCAATAGGAGAGGCAGTTGGAATTATAGCTGCACAATCAATTGGTGAACCTGGAACACAGCTTACAATGAGAACAATTCACTCTGGTGGTGTTGCTGGTGTTGCCGATATTACACAAGGTCTTCCAAGGGTTGAAGAATTATTTGAAGCTAGAAAACCAAAGGGTGTAGCTGTAATTACTGAAATAGCAGGTAAAGTAAAAATAAAAGAAACAAAGAAGAAAAAAGAAGTTATTGTTACATCTAAAGATGATTCTAGAACATACACAATACCATTTGGAGCTAAAATGAAAGTAAAAGACGGAGATTTGGTAGAAATTGGAGATGCATTAATAGAAGGTTCAATAAATCCAAATGAAATTTTAGCAATAAAAGGTCCAGAAGGAGTATATGAATATTTAATTTCAGAAGTTCAAAAAGTTTATAGAAACCAAGGTGTTGATATAAATGATAAACATATCGAAGTTATAGGAAGACAAATGCTTAAAAAAGTAAAAGTTGCAGATAATGGAGATACAAAATTAGCACCAGGCTCTTTAGTTGATATGTATGACTTTGAAGAGGCAAATGAAGAAGCTAAAGAAGCAGGATTAAGACAAGCAGAAGGAAAGAGAGTTCTTCTTGGAATTACAAAAGCATCACTTGCAACAGACAGTTTCTTATCTGCAGCATCATTCCAAGAAACAACAAGAGTTCTTACAGATGCAGCAATAAAAGGAAAAACAGACGATTTATTAGGATTAAAAGAAAATGTTATAATTGGTAAATTAATACCAGCAGGAACAGGAATGCAAGTTTATCAAGACACAAAAATTAGTACAGAAAATGAATTAGAAGAAATAGCAGATGTAGAAAACATGTAATTCAAAGGAAAAGTAAATAAGCACTACTTGCTTTGTAAGGAGGAACTTATGAAAAATAAAAAATTAGTTATTCTTTTGGCAATAGTATTAGTAATAATTTTAGGAGTTGCAATATATTTTGCAATTCCTAAAGACAATAATAATGCCCAAAAAGAAGAACAAGAATTAGAACAAGAACAAGTAATAGAAGAAGGTCAAAAACAATATAGTCAAATTAACTTAGAAAATACAGAAAATGCAAAAGTTGAAGATGGTAAAAAAATAAATACATCTGAAAAACTTTTACAAAATAAAACAATAGACGGAATAAACATAAAAGATATAAAACTTGTTGCGGAAAATGGAACTACAACCTTAACTGCGACAGTCGAAAATAAGTCACAAAAAAAGATTAATGCAGGAAAAATAACAATTAATTTTACAAATTCTAATGGTGAAATATATGCAAAATTAAATAGTTATATAGGAGATATTGATATAGGAAAAACAGGAAATATAAATGCATCAACAACAAGAGACTTGGCAAATGCATATGATTTTACAATTAACTTTAATTAGACATTGGGACGGGGATTTTGTCTTAGGCTTTTTAGGACTTATAAAAAATATATTATAATAAAAAAATATTATTAATAATAAAATTTTATTGTTCAAATAATTATCAAAGAAATTTTAAATTAATTTTATGG
>ERZ772819.196-NODE-196-length-51903-cov-8.559752_pt1 | contig 51903 bp, 48 predicted proteins | sample MGYA00580860_ERZ772819 | MGnify/ENA primary metagenome ERZ772819 (study PRJEB29015, sample SAMEA2737683) | human gut metagenome | biome: human gut; feature: human-associated habitat; material: faeces | place: China | collected 2012 ...
AGACTATGCAATACTACTTTCAGAGAAGAAACTAGGGATTTTCATCCCAAGCCCCCATCCCTTTAGGGTAGTTGGCTGTTGACATTATTCCATGATATATATGTAGTTATTTTTATATCTAAATTTATATTCAATTTTAATTTCTGATCCTTATTTAATTTATAATCATATTCAATATTATTCTTATATTCATTGGCTCTCCAACTTAAATAATGGTCTATATATTTAGTTGCAACTCCTATAAATTTTTTCAACCATATTTTTATTTTTCCTGAATAGATTGCATCAATTGGAGTGATATCCATTTTCCTAATATTAATTTTATTTATTGTATTATGTTTATTTGAAAAAGCTTTAAGTCTTCCATCTAAAAATGCTACAGCAACAGCTTTTTTATCAATTCTTGATGCTATATTTTCCTTTAGTTCTCTAAAACCTAAATGATTTCTTGCTGCTATTATAGGTATAATGTCAATAGATTTATTCATTGCATTTACTATTGAAATTTTACCTTTCTCCTTATTCTTGCTATTTCTATCCCCCTTAAAGTTTTCAAGTAAAACTACCCTTGTTAATTCAACATAATCATATAATTTCTCAATATAATTTACTTGCTTTAAGTTATATAAGAATCTATGCCTCCAGAAAAATGAAGTTACTATACTTATATTAAGAATATCTGCACATTGCCTAATTGTTAATCCTCTTTCATATAGCTCCTTATATTTATAGCAATTTTCTTTAAACTTTTTTGAATATCTAAAAGGACTTCTAGTTTGTTTTGTAAATGTTCTTTTACATTTACTATTTTTACACTTATATCTTTGTATACCATTATATGAACCATACTTTATTACCTCTTCACCTTTACAATGAGGACATTTTAAGTATTTATTTGAATTTTTATTATTAATATTATTTTGTACTTTTAATGTTGATTTATATATTTTTTCTTTAAATAATTTTAATCTATATTCTTTGCTATTAATGGTTTTACTCATATTTCATCACCCAGTTATGAGTATTAACACATTTTTCCTCTTTAATCCTTAATTAGAGTTTTTCTATCAATATACCATTTTTTCCTATAGATATTCTGTTATATAAAAATGTTGTTAACAATATTTTTATATAACAGAATGCCTATACTATTTAAAATATATATTGTATACCATAAGTTACTCTTCATAAACATAGAACAAATTCTACTAAGCAAAATTTTTACAAAAAAATATATAGCTGACTTTAGGAGGCATCCAATAAATAGATGCTCCCTGAAGTCAGCCAAAATATTATCTAATCTAATTCTGCTTTTCCAGTGTATAATTGATAGTATCTGCCCTTTTCCTCTAATAAAGATTCATGATTTCCTCTTTCAATTATTTCACCTTGTTCAAGAACCATTATTGCATGAGAGTTCTTAATAGTAGAAAGTCTGTGAGCAATTACAAAAACAGTTCTTCCTTCCATAAGCTTATCCATACCTTCTGCAATAAGTTTTTCAGTTCTTGTATCAATTGAACTTGTTGCTTCATCCATTATTAAAACTGGTGGATTAGCAATTGCTGCTCTTGCAATAGCAAGTAATTGTCTTTGTCCTTGAGATAATCCTTCACCATCGCCTGTAATAACAGTATCATATCCATGAGGTAAATGCTTAATAAATGTATGAGCATTTGCAAGCTTAGCTGCTGCTTTAACTTCTTCATCAGTTGCATTTAAGTTACCATATCTGATATTATCAGCTATTGTACCAGTAAATAAATGAGTATCTTGAAGAACTATTCCTAAAGATCTTCTTAAATCATCCTTCTTGATATCCGTAATATCTATTCCATCATAAGTTATTGTACCTGAATTGATTTCATAAAATCTATTTATTAAGTTGGTAATTGTAGTCTTACCGGCCCCTGTTGATCCAACAAAAGCAATCTTTTGACCTGGCTTAGCAAATAAACTAATATTCTTTAATACAGTCTTTTCTTCATTGTATCCAAAAACAACATTTTTAAATCTAACATCACCAGTAAGTTCTCTTAATATAGGTTCATCAGTTAATTCTGCAGCTGATTCTAAAATAGCAGTAGTTGCTGCCATTTCTGCCATTGAGTTATCTTCTGCTTCTACTAAAGTTTTCATTTTAGCTATAACTGAAGGAGGTACCTTCCAAGCCCAATGACCTGTATACTTATCAGTTTCAACTAATTTACCATCTTCACTAACTTCAACTCTTGTTAAAGTGACTTCACCATTATCAACTTCAACTTCTTCATCTAAAGCTGTAAATATTCTTTCTGCACCTGCTAATGCTGCTAATATCATATTTACTTGTTGAGATACTTGTGCAATTGGATTAGAAACTTGCTTTGTATATTGTAAATAAGATACTAATGAACCAATATCAAAAGCACCAGCTATAGTCATTAATCCCCCAACACAACAAGTTACTGCATAATTCATATGAGAAAGATTTCCTAACATTGGCATCATGTATCCACCAAATGTTTGAGCTCCTGTTGAAGCTTTTCTTAATTCTTCATTATGCTTTTTAAAATCTTCAATTGCTTCTTCTTCATGACAAAATACTTTTATAACCTTTTGCCCCTCTATCATTTCTTCAATATATCCATTTAATTTACCAATATTCTTTTGTTGCATTCCAAAATAATACTTACTCTTAGCACCAACATTGTTTACAACAAAAATCATTAAAGATAAAAATGCAACTGTTATTATAATTAACACTGGACTTAAAACTGCCATCATTATTATTGTTCCTATAAATGTAAGCCCTGATGCTAATATATTAGTTAAACTATTATTTAATGCTTCACTAATGTTATCTATATCATTAGTGTATAAACTCATTAAGTCACCATGAGTATTTCTATCAAAATATTTAATAGGAAGTTCTTGCATCTTATTAAATAAATCTGTTCTTATATTACTGATAGTATTTTGAGCAACATGTACCATTATTCTTGCATATCCATATGCAGCAAGTGCACCTACAACAAATATTGTACCTAATATTACTAACATCTTTGCAAGTCCTACAAAATCACCTGGTAAGATATAATTATTTACTAATGGTTTTAAGAAATATGAACCTGCAACCATTGCAAATGAATTAATTATAATTAATATCATAACTAAAGCTAATAAAGCCTTATATTTTCCAACATAACTCATTAATGTTTTTATTGTCTTCCCCATATTTTTAGGTTTTGGAGGTCCTGGTTTTTTCCCACCTTTTCCTGGAACAGGATGTCCTGATTTATTATCAGATGCTTGTCCTTGATTTGCACTAACTTGTTGCTTAATCATTTCACTTTTCTTATTACTCACGTAAACCCACCCCTTCCTGTTGAGATTTGTATACATCTTTATAAATTTCACTTGATTCCATTAACTCATCATGAGTTCCAATTGCACTAATCTTACCATCATCCATAACAATAATTTTATCTGCAGTTGAAACTGAATTAACTCTTTGAGCAATTATAATCTTAGTAGTATCTTTTAAATCTTCTGCAAAAGCCTTTCTAATCTTTGCATCAGTTGCAGTATCAACAGCACTTGTACTATCATCTAAAATTAATACTTTTGGCTGTTTTAATATTGCTCTTGCAATACAAAGTCTTTGCTTTTGTCCTCCTGATACATTAACCCCACCTTGCTCTAAGTGCATATCATATCTTCCTGGAAGTCTATCAATAAATTCATCAACACATGCTGAAGATGCTGCTGCTTCAATTTCTGCATCTGTAGCATTTTCATTACCCCACATAAGGTTTTCTTTAATAGTTCCAGAGAATAATGTATTCTTTTGAAGTACCATAGCAACTTCATTTCTTAAAGTTTCAATATGATAATTTTTAACATTAACTCCCCCAACATAAACTTCACCTTCTGTAGCATCATAAAGTCTTGGGATAAGCTGAACTAAACTTGATTTACCAGAACCAGTACTACCAATAACACCAATAGTTTCACCAGCTTTAATCTTAATGTTTATACCTTCTAAATTATTTTCATCACTGTCATCTTCATACTTAAAGTTAACATTTCTAAATTCAATTTCTCCATTTTTAACTTCAGTTATAGGATTAACAGGATCCTTTATATCTGGTTCTTCTTCTAAAACTTCAATTATACGTTGTACTGATGCAACTGATCTTGAAAGCATCATAAGAACCATAGAAAGCATCATAAGAGCCATTAAAATTTGGAAAGAATAAGTCATGAAACTTGTAAGCTTACCTACAGTTAATGTTCCTGCATGAACCATATTTCCTCCAAACCAAAGTATACCTATAATACTTGCAAATACAACAAGTTGCATAATTGGCATATTTAAAACAACTATACCAAATGCCCCTTCAGAAGCTTGTAATAATTCATCATTGCTATTCTTGAACTTTTCTTTTTCTTTATTTCTTCTTACAAAAGATTTAACAACTCTAATACCAATTAAGTTTTCTTGAACTGTAGTATTTAAGTTATCAATTTTCTTTTGCATAGATTCAAACTTAGGCTTAACATTCTTTATAATTAATCCAATTGAAATTATAAGAACAGGCATAGACACTAAGAATATCATTGCTAATTTAGGACTAATTGTAACTGCTAAAATGCATGCAACAATAAGCATCATAGGAGCCCTTACTAAAAGCTTAATTCCCATTGTTAAAGCATTTTGTATCATTGTAATATCAGTAGTTAATCTTGTAATTAATGATGCAGTACTAAACTTTTCAATATTTTTAAATGAATAAGTTTGAATTTTTTCATATTCAGCTTGTCTTAATTCCGCACCAAAACCTTGACCTGCTATTGCTGAAAATTTTGATAATCCAATACCAAAACTTAAAGATATAGCTGCCATAACAAGCATTAATAATCCCATTTTTATTGTATAAATTGTGTTCCCAGTAGAAATACCAACGTCAACGATTTGAGCCATTACTAATGGAATTAATAATTCAAAAATAGCTTCTAATGCTGCACATAAAACACCTAGCATAAGCTGTGTCTTATATTTTTTCATATATGGAGCTAATTTTTTAATCATACTTTCACCTCTCCTTTTAATATCTTTTGTACTTTTTAAGTACATTTTTTATATAAACATTTTGTAGATGAAATTATTTATTTAAATTCATCTTCTTATATGTTTTTAACAAATTTAATTTATATTTTACAATACATAGGAAACTATCTATTTAACTAAAAATAAGAGGATTACTCCTCCATATTCTTTAGTGCTCTAGATAATAAATCTTTTAATATCTTTATTTCTTCATCAGTCATATCTTTAACTAATTGTTTTTCTATATTATTTGCTCCAAATTTAAAGCTTTTACATATAACATCCTTACCTTTTTCAGTTACATGAAGACATTTATATCTTCCATCATTATTACTTGGGCATCTAACTATCATTTCTTTTTCTTCTAACCTTTTTACTATGCCTGTTACAGTTGGATTAGTTAACTTCAAACACTTTTCTATATCTTTTTGAAATACATCACCTTCATGTTCATTTTTATCTATAAAACATAAAATTTCATGTTGTACTCTTGTTAAGTTGAATTTTGAAAGATTTTTATTAATTTTATTAACAACTCTTCCATTTATAAATTTTACTAATAGCCCAACATGTTCTTTTGGATCAAAGTTTTGCATTATTTATCCCCCTTAATACATAGCATACTATATATTTTAGCATTGGTTTTTTTTGCAGTCAAGTTAATAATTTCACCCAATATATTAACTAATTTAGCTATTTATCTTTTATATATTATATTTTGATAAAAGCTTTTTTAAAGTTTAACTTATCTCTCCTTATGATAAAAACTCCATAATCATATTTAGTCTTTTAATTGAAATATTATGGGGCTGTCGCACTAAAACTTTTATACACAATATATTGTTTTAAAAAATAAAAATTAATACAACATATTGTAGTATTTATTCTTAATGCGACATCCCCATTTTAACTTAATTCTTATAATTAATTAAATTTATCCCTTTTATTACAATTAATTGTAAATTTTCTGTTAAATATCGTCCATTTATAGATATTTATGCTATAATTTTCTAGTATTTCTTATATTTTCATGTTGAGGGGGAAAAAGAAAATGAAAAAAAACAAAATAATTAGTATGTTTTTAGCTGTAACTTTAGCATTAACTCCACTTACAACTCATGCTGAAACATCTAATACACACTTTCCAATAACATATACTTCGGAAAGTGGAAATTATACTGCAACAAAACTATCACATCCAAATGATGATGTAATGCAACCTGATGGAATAATCGAATATGAAAATGGTATTAATGACCGTGGTGAAAACTATTCTTGGTCAGCTGTTGGCCATGGTGATTACATGTATGTTGGTGTATTATATGGTGCAATTTCTAGAACACTTCAAATAATGGCTGCACAAAATAATATTGATTATTCATTATTTAAAGCTTCTGTTGATGCTCTTTTTAATGGTACTCTTTTTATGGGTGATGAAGAAAATAATCCAAATAATGAAAATAGAAGTATGCTATTAAAATTAAATACTAAAACTGGAGAAGTAACAGTTGTTAGACCTCCAAATGATGCATCTTATCGTGCTGCAATTGAGTACAAAGGTAAATTATATTTTGCTGCTTCTGCAAGTCAACCTTATTTATTAGAAATAGATCCTACTGATGATAGTACAAAAATAGTATATACTAGCCAAAAGCCTTCTAACCCATTCATTTCAGTTGGAATTAGAGGACTTACAGTTGTAAATGATAACCTTGTTGCAAGTATGATTGGTGATAATGGTGCTTATATAGTATCATCTAATAATCCATCACAAGGAGAATCTTCATTTAAAACAATTGCAACTCAAGAAGATTTACTAGACTATCCTGCTTACTATTATAATGATAATATTTTTGGTGGTGCTATTTGGGACATGGTTGAATTTAATAATAAACTTTATGTAACTGTAGTAACAGGAAAATCTGAAAACAAACAAGCATTTGCAATGTTTAGTGGTAAAGAAAATAAAGAAACTGGCAAATGGGACTTTAATCTTATTGTTGGTGATGAAAAAGATGGAGCTACTTATCCATATGGCTTAGGTGCAGATAGATCTGGTGCTGGTAACTTATTTGTATATGATAATCACTTATATATTGGTGGGTATAATGATCCTATGATAGCTTTAGCTGATGTTCTTAATATGAAATTTGAGGATATTTATAAAGATCTTTCTTCTCCAGTGTGCTTATGGAGAATGGATACAAATGAAAAGATTGAAATGGTTGCTGGTGATTCAAATGAATTATTCCCTACTGTACTTGGTAATCAAAGTGCTGGATTTGGTAGCAATTTAAATCAATATGTTTGGAGAATGGCTGAATATGATAATAAACTTTATGTTGGTACATTTGACATTGGAAGTTTAGCTTATCCACTTATGCAATTTACAAATGGTGATGTACTTCATATGACCCCTGAAGAAATTAAATCTCAAATTCATTATATTAAAGCACTTTTAGAAATTCTTAAAAAGAACGATGAAAATTCATCTAAATTACCTAATTATTCAAATGATGATTTAATTAATGATAACTTAAATACTGATATTGATGATACTGACAATCTTCATACTAATGATTCAAATAATGATACAGATATTACTAATTCTAAATTTGAAAATAATAATATAATTGAAGAAACTCCTACATTAACTGAAGAATCTTCTGAGGAATATTATATAAATTCTCTTTCGGATGCAGAACAAGAAAACTTAGAAAATACTTTAACAGATTTATATGATGGATTATTAAATTTAGATTCTATATTAAATGATACTGCTTATATTGATTCCGAAACTAATACTGTAAAATCTTACTCAATAATAGATATTTATCAAAATTTAGTTAATAAATATTTAGCTATTAGAGATTTCTTACCTAAAAACTTAGTTGAAATATTAGATAAAAGCTTAAATCAAGAATCTGTTGATAATTTATTCTATTTCTTAGAAACTTGTAAGTATTTAAGTGTTGGTGAACGTGGATTTGATTTACTTGTATCTGAAGATGGAATAAACTTTGAAACTATTACTAATAATGGTTTTGGTGACCCTTATAACCAAGGATGCCGTATTTTTGCAGTAACAAACTCTGGATTAACTTTAGGAACTGCTAATCCATTTTATGGTACACAAGTTTGGAAAATAACTGATAACCAAAGAGGTAGTATTCTTGATTCTATAATTAAAAATACAAATGTAACTTATAACAAAAATCCTGAAGCTTCTGAAAATAAAACTGTTGCTTTTGATGTTGAATTCAATGGAAATACATTAAAGAAAATTCAATTAAATTATAATACATTAAAAGAAGGAATTGATTATACAGTAACTGACAATAAAATTATATTAAGTGAAACACTTCTTAATTCCTTAGATGTTGATAATTATTCTCTTGAGTTTATTTTCAGCGCAGGTAGTAGAGCTTACACAACATTAAATGTAGTTGATGAAGCTGATTCTAAGAATGAACCAATAACAAAACCAACTACAAATCCAAATGTACCTATAAAACCTGAAGATACTAATAACTCTTCTTTAAATAAATTACCTAAGACAGGTGCTATAATATCAGCTGGAGTTATAGTTCTTATTGGATTAGTAGCTTTATGTACAGGTAGCTTTTTACTTAGAAAAAAATCAATTAATAATTAGTAATTAACAATATATTAAAATTTAACTTATCTTCTGTTATATCAAAATGTTGTTAACAACATTTTGATATAACAGAGATATAATATAACTTAATAATAATTATATTGCAAGTTCAAGCTATTATACTCTTCTTATATATCAAAAAAAGATGATTCCTAATAATATAGGAACCACCCTTTAAAATATTTACTAATTTACATCATTATAAAAAATTACTTATCTTTTACTTCATTACTCTTAATAGGTTGTACAATTGCTTTATTTATTCCTACTATTTTCATGATTTGCTCAGATCTTTCCTTAGTTGATCCAGTTATTACTGAATACTTAACATTTTCAGCATCTAAGAATCCTAAAATAGCCTTGTCCACCATTTGAGCAACTTCTTCATCTTGCCATCTAACTCCATCTTTCTTATAACCAAATTCTCTTGGAACAAAGAAAATATGATCATATTGTGGTAGATCTCTGATTGCTAAGCTATATAAATCATTTAATATTTCAATTTCTTTCTTAGTTCTTGTCTTATCTCCAAGCATTAATCTTCCATATATGTATGGTACAAAAGTAGCATAATCCGTTATTGCATAATCATGTGAATCTAAACTCTTTTCTAAATGTAATTGACCTAAATATATTCCATATTGTTCTGAAATAGATTCAATCATTCCCTTATCTCTTAAGTAATCAGTGCTGTATTCTGTAGCAACTCCTACATTTATGTCTCTGATTTTTAAATCTACGTATAATTGTTGAATTAATGTTGTTTTACCACATCTTGGTCCACCTAGTATAGCAATTCTTACTGGCATTGGCAACTCCTCCAAATATTTATCTTAATTTTCATTTTTTTATTCGTACCCATCGGAAATTTAATTTTACCATTAACTATAGTATTTTTCAACGACAATTTTTACTATATTTCGATTTACCTCTAGTGAACACCCATAAAATATTTATTCCTCAGAAATACATAACTTTTATGGAATAATTAAAGTATCCTTACTATATTTTCAACTGTTCTTTCCATATTAGTTCCTCCAGACTTTAGTGCCTCCTCAATTGTTACTGCTCCTGGTAGTATTCCAATTACTGAAGTTATCCCAAAACTATAAAGTTCCTCTATACCATTTCTATATTAGTTATATAATAAATTACACCTCATCCCCATTGCCCCTTTTGTTATACCATTAAAAAATCCCTCATTGTAAAATTTTCTATACAAAATTTTAATTTTAAATTTTTAACTTAATTATAGACACATCACATAAAAATAATACGCCTCCATGGGTCATCCACTTATTGGATTACCCTCTAGAGGCGCATTAAAAAATTTACATTGGATAACTTTTAATTACTGATAATTGTCCTTTAACTTCATATTTTCCTAAAGAAGCTGGAATTAAATAACTATCTCCCTTTTTAATTTCTTCACAGAAATCTTTTCCTTCAATAGTACCATTACCTTCAACACATGTTAAAATGAAGAACTTTTCTTCATTACTACAATCATCCCACTTAGTTTCAACATTAATTTTTTCCATTCCAAAATATTCATTTTCACAGAAATCTACTTTAGAAAACCCATCATATTTAACTACTTCATTGTTAGAAAGATTTTGGGCCTTTAAATCAAAATTAATTACATCAAGAGACTTTTCAACATGGATTTCTCTTGGTCTTCCATAATCATAAACTCTATATGTTACATCTGAATTTTGTTGAATTTCAGCAATTATTAATCCTTCACAAATAGCATGAACTAATCCACTATTAATTAAAAAACAATCGCCTTTTTTAACATCAACAACATTTAAATAATCTTCACACTTTCCTTCTTCAATTGCTTTAGCAAATACAGCTTTATCACAATTTTTAGTACCAACAATTAACTTAGCTCCTGGTTTTGCTTCAATAACATACCAAGCTTCAGTCTTACCAAATTGATTTTCAACTCTTTTTGCATATTCATCTCCAGGATGCACTTGTACAGAAAGCTTTTCTTTAGAATTTATTAGTTTAACTAATAAAGGAAACTTTTCAGTACTAACCTTAGTTCCTACTAATAAATGACCAAATTCATTAATTATTTCAGTAAATGATTTTCCCTTTAATTTACCATTTGCAACTATTCCAGTTCCACTTGGATGACATGCAATATCCCAACTTTCACCTATGTTTCCTTCTAGTAAGTTTGTTCTAAACTCTTCTAAATCCCTTCCACCCCATATTTTATCATAATAAAGATTCTCAAATCTTATTGGATACATAACCTTACTCTCCTTTTATACAATATGTTAATTTATTATTCTTAAATTATATTATCTAATAAAGCATTACAACTTAATCCATTTCAATTTTATATTATTATTTTCATAAAAACAATTGTATTTATTCACTGTTAATTGACTATTTTTCAGATTTATTCATGTCATCATATTCTATAAACATAAATACATATAATTAATTAAAAATTCCTCACATATCCAAGTATATTTAAATCTAATGTTTCAAATAATATTAATATGGTTAAGAATATATTTTCTTTGAGCTATCAAAAATATAAAATTCATTCTTAGCTTAATATAAAGTTTTAACTTCATCTTAATGTTAAAATGCTTTATCTAATGGCTTGTTTATTGTTATTTACTAACTAACTTAATATATTACAGCTATTTAATAACTTGCCATGAGATAAACTATTCTTATCCAATTAAAATTAAAGGAGGGATAATTTTGAAGGATAAGTCTAATGTTTATTTGCCAAGCCTAAGAAGTTATTACGATCCTACAAATGAAACATGCGTAAATAATCCATTAATAAAATCTGATGCATCTATTAATAGCTGCATGGATGATCCAATTGTAGCTAATAATATTGCTTGCAATGAATTTAACTATACTGATGATATTTACGACGATTCTGATGTCTAGCTTATTATTTTAAACTTTATACCACCTAAAGCTAGATTTTACTTGTAAGGAGGATATGTCATGGCTAAAACTAATGATAAAAAAAAGAGAATGAAAGGAACTATGCCTTCTAGTAATACAGAACTTCCTCATCCCCTAAATAGTTTTAATAGCCCTCTTGGAAGCTTAAACAACAAAAGTAAAGAAACTATTCAACAAGAAAATAACAAACAGAATACTTTATTTTAATTAATATCTCAAAAAAGAGTTATATGAAAATGAATTAATAAATTCATTTTGAATATAGCTCTCTTTTTTATTAAAACCTCTCTTAAAATGATTGGGATACTATATTCTTAGTGTAACATTTGATGAACATTAAATTTAAATCAACACATTATATTAAAACAATACAATTCATCAACAAGCAAACATCCATTGTAAGTTTTTTACTTAAATGCTAAAATATTATTATATTGCTTTTATAAGTTTATATGCATAATTACACTCAATATATATTGAAAGGAGACTTCATGGAAAACATAAAGAAACTAAAACCTACAACAGAACTATGGATAAAAATAAAATGGATGGCAAACTATGCAAAACCAGCTATTCCCTTTTTAATATTTTCAATTATAGTAAATGTTATTTTTTCATTGATTGGAATTTATAATGTTACTGTTTCAAAGTCATTAATTGATTCTGCAATAAGTGGTGATTCAAAGCAAACTATATACTGGCTTATAATAATGCTTGTTATAACATTAATAAGTATGCTATCATCACCTGTTACTTCTTTTATGAGCACACATTCTTCAACAAAACTTACTCAAAATATTCAAAGAAAAATTTATCAACATCTTCAATATAGTGATTGGCTTGAACAAAGTAAATTTCATTCTGTAAGCTTATTAACTAGAGTAACATCTGATGTAAGTAATATTAGTTCTGCTATTCTAGGAACTATTCCTAGCTTAGTTTCATTAACTGTTACATTAGTAGGTTCATTTTATACACTTATAAATTGGGCACCATCAATAGCATTTGTTGCTGTTTTTATTGGTCCTTTTTTAATATTGGTTGGTAGATATTTTAGTGGAAAACTTAAATCCTTATATAAAGAAGCTCAAGAAGAAGATGTTAAATATAGATCATTTATGCAAGAATCAATTCAAAACATAATGATTGTTAAGACATTTTGTATGGAAAAAATAAATATGCATAAACTTTTAGAAATTCAAGATAATAAATATAAAATTGCTATGAGAAATACTAAGCTTTCTGTTATGACTTCAATGTCAATGAGTTTTTGCTCTTCACTTGCTTACTTTTCAATTTTTACATGGGGAGTATTAAATATAGCTAAAGGAGTAACTACCTATGGTACATTTACAGGAATGCTTCAATTATATAATAAAGTTCAAGCACCATTTTCTTCTTTAGCAAGCATGATTCCTGGGCTTATTTCAACTATAGCAGCGGCTGAAAGACTTATGGAAATTGAAGCAATACCAGTTGAAAAAATGGCTGATGAAAATGAACTTAACGATATTACTAATAAATCACTTGATGAAATTGCTGTAGATAATATAACTAATTTTGAATCTACTTTATTTAATAATCCTGATATTATCTTTGATAATGTTTATTTTGCATATAAGGATAATAATTATATTTTAAATAAAATTAATCTTACTATTGACTCTGGTGAAACTATTGCTTTTGTTGGACCATCTGGTGAAGGTAAAACAACAATGATTAGACTTATATTATCTTTAATTAATCCAACTGAAGGTAATTTGTTTATTAGTGAAAATGACTTAATTAAAGATATGAATAGAAACTTTAGAAATCTTATTTCTTATGTTCCTCAAGGAAATACTTTATTTTCAGGAACAATTAGAAGCAACTTACTTTATGGTAAACCTTATGCTACTGATGATGAAATTAAAGAAGCATTAACTAATGCTTGTGCCATTGACTTTGTTAATGAACTTGAAGATGGATTAGATACAATGATTGGTGAAAAAGGAGTTGGTATTTCAGAAGGACAAGCCCAAAGAATTGCAATTGCTAGAGCTTTCTTAAGGGTAAGACCTATATTAATACTTGATGAAGCTACTTCTTCACTAGATCCTGAAACAGAAGTTAAGGTATTAAAGTCAGTTAAGTCATTATCTAGTAATCCAACATGTATTATCATTACTCACAGACCTTCTGCTCTTAATATTTGTAATAGAATTATGAAACTTGAAAAAGGTCATATTAGAGAAGTTAGTAGAAAAAGTATATTAGAAGTTGCAAATGAGTTAGTTTAAACAAAAAAACACCTTCAATGCTAATTTATTAGTATCGAAGGTATTTTTTGTTATTTAAGATGGGTTTACTCAATATATCTTAACTCGATATTAGTAACATCTAATTCATTTTCATGTTTATAATCATCTTCATTTGTTTTATTTACTGATAAATTAATAAGTTCTGGATTTTTCCATTGTTTCATTTTGAAATGCCTTCATCATAAGTTTATTATATATTAATACTCAAATTTATGTAAATTACACCTTAGATGAATATTTTAAACTTTATACTTACTACTTTAATATCAGTTATAAAATTACATCTTATAATAAAAATCATATAAACTTTTACCCTAATATATATAAATTTATATTTATATATAAAGACGGACTCAAATTTGAATCCGCCTTATTATCAATAATTTTTTAATATTCTCTTCCAACTGATACTAAATTAAAGAAATAACACATATGATTACTAAATTTATAATAATAACCTTTATATGATATCAAATTGATTTAATTAGCAAATCTAGCTACAACAGTATATTGTTCTCTTATAGCTCCACCTGTAACATAGTACTCACCACATCTTAACCATGCATGAGCTTTCATTTCATTTCCTTCCTTTCGTACTCCTAAATAAATGGTAGTTGAAATTCCTTGATTTTTTAATAATTTCTGTGCAGTTAATGCTTGTACTAGGCATTTACTTTCCCATGGTGTTTTAGCTGAAACAAATAAAACCCTAGATGATATTCTTCTAGCAATTTTATATGTATCATTATCAACTTTATCTAAAGATTCTTGTTTATGTTTTCCCATACGCTTTCTTAACTTATTAAATGGAACAAAAAGTATAAATGCTCTATAAAATCCTGTATAAAAAAAAGTTTGCATTATATTAAACTTTTCTTTATTATTCATAGATATAAATGTTTTAACTTTTCTAGCTAATACTGATAAGGTCTGCATTATTTAATCTTCCTAAAAATTCTACTACTGTATCCTTGCAAGTTTCTTCATCTACTTCATATTCAGAACATAAAGTATCTATGATTCCTTTTACATTTACAGGTTCACTAATAATTTCCCATATTCTACTTCCAACTTCATTCATCATAAAGTATTCACCTTTATCAAGGTTCATCATTACTTTTTCTCCATCTAAATCTGTATCATCTATTTCTAAATTTTTATTAATTATTGTATCTAAATTTATTCCATAGTCCCTTTTTATCTTTCCTATCTTACCAGTACTTTTCTTAAAATTAATCATATCTTCCCCACCCTATCTATTATTGAATAGTATTATCTTATATAAATTTTACCAATTACCCCTAAATAATTAAATAACCCTCATTAATTATTTATTATTAAATAATACTTTTTTACCATTTTATATAAATAAAGTATTATTATTTTTACTACCTATTAACTTTATACTACAATTTCTTTAGCAGATATTATTTCTCTTTCAATTAAATTAATTTGAGTATCTACTGTAAATTGATTTGCAGGTCTAGTTACCTTAAAGAATCTTATGTTTTTAGCTATATCAATACATTGTTTAAAATATACTGAATCCATTTTTCCTAAATGTTTGATATATTCACCCCTATATATATTTTGAATTATATTATTTAATTTTTCACAACCTCTTAATTCTTCAATAGTAACCTCATCTACATCACCAACAGTTAACTTTACTATTGCAGTTAATTCCTTTGGCTCATAAATAAATTCATCTTTAGCAGGCACTATATATTTAACTTCTTTATCACTCATAAATGATGTAAAAGATTCTTTATCATATCCAAAATTATTCATAGCAGATTCACATAATTTTTGATATGGAAATCCTGGCATTACATATGGAACTTTATCTATCTTGATTCCAGCAACATCATCAGATATAAATTTATATCCCCTTTCTCTTAATGCCGTAGTTAAAGTAGATTTTCCTGCACCTCTATCCCCTGTAAATATTACAGCTTTATTATCCATTTCTATTACTCCACCATGAATAGCTACCATTTTTCTTTGAAGCATAATAAATCCTAAACAGCTACACATTACATAAATTTTCATAAGTTTCATATCTGCATTATCACATAATTCTACTTCTATCTTATTTCCATTAGTTATACAATATGTAGCTATATTATCTATATGAAACCATATTTTATTTTGATATAACTGAATTTTTCTATCTTCTAAAATTGATTTTTTTATTTCTTGATCCATTTTTGAATATTTTATTACTACTAAATCATCATTAAAAATATTACTTATTTTTTCAAATTCATCTATTTCTATTTCAGATTTTATATTCAATCCATATACACAATAATTGTTTAACACCATTCTCTTATACCCACTCTCATAATTTTGATAATTATTAATTTTATTATACTATTATATAATTTGGTGATAAATTACACTATAGTATTAAATTTATTTACTACTTCTTTAATCTTAAAAATATTTAAACTTAATTATTCTCTTTAAGATACTGGAACTGCTTCTAACTTTGGTGTTATAGATTCCTCTGGTTCAAATCCAGAATTAGCTTGTTTATTTAAATATTTATATACTCATTTTGATATAATACTAAATACTATTTTTAATACTACCAATACTTAATCATTATATTTTAAAATTATTTCCTTAATAATGATTCAACCTTATTTATAAATTCTTCTTCACTTATATTTATGGGTAATCTTTTTCCATTTAAGATCATAGTTGGAACCTCTTCTAAGTTTATTTTACTTTTTTCTTTAGTTATAATTTTTAAATCATTTATATTCTTTTTGTTCTCATCTTGACTCAAATTTAAAAATTTAATTACCTCTTCATTAGATTTAAAATCTCTCCATTGCCTTTGAGTTGTGTATATTTCTAATAATTTTTCAAAATCTAATGATTGTTCTTCGCTCATATGTTTATAAATTACTTCATCATATTCAAATCTCGTAATATCTATTGGCTTTTCAATTAATCTTATCGTACCATCTTCAATAAACCTCTTTATACTCTCATGTAATCTTTCATTCATTGTAGCACAATCAATACATTGAAAGCTTGTATAATTGATTATCTCTATTGGTGCACTTTCATTTCCATAAACTAATCCAGCTTCTCTATCATTACTTGAGCACCCAATAAAAAAAACACATATATTTATAATTAATAAAAAATATGTAATCTTGATATATACTTTTCTTATTATAATCTCCCCCTATTAATATAATTAAAAATAATACATTACTATAAAAGCAATGTATTATTTTTAATTTTAGAAAATATTTTTATGATAATTTACACCCATTTGGATGAGCTGAAGCCCAGTGCTCCACTAATCCCACTACAGCTCCAACTGGAGTAATATAAATATATCCTGATTCTGCTCCACAGCACCTACACTTATATCCAAACTTTCCAAAACATGCTGGATTTGCACTTCTATCAATAGATTTAGCATCAACTTTAGATCCATCATCTCCTAAAACCCATCCATCATATTCCTCTTCATGAGTATATTCTACGTTTAATGATTTAATTGCAGGATTGTTCCAATTTTTTTTCATTATATTCACCTCTTTTTTAAATTTTTTTAAACATTTTATAAATTCATCTCTAAATTTGTGCTGAAATTTAAGAATAAATAAATAAATAAATAAATATGCTTTATAAAAATTTTACCTTATATGTAATATTAAGTAAATAATATATTTCTGTTACTTCTTTAAATAAATCATACTTCTTTATAGCTAATAATAAATAATAACCAATAGTAATACTAATTATAAAAAAATAAATACTGTAATAACCCTACTACAGTATTTATCATTAACTATCATAACTCCATCCAATCAAGTAACTTATTTCTATTAGCAGCTTTAGCTGCCCCCTTAGTTAAAAATTCAACCTTATCTTTAAAACTATATTCACTAGCAAAAACTCCAGCAAATAAATGATGTATCCAAGCAATAGGAGCTAAAATCTTAACTTTCTTAGCATAACTATATTTATCTGACATATCATCAATTTTAGGAAAAATAAATCTAAAATATCTATTAATAGCTCCTAAGGTAGCATTACTATCCTTCTCTTCAAAATTAAATGCAACTTGTGTAGCAAATTGATTTGCCATTTCTTTTTTACCATGAACTCCAGCTTCAAAAATTTCATCCAGTAATGCAGAAACATATTTTTTATTATTTACAACTTTAATATTAATTTCCTTTGGAGCTTCCATATTAAATAATTTATTACATAATAAAAATATAATTTTACTAAATTTTTCAAACCCATACATTCTAGCCTTCATAATAAAACTATTCCAATCAATTTCATCTCCCTTATGTTCAACAAGTAAAACAAGATCACAAAGTTGCCTTACACCAAATCCTGTTGCTGCAAGATGAGCTGCCATATGCATACATAAATGTAATGCTAAATCTTCATATGAAAGAGATAAAACTTCTGCTTCTCCTACATTAACCTTTATAGCTCTCCTCCAAATTAATCTTTCATAATGTTCTAACTCATTACTAAACCCATCTCTCTTAAATAAATTCCAATGTAATTCAATAAATGGATACTTATGATGAACTAATGCTATATGATGTGATGCTTTATGATCTTCTAAATAAACATATCCCATATCTATTAATAACTGCTTAACCTTTTCTACATCCCCTTCATGAACTAATATATCTGCATCATTCATACTTCTTTGATCAGGTTGTGGATAAAATTCTCTAACTACTAATCCTTTTAAAACAATTACAGGAATATTCCTTTCATTAATTTTATTAAGTACAGTTGATAATCCGGAAATATGTCTAGATTGTGTTATTCCTGTAATAGCAGCTTTTTGTTTTAACAAACTTATTTTTTCCTCTCCAATGTTATAAATAAGTTTACTTTTGCGTAAAGCTAAGTATATTATTCCCTCTACCTTATGTTTATCAGCTAAATCTATTACTTCATCCCATTCTACGTTATCATATACTTTATCTGCCGACTTTCCTCTAATCCCTGCAGATAAAATATCTATAAACTGTTTTTGCGCATTATTCATATAATATTCTCCTAACCCCCTTAAAACAAATAACTACAATATTACTTTTTCTTCATAACTAACTACTGTATATTATACCAACTTATTACTTTTTTGTATATATTATTATAAGAGTCATTTATCAAGCATTTAAATTTTTATATAAAAAAGCTTCTAAGATTTATCCTATATCTACTACATTGGATATCTTAAAAGTCCCTTTTATAATTAATATATTTTTTCTATTTACTCTTTAAAGTAATCACTGTAATTTCTGGATTATTAAAGATCCTTAATTTAAATGATGATGTCCCTATTCCTCTATTTACTATCATTGTAGAATTCTTAACCTTAAACTTTCCTGCCACATATTTAGGAAATATTGTTCTCCCCGGCGATAAAAGTCCAATATTAGTAAATGGTATTCTTACAATACCCCCATGCATATGACCAGCTAAAACTAAATCTGCACCCCATTTACTATATTGCTTAATAAATGTTGGTGTATGTGCTAACAATATATTAAACTCTTCTCCATCAGCTTCTGGCAATGTCTTTTCAACATAATTTTTTTCTAATTGAAACTTATCTACATAAACTCCTGTTGCTCCATCTAAAGGAAGGTTTATTCCATATAAATTAATATATTTATCTCCCTTATATATTTCTACATAATCATTTTTTATAGTAGTAACTCCTAACTCCTGCATAAATTTATTAAAAGCTTCATACCTTCCTTGACGTAAAACTTCAGCTAAATGTTCATGATTACCATCAATATAATATATAGGATAAACTTCAGATAATGACTTAATTAAAATTTTAACTTCTTCTATATTCTCCATATCCCAACTTACCATATCTCCTGTCATTACAATTATATCTGGATTAATATTTTTTACTTTATCTATTAACCTTTCTGTTGTATCTCTATATCCTTCACTATGAAAGTCTGATAATTGAAGTATTTTAAACCCATTAAACTCTTCTGGTATTTTCTTATTTGATATTGTATATTTTGTTACATCTATTTTCTTACTAAAACACATAAGTATACTTATAAAAATTAAGATCATACACACTAATACCACAATTTTCCTATTTTTCATTTCGCCTCCCACTAAAAAACTTTATAAACTTATAATCTATAAAAATAAATAACTCTATATATTCTTTTACCCAATGACCAATAAACTTTAAATACTCACTTAAAACCATAAAGACACTATCACTATTTATCTCCATTTAGTAATAAACTTTTTTTCTTTAGATGTAGTTACAATACCCCTTCTTTTTCACTCATTAATGTTGCTCTCATTCCCCTAAATAAAAATCTTATTAAATTACTATATTAATTATACATCTTACAATATAAATTTAAACATTTTTTCTATTTTTTTCAATATATTATTGAATTATGTTAAAATAAGTAAATAAATTATTTTTTCTAAGGAGGATTAAATGCAAAAATTAAATAGAAAGAAATTTAATATATTTATAGCTATACTTATACCATTGTTAATAATTTTAACTATTACAACTACATTTTTAATTCAAAATCTAATATCTTATATTAATTATAAAGACAACTCTATAAATACAAGTTCTATTTCACTTGAAGATATAAATTTAAATGAAGTACCTTATATATCAACCTATTATATAGAACCTAAGGTTTCTCCTAAAGAAGATGTAATAATAAATTATTATGTAACAGATTATTATCATAAGGAATACACAGAAGAAGATACTTCAGAAACATTTACTATAACAGTTAAAATAGATGGTCAAAAAGACATAGTTAAAAAAAATGTTAAAGCTGGTGATAATTATATTAATGTAGGAAGCTTCAAAAATCTAGGCGAGCAAAAATTTTCAATAATCGCTACAGATAAATATGGTCGTAGTTCACATGAACTTTTTAATTTCTTTTTAGTAGAAGAAAAAAATAAAGAAGAAAAAGAATATATAATGACAAAAGATGATTTAACTAAATATAATATTAAAAATACTGATACTTATGAAAATAAATATATTGCTACTCTTAATTTAGAGGAACCTACTTCTGAAACAGTTAAAGCTCAACTTGAAAAAATAGCTTCTACTATAACTCCTACTTCTAATACTTATACTTGTATAATTGCAGATACTATTGGTAATGGTGAAGCTGGAAGCTGGTGGGGTGAAACTATAGTTAAGTATGCTGATGATTATGATAAAGATGCTGTAATGCAAGAAGCTACTAATACAAGAATTGGACTTCAACAATTACTGCATGATATAAGTACTAAGGGATACTCATCTATTAAATTATTACCTGGAACTTATAGAATTGATCATGCAGAAAGTATTTTTATTCCTTCAAACTTCACTTTAGATATTAATGGAGCAACTATTAAGTTAAACCAATTTACTGGTGATAAGGCATTAATGATAACTCTTAATAATACTTTTGATTCCCATGTTATTAATGGAACTATTGAAGGAGATTATTATAGTCATGACTATGCAAATTCTCCTAATAATTCTGAATGGGTAATTGGAATTAGTATTGGTAGTGAAGCTAAATATAGTTCTTTTGAAAACTTAGTTGTAAAAGATATAACTGGATATGGTGGTGGTAATGGTATTGCTAAATCTAGAGATGAATCTTTATATTATACTTACACTAATCCAACTTCAATTGGTGATAGTTTTAAACTAGGTGATATTAATATAAAAACTGGTGAACCAATTGAGTCTACTAATAGAACAACATCTGATTTCATTTCTATTGAAGGCTATGATGAAATTGGCTATTTATCAGTTAGTAGGTATTTAGGATATCAAGGCAATTCCTGTAACATTTGGAATATGATTGCTCATTTTTATGATGGAGAGCAAAAATATATTTCTTCTGCTGATAGCTATTTTTATAGACGAATTGGGGTTCCTGATGGTGCTAAATATATGAAAGTCACAATTTTAGAAGAAAGTTATCCAACCGATTTCTCAGTTCAATATTTTATGGTTCCCACTCATTGTTCCTTTAAAAATATTAAGTTTGAAAATAATAGATGTGTTGGGTTAGCTCAATCTGCCATGAAAGATATGTTAGTAGAAAATTGTGAATTTACAAACTGTGGTCAATCCTCTGCTAAATGTGCTTACGATGCTGAAGATGGATGGGATATGATGCAGGATGTAACCTTTAGAAAGCTTAATTTTCATGATAATCCTAATAATGACTTCTTAACTTGTGCTGGTCATAATTTTGTTATTGAAGATATGATAGATGGAAAAGTACATTTCTGGGAACGTACTAACTCTTATGTTGTAAGAAATTGTAACAATTTAAGTAGTGCTTATTTAGGTCACACAAGTAGAAAACGTAGTGGTTATGTTAGATTTTGTAATAACACTATTAATGGTAATATTTCTATTGGTGCAGCTGAAGAAAATGATGATTGGCCTCTTACTGTTAAGGATTGTAATATTAATGGTAGAGCTGAAAACACAATTGATACTGGGCTATATCTAAGATGCGATATTGGTAAATCCAATAATAAAGATAATAATTTGAATATATCTTTGGGTAGTGGAAACTTTAAAGATTGTACTATTAGTAATAAAAGTGGTGAAAATATGGGTGGAATCTATGAAAATTGTACATTTGAAAATATCAGCGGAAATATTCATGGAACTTTTAATATTAGTAATAGTACTATAAATAATTGGGTTACTTATGCTGGTGCCTATGATCCTAGTTATAATTTTACTAATTGTGAACTTAATAATTTTGAAATTATCTTTGGTTATTGGCATCAAGGTGCTAGTACTTTATTTAATAATTGTAATATTAATAATGAAGATTTTTTATTAAAGTTACCTCATTATAGTATGAAAAAGCCTGTAAATATAATTAATTCTTCTTTTACTTCTAATGGTAAAGATGGCATGATTGTATTTTATGATGATAGAACTGGTGGATCAGCTGGTGAATTAGTTGAACAAGATATACTTACTATTGAAAATAATAAAATAAGCCTTAATAATTCTCAATATGTTGTTAGTGGAATTGATAAGGATACTGTTAATAATATTAATATATCTTTTAGGAATAATGAATTGCTTTCTGAAAAGTTACAACTTTATGATAAGGAAAGTAAAGAGTGTGAAAATATAAAAATCATTGAAAAATAATAAAAATATCACTAATACTAATAGAGTAAATTTATATGTATTAGTGATATTTTTATTTTCTAAGTTGATACTTGATTTCCCTTTATAAAATTAATACTTATTTTATTTAAATTTCTTATAATTGGATTATATATTAAATTAACTATATAAGATGAAGCTAAGCATAAAACTACTAACCAAGGAAATATTAAAAAACTATACTTTGCTCCATATACTAACTCCTTAAAGTAAATCATATAAAAGAACATATGAATAAGCCACATATTTGTTGAATATCCCCCTAAATAACTTAATAAATTATTTAACCACTTAGGTTTATCCATTAAATTAAATACACATATAAATACTACTCCTGTAAATACTGCAACAAATAAGGTTTGAAGTATTCCATGAGCTATTATCATTAATACTATTATTAAGATTCCTAAAGCATTTTTATATTTAATCTTACTACTCATAGAATTTAATTTACTATATATTTTTTTATGTGAAAATACTACTCCTATAATAAATGGTAATTGTGATGTTCCAAATAAAGCTATCTGTCTTATAAACCAATTTAATACTTCATTATCAAACACTATTACGCCTTTAATTCTTTGGATATATGCAACTACATAAAATATAAATGATATAGCTATAATTGCTATATTATTATACTTAATCACTATTTTATTTATAATTGATGATAGTAAAGCTAAAATTATATATGTTGTGAAAAACCACCATGCACCATTGTATGCTGGATCTAATGCAGTAAATGTTAATATAAATTTCTTTAAAGTACCCGGATAACTTTCACCTTGTCCCATTATAGGCCCTAAAATAACTACAAATATTAAAAGTATTATCCAAAAGTTTATATATAACTTAAAAATTCTCATTAAATTATTCTTAAAATAATTTTGTTTATTATTTTTATAACTTATAAATAGCCCATATCCACTACAAAAACAATATATAGCTACACAACAATCTCCAAATAATGCTAAATAATATACTAAGGGAGTATCTCCTATAAATATTAATGGAATATATAAATCTTCATATGATTTTGTACAAAATAAATGTAAAAGCAACATAAATAATATTGCTACACCCTTAGTCATTTTTATCTGATTTTTAGTTAAATTCATATCTCTTCCCCCATTTAACACTTTGTTTCTTAATTAAATTTTACCTTAATTAACTTTTTTTTACACCAAGATTTATTACTCCTCATATTATATAATAAAATATTTACTATATAATAACAAAAGAAAGGAGTATATAAATGAGCACTCTATACAAAGTATCAAGCTTAATTGCTCTTGTTATGAATAAACCTAATATGTTTTCTCAAGTTCTAGGAATCCTTAATAAAGGTGATCAAATTGATGTAATAAGTATTTCTAAATCTTGGGCATATTTTAAATATAATAATATTAATGCTTATGTTAAAAAGGGTAATTTAAAAATGTTAAATACCGAACCAATTGAATCAAAAGGTTCTGTTACGCTAAAATATATAGATATTACTACTAATAATGAAATATATCCTTCAGAAACAATAAATAATCTTAATCTTGGAAAGTATAGCTACGAAGCAAAAGTCCTATATAACTATAAACTTCAAAGCAACTCTACCCAATCAGTTAATTTAACGGAAGAAGATCCGGATCAAGTTATTATTTTCTATTACAATAAAATATTAGGAAGCATTACAATAAAGTATATTGATAAAAATGTAAACACTTATATTTATGAACCTAAAGTTATTGAAAATCTTTCTTTAGGCACTTACACCTATGGAGCAATTAATATTTCTGGATATGTACTAAGTGATAATGAAATAAAAACTGTTACTATAACAGAAACATCCCCAAATGCAACAATCACTTTTAAATATGCAGAAATATTAGGAACTGTAACTATTAGATATATAGATAACTCTTCTTATGCTGAATTATCAGAAGCTGATACCTTTACTGATTTAAAGTTAGGAACCTATAGCTACAATTATAAGAATATCCCTGGATACTCATTAGCAAATGATTCTACTCAAACAGTAGAATTAACTGATGATAATCATGATGTAGAAATTGAATTTAAATATAATGAATTACTGGGGAGTATTACCATTAAATATATTGATTCATCATCTCTAAATGAAATTGAAACTGCAACTGTAATTTCTAATTTATCTTTAGGAACCTATTCCTATAGCGCTAAATTATTTGAAGGATATGAGATTATTGGAGACTCTAGTCAAAGTGTTACTTTAAATGATAGTAATCTTAATGCTATAATTTCTTTTAATTATTCTAGAATATCAGGTAGCATTACTATTAAATATTTAGACTCATCTACTTTATCTGAAATTGCACCTTCAATTACAATAAGTAATATAGCATTAGGTAGTTATATTTATGATGCTATATATATTGATAATTATGAAATTGAAGGTAATTCCAGCATTAGCATTGCATTGACAACTATCGCCCCTAATCAAACTATATCTTTTAAATATAATAGAATTGAAATTCCTGATGATTTAAATTGGAATGAAGTTCCTTATATTTCAACTTATTATATTAAACCTATAGTTAAACCTGGTGAAGAAGTATTTATTGATTACTATATTACTGATTATTATTACAAAGAATATATGGAAAAATACAACTTAAAAGAAGATGATTGGGGAGATGATAATTGGACAGAGGAAGTTTGGAATAACGAAACCTTTACTGTTACTGTTAGAGTTGAAGGGCAAGATGATAAATTATATCATTACTTGAATGCTGGGGATCATAAAGTAAGTTTGGGTAGTTTTACTCAAGAAGGAGAACAAAAATTTTCTATACTTTGTACTGATAAGTATGGTCGAAATTCTCATGAATTATTTAACTTTTTCTTGGTTCAAGATGATATTGAAATTAAGGAGTATGTCATGACTGAAGATGATTTAATAACTTATAATATTAAGAATACTGATGATTATGAGGTAAAAGAACTTATTAATTTATCTTCTTTAACAACTAAAAATAATACTACTGTTAAAGCTGCATTAGTTGAGTCTGCATCAAATATTATCCCTAAATCAAAAACCTATGTTTGTGTAATTGCTGATACAACAGGAGATGGTACACCGGATAACTGGTGGGCTGAAAATCAAGTAGTTTATGCAAGTGATTATGATAAAGATATAGTATTACAAGAGAGCATTAATACTAGAAAAGGTCTTCAACAGCTTTTAGATGATAAAAAAACTGCTGGATATAATAAATTAAAATTATTACCTGGAACCTATAGAATTGATCATCAACAACAAATTTATATTCCAACTGAATTTACGTTAGACATGAACGGAGCAACCTTAAAACAGAATCAATTTACAGGTAATAAATCTTTAATGTTAGATTTAAATAATACCTTTAATTCTCACATTATTAATGGAATTATAGAAGGAGATTACTTTAGTCATGATTATGATAATTATACAAATAATTCTGAATGGATAATAGGGATTAATATTGGAGGAGAATCTAAGTATACTTCTGTTGAAGACTTAACTATAAAAGATATTACTGGCTATGGTTCTGGAAATGGAATTGCCACTTCTAGAAATAACAAATTAGCATACACCTATTTTTCATTTAAAGAATTAGGAAATGCTTTTAAGCTCGGCGATATTAATAGAGAAAATGGTGATTCAATTAATTCAACTACACGAGTTTGTACTAATTTTATTGATATATCACCTTACACTTCAATTGGATATATCTCTATAGGATTATATTTAGGATATCAAGGAAATGGATGTGGAACCTGGAATATTATATTCCACTTCTATGATTCTGATAAACTATATATAAAATCTACTGATGGATTTATATATCGTCGTATAGGTGTTCCTTCCAATGCTCAATATGTAAGAATAACTATATTAAATATAACTTATCCAACAAGTTTATGTCTTTATTATTTTAGAATTCCAACTCATTGCTCATTTAAAAATATACACTTTAAAAATTGTAGATGCGTTGGCCTAGCTCAATCTGCTATGAATAATATGTTAGTTGAATCTTGTGAATTTTCACAATGTGGACAAACTTTAGCAATTTGTGCTTATGATGCTGAAGATGGTTGGGATATGATGCAAGATGTAACAATATTAAATAACTATTTTCATAATAATCCAAATAATGATTTTCTAACTTGTGCAGGTCATAATTTTATAATTGATGGTCAAAATAGCGGTAAAATTTATATTTGGGAACGTACTAGGTCTTTAGTTATTAGAAATTGCTCAAATGTTAATATAACATTACAGTCCGGAGGAATTTCTTCAATAGTAAAACATGGCGTTTATAGAGTTTATAATAATATATTTACTGGAGGATCTGTATCTAATAATTTATCAAAAAATATCATTGGCACTTCTTCAATATTAGGCATTATTATAAACTCAAGCTTAACTGGAATTGGAGATAAAAGTATATATAATAATTGTAGCATTAATGTATTATCAGAATTCTTAGGATATCTCTATAGTTCTATCAAAGTTCTTAATTGCGTGTTTATTCCCGGAAATAATTTTACAGGAAGATATCTAATCTCATTTAATGGTGGACATTCGTATTCCTATTACTTCGAAAACTGTATATTAAAAGGTAAATCATATTTATCTAATAATAATGGTTTTTACTCTGCTAAATTTATAAATTGTGAGTTTGAAGATATCAACATCGGTCCTAACGTTCTAGCTAACTCTGAAGATATTATTTATTTTGAAAGTTGCACTTTAAACTATTCAGAGAATAACTTGGTCTATTATTATCCTCATGCTTATACTAAAGGTACTAATACTAATATACAATTTAAAAATTGTAATATTAATAATATTGATGACAATACTAAATCCCTTATATATGCTTATGCAAAACCTAATGGCAGTTGCTCTTTTGAAAAGTGTATATTTACTTTGCCTTCTGACTTAGTAATATTTGATGGCATTTCATTTTATAAAGAATATATAGAGGATTATACTATTAGTTTTATAAATTCATCATTAAAAAATACTACCTCATTAATTGGCGATAATTATAAATCGAATCCAAATATAAAAATTACTTTTAATTAATTAATTATGGGATAGTATAATTAATTTTCTTAAAATACTATCCCCAAACATAATATCTTTATTTAATTTTTTGCATGACAAAAAGAAGATTAAATATATTCTAGTATAACCTTCATATTTAGTTTTTATAATATACCTTTCATCTCGTGTAACAACTTGCCATTTCGCCATTGTAAAATTTTGTTGTGCAATTTATTAACATTATAGGCAAATGTCCTTATTAATAATTCTATTCTGACTTTCTTATTTCCCCTAATTAAAAATCTTCTAAACCCATAATCTTGTTTAATTACTACAAATGCACCTTCAACTTGAATAAATCTATTCATTCTTAAACGTATACCCTCTTTAGTTGTTATATTAGCTAATGATTCAGATCCCAATCTTAAAAACTCTTTAGGAACATGTAACTGCCTAGTATTCTTAGCTTTTGTACATTTATTTTTGTGTTCACATACTAAACAGCTTTCGTATTCCTAGATATTTACTATTGATTTAAAATTTGATTTTAATTTTCTTGTAGTAAATGCTTTAGGAAGTAGTTTCTTGCTAGCAGCACAAATATAGTAATCATCCCCTTGATTATATTGCATATTTTCTCTTTTACTAATATCATTTTTAAACTTTTTAGTTTTTGATTTTTCATATATTTGCGGTTTAATAAAGGCTTCTTGATTATTATTTTCTAAATATATGATCTTATGTCAATATTTCAGACGCAAAAGGTCAAACTTTTTTATACTACATTTCTAGCTAATAATTCACATTGATCTGAAGCCATGTAATTAATAGAAGAGTGTAACCTTTTTCTATTATACCAACTTTCAATATATTTAAAAATAGCAATATTAGCTTCTTCGAAGGTACGGTATGTTTTTCTATATATTTCTTTCTTTTTTATTGATGAATAAAAAGAGTCTATGTAAGCATTACCACATAGACACCCTTTTTTACTAAATGATTGTATAATATTAAATTCTTTGCATAGCTCCTTTAAATCATTACTAGTATATTGAGATCCTAAATTGCTTATCTTTATCAGGAGATTGGCTATAATAAGCATTTTTTAAGGCTTTAGCAACTAAATCATTAGTAATTCTCTGACCAAAAGCGTAGATAATCATCTTTTTAGAATATAAATCTAAGGCTGAAGCTAAATATCACTAATCATCTTTTATGGTATGAATATATGTACTATCCCCTACCCATTTTTCATTAATAGAAGCAGAAGTAAAATACCTTTTCAAAACATCTTCTAAATCTTCTGCTATATTTTTACTTGAATTTGGCTTATATTTTTTTGTAGTTATTGAACAAAGATTAAGTTCAGTCATTGCTCTTTGAACTTCGCTTAAATGATACATTAAAGCCTTTTGTACTGGTATATAATGAATTCTAGGGGCATCGTATATGCCTTCATTCTCTTAATATGTCCTTTTAATAATTGATTTTAATTCTTAATTTTCTAGTTATCTTTCAGATTTAGTTTTACCAAAAGATTTATAATATGTGCTTCTGGCTACTCCTAGAATTGTATATATAGTTTTAATATCATGCTTGATTTTATTTATAAATTCTATCACTTCATCTAATTTATTGTTGCAAATATGGTCATAGCTTTTTGGGCTAAAGCCCGCCCTTTGGTGTAATATTTCTTTTACATCTTTAATTTAGATAATAATTGTTGATTTTTCAATACCATATTCGCTACTTAGCTCTGCTAAGCTCATTCCTGACTTAAATAATTCTATTAGCATATCCTTTATATTCTTAATCATGCCTTCTCCCCTTTCCCATAATGGAAACATACTTTCTTAACTAAATATTATTTTACTTAGTTGGTCTTAATGTGTCCACTACTTTATACTAACACCACCTTATGAGGATATAATCGCTTTTGTATCTGATTTAAAAGGTGTTTACACTACCATTAATGAAGAAATTTCTATGGATAATTTACTTACTATGAAAGAGAAATGGGGTAATAAATACCTTTATGCAATAAAGAGTTGGAAAGATAATTGGATAACTTAAGTATCTTCTTTGCTTTTCCTGGTAATATAAGAAAAATAATTTATACAACTAATGTTATAGCAAGTCTAAATAGTCAATTTAGAAAAATAACTAAAACAAAATTAATATCCCCTAATGATAATATCTTAATGAAGATGCTATATCTAACCGTTGAACACGGAACAAAGAAATAGACCAGAGCTTGTGCAGATTTGGACTTAGTTATTAATCAATTAAACATTATTTTTAGTAATATTTTAGATGAAAAACGAACCACAAATTAGGATAAACCTAAAATAAAGTTCTTTTGATCTTTTCTCTAACGTATATCCCTCAACAATTAGGAATAATATACATATAAAGTAATATTTGAAACATCAATAATACCTAACTTTATACAAAATTAAAAAAAATTTATACTTTGAAAACCTCTCATTATTTCCAAGAGTAAATTTATAAAACACAAAATTATTTATAGACTCTTAATAAAATAAACTTACCATATCCCTTATGTTTCACTAGTTATCCCTTTTTTTTAATAATTTTATCCTATAATTTTTTAATATTTTTTTATTAATTATTGAATTAACTAAGTTGAATATAATTTCCTTAAAATAATTAAATTCATTGTTATTTCTCAATAAAATTATAAATATAAAATTTGATATTACTATGCAAACTATTAATTTTAACAATAGTGTAAAAATTCCACTTACAATAATAAAACTACATATAAAACTAGTTGCTAATAAATTAAATACTAAAATAATAAAAAAAATAAAATATCGTTTAAAATACTCTGTTGCTTTACTTTCTAATCCATATCTATATACTGCATATGGATCATACCATACATTGGTTAACCCCCTTGAAATTGCAGTTGCTAATAGTATTCCAAATAATCCAAACCATTTGCCTAATAATATAGATAATAATAAATTTAAAGCAGCTGTAAATAATAAAATATATCTACCATATCTAAATAATCCCATGGTATTTTTAAATGTCCATACTGAATTTTGCATTCCAACCATATAAAAATTTATAGCTAATATAATCGTTATGTTAATTGGTAATATATACTTACTCCCTATCCATACATTAATAATGTCATTAATCATTACTATAATTCCTATTGTTGAAAACCCAAACATCCAAAAGTTAGCAAAATTTATAATCTCAAAAAAACTTTTTTTCTTCTCTTTTGATTCTCTAGCATTTAAATTTCCAACACTAGCTGTTATACCCGTAAATACCTGATTTAATATATTATTAATTATTGATATTAACATAGTATAATTTGAACTTAATCCTACTGTTATTAACCCTGAAAAATAAGTAATTATCATATTATCCGTATTATTAACTAAAACCCCACTTAACTTTGTTATCATTAATGCCTTTATATTTTTTACTAAGCTTTTCTTTTCATATTCATCTAACTTATCACTTGTTTTTATCTTCAAAAACGGATAAAGTTTATCTGCAACCTTTGAAATAATAATATTAAATGCTAAAGTACAAATAAGCTGAACTGTTAAATACGCTATAAAATTTCTAGTTATTATTAATACAAGAACTTGTAATATTGTTTGCACTATACTTATGGAATAACTCACCATTGATGATATATAATTTTTTTGATCAGCTACAATTATTGAATTTTTATATGAATAAAAATATGAAATTACAGTATTAAATAAATAAAAACAATACAATACATATAGATTTTCATTAATCTCTGGAGCATTTTTAATAATTATATTTAAAAATGGCATCAAGATTAATCCAAGGATTCCCACTACATACCCTATTATTTTATATGCCTTTTCGTAAAACTGCATTAATATTGTTATTTCTTTTTTATTTCCCCCAGCCAGCGGTTTATATAATGCATATATAATAGCTGTACCTACACCTAATTCAGCTAATGATAGCATTGAAAGTATATTACTAAATAATCCACTTATACCTAGATATTCAATAGCTAAAAATTTAATAAATATGCTTCTATTAAAAAAACCTAATAATGTTTGAATAAATTGTCCTGCAAATCCAGTTATTATATTTTTCATTGAATTTATAGTTCTTGATTGTTCATTCATTAATTTTACCTACTTTTCATTACAATTTAATTTTTCTAAACTTCTTAATGCAAATCCTTGAGCAAATGGTAATATATCAAATAACATTGAATAAACTCCAATATCCTTTGTATCTCCTTGTGAAAAATCTATAGCTCCATTTCTTTTTGTAACTGATATTAAATATTTTATTGCTTTTTTATATGCTAACTTACACTCATTTTTTATCTCTTCTATTTGTGATGCATTTAATAAATACCAAGCTAATGTTGCAGTTGTAGATGAATCAATTCTTGTTTCTTTTCTAGTAACTGTCCATCCCCATCCACCATTATCTTGTTGTAATTTTATTATGGATTTTGAAAATTTAATTATTACTTCTTCTAAATCTTTTTTATATTTACTGTTATTAGGCAATTCTATCCAGGCATCAATTATTCCTATTGCAAACCATCCTAGACCTCTTCCCCATCCACATAGACCTAATCTATATTTCTCTTTAATATCATAAGCATGAAATGGAATTATATTTTCAGTATCAAATCCATATTTAAAATATTCAACAATTTGATTAACTCCTAATTCTATAGCTTTATCATTCTTATAATTTACTCCATACTTAATTAAAAATGGACTTATAAAACCTATAGTATCTACATATCTATAATTAGGCATAGATTTTCTATACTTAACAGTACCATCATCACCTATAAGCTCTTTTATTAATTCATACATATAATCAAATGATAATTTATACTTATCAGATTCATCTAAATTCATAATTGCATATGATAAAATTGCTCCATCAACAAATTTAGGTTTTTTTTTCCATTGTCCATTAGAATCAAAATGAATATTTAAATATTTATTAACTGCTTTATCTATTTCCTTATTATTCTTTTCATATTTATTTAATCCTAAAATTAAAGCAGCTTGTTGCCAATGTTGAATTGCAGATTTAGTATAATTTCCTTTTAACCTATCAATTACAGTTAATCTTGTATTATCTGTAACTTTAATTTTAGGAGTATTATTTAACCATTTTATACTTCTATTTATTAAAGCTTGTTTCCATGATTCTTCATTATCATATCTTCCAATATGTATTCTTGATATCCAATTACACATCATTGGAATTATATCTATTAATAATATAATTAAAATAATAGCTATAATTATACCTACTAATATTATCATTTTTTAACCTCTCTTTTTTAAACCATACATCCTTTAGTATCCTTTAACTTTTCTTTCATATCAATCCTCATCTCTTCCGTAAACTTTTCTGAATCATGAGCGTAATCCCTTGAAAACTTAGGACTATTTTCTAATAGTTCTTTATTCTTATTAATATAATCTCCTTTGCAGGATTTCCAGCAACCACCGTATTGGGCTTAACATTTTTAGTTACAACAGCACCTGCTGCTACTATAGAATTTTCTCCAACAGTTACACCTGGCATTATTAAAGCTCTAGCTCCAGCAAATACATTATCTTTTATATCAATACGTCCTATCTTTGTATATCCTAAATCTCTCTTCGTTGAAGCATCATGTGCTAATAAATATGCTTGTGGCGCAATAGTTACATTATTACCAATAGTTATTAAGTTACAATGACTATAATCAAGAATTACCCCCGGTTGAATACTGAAATTTTTCCCACTCTTCATGCCTCTCTTTAAATAATCATCTAGCCATATTTCTTCTAATAATATCTTCCTTATTCTTGCTCTTAAGAAGTTCAATACTTTCATTATATTACCTCATATAATCTATTAATTTCGCTTTCATTTCCTATTTTCTCATTGCTTAAATTTAAAATAATTTTCTTTTTTAATTTTTCATCACAAATTATTCTCTCTATTTCATTAGCTAAACTTTTTGAATTCATCTCTGTTATAATTCCATTTTTATTATTTATAATCTGATCTTTTGCTGTAGAAAAATTTGTGACAACTATTGGTTTATTTAATATTTTTGCTTCATCTATTGCTATCGACTTTCCTTCAAATCTAGACGGTTGTACATATATATCAGATTTTTTTATATATGGATATGGATTTTCTCTTATTCCCAATAAATTAAAGTTCTCCTCTAATTCAAATTTATTTATTAGATTTTCAAGATTACTCCTCTCCTCACCTTCCCCAACTATATTCCATTTTATATTGTAACCTTTTTCTTTTAAAATAGAACAGGCTTCTATAGCTAGTTCAAATCCTTTTTGATAATTTAATCTTCCAACCGAAATTATATTTATATTTTTATTATTAAAATCTATATCTGATATCTCTTCTAAAGCTAATTTTTTTATTGTCTTTTCTGAAACTATATTATGCATTAATCTAAACTTTCTATCATATTGTGGAAACACCATTTTTAAAACCTTTAAACACTCTTCAGATACAGTAAATACATAATCTAATTTACTAAAGTACTTATTATCAATCTTTTTATCCATACCTAGTTTTTCATAGTCGTTATGTATCCACCCTATCTTTTTCTTTGCTTTTACCTTATCTACACAAAAATATATAGGATTTTTTTCTAAGTATCCTATTGCAACATCGTATTCTGTATCTAATTTAGTAAAAGCCATTGATAAATATTTCCACACCTTTTGCTCTACTACAACTCTTGATTTTTCTGTTTTGAAAACATATAAAGATAGAATTCTAGCTAATGCAATATTAAATTTTCCCTTTTTAATAAGCCCCTTAACAGCCTTTTTTACAGACATATCAAAATATTTATAATTCTCTGGTTCCATTAACAGATTAACTTGTGATGGAATTTTAGACATGAAAATACCTTCTTGCTTAAATAATAATAAATCTACATCAAGCTTTGAATAATCTATTGTTTCCAATAATGAAATCAGTGCTTTTTCTGCACCACCACACTTTAAGTTATTTATTACAAATAAAATTTTTTTCATTTCATAACCTTCCTATTAATTAATATATAAATTTATAGTTATGGGTCATATCCAAAATCATTATCTAATTCAATTTGAATTTTACTTATCTGTTCTTGTGTTTTCTGTGGCCAATAAGTTTCATAAACCTTTTTTTCTTTAAGTAATATTTTATGTTTCTCTTCAAACTCAGATGTTTTTCCTATTATTTTTGCTGGATTTCCTGCTACAATACTATTACTAGGTATATCTTTATTTACAACGGATCCTGCCCCAATAATAACATCATCACCTATACATACATTACATAAAATTATACTTCCATACCCAATAAAAACTCGATCTCCTATTTTTACTTTTCCAATTTTAGATTTATCAATAATTCTTTTCATACTAGCATCATGTGCTAATATAGTACTATTAGTTATTGTTACATCATCCCCAATTTCAACTAACCAGCAATGTCCTTCATCTATTACACTATTAAACATATTAAAGTTTTTGCCTACTTTTAATCCTCTTTCCTTTAATATATCTAATTGGCTCTTTGGATTAATTTTATTTTCTATACGATGTTTAATACTATTAAATATTTCCCTAATTAAATTCATAATATTTTCTCCAATTATATTAGTCGATTAAATCATATAATTTATAAATCTCTGATTCTGTACCCAACTTTAATTTCTTTAAATTATTTTCTATCGATATTTTTAAGTTAGAATCAAATAATAATTTCATTATTCCTCTTGCTAAATCTTCACTGTTCATTTCTGTTATTATTCCATCAACTTTATCAATGATTTGATCTTTAACAGTACTAAAATTAGTAGCTACAATTGGTTTATTTAATATTTTTGCCTCATCCATAGCTATAGATTTACCTTCAAATCTTGATGGTTGAACATATATATCAGCTTTTGATAGATACTTATATGGATTAGACGTAGCTCCTATTAATAAAAATTCACATTTAACTTTATTTTCATCTATAAGCTTTTCTAATAGATTTCTTTCAGGACCATCACCAACTACAATCCATTTTACTTTTACTCCTTTATTCTTTAATATCTTACAAGCTTTTATAGCAATATCAAATCCCTTTTCATGACTTAAACGACCTATTGAAACTATTAATTTTTCGTAATCATCTTTGAGTATGTCTATACTTTCAACAGACATTTTTTTTATAGTACTTGGTGAGACTATATTCCTAATAACCTTTACTCTTTCATTAAGATTATTAAATTCTTTTTTTAATACTGCTTCACATTCTTCTGATATAGTTACAACATAATCTAATTTAGATAAATATCGTTCATCAAAATCCTTATCTGCATCTAATTTATTATAATCAGTATGTATCCATCCTATTTTCTTATCAGCTTGTACACAATCTACACATATATAGTTAGATGTTTTTTCAAGATATCCAATAGACACATCATACAGTTTCTCTAAATTTCCTATAGCCTTCCTAATATATTTCCAGGAATACTGCTCCCTCTTAGAAACACTTAATTTCCTCTTATTATTTATAAAAAACATTATTCTACTAAATGCAAGTTGTATTTTACCTTTACTTAAAAACCCAATTACAGCTTTATGCAATGGTAACTTAAATATTTTTAGATTCATTGAATTTTCTATAATATTTACTTCCTTAGGTATAAAGTCTAAAAATAACCCTTTTTTATTTAAAACAAATAAATCTACATTATATTTTTTATAATCAATTTGTTCTAACAAGTTAATTAAACTCTTTTCGCCACCACCAGCACTTAAACTTGGAATTATAAATAAAATATCCTTTTTCATATAAACTCCTATAAATAATTTATTTATTCATTAATTCATATAAATACTCTACTGCTTTATAAGACATCTCTTTTATTCTTGGTATAGTTTTATTTAAATGTTCTTTTATATTTTTCTCATCTTTAATCATTTCATCAAAATCACACTTAAGCTTATCTGAATCTGATATTTCATTTATTCCCAAAACCAGTCTCTCATATCCAAATAAATCCTTCGCTATACCTCTTGATTTAATGCTATATCCTAAAACCATTGTTGGAACACTATTTGAGTACGCTGCAATAGTTGCATGAGTTCTTGCACCAATAAACGCTCTCATTCTTGCAATATATCCCTTATATTGAGTGGCATTTAAATTATTAGGCAATATTATCACTCTACGTGTATCCTTAAATTCTTCGTAGAATTTATTTAAAATTTCAAAGTCATCATTTCCTTCAATCATTACATGTGGTGTTAATGCTATTGTTGATTCTGTTACTTTTAATATATGCTTTATTAACTCTCTTACTGCTTCATCTGATTCTTTATTTCTATTTAATACTAATGGACTAAAGTTTAAACCTATAGTATCATTTTCTTTCCATCCACTTGGCAATGGTAATTCTTCCTTTTCCATAGTGAAGGCTGGATCTGCCACTAACCTTATATTACTCAAACCTTTATTTTTTAACATATCATATGTTAGAGTTTCACGTGCTAAAATTAAATCAAAGCTTTTAAGATCTTCTAGCTTTCTTTCTGACATATCCTCTTCTCCAATAGAACATCCCCATAAAACTAACTTTTTGCCATTGCCTTTAACTTTTCTATTAATTTCATAAAAACCCGGCTGTTCTCCATAACAATAATTATCTCCACCAATTGAAAGCAGTATATCAATATCTTTTATTCTATTAATGACATTTTTATATATTTTTCCCAAAGCATAATGTTCAGATTTTAAAAACTTAACTTCTGATGCAATTCTAACTTTTTGTAATAAATTAGGCTTAAAATCTATTGCTGAACCATTAAATACTTCATCTAACTCTTTAAGTATTTTATCTGTTTCCGGTTTTCCAGATGCTAAAATTATTTTAATCCCATTAACTCTACTCTTTATCATTTCACTTGATGATCTAACAATAGCTTCACATCCTCTATTTAAGCTACCATCATGACCGTACATCATAATTTTCATCTTTACTCCTCCAAACCTATCTACATATTAATCTACTATAACTAGTTAAAATATATATTCCTACTATTAATTTATTCTTAATTAAATTTATTAATAATTTTTCATACCTACTTTTATCTGAATATATAGCATCCCAATGCTTTTTTATAGCATTATTAACACTTTCATCACTTATCATTTTTTTAATGTACTCATATCTTTCTTTAAAAGATATATTTTCTTGTGGTCTAAAATAAATATGCGTATAACTTATAACATTACTTATAAATTTTATAGATTTTAATTCATTTAAATATTCCTCTTTAAAGTACCTATAATATATTGAAGGAATTTCTTCATTATAAACCTCTAATGCCCTATTAAAATAATCTTTTTCTAATATATTCCTTGTTGCACTTCCTTTAACCTCTCTATAATGATATCCACAATACTCTATATAAATTAATGATTTTATATGACTAAAATAATTAACATTGAAAAATCTATCCTCCCCCAAAGCTACTCCTTTAGGAAACATTATATTAAACCTTTGTATTATTTCTCTTTTAAATAACTTATTACAAACTGTATTTAATTTTTCATGTTGTAAAAATTGCGGTAAAATTTGATTTATTATATCTTCTTTATTTATTATTGAATTACTCCTTATATCTAACTTATTTATTATCTTTTTACCATCTAATTCTTGTTCAAAATCTGATATAACTAAATCAAGACTATTTTTTGTAGCAACATCATATAAAGTTTTATACATATTAGGGTCTATCCAATCATCTCCATCTATAAATCCTATATATTGCCCCTCTGCAACTTCAACTCCTGAATTCCTTGCAACACTTACCCCTTGATTAATTTTATCTATTACCTTTACTCGGCTATCTAAGCTCTTATATTTATTAGCTATTTCTAATGATTTATCAGTAGAACCATCATTAACTAATATAAATTCACACTCTCTAATACTTTGATTTAAAAGAGACTCTATTGCTTCATCTAAATATTTTTCACAATTATAAATTGGGACTATAATACTAACTTTTGGCTTCATTAATCCTCCTAATTAAACAATTCATATAACTTTTCAAGTTCATTATTATTACTATAATCTGTTTTTTTACAATTTCGCGCTAATGCTTCTCTTAATTTTTTATCTCTATATAATTTTTCTAACCCATCTGCTATGCCTTCAACAGATAATTCACATATATATCCATCAATATTTTCCCTCACTTGACTTTTAGCAGTTATATAATTCGTTATAATTACTGATTTTTCAAGTATTTGAGCTTCCCCTACTGTAACAGCCTTTCCTTCATACCTTGAAGGTTGTACATATATATCAGCCATTTTCATATATGGATATGGATTAATCTTCTTTCCCAATAAAATAAAACTATCTTGTAAGTTATTATCCTTAATTAAGCTTTGTATCATCTCTTCATCCCCACCATATCCAACTATATACCATTTAATATTAGTTAATCCCCTATTATGAATTATTTTCAGAGCCTTAACTGCATTATCAATACCTTTAGCATGAGAAAGTCTTGCTACAGATACTAGCTTAAAACTATTATCATTCTTTATATTTTCTTCGATACTACCTTCTGCCATTTTTCTTATAAATTCAGGAGAAGTTATATTTTCAATCACCTTAACTTTATCTTGCAAACTTGGATACTTATTAAGAAAAGCATTTTTGCATTCTTCTGATACTGCTATAATATAATCAAACTTATCCCACATCTTTAAATCCATAATAATATCAGTTTCTATAGTAGAATAATCAGTATGAATCCATGCAATCTTCTTCTTTGCTTTTACCTTTTCTGCTACAAAATAATGTGGCCAAAGATAGCTTATTGCTACATCATATTCTTTATCCATCTTAGGTAAAAAAGGCAATGCATATTTCCACATAAGTTGCATTTGATAATATCCAGGCTCATCAAACCTTTTTACTTTTGCAAATATTTTCGAATTCAAATTAGCTAATATTCTAGTTAATGCTAAAATATATCTTTTTTCATCAATAACTTCTTTTATTGATTTTCTATATGTCGCATATTGCGGAATTTCATCAAGCAGATTATGTTTATTAGGCAATAAATTCATAAAATCACCTGTATGACTATACAACATTAGATCTACTTCATTATTTTTGTAATCAAAATTATTCAACATACTTATAAGGCTTCTTTCAACTCCACCAACTTCCATATCAAAAGAAGCAATTAATACTCTTCTCATAAGCTCTCCAACTTTTACCAATAATTACTTATTAATTTACGTATCTTAGCTATTCTATATCCACCAATTATTTTTGATAAAATAGCCTTTATTTTTCCTTTAATTTTATCACTAGCTGGGACCCAGCTTTTATAAAAATAATGTATTGTATATGTGTTCTTATTTGCTTTGCTATAACAATTTATATAATCGTATGGTGAAAAATACTCTTGTGGATAAAAAGTTCCTAACTTATCGATTTCTTGATAACTTCCGTCTAATCTAACCCCAAGTTTTTTAATGATACTACTAACTATATAAACATTAGTTGTCGTATCGATATCTCCATTTTTTTTTACAAAACTTCTATTTTCATAAATATCTAAAAATTCTTTTATTATTCTATTTCCTTTTTTCGCTCCAATAGTACTAGTTGCTATAAAATTTTTTTCTTCAAATCCCCAAAATGACTCATTTTTTAAAATATCCTTACTAAAAGTTCTATATACTTCTACATCAGTATCCATATATATTCCACCATAATTATATAAGGCATATACTCTAACATAATCACTTACAAATGCAAACTTTCCAGCCTCATAAGCTTGTTTTACAAATTTATTAGAGTTTATATCAAAAGTATCTTCATTCCATTCTATTATCTTATAATCATTTAAATTATTTTCCCAACTTTTTATACATCTTTTTACCAATTCAGGTTTGTCTTTCTTGCCAAACCAACAATAATGTATAATTTTAGGTATTTCATAATTATTCATAAAATACTCCTTCTTTTAATATTTACTAATATCTATGTCAAAACTTTATATTAAGTAATATTTATTCTTCAACTCAATAAAATAAAAACTTCATTAAATCAAAATCAGTCCTATATTTTATTCCTAATGCCACTGCTTGATCGTAATAAAAAAATAAAAAGTAAAAAAGTATTAACCCTAAATATATTATTCTTTTCTCTTTTCCATAAAAACAGTTTCTTAATAAAAAAGCAAAAACTATAAAGCTATATGGCTGAAAGTATATTGTAAATCTAGCAAATATCCAATTAAATGCAGAAAATAGCATAACAATTCCACATATAGTTGTCATATTTACAAATATATCTCCATTTTTATATTTTTCACTTATAATATTTCTTCTTAAATAAGATAGTAATATTGGTACTAAAAATATCGCAATTCTTATGGGATTTGCTCCTCCTTCATTAAAATCCAAATATGCTTCATATTTACTCCCCTGTAACATATTCATTAGTGGCTCATAAAAAAATAATCCTATTAACATTAAACCATATAAAATATTCATTCTTTTACTCCATGCCCTCTCTTTAACAATAAAGTACATTGGTATCATTACAAAAGCAGAATTATGAACACTCATCATCAATAAACAAATTATGAGGTACTGTATAAACTTTTTTTTAATAATACATATAGTTGCTATAAATAATATTGATGCAGCTAAACTTTGTCTTATACCATTCATAGTTACAGTATAGTATCCAGATGCTATATATAAAAATGTTGCTATTTCAAAATAACCATCCTTAGTAAAAATATACATACTTATAACATTTAATACATTTATAATTATAGATATAATAATTATCATAAATTGTGGATCATCTGAAATTGATTTTAACATTTGCAAAAAATATATAAATCCTGGCTCATATCCATCCGAATTAAACTCTGTACCAATTAAAGTATATAGATGTTTATACATATATGTATCTCCTATACCACTCCTTAATCCTGATACTAATGTTAAAATGAAAATAACTATTATTACAAAAATCCATGCTATTTTTCTATGTTCCACTCTTATAATCCTCGCCATCAGTGAAAATATATATACTGATACTAAGGTTAAATAAAATACAGTCATATCTATAGTGCTCCTTACTCTTTATGAAAGCTTAAGATTCCTAGTTTTATATAAAATATAAAAATATAAAACTAAGCCTAATGGTATTGATAATATTGTTAAAACTTTATTTGGACTTTCTAATAAGAACCTTTTATTTTTAGATAGTATTGAGCTTGAAACATAATGTATACATTGAATTATTTTATACTTCAAACTTCCCTTAGATAATTTTAAGTTTTCAACCCTATAAAAACACCATCCTATTGGATTTTTCCTGTACTGTTTAAACATATTAAGTGATGATCCATCTTCCATATATTCAACTATACATAAAACATCATTAATTAAAGCTAATTCATATTCCTCATCAAGCTTATAATATTTGTATGCTAATCCAACATATTTCTCTTCCTTATATACTGGATATGGGTATTTCTTAGTTAATTCTGTTCTATATACAAGCTTTTTATCACCTTTAATACCCTTATTGTAAAAAAAATCAAATAGAGTTGATCTTTTTAAATCATCTGGAAATTTCATACCTATGATATCTCCATTTTCATACGCATCTAATCCTGCAATTCCTGATATATTCTTATCGTTCCTTACCTTTTCCCAAGCATTTTTTATTTTTTCAATAGCATCATGTGGCATATAATCATCAGAATCAATACAAACATTTAATTCTGTAGTTATATTTTCATAAGCTGTATTATGAGCCCCATGCATCCCTTGATTCTCCTGATATATATAACTTATCTTAAATTCCGTAGTTTCATTAATCCATACTTCTATTAGCTCTCTTGTATTATCAGTAGATCCATCATCTATAATTAACCACTCAAACTCTTTACATGTTTGTCTTTTTAAACTTTCATAACATTTATGTATTGTATACGCCCTATTATATGTGGGAGTAAATATTGTTATTAATTTATCCATAATTATCCTCCTCTCATATTTGATTATTATATATATTTTCTATATTTTGGACATAAACTTTTATATTATAATTTCTATTTATATAATTAAAAGCATTTTCCCCCAATTTCTTTATTAATCTTTTTTTAGATTTCATTTCTCTTAGCTTAATAATAAAATCACTATAATTGCCTAATTTAATTAAGTATCCTGTTTTTCCATCATCTATAACCTCACTAATACTTCCAACATCCATAGAGAGAACAGGTTTATTAAATGCCATAGCCTCTAAAATAACCATTGGTAATCCTTCATAACGTGACGGTAAAAAAAATACATCAATTAATGGATAAAATTTATAAACATTTTCTTGAAATCCTGTTAATATAAATATATCTTCTAATTTTAAATTTCGTATAATACTTCTTACTTCATCCTCTTGATCACCACTACCTATTAGAAGTACTTTACAATCCATAAATTCATTTTTATGATTAGCAATTTCATTTATAAAAGGTATTATTCCTTTTATATCACATATCCTACCTACGAATCCCAATATAGTTTTATCTTTAGGAATATTAAATTCATTTATTGCACTATTACTATCATCAATATTAATATTTATAATTTCATCTATATCTATAGCATTCGATAGTACTTTAGCCTTATTTCTTAGAAAATACCCTGAGTTTTCATTATAAAAATTATAAACTAACTTTCCACAAGCAATATTGTAATCATATTTTGGTCTTAAAATAGAATCAATCCTCTTATTAATACTATTAAATTTTAAAAATGGATAACAACTATGAATATGAGATATTATTTTTACATCACACCTAAAAATTTTCTTTGCAAGATATGAAACTAAAGAAGCTGTATTATCATGGGCATGTACAATTTTTATATTTTCATTTTTTATAATCTTACTTAAATTGCATGCATTAAATAGTATATTTTTATTAGAAAACTTTATATTGTAACTCCTTATTCCATTCTCCTTAAAAACATTAGAAAGTTCTACTCCCCCACAAACTACTACAGGTTTATAATTTTTAAGATTTTTACATAATAATAATGCCATTCTTTCAGCACCACTCATTTTATTCATTGGTAATACATGCAATACCTTATTCATAATAGTTTTTAGTCTCCTTCTCCTTAAAACTTTCTATTTTTTATATAATTAAGAATTTTAAAATTTTATCTTATTTATTAATCTCACCTATTACTAACATATGAAGAAAGCCCCTTATCATAATTAATATCTAATTGAACATCCTCATAAATTTTTAAAAGTTTACTATTTATACTATCAATATCATATTTTCTAATTTCCTCAGAAACTTCAAAACTTTTATCATTTAAAATATAATATTTCTCTATAGCTTTTGCGGTTGATTCATAATCATCAACATTAACTAAGGTTCCTATAGTTTCATCACAAATAAGGTCCCTACATCCCCTAATATCAGTAGCAATTACATTTCTCCCACAAGCCATAAACTCCATTATATTTCTAGGTAATCCCTCTCTACGCGATAACAATATTCCAATATCTGATATATTTATAAATTTATTTACATCTAATCTATATCCTAACATAAATATATTATTTTGTAAATTTCTTAAAGTTATTTGCTTCTCTAAACTTTCTTTTAGTGTTCCATCACCAATGCAAAGAACCTTTATATTAGGATATTTATCTTTTAATATATCCATAGCATTAATTAACTGAATATGATTCTTATTTTTGTTAATCTCTGCAATCATTAAAACTACAAAATCTTTATCATTTAGTCCAAATTCTTTCCTTTTTTCTTGAATTTCCTTACTACTTAACTTTTTATATTTATCTAAATCAAGCCCAACTCCATTAAGTAAATAACACTTTTTAGGTTTAAGTTTTTCCTTAGTTATTTCATAATCTTCTTTATTTATATTAATTGTTACATCAGTAAATTTAGCCATAATTTTTTCAATTGGATAATATATAATCCACCCTAATTTAGAGCCACCCTTTAAGAAATGATAACCATGTGCAGTATATATGATCCTTAAACTTGGAAAATTTAACTTAAGCAATCTTCCATATATAGCTGCTATTGGAGTGTGAACATGAACAATATCATAATCATTAATTCTTTGAAGTTCTTCTAATTTTATAAAAGCCTTTATATTTCTAATACCTAATGGATTTCTAGAAAAAGGAACCTCAAATATCTTAACTCCTCTTCTTTGTAACTCCTTATCTACCGGCTTATCTATAGAACAGGCACAATGAACTTCATATCCATTATCTAAAAGCATATTAATATGTGGTATTAAAAATGCATTTATTGTTCTACTTACAGTTGTTACATATAAGACTTTCTTCATATTCTCTTTCCCTTCTCTCATAATCCACTTTTATAGTTTTTGCTGGAACTCCAACTACTGTACTATATATATCAACATCCTTTATAACTACAGCTCCTGCACCAACTATTGAAGCTTTTCCTATTTTCTTACCCTGAATAACTGTTGAACCAGATCCCATCATTACTCCTTCTTCAATAATGTCATTTCCAGAAACATTGACATTCCATAATAGAGAAACATAATCTTTAATAATTGAATCATGTCCAATTCCACATTTAGGACTTATAATTACGTGTTTTCCTACTTCTATATTTGCAGTAAGAATCACACCTTCATAAATAATAGTTCCTTCTCCTATATTGATATAATTATGAATATATACTTTAGGATGAATTATAGTTGCAAACTTAAATTTATTATTTATTTTATTTACTATTTTCCTTTTTATTTCATAATTTGCTATTGCTATAATAATATAAGTATCAGATGGTAAAACTTCTAACGAATCTATACCACCAATAACAGAATATCCATTAATAACCTTTCCCCAGCTATCTTTATTATCATCAATGAATCCTATTAAATTCCATGTTAATTCTAATTCATTTATTTGCTGTATTATTAATGCCGTTTCTCGTCCAACTCCACCTGCACCTATTATTACTATATTTTTCATTGCTAATCCCCAACTCTATTATTTATTAAAAATTTTACCCTTTTTATTTTTTCCATCTCCATAATTACCACAATATTTATTATCTAAAGATTTATCACTTTCATTTAAAACAGTACCTATAACATTTGCCTTTGCCTCTATAAGTCGCTCATAACTTTCCTTAACCATTTTTTCCTTAGTCTTTCTAGCCTTAACAACTATTAAAGTTGCATCTGCCTTAGATGCTAAAAGTAATGTATCACTTACTGGAAGTATTGGTGGAGTATCAATAATTATATAATCAAAATTAATTTTTAATTCTTTTATTAAATTTTCCATTTCTTTTGACCCTAATATTTCAACTGAATTAGGTAAAATTGTTCCAGCTGTTATTAAAAAAAGAGAATCCTCAATTTTTTTAGGAACACCTTTCAAATCAGACTTCCCAAATAACACATCTGTTAACCCCTTTTCATTTGATAACAAAAAGTTCTCATGAATAGATGGTTTTCTTAAATCACAATCAATTACTAAAACCCTTGCACCATCTTGACTTAAACTATATGCTAAATTACCTACCACTGTAGATTTTCCCTCGCCTGCTAAAGAGCTTGTTACAACTATTGTCTTTATTGGTTTATCTATTAATGAAAACTTAATACTTGTTCTTAAACTTCTATATGCTTCCGCTGATAGAGACCTTGGTATTTTCTTGGTTACGAACATTTTTGACTTCCTTTCTAAACTCTTTTTCCTCTACAGGTATACATCCTAAAACAGGTACTGGCACTATTTTTTCTAATTGTTTTTTAGAAATTATTCTTGTATCTAAATAATCTAAAACTAAAATTAATCCAATAGATAAAATAATTCCTACTCCAAAAGCAATAATAGGAAGTTTAGTTTTATTAGGATATATAGTAGCTACTTTAGCTTCACTTAATATTGTAGGATTTGTGGTAGGCATAATTTCTTTAACCTTATCTAATAACACTTCACAAACAGCATCTAATGTTTCTGCCATTTGATAATCTGTATAACTTGAATAGTAAATATTAACTATTGGAGTATTGGCTGAAGATTCAAAACTTAATGCTGAAGCCACCTCAAGGGATGTCTTATCTATTTTATGCTTCTTTAAAGCATCATCTAAAAAGCCATCTATTTTAGATATTTCACTAAATATAGTTATAAATTGTGAATAATAACTTAGTTCGCTTTCTGAGTAAATATCAAACATATCATTTCCATTTCCCATAAAAACCTTAGCAGATGCACTATAACTTGGTTGTAATTTTGATACCTTAAGCACAGCTAAAGAAGTTGTTATTACTGTGATAACAATAATTATCCAAAATTTCTTCTTAAATAAATACCAAAGTTCTTCAAACTCAAAATTAATTAATCTATCTTCCATATTCATCCTCCCGTTATCTTTTTCTATCTATATAGCAATCCCCACTTCTTATATAGCCCTCGATTTACTACTATTACTTAAACAACTAATTTCTCCCATTAAAATATTCCATTGTAACACTTTCACTTTGATTAATCCCTTCCCTTTTTAGTACCTTCCAAAAAGTTAAAAAGAAAATCTTAATATCTAACCAAAGAGACCAATTATCTACATACCAAACATCAAGCTTAAACTTTTCACTCCAAGTAATAGAATTCCTTCCATTTATCTGTGCCCATCCAGTAAGCCCTGGAAGAACTTCATGTCTTCTTATTTGTTCATCATTATAAAGCCCCAAATATTGAACTAATAATGCTCTTGGTCCAACTAAGCTCATATCACCCTTTAAAATATTAATAACTTCTGGTAATTCATCTAAGCTAAAACTTCTTAAGAAACCTCCAAACTTAGTTACCCTTTCATTATCACTTAATAAATTTCCATTCTTATCAGTAGAATTTTTCATTGTTCTAAACTTTATCATTTTAAATATTTTATTATCTTTTCCAACCCTCTCTTGCAAGAAAAAGGCCGGGCTCCCTAGGTTTATTATTACTAATAAGTAAATTAATGACATTAATGGCAATAAAAAAATTAAAGCTATTAATGATATTGTAATATCGAGAAGCCTTTTTACAAACATAATCTATACCCTTCTTTAATATTAATTAATTTTATATTTATTTAAATAATTCTTTTATAATTTTAATAACCCTATTTATTTCTTCTTGTGTCATTTTTGTATCTGAAGGTAGACAAATTCCCCTATTAAATATATCTTCAGAAACACTATTTTCATTATCATTAAAACTACTGAAGAAATCATATTTTTCATAATAAGGTTGCATATGCATTGGCTTCCATATATGTCTTGATTCTATATTATGTTCCTCAAGATTTAAAATTATATCTAGTGGCTTAACATTTGATTTTGAATCTATAGTTGCAACACTTAACCAATAATTTGGATTCCCATAATCACATATATGTTGCATTTCAATTTCCTTAATATCTTTAAATCCTTCTTTATAAATTTCATAAATATTTTTCTTTTGAGCTATTCTTTCATTCAAAACTCTTATTTGGCCTCTTCCTATCCCTGCAACAATATTACTCATTCTATAATTATATCCAAGCTCTGTATGATGATAATATCTTCTATTATCTCTAGCTTGTGTTGCCCAAAATCTTGCCTTTTTTATATCTTCATCATTGTTAGAAACAAGCATTCCACCACCTGAAGTAGTTATTATCTTATTTCCATTAAATGAATAAATACCATACTTACCAATTGTTCCTGTTTGTTTTCCCTTGTAAGTTGCACCAAGTGATTCTGCTGCATCTTCTATTATTGGAACATTGTACTTATTGCAAATTTCAAGTATTTCATCCATATTAGCAGCTTGTCCATAAAGGTGAACTACTATAACTGCTTTTGGCATAATTCCTTTTTCTTCATAAACTTCAAATGCCTTTTTTAATGCCTTTGGTGACATATTTAAACTTTCATATTCCGAATCTATAAATACGGGAGTTGCTTTTTCATAAATTATTGGATTGCAAGTTGCTGCAAATGTTAAATCTGAACAAAATACCACATCTCCTTCTTTTATTCCTAATAACTTAATTGCTAAATGTATTGCTGAAGTTCCAGAAATTAATGCAGCTGCATTGTCTATTCCAACATATTGTGCAACTTCTTTTTCAAAGCTATTAACATTAGGGCCAAGTGGAGCAATCCAATTTGTATCAAATGCTTCTTTAATAAATTCCTTTTCTAAGTTACCCATATGTGGAGATGATAAGAATATTCTTTTATTTTCATTAACTTCTTTTGATTTTCTTTCTTTTATTGCTTCCATTACTCTTCCCCTCCTGATGTAATTGCAGCTTCTTGTAATATCCTTTTATTGTTATAAAACTCTGGTGAATTATAAGTTGGTACTATTTCCTTTAATTTATCTTTTAGCATATTTTCATTTCCTAATTTTGTAGCAAAAATTAAATCATCTATTTGATTTTTTAGATTACTTAATGAAATACTTTCTGGCTTATCAATAAATATTTTATTATGCTGAGTTTTTCTTAAATCTTCATTCATTAATAATTCTTCATATAATTTTTCTCCTGGCCTTAAACCTGTTATTTGAATTTTTATCTCTTCATTAGGCTTATATCCAGAAAGTTTTATTAAATTTTCTGCTAAATCATAAATTTTAACTGGTTTGCCCATATCTAAAACAAATACTTCTCCACCTTTTGCATATGCCCCCGCTTGAAGTACTAATTGAGCAGCTTCTGGAATTAACATAAAATATCTTGTTATATTCTTATGAGTTAAGGTTACCGGTCCACCTTTTTTAATTTGCTTCTTAAATAATGGAATTACTGAACCATTACTTCCAAGTACATTACCAAATCTAACTGCAACAAATTCTGTTTTATTTCCTCTTTCATTATTAGCTGCTTGTACTATCATTTCACAAAGCCTTTTTGTTGCTCCCATTATATTAGTAGGATTAACTGCTTTATCAGTAGAAATTAAAACAAACTTTTCTACCTTATATTGAATTGCCAATTCAACCATATTTAATGTTCCTAGAACATTGTTTTTAATTGCCTCACCAGGGTTATCTTCCATTAATGGTACATGCTTATGTGCTGCTGCATGAAATATTATTGATGGCTTATAGGCACTTATTACTTGATTTAATCTAAATTTGTCTCTAACTGATGCAATTATTACTTTTTTATTTAAATTAGGTTCATTAAAAGATAATTCATTTTGTATATCATAGGCATTATTTTCATAAATATCTAATATTAAAAGAAGTTTTGGATTATACTTTGCAATTTGTCTACATAATTCAGATCCAATTGAACCTCCTCCTCCAGTTACTAAAACAACCTTATCCTTTATATATTCCTCAATTCCAACCTTATCTAATTTAACCTCTTCTCTTCCTATTAAATCCTTTAAGTCTACATATCTCATTTTATTAAAAGAAATACCTTCTTCTAATAATTGATAGTACCCTGGAATAACCTTAATCTTAGCTTTTGTATTACTACATATATCAAGTATTTTTGCCCTTTCTTCTCCATTTATCTTTGCAATTGCAAAAAATATTTCATCTATATTTTCTTTTTCTACTATTTCAGCAATATCATTTCTATCACCAAGAATTTTTACACCATTTAAATAATTTCCTATTTTTGATTTATTATCATCTATAATTCCTACAATATTATATTCATCACTTTTTTCTTTTCTTATTTCAGTCATTATTGTAGATGCACAATCGCCTGCACCAATTATTAAAACATTGTATTTACCATTGATTTTTTCAGATGTTGTGTAAATAATTGCTCTTGTTAATACTTTTAATGACATTCTAAAACTTGTAATTAAAGCTATTATTACTATTCCAGATATAATATTTAATGATACTGGTATTGAATTTGGAATAATTAACATTGCTACTGTAGTTATGATACATGCAATACTTGTTGAAGTAATTGCTTGTTTAAATTCATAAATACCTGCATTTATCCATATACAACTATACATCTTAAAACTTAATAATATTGCTATATATATTACTGCTACTAAAGGAAGCTTTATAAATATACTTCTTATTAACTGTGATGATGAATATTGAAATAACATTATTAAGTAATAAGATAAAAATATAATTGTTAAATCTCCAAGTAACAATATTGATTTTTTGCTTTTTTTACTTAAATTTAAAATAGCTTCGCCTCTCAACCCTCTTTTACTCCCTTCTTTATATTTTTTTACTCTTATATTTATCAATATTAAACATAACTTTAATATCTTTTTATTAAATTATTATACATTTTACAATCTTTTACAGTAAATAATATATTAGTATTATCTCATATTACTTATTTTTCATTACTTATCTTTATACTACTAACTAATACTAATTAATTATTTATCCCTTACTATATTTTTATTATGTTTATATATTAAAATTCATTTTTTATTTAATACTGAATATTAAAATTT